>JGI24140J50213_10000276_pt1 | contig 24163 bp, 23 predicted proteins | sample BarGraIncu00222A_FD_50213 | JGI IMG/M metagenome (IMG submission 50213)
CGGATCCTTGGCAGAGTCTCAGACGCCACCANNTAGCAGTGGCCGNCAGCTTCGCCCCTGGTATTTCGTCATCGCCTTTGGCCTTGTCAGCCTGTTCGCGGACATGGTCTACGAGGGCGCGCGCGCCATCATCGGGCCATACCTGGCGACTCTGGGAGCATCGGCTGCACTCGTGGGCGTGGTCGCCGGGATAGGGGAGTTCATCGGTTACGGCCTGCGGGTGGGCTCCGGGTACCTGGTCCAGCGTCGCGGGCACTACTGGACCTGGACGATCGCCGGCTACGGCCTGACGGTGCTCAGCGTGCCCCTGATCGGGGCGACCCACATGATCGCACCGGTACTGCTGCTGTACGGGACCGAGCGGCTGGGAAAGGCGGTCCGCTCCCCGGCCAAGGACACGCTGCTGTCCTACGCCTCCACCCAGACCGGCCGGGGAATCGCGTTCGGGGTCCATCAGGGGATGGACCAGATCGGCGCTGTGGTCGGCCCACTGATTCTGGCGGCTGTCCTGTGGCATCAGGCGGGCAACTATCGCCTGGCGTTCGGTGTCCTGGTCGTGCCGGGGGTCATCGTGATGGCGCTCTTGTTCTGGCTGCGTCATCGGGTCCCGGACCCGCTGGTCTATGAGAGTTCGCCGGCGGCGGCCGGGTCGCAGTCATCGACCTCACCGCCGGAGTCGGGATGGCCGCCGACTGTTGCGCCCGCGGTCCCCGCGCCTGCCTCGGGCGCGCTCGCCCGAGGCAGCACGGGTCGCGCCTTGTCGCCGTTGGTCTGGCAGTACATCGGCACCGTTGGCCTGCTGTCACTGGGGATCGCCTCGTTCCCGCTGCTGGCTTACCATGCGCAGACCCAGGGATTGCTGACCTCGGCGCAGGTGCCGTTGGTCTTCGCGCTGGCGATGGCCGTCGATGGTCTGAGCGGCCTGCTGATGGGCCGGTTCTACGACCGCCGGGGTCCCAGGGTCCTGCTCCTGGTTCCGGTCGCGGCAGCTCTGAGCGCCGTCGCGTTCACCGGGCACCCGTCCTTGGTCTGGGTCGGTGTGGCGATCTGGGGCGTTGTCAACGGAGTCCTGGACTCGACGGTCAAGGCCGTGGTCACCGAGCTGGTCGAGCCCGCAGGACGCTCCATCGCCTTCGGCTGGCTGGCCCTTTCCCGCGGCATCGGCCTGCTGCTGGCGGGGGTGCTCCTGGGGCTGGCCTACGACCAGAGCATCATCCTGGTCGTGTGGCTGATCGTGGGGATAAACGCGGTGGCGCTGACTGCCCTGACCTCGGTGCTGGCCCGTTACCGGCCGCCCGGGCAGTGATCGAAGGGAAGGCTGTCGCGGGTACGAGCACGGCCTGCGTGCCGCCGGTGGAATGGAGGTTAGGGTGGGCCCTTGGTGTGGCGTCGTGTGACCTGCGTCACCCCAGACTTCGGCGGCGCCGACTACCTCGGTGCCGCTGCCGACTCTCGGTGGCCGTGTCCTTGTTCTCCAGGACCAGCGAATCGAGTCCGCCATGGCGCAGCCATCGACCAGCCCTCACGCCCTTTCCGCTGATTTCGACCACCGTGTTATCTCTTTCCCGACCCGGCGCCTGCCCGCCGGCCCGGCCCAGCTGCCAGCATCATCAGCGCGACGCCGGTCCGCAGGGCGGCAGCCTCACGTCTCGCACAAGCTGATTCGCCAGGTTGCCGTCCTGGAGGTCGCGGGCCTGCTCGGCGCTGTTGGGCCAGATCTCGACCAGGCGATCCAGCTGGCCCTGGCAGAAGGACCCCGCGGGGTGGCCAGTGCCTGTACGGCCGCCTCGGCCGGCGCCCATCCGGCTGCCGTACAGGCACTGGCCAGCCCGGGACGCCATGTCCTTGACTGGCCCGCGATTCCCGTTGCCGTGATGTGCCGGGACCCTGAGGTCCGCCAGGGGCTGGCCGCCCACCCGATGGGGCGTCACCTGATCGTGACCGACACCTTGTTCTGCGCGCTGTCGGCGGTGTTGTCAACCCCCACAGTGTCCGTCCAGCGACTCCGCCTGGCCGCACACCCGACGGCGCCGCGCGCGTCGCGGGAGTTTGTCACCCGCGCCCTGGTGGACCTCGGGTTGAGCCGGGTCATCGCCTGCGCGGTCCTGGTGGTTAGCGAGCTTGTTGCCAGCTCGTCAGTTCATGCCGGCACCGACATCGACGTGACCCTGACCTGGGACCGTGGCGTCCTGCGGCTGACCGTCGGCGACCACGGTCCTGCACTGGCGGGTCAGCCGCGCTGCGATTCTGACCTGCACGGGCGAGGGTTCACCATCGTTGAGGGACTCTCCCGCGGATTCGGGTTCCTGCCCGCAGCCGGCGGAGGCAAGCTTGGCTGGGCTGTCCTTGACGCCCCGTTCCGGCCTTCGCCCAGCCAAGCGGTGGCCGGCCAGCATCAGTGACCGCGCCCCACCGTGCCCACCCGCTCCGGCGAACCCGGGCCGTGGCTGGGCGCAGGTGAGGTGACGTCCGCCCGGCCGGTCAGCTGCCGGTTCGGGCCACCCGTCGGGCGCGAGTGTTGCGGCGGCTGAGGGCGCGACGCTCATCTTCGGACATCCCGCCCCAGACCCCGGCGTCCTGGTGAGTCTCCATGGCCCATCGCAGGCAGGCACGCGCGACCTCGCAGCCACCGCAGACGGCCTTGGCCTTTCTCACCTGCATCGCCGCGATGCTGGTGCTACCGACCGAGAAGAAGAGCTCGGGTTCCTCGTCCAGGCAGGCTGCTTGATTACGCCACATCAGATCGCGCTCCTTGAAAAAGAGTCGGGCAGGATCAGCACCATGAGGTCAACTCACGGGCGGCCGGTGTCACCGTGTCGGGACGGGGCTGACGTCCCGGTCAAGCAGATGCTACTGGTCAACGGTCAGGGGCACCTTAAGAGCGGCCTAGGTCCACGTTAAGAACTGCTGGCCCACCCGTGCACAGACATCTGGTCGAGACGGGCGTCTTCGGACGTGCAGGCCCTTGCCCTCACGCCCAGGGCTCGTGCCGATCCTGACCACCTGGGCCTGACGCCCGCGCGTGCGCATGCCCGTGCAGCCGAAGGTTCGCTACCGTGGACAGGTGGATCGCATCGCGGGACGCGGGGATGACGCGGGCCTTGACCATCGCCGGCACCAGGTGGTGGTGATCGGCTCGGGCTTCGGCGGGCTGTTCACCACGCGGGCTCTGAAGGGTGCCGACCTCGACATCACCCTGATCGCGGCGACATCCCATCACCTGTTCCAGCCGCTGCTGTACCAGTTCGCCACGGGAATCCTGTCCGAGGGGGAGATCGCACCCTCGACTCGTGAGATCCTCGCGCGCCAGCGCAACGCACGGGTTCTGCTCGGTGTCGTCACCGATATCAACCTGAGCCAGCACACTGTCACCTCGGCCGTGATGGACCAGTCCAGGGTCAGCGCCTACGACACGCTCGTGGTCGCTGCCGGGGCCGGCCAGTCGTACTTCGGCAACGACCGCTTCGCTCGTTTTGCGCCGGGGATGAAGTCCGTCGATGACGCCCTTGAGCTGCGCGGGCGGATCTTCGGCAGCTTCGAGATGGCCGAACTGGTCGAGGACGAGCAGGTGCGCGCCCGGCTGCTGACCTTCGTGGTTGTCGGCGCAGGTCCAACCGGGGTGGAGATGGCAGGACAGATCGCCGAGCTGGCGCATCGCACGCTGGCTCGCGAGTTCCGTAACATCGACCCTCGCCGGGCCCGCGTGATCCTGCTGGACGCGGCGCCCTCGGTGCTGGGCTCCTTCGGCGATCGCCTCGGCGCCAAGGCCGTCGCCAAGCTGGAGCACATCGGGGTGGAGGTGCAGCTGGGAGCCAAGGTCGTGGGAGTCGACGGGACCGGGATCGACGTGCAGGATGGCCAGGGATCTCGCCGCATTGAGTCGGTATGCAAGGTCTGGGCGGCGGGCGTCTCTGCGAGCCCGCTCGGCCGCCAGCTCGCCGAGCAGTCCGGGGCCGAGCTGGATCGGGTCGGGCGCATCAAGGTCCGGCCGGACCTGACCCTGCCGGGCCATCCCGAGGTCTTCGTGGTGGGCGACATGATCGCGCTGGATGACCTGCCGGGGGTGGCCCAGGTGGCGATCCAGGGGGGTCGATACGTGGCGGGTCAGCTCAGGGCCCGCCTGGCCGGCAAACCCGATCGTGCGCCCTTCACGTACCACGACAAGGGCAGTATGGCGACGATCTCGCGCTTTAACGCGGTGGCCAGCATCGGCCGCCTGCGTCTGAGCGGGTTCGCGGCATGGCTGATGTGGCTGGTCGTCCACCTCTTCTACCTGATCGGGTTCAAGAACCGGCTCACCACGCTGCTGCACTGGGCCGTGAGCTTCGTGGGACGCGGGCGCTCCGAGCGGACGGTGACCGAGCAGCAGATCTTTGCCCGCCAGGCGCTCGACCAGCTCGGGGAGCAGTTCTCCCCGACGCTCTCTCCCCGACCGAAACAGGATCGGTCGCCGTGAGCCGGCGGCCGGTATCTTCACTGATCTCGCCGCGGGCAAGGACCGGTCCATCTGCTGGCGGCGCCTATCGTCGCGGCGGCTAACGTCGCCTAGTCTGGGCGCATGCCGCTTGACTACAAGATCGCCGAACGAACTCTGGCCAATGGCTTGCGAGTTATCGTCAGTGAGGACCACAGCGTCCCCAATGTCACCGTGAACCTGTGGGTCAACGTGGGCTCGCGCCATGAGGTCGAGGGGCGCACCGGTTTCGCCCACCTGTTCGAGCACCTGATGTTCCAGGGCTCGGCCAACGTGGCTTCCGGTGAGCACTTCTCCGCGCTGATGTCCGTGGGCGGGCGCCTGAACGCCACCACCTGGTTTGATCGTACGAACTACTTCGAGACGGTTCCGCGCGGCGCGATGGACCTGGCCCTGTGGCTGGAGGCGGACCGCCACGGCCGGCTGCTGGACGCGGTCAACCAAGGGAACCTCGACAACCAGCGCGACGTGGTCAAGGAGGAGAAGCGGCAGCGCTACGACAACCTGCCCTACGGCAACGCCCTGATCGACATCTACGCCGCGATCTTCCCCAAGGGCCACCCTTACCACCACCCGACCATCGGTTCCATGGCCGACCTTGACGCTGCCAGTGTCCAGGATGTGCACGACTTCTTCCGCTCCCACTATGGTCCCAACAACACCGTGCTGGCCCTGGTTGGTGACCTGACCCCGGACGAGGGGTTCGCCGCTGCGCAGCGGTACTTCGGCTCTTTGCCCCCTACTGCCTCAGCGCGCCGCGAGCCGGTCGAGCCGCTGGCCCCGTTGTCTGAGCCGGTTCGCGACGAGCACGTCGAGGATGTCCCCTCCGACCATCTGTACATTGCGTTCCGCCTTCCCGTCGATGACACCCCGGAGTTCTTCGCCGCCTCCCTGGCGTTGGACGCCATCGGCGGTCTGGCGACCTCACGGCTGTGTCAACGGCTGGTCCGCCGTGAGCAGAGCGCTACCAGCGTCTCGGCCCACGCGATGGGCTTCGTGGACGGCATCTCACTGGGCTTCGTCGTGATTGACGTCGCCGAAGGCTTCAGTGCCGACGCCGTGGAGGCGGCCGCCTGCGAGGAGCTGGCCCGCTTCGTGCAGCAGGGCCCGACCGATGTCGAGATGGAGTCGGCGATGGCCCAGACCGAGCGCAGCTGGCTGTCGTCCCTGGCCAGCCAGGAGGAGCGCGCCGACCACATCTGCCACTTCGCGACGCTGCAGGGCGACTCGGGCTACATCAACACCTTCCTTGACCGCTTGGCGCAGGTGACGCCCGCCCAGGTGCAGCAGGCCGCCGCCGACTGGCTTAAGCCCCAGTCTCGTGCCGTGGTGGCGTACCTCAAGCAGGACGGAGAGACCAAGTGACCTCACCCGAGAGCATTCTGGAGCGGCCCGAGGTGACTGCGCCCGAGCCCTGGGTGTTCCCGCAGGCGCAGCGTTCGCAGCTTGGGAACGGGCTGGCCGTGGTCAGCTACGACATCCCCGGCCAGTACGTCATCTCGGTCTGTCTTGGGGTGCCGATGCCTCTTGAGCTTGAGCCAGGTGAGCGTGAAGGCATCGCCACGATCATGGCTCGAACCCTGGACGAGGGGACGGCACTGCACAGTGCTGAGGAGTTCGCCGAGCTCCTGGAGCGCAAGGGCATCGCGCTTGGCGCAGGGGTTAGCGACGCCGGCCTGATGGTGAACCTGGACGTCTCCAAGCGGCATCTCAGCGAGGCGCTCGACCTCCTCAGCCAGGCGGTGCGAGAGCCCGCGTTCCCGGAAGCGGAGGTGTCCCGCCACATCAAGTCCCGGCTGGCGGAGATCGACCAGGAGCGTGCGGTACCGGCTCAGCGTGCCGCGATCGAGTTCATCGCGTCCTACTTTGACCCCGCCGAGCGAGCCTCACGTCCGACCGGGGGCACCAGGGCGAGCGTCTCGGCGATCGCGCGCGAGGATCTGGTCGCCTTCCACGCGGCCAACGTCGTGCCCGCCGGTGCCACCGTTGTCGTCGCCGGCGACCTAAGCGATCTGGACGTCGTGTCCGAGGTCCAGCAGGCGCTGGGCTCGTGGAGTGGAACGGCAGCCCAGGCGGTCGAGCCGCCGCAGGCGCGCCGGGCTGCTGACGCCGCACGAGTGGTGTTCCTCGACCGTCCCGGCTCGGTCCAGACCGAGTTCTATATCGGTTGTCCGGGACCGGACCACCGAGTTGACGGCGGCTGGGCGCCGTTCCAGGTGCTGGGTTTCGTCGTGGGCGGTTCGCCCAACGCCAGGGTCGACTCGGTCCTGCGCGAGGAGAAGGGGTTCACCTACGGGATCCGCTCGGGCTTTCGGCCGCGCCGGCGCGGGGGCATGTTCTTGACCAGCGGTTCGGTGCGCGCGGACTCCACCGTCGAGGCACTGGGTCTGCTGCTCGACATCCTGGACAAGGCTCGCGAGGGCTTTACCACTGAGGAGACCAAGGCTGGTGTCGACTTCATCGCCCGGACCGCGCCAGGTCGTTATGCCACTGCCGACACCGTCGCCGAGGAGGCCGCAGGTCTCGCGCTCGAGGGTCTGACCACCGACTTCACGACGGCAAACCTGCTGGGGCTGGCCGCGGTCGATCCTGACACTCTTACGGCCGCCTACGACCGCTTTGTCGACGGGACGTGGACCGTGGTCATCGTGGGGGATGCCAGCCTCTATGGCGACGGCGTGCGGGGGCTGGAACGCGGCGCGGTCACTGTCATCCCCGCCTGAGCACCGTTCATTGAGTGGCGTTATTGACTGCGGTTATTCAGTCTGCCTTGTGGACCCATGACACCCAGTGCCTCGAACTGCCCGGTCGGCCGTGGTCCTTGAGGTAGACCGGCGCAAGCCGAGCTACCCGGCGGTGTGCGACACCTGGGGGCTGCGCTGGTGACCGGCCGCATGGACAGATGGCCTGAGCGTGAACCAGAACGTGGGTTGGTACGTCTTCCTAGACATGCGAGCAAAGGGGAGGTCTCGATGAGAGCAGCAACTCATGCAACGCGCTACCGAATGTCGGTCATTGTCGCTCTGGCTATGGCTCTGGCTGTGGCCCTAGCCGGGTGCGGGTCCAGCGGGGGCGGCCAGGCTACGTCTGCGGCTTCCCCCACGGCTGCACCGGTTGTGGGCACGGCGGTCAGCGTGGTCGAGAAGGAGTTCTCGATCACCTTGCCGAAGACAACGATGAGCCCCGGCACATACACCTTCCGGGTCAGCAACCAGGGAACGGTTTCTCACAATCTGACGGTCGCCGGGCCCGGAGTCGCCACCAAGGCAACCCCGACGATCTCCCCGGGCGAGTCCGGTGACGTCACCGTCACCCTGCAAAAAGGCTCATACGAGTTCTGGTGCTCAGTTGACCACCACAAGGATCAGGGCATGGACCTGACCGTAAAGGTTGGCTAACCGTCGTACCTATACCCGGGCATTGCCGGGACGGTGCTCGAGACGTGTCTGGCCGCGAGCACCGACCTCACCTCGGCGCCGGGCTCGAACACCTCAGCCAAGGCAGCTCATCGGGCATGAGGCAGCGTTGCGGCACCTCGCGATGGGGCTCAACTGCTCGCGAGTCACCCCGGCGAGCGACATGCCGTCTGCCATCACGTGCGGTCGAGGTCGGGCCGTCGGCAAGCCGATGATCGTCGTGCGCGTGTCGGCGCGCCGCATCGTCCACGTGCGCTCTCGCGCTGCGGGTCGGTGCCACACTTGCCACCGCCGTTGACGGACCGCCGCCCAAGGTGGAGCGGGGTCCCACGCAGGAGGCGGCCGGATGCATGACGACGTGGCATCAACGGGTCCAGAGCTGAGCGATGGTGGCCCGGGCAGGGGCACTGTCCTGTTCCTTCATCTTCGTGCTCACCGGGGCGGCGCTCTCAGTGACCTCGGGCGTCTGCGGACACGAACACACCCCGGCCGGGCGAGCCATCCTCACTTTCGGGTTCCCCACCCTGGTGGGCTTGAAGGCCTGGCTGGCGACCGGGCGCTGGCGCTCGGGGTCATCCAGGTCTTGACGGCGCTGCGGATATACGGGCGCATCCGAGGTGGACCCACCGTCCGGGCTGTGACTGCTACCCATCGGGTGTCGGGAGTTGTGTCTGTCGTGCTGACCCTGCCCGTGGTTCTTCCTTGCCTGTGGTCGTTGGGCTCCGGCAGCTACAGCACCCGCATCCTGCGCTGATGGGCTACGCCTTCTACGGCGTGTTCCTGACCCAGGGCTTCGCGGTGGCCAGCAGACGGTTGCCCTGCTGGGCCCTGCCGCTGCGTGGTGGGGTCCTCTTCACGGTCCTGGTCACGATCTGGGTGACCTCGTCGTTGTGGTTCTTCACCGGCGGCTCACCCCAGTACTGAGCTGAGCACCCATGGGTCGCGAGCGTGGGAGGCTCCCGAGCCAGACCGGTCCAGTGTCTTCGCCTTCACCGTCCGGATCCTTCGTCGTCCGCGCGAAGGTGGTGGTCTGCGCGGGGGTGGACTGTGGCCGGTCCGGGACATGAGGCGCGCCCTGAGCTGGATACCCAGGGCGCGCCCTGTTCGATCGTGGTCGAGTCAGTGCAGGATGTTGAGGGTGTTGGTGCCGTCATCGACGAAGTACACGCCCCTACGGTCGGCAGTGACGGCTAGGCCAAAGAGTGTCCCGGCGCCGGGCGGTGTGCCCGTCGAGTCGAGGGTCATCGTCGCGACCTGGGCACCGGCTGGTGTCGTCTCGAGAATCTGACCATCGCCACCGTTCACCGACAGCACGTCCCCGCCGGGGGCGAGGGCAAGACCCAGTGGGCTGTTGAGGTGGCCGCCGGATGTGACGTTGGCCCCGGTGAACGCGGTGCGGGTTCGCGTGGACGCGTGCGGGATTGCCGAGATGCGGTTCGAGGCGGTATCGGCAACGTAGAGCTTGCCGTGGCGGCCGAGGGTGAGCCCGGTCGGGCCCACGACCAACGCAGCAGGGTCGGTGTGCTCGGCGAAGCCAGACCCGATCACGACCGGGCGGGATGCCACCGGAAGGCTGTCGCGGTCACGGGGAAGGCGCAACCGGATCCGCACAACGGTGCCACGGTTGACGACGGCTCCGCCGGCAGCGACGGTGCCGTTCAGGACATTGGTGACGAACAGGTCCGCTGTGTTTCCGTTCTCGGACGCCGTCATGTCCCAGGGCCCGTTGATGGCTTTGCCCGTGATGGTTTCGCGGACCCGTCCGTGGCTGTCCAGCACGAGAAGGCAACCGGCTTTCGCGGTCGCTGCGGTGCCGTCAGTGGTCGGCAGACTGCCGACGATGACCCAGCCCGAGGACAGCACAGACAGTGCCGTGCTCAGGCCTACACCACCGGGACAGCGGCCGGGCAGATGCGCAGGGTCGATCGTGGCGAACAGTGACGCCTTCCCGGCGGGGCTGACCTGCGTGATCGTCGTGCCGGTCCCTTGCAGGTTGGAGGCCGCGTTGAAGTTGCTGACCAGGACCCAGCCGCGGTGCAGATGCCCCGAGCTGTGTTGGACCACGGCGACGCCATACGGGTTGATGTCCCCATTGCTGGGAACCGTTGAGGCCGCCGTCCCCACCGTGGTCAGCGAATTCAGGAACGGTGCCGGCGCCGCTGACGCAGGCAGCGCAGTGCCGAGCAGGCCCGCCCCAGCAGCGAGGATGATCAATGTCCGCGGTATTCGTGTCATGCCGACCTCCCAGACGAAACATCGGGCTCCGGGCGGATACCCGCTGTGCTGAACACGGGAACCGCAGCAAAAGGGTTCAAAGCCGCCAGCGTTGATATCGAAAGGCCCGCCATGAGCCGCGACCGGTGATCGCTGTCGTCGGCGGCCCCGGTCGGTTGAACCACCGCGCGGCAACCCCCTGACAGGAGCCGAGACGAGGACATGTGCGTCCCGAAAACCGGGATGGGAGCCGGCATGGTCGTGTTGGGGCCGACGCCATGGCCTGACCCGCCCATCGTGGTTGGGTGGCCTACTTTTCAACGGAGCACTACCGGCCTGGTTTTCGAGGAGCGCTGACAGAAGCGATGCCGGCCTGGTATCGGGCATGAACGATGGGGGCATCGTTGCCATCTAGCGCAACGATGCCCCCATCCTCGATAGGTAAACGTTCCTCTATATCTACCTGTTCAGGTACCTTTGCAGAGCCACTGACGTCCGGTAGTCCAGGTGCGCGGCACCGTCAGGGCTGATACGCAGAAAGACCTGCAGGCGACGGATCACCGCCGCATCCAGGACGCCATTCACGGCGGCGCCGAGCTTCTCCTGAAGTGCTGCCGTGGTCCGGGAGCCCCAGAGGCCGTCCTGGCTGACACCCACCCACCGTTGGGTTGCTCCCGTTGTCAGCGGGCCAACGATGCCGTCCACCACCAGTTGCCGCCTGACAGCCTGCAGCGAGCCCAGCTCGTCGTCGCCAACGGTTGACTGGTGGACCGTTGAGCGAGACGTGACCGGCCCAGAGCGCGGCNCGACAGAGGCTGCAGCCGGTGCCACATAAACCGAACCCCCACCGCCCGAGCTGGTCAGGCCGGCACTGCGGCCGCAGACCGGCCACGATCCAGGACCCTGTCCGGCAAGAACCCGTTGGGCGACGGAGATCTGGGCACTGCTGGAAGCCCCGTCGGCGTTGGGGGCGTAGGCCCCGCCGCCGTACGCGATCCAGGTTGAGTGACTGAACTGCAAGCCGCCGTAGTAGCCGTTGCCGGTGTTGGTCGACCAGTTGCCACCGCTCTCACAGGCGGCGACTGCGTTCCAGTTTGAACCGGCCTGAGCCACCGAGCTCACTCCCATGATGATGCCGGCGGCGACGAACGTGGCAACCATGATTCGGGCAACGATGTAGTGCAGATAACGCATAGGTGATTCCTCCCTGACGTCAAACGCCTGCGGAGGTGGTTCCTGTCGGGTTCGGGCGAGTCAGGTGCCCGGCCGGCGTACCGGCTTCACCCCAAGGACCGGCTTACCCGGCCCGTGANTGGGTCCTCCACCCTCGNCCAGCCCAGGAGTTTCCTGGTAGGTGCTCACTGACGAGGTTCGGCGCGTGAGCACGCGGCCTTGATGGCATATCCAGTCTGCAAGCAGGGAGGCCTCGATGCGCGTAACCCCATGGTTGACACGCCGGCGCAGATCTGGAGACACCGATGACAGAACCTGACGTGGTGGGGGTGCGGATGCCTGCGCATCAGGGGCCACCCCATCCTCGCCAGAACTCGCCTTTGAGCACCTGTCAGTCTCACACTGTCTCGTTAGCCCGCGCCCGAAGAGGTGAGGCTGCCGCGGGGTATCGTCCAGGCCCTCAGCACCTGACCGGCCTGCCACAGTCGGCGAGCAGAGACCCCGGTTTGGCGTCGTGGGAAGTGCGTCGATTCCGCGGCGGGTCCACCAAGTAAGCCGTTTCAGATACGCCCAGCGAGCAGGGATTGGCAGACGCGTCTGTGTGGCCGTTGGCCGATGGGGTCCCAGAGCCTGGCTTGGCACCGGCCATCACTTTCCACGCCAGGGACGACATCTTTGCCATCTGGGCGGCGCCGTACCCAGGAAACAAGGGTACGGTCAGGCCATGCAGTGCCGGTCCTGTCACACATCGAGGCTCCCGCCCACGGTCGAATCCGTTCGCGGGCGCGGCGACTTTCAGGTGTGTTCACCGACATCGCAGGCAGGCGGCGGCCGCGTTCACGTCAGCGCGCGCATCAGGCAGGCCGACCGGCGCTCGCCTGGCGAGAGCGCCAGCGTGGGTGGTAGCTCTGTCGTGGGCCGCGTGGCGCCAGTGAACCCTGCCGCCGAGCGAGGCCAGCGTGGGGCGCACTGCGCCCAGCCTGGTTCCGAGCCAGCCGCAGGCTTGGCGCTGGTGAACCTGACCCGCACCTTCGGTACCCGAACTGTCGTGAAGGGGCTGACCCTGACTGCCGGCGGCGGGCAAGTCGTCGGGCTGCTCGGCCCGAACGGTTGCGGGAAGTCGACCACGATGAAGATGCTGGGCGGTGTCCTGGCGGCCACGTCGGGAACTTTCACCTTTGACGGGGTCCCTGGCGGTGTCGGCGCCCTGGGTGTCAAGGCTCGCACGGGTTTCATCCCTGACGTCGGCGGCCTGTTCCCACGGCTGAGCGCGTGGGAGCACCTGGAGCTCTGTGCACGCCTGTTCGCCGTGCCGAACTGGAGGGTCCGCGGTGCCGGGCTACTGGCCGCCCTTGATCTGGACGCTGCCACCCACGAGTGTGCGGGGGAGTTCTCCCACGGCATGAGCCGCAAGCTTTCAGCGGCGATCGCGTTGCTGCCCGACCCGGGTTTGTTGCTGGCTGACGAACCGTTCGACGGGGTCGACCTGGCCGGTATCGACTCCTTGTGCACCCTGTTTTCCCGTGCTGCCGCCCGCGGCGCCGTGGTCGTGGTCAGCACCCACCTGCTGGGGGTGGCCGAATCGTTGTGTGACCAGGTCCACCTGGTCAGGGCAGGCTCGGTGCTGGCTGCCGGATCCCCGGCCGACCTGGCCGGCGCAGGGTCGCTGGCTGGCGCTTTCCAAAGGGTGCTGTCGCCGCGCCAGCGCGTCGGTCGATGACCGCCCAGCACGCACTGCTGGACGGAACGAGGCTGCCCGCCGGTCACGGGTGGGCCAGGGGACAGGTGCGTAGCGATGTTGGGCTCGTGATCTGGCTCAAGGGAAGGGACCTGGCGGCGATGACCGGGCGCCCTGCCCTGGTGCGGGCTGGGGCGGCCGGGTACGTCGTGGCCGTCGGCGCGTTGCTGGCTGGCGCCTGGCTCCTGCACGGTGTCGCGCCGCTGGCCGTTTCGGTGGTGGGCAGCGTCTTGGCGCCGTTGTGGCTGCTGTGGGCCCTGCTGCCGGCCATGGGCGGCAGCGGGGGTGTGGCGGAGAGCGCTGCCGCTTTGGCGCCGTATCCGGTGCGCCCGAGGGTCCATCTGCTTTCTGCGTGGCTCTCAACGGCCCTGGACTTGCAGTACCTGGCGGTGGTGCCCCTGCTGGCCGTGGCCTTGGTCGCCACCTACGGGCTGGCGGGGCTGGTCCCGGGGGCTGGCTTTGTTGTTGGCGCCTCGGCCATGGGCCAGTTGCTCGCGTGGGCGCTGAGCGCGGGGCGGCGTCCGGCCCGCGGGGTGGGCTTGGCCGGTACGGCCCTGGTCATCGTCGCACTGGCCGGGCTTTTCGTTGTCCGAGGCCACGGCGCCCTGGCCGGGCTGGGGGTGTGGCCCGCCGGCTGGTTGCTGGCAGGCTGCCGCGCTGGTGCCATGGGCTCGTGGGGTCCGTGCCTGGGCTGGGCGCTGGCCTGCGGGGCCCCGGCACTGGTCCTGGCCGGTGTGGGGACTTCGCTGGTCCGCCGAGCACTGAAGACCCAGGCCGCTGAGGTCGGGTCTGGTCCTGCGAGCGGTCGAGCGCCGAGTCGGGGACTGCCCCCATGGCCCGGTGCAGCGCTGGTCGTCGCCGCCATCCGGGGTGTGCTGCGCTCGGTGGCATTCCGGGTGGCCGCGATGATGGCCCTGGCCATCCCGTTCGTTACCACCGCCGTTTTCTCGAGGGTGGGCGCCACGATGCTGGTCTCCATGGCGTTGATCACGGGCGGGCAGTCCGTGGCTGCCAATGCGTGGGCGTTTGACGAGGGCGGGGTGGTGGTTTGGCTGAGCGCCCCCGTGTCCCTGGTGCGGCTGGTTCTGCTGAGGGCCGTGGCGGTCATGGCATGTCTGTCCGTCTTGCTGGGTGCGCTGGCGGTGGGGGCAGCTGCGGCAAGGGTGTCGCTGGCCGGCTGGGGTACGGCAGGTTTCGCCGCAATGCTTCTGCTGGTGGTGACAGCCGTCGGCCTGCGCACCGCGACGAAGTATCCGGCAGCGGCCGACCTGGACTCGCTGCACGGCCAGCCGACGTCGTCATGGGCGGTGTTGACATACACGCTACGGGCCGGTGCGGGGGCTGTGGTCCTCGCGGGCGCCTGGGCGGTGCCCGCTGCGGGGCCGGTGCTTGCAGGCGCTGGCGTGGTGCTCTACTGCGTGTGGGCTCTGCACGCGGTTGTCCGCTCCTTGCGCAACCCCGCGCCGCTGCTGGCCGCGTTCGCTGGTATCCGCTGATACGCACGTTTGCGCGAGCAACGCTAGGGGAGTAGGACCCACACCACTGAGCCCTCGTTCCACGTGGAAGGCTGCCATCTGGGGGTCGCCTCTGATGGGTCCCGGGGCTGGGCACCAGCAGGGACAGGGCAGCCGCGAACCTTGGGCAAGCTCAGGTCTTCGAGCCAGCGGCCCATCACGGTCTCAGCCGACCTTCAGGGCCGCGGAGAACGAAGCGTCGGGACAGAGCTTGTCCTCCTCACCGGGTGCCGCGTACGAGAGCCTGGCAAGGCATCCCTGCACGGCGAGTTTCCCACCGGCCTGGGGGCGATCTCGCGAACGCGGTCATCTTGACCCTTGCGAAGGTCGGCGTGTCTGCACACGACCTTGCTTCGGCGTGTCTGCACACGACCTTGCTATGGAGTCGGGGGCGCTGGAGGATGCGTACCTCGCGCTCACGGGCCGTGGGATCGCCGGCGCCGACCACCAGGTCTCACCGGCAGAACCTGTCATCGCGCGGGACCGCGAGCACCGAGCATTCCGCGGATGGCGGGCAGCGATCCGCCGTCGCGGGCCGAGCGGCCCGCCACCGCCGTGGGCTGCCTTCTGGCGGATCGTCACGAACGAGTGGCGCCTCACCCTGCGGAGCCCGACAGGCCTGGTCTGGGGGGTAGGTTTTCCGGTCCTGCTCCTGGTGATCTTCGGGAGCCTGCCGGCCACGACCAAACCGAACGCCGCCTTCGGCGGGCTCAGCTTCTTCGAGGTCTACCTGCCTGTCATGATCGCCCTGTCTCTGGCTCTGCTCGCGCTGATCGGTCTGCCGGTCCCGATCACCTCCTACCGCGAGCTGGGCGTCCTTCGCCGGATGGCCACCACTCCGGTGCCGCCTTCGTGGCTGCTCGGAGGTCAGCTTGCCGTCAACCTGGTGCTCCTCTTGGTGGCGGTGCTCGTGGTCGTCGCCGGCGGGGTCGGGTTGGGCGCCCGACTCCAACTCCAGAGCACGTGCCGCTGCCAGTGGGGTCGCGGTCTGCTGGGCCCGCAACAGTGTCGATGCCATGAGCACGTCGATCGACTCATCACACAGAGCACCGACCAACGCCTCGGCCTGTCGCAGGCCCACGTCGGTCAGAGCCGCACCGGGGGTCGCCGTATCGAGCAGATGCAGGACATTGGACGTCGTCTGGCCATGCCTGATAAGCAGCCGCACCGGTTTCCTTTTCCTTCGGATTCACCATTGCCGCGGCGACTCTCGTCTCCAGGGCACCGGTAGACGGGTTCCACGCCACCCTGGCCCGGATCTTGGACCCGCGGCTCAATGATACGACATAGATGTTGTATCATTGATGCATGGACAGTGTCATACGGGTGATGCCCACACTGAACGCCGCCGCCCGTCATCCGGGCACGGCACCGCTGCCCGCGAAGGCACCCGTAGCAGGCTTGGCGTTGTGAGGCAGGCCGAGCTGGTCCGTTATCTGGTGCTGGCCGCACAGCGGGAGGGCAGTCGCCGGCTGACGCGGGACCTTCGGGAGATCAGGCTCACCCCCTCGCAGTCCGAGGTCCTGCGAATCCTCGGCGATCATGGGCCGTTGTCCCTGACCGGGCTCGGCGAGCTTCTGGTGTGCGAGAGCGGCACGAACCCGAGCCGGCTGGTCGATCGACTGGTCGGCGTCGGCCTGGTGGAGCGGGTCGTGGCAGCAGAGGATCGGCGCCAGGTCACGCTGTCCTTGACCCAGGCTGGACGCGAGATGGAGGCCGCCGTCCGCGCCGTGGAGGAAAGGCTCTACGTCGACCTGGAGGCCGCAGNGGCCGGTGTGGATCTGGCCCCGGTCATTGAGGTGCTGCGCCGGCTGAGCGCGGGGGAGCCTTCGGGCGACGCCCTGCAAAGACGGATCGCCGCCCAGGCAGCCGGCGGGCGGGGCGGGGCGTAGCCACGGGCGGTGGTTCGAGCCGCAGGGGCTCGCGCCGATGCGGGCAAGCGGGCAGGGCCGGGCTCACACCCCGATGCGGGCCAGGACCTCGTCGTGAAGGATGCCGTTGGTCGCCACGGCGTTGCCGCCCCAGGGTCCGGGTGTGCCGGCCAGCGAGGTGAAGCGGCCGCCGGCTTCGGTGACGATCGGCACCAGAGCGGCCATGTCGTACACCTGCAGGTCCGGCTCGACGGCAATATCGACAGCACCTTCGGCCACGAGCATGTAGGACCAGAAGTCCCCGTAGGCCCGTGACCGCCAGCAGTCGTCGGCCAGGGACAGGAATGCCTCGTAGCGGTCATGGGCTCTCCAGCCGTGCATGCTCGAGTACGACAGGGAAGCATCGCTGATCTGGGCGACCTTGGAGACGCTAATCCTGCTGGCACTGGACAGGCTGTGCCCGCTCCACGCGCCGGAGCCGTTGGCTGCCCACCATCGGCGTTTCAGCGCCGGAGCCGCGACCAGGCCGAGGACCGGCTGTCCGTTGTCGACCAGGGCGATGAGGGTGGCCCAGACCGGAACGCCCCGGATGAAGTTGTGGGTTCCGTCGATCGGGTCGATGACCCAGCGTCGCGGGCCGCGGCCGGTGGTCTCGAACTCCTCGCCCTCGACGGCATCCCGGGGGCGGGTGCGCTTGAGCTGGTGGCGGACGACCTGTTCGGCCAGCTTGTCGGCGTCACTGACCAGGCTCAGGTCTGGCTTGGACTCCACCACCAGATCGTCGGCCCGAAAACGTGCCATCGTGATCGCCTCCACCGCATCGGCAAGCACGTGAGCAAGGCGCAGGTCATCATCGTAGGCAGGCACGCCGCCACGTTAGCGGCTTTGGGTGGCAACAGTGAATAGGCGCCCGCGTGTTCCCGCCAAGCGGCGCGTGGATGCTTTCTCTGGGCCCGTTTGGTGGTCCCCAGGTGCGCTGGGTCATCCGCGGGCAGTATCGGCCGGTGGCCCGGCCTGTCAGCACAGCGGATCCGGCCGGCTATACAGTGCGGCCATGAGAAGAAATACCAAGGTTCTTCTGGGCTTGCTGCTCTTCAATGGCATCTCGGCAGCTGGCGGGGGTGTTGCTCTCATGACTGGCGCGATTGCGACGCAGCCATCATGGACTTCTCACACGGACTTCAGCAGCCAGTATTTTCCCGGGGTCATCCTCATGGCCATCGTGGGAGGAAGCGCCCTGATCGCCGCCTGCGCCGTGATGAAGAGTGCGCCGGGCTGGCAGCTGTCGTGCCTTGTGGCCGGGGTGATCATGGTTTTCTGGATAGTCGGTGAGATCGCGTCTATCCGGGGTTTCCACATCTTGCAGGTGATCTACCTGTTGACCGGCGTGGCAGTGCTCTGGCTCACGCCCCAGGAAAGGCCCGCCTCAGAATAATGCAGGCCCGAGACTGAGGAGCCCACCTCCTGGGCTAGTCATCGGAGGCAGGGGAGCGAGCGCGCAACAGCCGGCGCAGGGAGTCCAGGCGGGACCCGCCGGCGGCGCCGGCCCGGCCCGAGGCAACCCAGTCGTCCAGCGCGCACTCCTTCTCGTCGTGGGTGCACCCACGGGGACACCGTTCGGCGGCGGGTGCCAGGTCCGGGAAGTGCCCGATGATCCGCCCGACGTCGACGTGCGCGAGGCCGAAGGATCGGACTCCTGGGGTGTCCACTACCCAGCCGTTGCCGCCCGGCAGCCTCAGGGACACCGCTGAGGACGAGGTATGGCGCCCACGGCCGGTCACCTCGTTGACCACTCCCACTGCGCGTGCAGCACCGGGGACCAGGGCGTTGACCAGCGTGGACTTGCCCACACCGGAGTGGCCGATGAAGACGCTGATGCGATCCTGCAGCAGGCTCCTCAGGTCTTCGAGCCCGACCCACCGGTGGGTCACCGGGTGCCGGGAGGTCACCAGGTGCCGGACGGCCAGCATTGTGTAGTGGGCAAGGAACGGCGCCGGGTCGACCAGGTCGGCCTTGGTCAGGACCAGCAGTGGTTCCATCCCGGCGTCGTAGGCCGCGACCAGGCAGCGGTCGATCATCCGCGGGCGCGGCTCAGGGTCGACCAGCGCGGTCACGATGACGAGCTGCTCGGCGTTGGCCACGATGATGCGCTCGACCGGGTCCGTGTCGTCGGCGGTGCGGCGAAGGACCGTACGACGGGGCTCGACCCGTACGATCCGTGCCAGTGAGTCGGGCCCGCCCGAGGTGTCCCCGACCAGGGCCACCTCGTCGCCGATCACGACGCTCTTGCGGCCCAGCTCGCGGGCCTTCATGGCGACCACGACGCGCTCGCCGCCGCCGTGGACGATCAGCGTGTACCGCCCGCGGTCGACCCCGGTCACGAATCCGGGGATGGCGTCTTCGTGCGCCGGGCGATCCTTGGTCCGGGGCCGGGAGCCGCGGGGGTTCGGCCTGATCCGCACGTCACTCTCGTCGTAGGTGCGGGCGCGTGGGCTCATCCGCGGCCCGGTTCTTGGTTGTCGGTGCTTTCGTCGTTGCCCGGTCCGGCCTGCATGGAGCGGCCCGTGGCCTCGATCTCGGCCGCCTCCGCGGCGTCGCCGCCGGCCTCGAGCATCTGGGTCCAGCGCCTGGTGAACTCCGGCAACGTCTTGGCCGTGGTCTGCACGTTCTGGATGAGGACATCGGGTACGCGCAAGCCGAGCACGGCGCCTGCCATCGCCATGCGGTGGTCGTCATAGGTGTGGAAAAGCCCGCCGTGCAGCACCTTCGGGGTTATCCGCAGACCGTCCTGGGTCTGTTCAACCGATCCGCCAAGTGCGGTGATCTCGGTGGACAGAGCGTCCAGCCGGTCGGTCTCATGGCCGCGCAGGTGGGCGATCCCGCGGATCCGGGAAGGGGAGTCGGCAAGGGCGGCGATCGCCACGACGACGGGGGTCAGCTCGCCGGCGCCGTGCAGGTCGACGTCCAGGCCACTGATCTGCTGGTTGCCGGTGACCGTCAGGCCGGAGCGCTCGAGCAGGACGTCGGCGCCCATCGCATCCAGGATGTCGCGGATCGCGTCCCCGGCCTGAGTGGTGTGCTGTGGCCACCCTGGCACGCGCAGCGTGCCGCCGGTGACGACGGCCGCGGCCAGGAAGGCGGCGGCGTTGGACAGGTCTGGCTCGACCTCGACATCCAGGGCCCGGATCTGCGAGGGCTCGACCGCCCACGTGTCTTCCTGCGAGTCGTCCACCACCACGCCACAGTCGCGCAGCACCTCGACGGTCATCGCGATGTGTGGCCCGCTGGGGACCGGCGCCCCGACGTGATGGACCGTGACGCCCGCCTCGAAACGCGGCCCGGCCAGCAGCAGCGCGGAGATGAACTGGGACGAGCCAGAGGCGTCGATGGTGACCGGGCCGCCACGCAGACGCCCCGATCCCGCCACGGTGAACGGCAGCGTCCCGCGGCCCTGGTCGTCGATGGTCGCGCCGAGGCTGCGCAGTGCGTCGATGACCTGGCCCATGGGGCGCTTGCGGGCGTGGGGGTCTCCGTCGAAGGCGACCGGGCCGTCCCCGAGCGCCGCCACCGGCGGCAGGAACCGCATCACCGTGCCGGCTAGTCCGCAGTCCACCGACGCCGCCCCGGCCAGGAACGCCGGGCCGATCAGCCAGTCGTCGCAGTCGGGGTCAACACCGGGCAGGTCGACAATCGAGGTGCCCAGGGCGCGCAGCCCTTCTGCCATCAGCAGGGTGTCGCGCGAACGCAGGGGTGCCCGGATCCTCGAGGCGCCGCTGGCCAGGGCGGCGAGCACGAGATAGCGGTTGGTCAGCGACTTGCTCCCGGGCAACGCGACCGCGGCATTGACCGGCCCGCTCGCGTGGGGGGATGGCCAGTCAGTCAAGGGCGTGCTTGGCAAAGCGCCGGGCTGCCCTGGTGGCGCGCGCCGCGTCCCGCTTGGTCAGGTCGGCCTGGCGACGTGCCTGCGACTGAGCCCGCCTGGTGCGGTACGCCAGCCCTGGCTGTCCGGCGGTATCAACCGCCGCGAGCAGGACGGCGCCGAGCAGGCTGACGTTCTTCAGGAAGTGGGTCCTCTGCTGGGCTCGAACCACCGGGTCCTTGATAGTCCAGAAGGCATGTGCGGTGTAGGTGGTCGGCACCAGCGCGGCCGCCAGCACCATGGCCGAGACGCGGGGGAACTTGCCCAGGGCCAGCATCGACCCGGCCGCCACCATCGTGACGCCGTTGGCGCGCACCAGCATCTCGGGGTCGTCGGGAAGGTTCAGGGGTCCGGACAGCCGTGCCACCAGTGGCGCGGCGATTTTGGCCCGCGCGCCAGGGTGCAGCAGGGTGTCCAGGCCGCCCGTCACGAAGACGGCGGCCAACATCGGTCGGGCAATCCGTCGAACCACAGTCATCTCTATCTCCTCGGGTCTGGTTCCTGCACGTCTTACGGTAGTTGGTCGCGGCCCCCCGTGTGTATCTAGGCTGTGGGTATGTGCGGTCGATACGCGTCGAGTTCCCGCCCGCAGGACCTCGTCGAGGAGTTCGACGTCGAGTCGGACCGCACGGGCGAGGCGGCGCGGTCCATCCTGGCGGCTCCACAGAGCCCGCCGGCCGGTGAACCTGACTTCAACGTGGCGCCGACCAAGGCAGCACCGGTGGTGCTGACCCGAGCCGCTCGTGGGCAGGACGCCGCCGCCCCGGTGCGACAGCTGCGCCTGCTGACCTGGGGACTGGTGCCGAGCTGGTCGGGTGATGTCAAGGTCGGGCTGCGGATGACCAACGCCCGCGCCGAGTCGGTGCTGGACAAGCCCTCGTTCGCCAGGGCCGCTGCCTCTCGTCGCGCCCTGGTGCCCGCCGACGGCTGGTACGAGTGGCAGGTGAGCCCCACGGCGCTGGACCCCAGGGGTAAGCCCCGCAAGCAGCCTTTCTTCATCCACCGCAGCGATGGGCGGCCGATGGCGATGGCCGGGTTGTACGAGTTCTGGCGCGACAAGTCCGTGCCCGACGACGACCCTGACGCCTGGCTGATCACCTACGCCATCATCACCACGACCGCTGAGCCGGGCCTGGACCGCATTCATGACCGGCAGCCGCTGGTGCTGGAGCGTGAGAGCTGGCAGGACTGGCTCGACCCCGGCCAGAACGACCTGTCCCGGGTCAAGGCCCACCTGGAGTTCGCCGAGCCCGGGCGTTTCGACGCATACCCGATCTCGGCGGCGGTGAACTCCTCGCGTAACAACGGAGCCCGGCTGCTCGAGCCGCTGGGGCGCGCCGACCTGTCCGGGGTCGTGGACCCGACCACCGGGGAGATCATCGGCTCTTGACATCCTCGGCCACCAACGTTTCAGCCGCTCACCCGGAGGCACCGTGTTGAGGTTCGCGCTTGACAGACAGGGCCAGAACTCCCCAGTCTCCGCGCGCCATGGCATGGCCGGCTGCGTCGGTGTGCTGGTACCCAGCAGTGCCGGCCCTGGTCATCTTCACGGACCTTCGCGTGAACCCTTCCACCGACTGGCGCACGGGTCACCTCCGGGCCCTGAACGACCGGGTTTGCATCCAGGAGCCCGATGAGCGGCCCGCGAGTTCGGAGAACCGTCAGGGCGATCCAGACCCCGGTGGGTCTGGCGCGTGCGCATCTGTGGCGTCCTGCCCGCCCCCGGGGGTCCGTGATCCTGGGACACGGCGCCGGGGGGCTGTCCTGGTCGGGGGACCTGGTGGCCCTGACGTCCCTTGCTTCGGCCGGATGGCTGGTGGTGCTGGTCGAGCAGCCGTGGCGGGTGGCCGGGCGCNAAGTGGCTACCCCGCCCGCTTCGCTGGATGTGGCCTGGCTGGCGGTGATGGCCGAGCTNGGCTCCGGGCGCGGCCGGCTGCCCCGGCCGTGGGTGGTCGGTGGCCGCAGCTCTGGGGCGCGAGTGGCTTGCCGGACGGCCGGGGCCGTCGACGCAGACGCCGTGATGGCCTTGGCCTTTCCGCTGCATCCGCCAGGGGCGCCCGCGCGGTCTCGGGCGGGCGAGGCGGCACTGGTGACCCGGGCCGGGATGGCGATCGTCGTCATTCAGGGAGCCAGGGACCCCTTTGGCAGCCCGGAGGAGGTTCGGAACGCGCTGGGAACGAAAGCGCAGGTGGTGGCGGTCGCGGGCACTCACTCCTTCACCAAGAACCCCGCGGACGTTGTCGCAGCCGCGACGACGTTCCTGGCACAGGTGGGCTGAGAGCGTGGGGAATGTCCGGCACGGCCGGTGGCGTTGACGATGGTGACGTGCCCACCAGCACGGTGCTGACCCCGAACTTGCGACGAACACCACTGAAGGAGCGATGTGTTGCTCACTGCTGAGTTGACGCCGGCCGCCGGGGGCGCTCAAGTTCGCGGCAATTATGGAGGCCAGGGCTCGCTGTCGGCATTAGGCTGGAACGCGATGACAGCCGACCAGAGCGCCTTCCAGAGCGCATCGACAACGTCCACCGCCGCCGAGCGGGTGGTTCGCGAGCCCAGCGCGGGCGAACCACCTGTCGATGAGCGCCACGTCGATCAGGGGAACCTGCACGATCCGGGCCAGGAGCCCGATCTGGACATGAGCACGGAGACACCTGAAGAACGGATGGCACGCTTCGAGAAGGATGCCATGCCGTTCCTGGACCAGCTGTACAGCGCCGCGCTGCGTACGACGCGCAACCCCGCTGATGCCGAAGACCTCGTCCAGGAGACGTTCGCCAAGGCGTTCGCGGCGTTTCACCAGTACAAGCACGGCACCAACCTCAAGGCCTGGCTCTACCGGATCCTGACGAACACGTACATCAACACCTACCGCAAGAAGCAGCGCCAGCCCCTGCAGTCCGACTCGTCCGAGGTTGAGGACTATCAGCTGGCACGGGCCGAGTCGCACACGTCCCGGGGTCTGCGTTCGGCCGAAACCGAGGCGCTGGACCACCTGCCCGACTCGGACGTGAAACGTGCCTTGCAGGAGATACCCGAAGACTTCCGCCTGGCCGTGTACCTGGCCGATGTCGAGGGCTTCGCCTACAAAGAGATCGCTGAGATCATGGACACCCCGATCGGCACGGTGATGTCGCGGTTGCACCGGGGTCGCCATCAGCTCCGGGTCCTGCTCAGCGACTACGCCCGCGAGCGGGGCTTCGTCGTTGAGGGAGCGACGTCATGACCGGGTCTGAACACGAGTCCGAGCACGATGAGTTCGACTGCTCGCGCGCACGCATGCAGCTGTACGAGTACCTCGATGGCGAGATGGCCCCCGGCGATATCAACAAGATCCGGGAACACCTCGCACACTGTGCCCCATGCCTGCAGGAGTACGACCTTGACCAGACCCTCAAGGCCTTGATCAGGCGCTCATGCAGCTGTGAGACCGCGCCCTTGGCGCTGCGGACCCAGATCCTGGCCCGGATCACCACGATCAAGATGACCGTCGAGTTTCGGGACTAGGGCCAACGAAACAGCGCCGGTCCCGGTCGTGGACCGGGGGTCACGTGCCGGCGAAGCCGGCCCAGTGAGAGCGAACCGGTCGCCGCGTGCGTCGTGCGGACCTGCGGACAAGTCAGGACCCCCTCGGGACCGCATGACTGCGGGTGTACCGAGGGGGTCTGGTGAATGCCCTGTCTGGTGCTACCGTACCGACGACTGCTGCCCAAGGGGCGTGGCGGGACGGTTCGTGCAGGTAAGGACGCGGCTCAGGCGTTGGGCTTGCGGCCGTGGTTGGCGGCTCTGCCCTTGCGGGAGCGGCGCTTGCGGGCGCGCTTGCTCATGTGTGCTCCAAATGGGG
>JGI24140J50213_10000277_pt1 | contig 24119 bp, 15 predicted proteins | sample BarGraIncu00222A_FD_50213 | JGI IMG/M metagenome (IMG submission 50213)
GGCACTGGCAATTTTGAATAACAAGGGTGAGTTTTTGCCCTGCTGTTTAAAATGATCGAATTGTTTTGACTTCGTATTGAAAATATTGACTCCGCCATAATATGTTCCAATCCAATAAGATCCATCACGATCAATAAATACTGACCTGATCGAGTTATCACTTAGTGAAGAGGGGTTATCGGGATTTGTCAGATATTCTTTCATCTGTCTGCTCATTGGATCATATACATATAATCCAACTAGCGCTCCAATCCAGTATTGACCGTTGTTGTCTCTCTTTATAACCCTGATCTGTTGATCAATTTTTGAAAATATGGATTGATATTGTGAGTTTTGGGCTTTATTTCTGCTCGAATAGAAGATGTTGTTTTTTCGGTCAAATATATTCAATCCCCCTTTTTCGGTTCCGATCCAAAGGGTCTCATTGTCTCCTTCCGTTATAACATTGATCCAGTTATTGCTTAAAGAGTTAGGGTTTGTTTCAGAACTGTAATAATTTGAAATGATAAATTCGTTTCTGCGTTTTTGTTTGAACAGGGATATTCCATTATATGTTCCAATCCATATATCTCCGACTTTGTCCTGATAAATTGTTCTGACATAATTATCAGCGAGTGTTTGTGGATTAGTAGCGCTATGAAAGAATTGAATTATTTTAGTAGTATCGCCTCCAACCATGAGGTTTAAACCATTTCTGGTACCAACCCATATATTTTTTTCCCTGTCTTCAAAAATAGCAAGAATGTTATTGTTGGTTATGGTTGAGCTTTTGCCCGGTATGTTTTCAATTCGTGTAAAATTATCTTTTTCAGGATTGTATAAACAAATTCCTTTTCCTGTTCCGATCCATAATTGTCCTTTACTATCAACCAACAAAGAATTAACCACATTATTGGCTAAGCTGGTTGGATCCAGGGGGTCGTTTCTGTAAACTTTGATCTCATGGGAGTCGTAACGATTTAGTCCGTCACGTGTTGCGATCCAGATAAATCCTTTTGTATCCTGCGTGATGCCAAAAATCGTACTTTGTGATAAGCCTTCTTCAACAGTCAGATGATCAAAAGAAATATTATAATTCTGAGTGTAAGCACGTGAATAGCAAAGAGCTAAAAATAGCAAAGCTATTATCAGCTCTTTTATTGCCGTAAAGGAATATTTATGACCAGTAATCAAAATCGTTCAATTAGTGTCGGTGAGTTAACAGAGGGTAAAAATAACAAAAGAACGACGTTTTATGATAATAAATTGATATAATCGTGTCTATAAAACCATTTTATCTTTTTGGAATTAATTTAAAAGGGTTACTCCTCTGTTTTATACCATGATGCATACATTGGATATGCATTTGCGATTCGCAGCACCTGTCCTTCAAAAAATTCAGGATCAAGTTCTTTAATCTTCCTTGCAGGAACACCTGCATACAGACAACCCGATTCTAAAATTGTCCCTTCGAGTATTAGGGCTCCGGCTGCAATCATGCAATTACTGTTTACTACAGATCCATCCATGATGATGGCTCCCATCCCAACCAGTACATTATCATGTATCGTACAGCCATGAATGATTGCGTTATGTGCGATCGAAACATTGTTTCCGATTGAGACTGGCCATTTTTGATAGGTGCAATGGACTATAGCGCCATCCTGAATATTGACCTTGTTACCCATCCTGATGGAATGGACATCGCCGCGAACAACTGCATTGAACCAGACACTGCATTGGTCACCCATCACCACATCGCCAACAACTGTGGAGTTGTCTGCAAGGAAACATTCTTTCCCAAACTGTGGTGTCTTTCCGTTTACTGTTTTTATCAGAGCCATAATAAAATATGGATTTAATGATATGAAGTTATTTTACATTACCGATCGGACGGGGATAATCGAGAGAGAAATGAAGTCCACGGCTTTCCTTACGTTCAATGGCATGCATGATAATGATATAAGAAACATTGATCAGGTTGCGAAGTTCGCACAATTTCACAGAAAGTATACTCTTGTCGAACAACGCTTCCGTCTCGCTGTAAAGCAATTCGCTTCGGTCAAAAGCTCTTTGTAAACGCAGGTTTGAACGAACAATACCAACGTAGTTCGACATGATAGACTGAAGTTCGCGCATGCTCTGAGTGATCAGAATCATCTCTTCGTTGAGCACCATTCCTTCGGCATCCCAATCGGGGATTTCTTCACAGTAGTCAATTGTTTTAACAATGCTGATTGCATCGGTTGCTGCCCGATGTGAGAAGACGAGCGATTCCAGCAAAGAATTGGATGCGAGACGGTTTGCACCGTGTAGTCCTGTAGATGAACATTCACCACTTGCATAAAGGTGTTTGATTGAACTGCGGCCAAATTCGTCAACCTTAATTCCACCACATGTAAAATGAGCTGCCGGAACAACCGGGATCATGTCTTTGCGGATATCGACACCGATGCTTAAACAATGTGCATAAATGGTTGGGAAGTGGAAGAGTAAATCTTCTTTATCGAGATGCGTACAGTCGAGAAAGACAAAATCGTCTCCACTCATTTTCATCTCGTTGTCAATAGCCCTTGCGGTTATATCACGTGGAGCCAGAGATAAACGGGAGTCGTATTTCTGCATGAACTCTTCACCCTTTTGGTTTTTAAGAATCCCTCCAAAACCGCGTACGGCTTCTGAGATCAGGAATGAAGGACGTTCAGCAGGGTTATAGAGTGAAGTCGGGTGAAACTGAATAAATTCCATCCCGGCAATAGTACCTTTTGCCCGGTAAACCATTGCCAGTCCATCTCCAGTTGCAATCGATGGGTTGGTGGTGGTTGCGTAGACATTTCCTGCACCACCTGTTGCCAAAAGTGTTGTCTTGGCCAGTATGGTGTGGATTTCATTCGTTGTACTGTTCAATACATACACGCCATAACAACAAATATCCGGAGTTCTTCTGTTGACTTCGATGCCAAGGTGATGCTGGGTAATCAGATCTATTGCGAAGTGATTCTCGAGGACTTCAATATTGGGGTGTGAGCGGATCTGTCTTAAAAGTGTGCGTTCAATCTCCAGCCCGGTCTGGTCTTTATGATGGAGTACACGGAATTCTGAGTGGCCCCCCTCTTTGTGGAGGTCATATTTCCCTGATTCATTTTTATCAAAATCTACTCCCCAACTAATCAATTCTTTTACTCTGTCAGTAGATTCTGTAATTGTGATACGGACAATTTTCTCATCACACAACCCATCACCGGCTATCAGTGTATCGGTGATATGTTTTTCATAAGTATCGGGAGTATACATCACCGTGGCTATTCCACCCTGGGCATACTTTGTTGCTGTGTTTTCAGCTTTGTCTTTGCAAACAAGACAAACTTTTCCATAAGGGGCCACCTTTAAGGCATAGCTTAAACCGGCAATCCCGGAGCCAATGACCAAAAAATCATATCTATCACGCATGATCTCTAAATTTTGTGCAAAGGTACTGCAAATTCATCTGGATTGTTCCTATTTCTTGATTGTAAATTCAAGACAAAAAATGTCTCTTCTGGTTTTAAAATCATGAAAAGGGGGCAGCTTTTTTATATTGTTTTGATTTATTCTTCTGAGATTTCTGGTTCCAATATAACCCATTCTCTTTTGGCAAAATAAAGTATCCAGAACAATATTGAAGCGCCGGGGAAGACGATTTTTAAAGAAAATGGATGCCAACTGTAGTGTTGGAGATAGATTGGACCATTTATAAGATGAAAATTTACAAGGTGGAAATCGGTTATTGAAAAATACAAAGTGAGATTTAAGAATAAGATTCCTATAATCCAGTTAAATCTGTAAAGTGTGTTTTTATGAAAGGCCACAAATAATAATGTCAGTAGATTCAGCAATGACAAAAAGTATTTATTGATATAAAACATGATTATCTGGTATTTCTGATCTATGCTGTTTGCAAATTTTCCATTTGATTTTTCAAGCTTTATGACTTGATCAGTCTTTCTTTCATTTTGTGTGGTTAGATTTAAATGTTTGGTTTTATATCCATCCTTTTCCAGTAAGATCTCAATATCTCCAAAATAGCCATAATGCATTTTGCTAAATTTGTATGTCCCAAGGCTGTCGGTATATGTTGTATCCCAATTCCTGATATTGATAGCTACCCCCTGAATTGGTTTTTGGGTGATCTGGTCAATGACCTCTCCATTAAAACTAACGCCCTGATCGCACGAACTCAAAAGCAGACTAATGACAACTAAAGTAAAAAGCAGTTTTATCTTCTTCATTTTTTTAGAGATTATGGGTTAATAAAGTCTAGTATAAAAATAACAGAGAATGAACATTTTAATTTATAAACAAATATAATAATAATTTTCTAATCCAAATTTTACAGGAGTAAACGATTAAATTATTCAATATTGATGAGATGAAGAATGAACCGATTTGTTCCCTGAAAACCATTATACTTCAAAAAAAACTACATTAATATTGATTTTCAATGGAAAAGATTTAATTTTGATGCATGAAAGCCCTCTCTATACTTTTGAGTATGTATGTTTTATTCATGGTTTCTTTGCCATGTGTAGATGAGGCTATTGATTTCAAAAAGTCTTTCACTGAGGTTTCTACGGCTCACCATCATCATGATGACCCCAATCAGACAGATGCTTGTTCACCATTTTGTGTCTGCTCATGTTGCAGCGTGACTGTAGAGTTGACATCATTTGTGTTTGAATCAAACCCTGTCAGTGAAATACAATCGCAATTAATACCTTATTATAAAGAGAGCTTTTCCTCTTATTTCCATCCTATCTGGCAACCGCCCCAATTGAGTTAGAAACTGTTTAAATTTCCCCGTAGGGGATAAATATCAATAGAAACATTCACATAATATTTCTTTTCCAAATAGGGGATCAACCTTTAATGTTAATGCCCTACGGGCAAAAAAGAGGGGAGAAACATATTTCTATTGATATTTATGCCCTATGGGCAAATCATTAATACTCTGTAACCATTTTCTTATTTGTTAGTAGGTATGATTGATCGTATCATTGAATTATCATTAAAAAATAAAGCCGTAGTCGGCCTTTTTATCCTGGCATTGCTGGGATGGGGCATCTACTCACTGTCGCGGCTACCTGTAGATGCTGTACCCGATATCACCAATAATCAGGTACAAGTCATTTCTATTTCACCAACTCTTGCCGTTCAGGAGATTGAACGTTTTATCACGGCACCGATTGAAGTATCGGTTGCCAATATCCCGGATGTGATTGAGTTACGCTCAATCTCAAGGTTGGGATTGTCAGTTGTCACCATCGTTTTTAAGGATGATGTTGATATTTATAAAGCAAGGCAACTGGTTGGAGAAAGGCTGAAAGAGGCAGAAGGCCAGATTCCGGAAGGACTGGCAACACCTGAAATGGCGCCTGTTTCTTCGGGGTTGGGTGAAATCTATCAGTACACACTGCATGTTAACCCTGGTTTTGAAAAGAAATATACAGCAATGGATCTCAGGACTTATCAGGACTGGATTGTCAGACGCGAGATGCTGGGTACGGAAGGTGTTGCAGATGTGAATAGTTATGGGGGATTCCTGAAACAATATGAAGTCGCTGTGAATCCTGATGCACTCAAGAGTCTGGATATTTCTATTTCAGATATTCTGGATGCCCTGCAAAAGAACAATGAAAACACTGGGGGCGCCTACATTGATAAAAAGCCAAATGCTTATTTTATCAGAGGGATAGGTTTGGCCTCGAGTCTTGAAGATATTGGAAAGATAGTTGTTAAAAACACTAAAGAGGGTTTGCCCTTGCTGATAAGAGATGTGGCAAAGGTTCAATATGGAAGCGCTCCACGTTATGGCGCATTTGTGGCTGATACTACAGGAGAGGCTGTTGGCGGAGTTGTCATGATGCTCAAGCGAGCCAATGCTTCGCAGGTAATCGAAAACGTGAAAAAACGTATTGAAGTCATCCAAAAGAGTCTTCCTGAAGGTATAACCATCACACCTTATCTGGATAGGACTGATCTGGTAGGCAGGGCTGTTCATACCGTATCTGAAAACCTGATCGAAGGAGGATTAATCGTGATCTTTGTTCTCGTATTATTGCTCGGGAATGCAAGAGCCGGATTAATCGTGGCCTCGGTTATACCACTATCTATGCTTTTCGCTTTATCATTGATGAATCTGTTCGGTGTTTCGGGAAACCTCATGAGCCTTGGTGCCATTGATTTCGGATTGATTGTGGATGGGGCTGTGATAATTGTGGAGAGTATAGTACATCGAATACGGATGAACCAGACCCATCACTTCGCGACTAACCGTCTTACTTCACAGCAGATGGATGAAGAGGTAATGAGTTCTTCAAAAAGAATGATGAGTTCGGTGACGTTTAGTCAGATTATTATTCTGATCGTTTATCTGCCAATTCTTACACTTGTCGGGATTGAGGGTAAAATGTTCAGACCAATGGCACAGGTGGTTAGTTTTGCACTGATCGGTGCTATTATTCTTTCATTGACCTGGGTGCCGGTTGCATCTGCATTGTTTTTGAGTAAAAATACATTTCAGAAACCAAATATTTCTGACCGGATCATTGCCTTCATACAGAGATGGTTTAACCCGGTTCTGGATTTTGCTTTGCGTAGAAAGGCGTTAATTATTCTTTTTTCAGTATTGTTATTGATCTCTTCATTATTTGTATTCACCAGGCTTGGGGGCGAATTTATTCCTGAGCTAGACGAAGGGGATCTTGCTGCCGGAGTGATGACCTTGCAGGGTAGTTCACTTTCAAATACTATCGAAACTGTAGAAAAGGCAAACAAGATTTTGCTTTCAAACTTTCCGGAGGTCAAACAGGCAGTCTGTAAAATTGGATCGGGTGAGATCCCCACAGACCCTACACCCATGGAAACCGGCGACTATATCATCACCTTGAAAGATAAGAGTGAGTGGACATCAGCCAAAACGCGTGAGGAACTGATGACTAAAATGGAAGAAAAACTATCGGTATTGGCAGGTGTGAAATTTGAATTGCAACAACCTATTCAGATGCGTTTCAATGAATTAATGACTGGTTCTAAACAAGATGTTGCCATTAAGATCTTTGGTGATAACCTTGATCTGTTGGCTTCAAATGCACAGAAGGTTGAAAAACTGATTCGAAACATCATCGGGGTTCAGGATATAAATGTTGAGAAAGTAACCGGTTTGCCACAGATTCAAATCGTTTATAACCGTGACAAGATTGCACAATACGGATTGAATATTGCAGATATCAACAAGGTGTTGAGGACTGCTTTTGCTGGAACTACGGCCGGAGTTATATTTGAAGAAGAGAAAAGGTTTGATTTGGTTGTTAGGCTCGAAGAGGGTTTCAGAAAAGACCTCGACAATGTCAAGAATATTTTCATTCCTTTACCGGCAGGTGGACAGATCAGTCTTGATCAATTGGCAACAGTAGAGATCAAGGAGGGGCCTGCACAGATTTCACGTGAAGACACAAAACGCCGTATTACTATTGGTTTTAATGTTCGGGGACGTGATGTCGAGACCTTGATTAAAGAAATCAGATTAAAGATCGACAAACAGGTTAAGCTTCCGGCAGGTTATTATGTGACCTATGGTGGTCAGTTTGAAAACCTGGTTGCTGCAAAGGCAAGACTCGCAATTGCAGTGCCTGTAGCGTTGTTGTTGATCTTTGTGTTGTTGTTCTTTACTTTCAATTCAGTAAAACAGTCACTTCTCATCTATTCGGCAGTTCCAATGGCTGCTATCGGAGGGATCTTTGCTTTATGGATGCGTGGAATGCACTTTAGTATTTCAGCAGGAGTCGGGTTTATTGCACTCTTTGGGGTCGCCGTATTAAATGGAATCGTGCTTATTGCCGAATTCAACCGGCTTGAAAAAGAGGAGGAGGCTGAAGAACTCAAACGAAGAATGGAAGGCGAATATGCTTCAACACTTCATCATTCAAGAGTTTCAGATGTTGATAAACAGATTGAAGATCGTGTGAAGAAAGGTTTACGTACACGTCTCAGGCCGGTTATCATCACCGCTGCTGTTGCTTCGCTTGGATTCCTGCCAATGGCCTTGTCTGTTTCAGCAGGAGCCGAAGTGCAGAAACCATTGGCGACTGTAGTGATTGGGGGTTTGTTGACTTCTACATTATTGACTTTAATTGTATTGCCCGTTCTGTATATACTATTTACCCGGAAAAGGAAGAAGAGGAAAAATCTGATCGGTTCACCGGTAATTACTGTTCTTGTTTTAATGATTGCAGGTTTAGCCGGATTATTGAATCCGAGCAATGCAACTGCTCAGCAGTTGATGCATCGGAAAGTTTTCACTTTGCAACAAGCCATTCAGCAGGTTTCAGACAGTAGTCTGGTATTGCGTTCTGCTGCTTATCAGGTTGAAATGCAACGATTACTGAACCGCGCTGCATGGGATATTGAGAAGACAAGTGTCGATATTGAATACGGACAACTGAATTCGATTCAAAAGGATAACAGTATTACATTGTCTCAATCTTTTGCATTTCCAACGGTTTACGGTAATCAGCATAAGCTTGCAAAGGCCTCTACCAAAAGCAGTGAGCTGGGTTATTCGGTTACCAAGGCAGAAAGGATCAGTGTTGTGAAATCGACTTATTATCAACTTGCGTTTTACTATTCCAAATTGAGACAGCTGCGTTATCAGGATAGTTTGTTCACAAGCTTTTCGATTGCTGCTACCCGTCGTGAACAGGCAGGGGAGACCAATTTGCTGGAAAAGGTGAGCGCAGAATCGCAGAGTCAGGAGGTAAGGAATTTTATCAGACAAACTAAGGCTGACATCACTATTACTGAAAGATCGCTTCAATATCTGATGAATTACAGTCAACCGGTTTCGATTTCTGACACTATTCTGACTAAACTCGATATTTCAGCAAATGACTTAAGTGGACAGATTTCAACAAACCCGTCTCTTTCATTTGAAAAGCAAAAGACGGAAATAGCGGCTTTGGAGACCAATCTTGAAAAATCAAAGTTGATGCCCGATATTAAAATTGGATATTTTAATCAATCTATGATTGGAGAACAGACTGTTAACGGTGTTCCTAAAATATTTGGTGCCTCAGATCGTCTTTCAGGAATACAGGCTGGAATCACAATTCCTTTGTGGAGTACGCCTCAGACGGCCAGGATTAAGGCTGCAGTTGTCAACCAAAAGATCGCACAGACAAATGCAGAATCCTACACACAGCTTCTCAATAATCAATATGAAACGATGCTGGCTGAATATGAAAAGGACAAAAGCAGTCTGGACTATTATGAGCGATCTGCCCTACCACAGGCTGATCTGATTATCAGCCAGAGTTCGAAAAGTTATAAAGCAGGGTCATTGAATTACAGTGAATACATTCAGAGCCTCACAAGTGCAATACAGATCAAGGAAAACTATCTGGAAGTATTGTTCCATTATAACCAGGCGATTATTGCGATTGAATCAATTTTGGGAAAAAATTAAATACCGGTTAACACGAAGAAAGATGAAAAGAATGATTTCAAAAACTATAAATATCAAATTAAAGTCAACCCTCTTATATCTTGCAATGTCAGGTGGTTCAATATTGTTATTCAATTCCTGTGGAACCAGTGCCTCGAAAGAGGCTCCGGTCGAAGTGAAAGAGGTATTGGCAGATAACATTGTAGAACTCAATGCTGATCAGTATAAAATGGCTGATGTGAAGATGGGAGCCATTGAATTCAGATCGCTCAGTAACTTGATAAAAATAAACGGCTTGATCTCTGCACCGCCCCAAAATATCGCTACAGTAAGTACGCCAATGGGTGGATTTATCAAAAGCACTTCACTAATGCAGGGAAGCCAGATAAAGAAAGACCAGGTTTTAGCCATGGTTGAAAATCCTGAGTTTATTGATCTGCAGCAAAATTACCTTGAAAGCAAGAATCAGTTGGAATTTGTTGAGGCAGATTACAACCGACAGAAGGATTTGTACAAGGATAACATTTCATCGGCAAAGACTTTTCAACAGATCACTTCTGAATACAAGGTTTTGAAAGGGAAAATGAATGCATTGGGACAGAAACTTGCATTGATAGGCATCAATCCGACTTCACTCACTGAGACCAATATTCAGAGAGCCATTGCTGTTAAGTCACCAATCAGTGGTTATGTGAAGCAGGTCAATGTAAATATCGGAAAGTATGTGTCTGCCACCGATGTGCTGTTTGAGATTGTAAATACTTCTAAGCTTACGGTAGAACTCACTGTTTTCGAAAAGGATATTCATGAAATCTCAATAGGACAACACCTTCGTTTCGGCTTATCTGACGAAGGAAAGGATCAGTATATTGCCGTGATCTATCAGGTAGGGAAGGTGTTGCAAAATGATAAAACGATAAAAGTTTATGCCACTATCACAAATCCTTCTGCACGACTAATTCCGGGAATCTATATTACTGCCAGTGTTGAGACCCATAACAATTCAATGACGGCCTTGCCAGGTGATGCTATTGTACAGTTTGACGAGAAAGATTACATCTTTATTTTTGATCGTGTGAAAAAGGAAAACGGGAAAGATGTCACTGAATACAAAATGATCCAGGTCAAACATGGTGCATCTGATAATGGATATACAGGCGTAATTCTTCCTGAAGGTTTTGATATCAGGAAAGCAAAGATTGTCATAAAAGGGGCATACAACCTGATGGCTGCAAAAAAGAATGCCGGCGATATGGCTTGTTGATTTTTGGTGCTATTTTGAAAGAAAATTAAGGTTCCTTACTCCAGGATAAATTGATTCGGGAGTAAGGAATTTTTATTTTTAAAAAGCCAAAAAGTAATTTCATCCAAAAAAGGGGGGGGGTCATACAATAACTCCCCCAAAAACGCATAATTTATTATAGTAAGCGTCGAAACCCCAAAAAAATAATGTAACTTTATGAGATTAAAAGACCGAATTATTGTTTTATACCGGTAAGTTAAATTTATTAGTTTGATTCAATATTGAACTTTATCAGATTTTTGCTTAAGTCGATTTGATCAGAAATTAAGCTAAAATAATTAGCATTATGAATTATATAGAGGAACAGCTTAAAAAAGTTAAGGGACTAAGAAGTTCGCTTTTCAAAGATCCGGGAGGGGGAATTTACAATAATCAACCCTGTGAATTTGTATTGGAGGATCAGAATCTCAATATTTGGGAAGGAATCAGAGAAGATGCAATTGCATATTTTCACCAGAATTCTATTTGTTTTTGGGAGAGTATCAATAGGCCAACGGGTCATTTATTGTCCTCACAAATTTCATGTGTCAATCATCTGTTTTTTTTAAGGCAGCGACAAGATGTAGCAACTGCCCTGTTGCAGGGAGTGGACAGAAATGTTCAATGTGCTTTACGCATTGAAAAGAATGAAACTGATAATGGCTTTGTGGTTTTCGAGGAGAACGGGCAAAGAAATTATTTGAATGAAAAAAGCCGTATCCGTGGGGCTCATTCTACTTCAATAGATGCGGTAATGTTGGGGGAAATGAAAAATGGGGCACGTAAGCTTTTCTTTATCAATTGGAAATATACTGAAAGTTTTCGTATGCTTTCAAATGTAAGTGATAATAAGGGCGCTTTTTGCAGTCAAAACTATATTCCATTTTTAGAAGATCAAACATCACCTATTAAACCTTGCAAGCATGAAGGAATATTCATAGAACCCTATTTTCAATTGTTACGACAAACTTTACTCGCTAATGAAATGACAAAAGCCGGTGAATATGGTGCGACTGACTATACCTTTTTATTAATAGCTCCCATTGAGAATCGTGAACTCCTTGATGTAAATGTTGCCGCATCACATCTGCCCGGTTCCAGACTTTCCGAAACATGGTCAAACCTGTTAAAGGTACCCGGAAAATATGTTGTTCAAAATCCAAAAGATTTTATGGAACCTGCTACATATTGTAATGATACGGTGACCATTACTTCATATTTAAAACAAAGATATTGGGATTAGTATCGGTGTCTGATAATTGTCTAATAGAAGATATTAAAAAACAACTAATTAATAATGAAAACAGCCATTGTTTACATGTCAAAGCATGGAACTACAGAAAAAGTAGTTAAAATTATTTCAAAACATCTCACAAGTCAAAACTATGATGTCTTCAATCTAAAGAATAATAAGAATCCTGATATTAGTGGTTATGATTTTGTAATCATATGGGGTTCAATCCATGTTGGTTTGGTTCAGAAAAGGGTCAAACAATTTTGTATAAACAATGCTACTCTCTTAATGGCTAAGAAAGTGGGGCTGTTTTTGTGTTGCATGGAGGTAGGTGAAAAGGCAACCGAACAATTTAACAATGCATATCCGACTGAACTCAGGGAACATGCATTCAACACCGGTTTAATGGGAGGAGAATGCCTAATAGATAAAATGAATTTCTTTGAAAGAAGTATGGTCAGAATGGCTGTTGGAGGTCCTGAAAAATATCCGAAACTGAATGATAACGCAATTAATACGCTTTTGCAGGGAATAGATGATATGATACCAAAACTGAATTAGTTTCAGTATGAATTAAAATATTCCGGTTACCCTATATGGGCTGTGTGTTTTTCCTTTAAGGAAAGCGAGAAGGCATACTTTCCTTTATCTTCTTTTGAATTGTCGATAAGTTTGAAAATGGATAAAGGAATATCTTTAGGTTCGATAATTGATAACTCATAACTTGTACCGGGTTTACCTGATGCAAAGCAGTACAAATAATATTGTTGTCCTTTCAGTAGGGCAATAGAAGCAATACCCTGATCGTTGAATTTTAATTCTTTCTTTTCTACAAATACTTTAAGACTTGAAGCATTTGTTTTCGCTTGAAAAATTACGTTCGTGTACATTACTCTTTGTTGTTTCCAGAACATGAATAAAAGTGAACATAGGCTTAAAAAGTGTGGTTATATAGAATCCTCAAACTCACCCTAAAATTACAACAATTTTAAAGGAAAAGCAATGATTTTATTGTCACTGTTTCGTTAACCTGAATTGATGAATACCTGAGATCTCAGGCATTTCGTTTTAATATAACAACTATTTTTTTAAGGTTGTTCAGAAAAAGAATATTTTTCTTTTTGAGTATTTAATTCTAAGGTTCTGTTATTCTGACTTGGAGACCCACTATTGGTCTCCCTACATCACCAATATTATCGTACAATAGAACCTTCTAAAATTATCCATAAAACAATGAAGCTGGAGATTGCTCCAAAACTCATTTCTGCTGAAAACACATAGTCCTAATTTTGGGGTAGATAAGACTATTTAAAGGACATTAAGAGAAAGATTTATTACAGAATGTTTTTAACTCTTCCAACTTGTCCATCGGTCAGTCTTACCTTGATTCCATGGGGATGGAAAGAGGAACTGGTTAAAATATTCTGTACAATTCCCTGGGTTAACTTTCCTGAACGCTGATCCTGTTTCAGGACAATTTCAACTTCAATACCCGGGGTTATATCGGCTCTGTTGGTTCCGTTCATTCCTTTGGAGTTTTGTCTTCTGATGGGCCTCTCATGTGAATGATCAGGCCATTCAGGAAATTACGTAGTAACTGATCACCGCATTCCTTATAGTTAGGGTGATCTTCTTTGCGGAAGATTGCACTTAATTCGCTTTTGGTTATTTGAAATTCTACCAAAGACAGAACATGAATGATGTCTTCATCCCTGAAGTGCAATGCAACCCTAAGTTTCTTCAGTATATCGTTATTTGTCATTTTTATTTGTTATTAAACTTTTATACCCTTCTGTAAAGATTCTAATCCTTGTAAATAAAGAATTTATATGATTTCGGGAATTTCAGTCAACCGGATCAATATCTTTTACAACCATTTGGAGTGTAAGACGACTTCTTTGTTCCATAAACACTTTCTTATCGATCAATACACGATCGATGGTAGCCTTATCATAATGACGGATAGTGACCAGTTCAACCTTTTCATTATACCTGATGCGATAATCCCTTTTGAGTTCTTCCATGACAGGTGGTATTTTAATAGGGTCGTTATCAACACAAACTGAAAAGCTGATAGCAGAATTCTGCATCATATGAATTCTCAAACCATGAGAAGCAAAGATTCCGAAGATGTGCTCAAGATTTCTTTCGGCAATAAAGCTGAAGTCTTTTGAAAGGATAGATATAAGGATCTGATCGACTTTGAAAATGAAAGAAGGGATTAAATTATCGTCAGAAAAATCTTCATAGATAATTGTCCCTTCTGCAGTTGGATCGAGGAATGATTTGATACGCAAAATGATATGTTTGTTTTGTAGTGGCTTAATGGTTTTGGGGTGAATAATCGTAGCCCCATAATAGGATAACTCTATGGCTTCACGAAATGAAATGGCATCAATCTTAATGGGGTCGTCAAAATATTTGGGATCGGCATTGAGTAGTCCCGGAACATCTTTCCATATGACCATTTCGCTGGCATCGAGTGAATAGGCAAGGATAGCAGCAGTAAAGTCAGATCCTTCACGCCCCAATGTTGTAGTGAGTCCACCTGAAGCACTTCCTATAAAACCTTGTGTCAAAGCCAACTGATGTGCAGATTGATCAATAAGCGAACCAATATTTTCTTTTATGAGTTGTTGTGTTAAGTCCCAATCTATCTTTCCTTCCCTGAATGTATCATCGGTCTTTATCAGTTGACGTATATCAAACAACTTGTTTGTAATGCCAGCCTCGGTAAGATAATGATGCATAATACAAGTAGATAACATCTCACCATAACTTACAATCTGATCATATTCAAGGTCGAAGTTGGTGCTATGCGGTTTACCCAGATAGGATTCCAATGTTCCGAATAATTTATCCAGCGCTTTATATACAGGATTGTCTTTGTGGGGAAACAAATCTTCAGTTAGCCCTAAATGATAAGTTTTGATGTCGTTGAAATGAGAAAAGGTTGTGCCATCTTCGAAAAAATAAGATTTAACCACCTTTTCGAGACCATTGGTTGTCTTGCCCATGGCAGATAATACCATAACAAGTCTTCCTTCAGGATATTGTTTCAGAATCTTGGCTACATTTCGTACAGCAGCAGCGTTTTTAACTGATGCTCCACCAAATTTGAATACTTTCATTAATGATTATAGTTTTTTTGCAAAGGTAGACTTTTTACAAAGTATGCGTTATTTTATCGTGCGTTGAATTAAAAACAAGTTCTGGTCAATTCTTTTCTTTCTTATTACCTTTGCAAAATCTAAACATGCAAGCATTTGACTGCAGAAGAATTGGTTCAGCTATATAGCCAGAAAGCCATTACCAAAGAGGTAGCCGGAATTCTGGTAAAAGAAAAATCAGCCCGTCTATCATTGAAGGGTATGACAGGATCATCGCGTTCTCTTTTTGTTGGATCGCTGTTCAAATCTCTCAATAGGGTTATGGTTGTTATCCTCTCAGATAAAGAAGAAGCAGCCTATTTCTGTAATGATCTCGAAAACTTGTTTAATGAACAGGAATTGCCATTTCATCGTAAGCGGGTTCTTCTCTTTCCTTCTTCTTACCGTCGGCCTTATGAAATCGAGAAAATAGACAATGCCAATGTCTTATTGCGTACCGAGGCACTTAAACGATTGGGTTCGAAAAATGAGCAAACGGTGGTGATCACCTATCCCGAAGCACTCTCTGAAAAAGTAATTAATCAGGAGTCATTACAGAAAAATACACTCAGGCTTAAGACCGGAGAAAGTGTTAATGCGGATTTTATGTTTGATCTGTTACTGGAATATTCTTTCAGACAAACCGATTTTGTAGTCGAGCCGGGTGAATTCTCTGTTCGTGGAGGTATTGTTGACGTCTATTCATATACAAATGACTATCCGTATCGTATTGAATTGTTTGGAGAAGAGGTTGAAAGCATCCGTACATTTGACCCTGCAACTCAGCTTTCGATTGACAGGCTGGATCATATTGCCATTGTTCCCAATATGCAGAATTCAATGCTTCATGAACGTCGTGAAGCCTTTACAGAGTTTCTGCCCGCCAATACGATTGTATGGATAGATGATTTTGAGCTTTTGACAGATAAGATTGAAAAGGAATACATCAAGGCAGAACAGGCTTTTAGTGCATTAAAGGGGGAGATAAATCATGTTCCTCCTGAAGAGTTGTATGTAACCCGGGAATTGTTTAACAAGACAATCTTAAGTAATCATATCATCGAGTTTGGAAAACATTCTGTGTTGCAGAATAGTCGCGTGTTCCAGTTTGACATCACACCACAACCCTCATTTAACAAGAACTTTGAATTACTCATCAAAGAACTGAGTGAGAATACCAGACTCCATATCCATAACCTGATTCTATCGGATAACAGCAAACAGCTGGAGCGGCTTCAGGCTATTTTCAATGATGTAAGTTTTAATCATGAACTGAAAGTAACATTGCAATATACGCCTATAAATCTGGCACTCCATGAAGGGTTTATAGACAGGGGGTTGGGTTATGCATTTTATACCGATCATCAGATCTTCGAACGTTATCATAAATACCGGATCAGGGATAGTAAAAACGGAAAGCAGGTTCTGACATTAAAAGAACTTTATGATTTGAAACCGGGTGACTATGTTGCCCATGTCGATCATGGAATCGGACGCTTTGACGGCCTGGAAAAGGTGAATAACAGCAATAAAATACAGGAAGCCATCCGTTTGATTTATAAGAATGGTGATATTTTATATGTTAGCATCCACTCGCTACACCGGATTTCGAAATATACAGGTAAAGAGGGAGCAATCCCAACACTGGATAAACTGGGTTCTTCGTCATGGAATAAACTCAAACAAAGGACCAAACAAAGGGTCAAAGATATTGCCAAAGATCTCATAAAGCTCTATGCAGAACGCAAGGCCTCCGATGGATTTCGGTTTATGCCCGATACATATCTGCAACACGAACTGGAGGCTTCATTTATTTACGAAGATACACCCGATCAGGTCAAAGCAACAAACGATGTAAAAAAGGACATGGAAGACGACTGTCCCATGGACCGGTTGATTTGTGGTGATGTTGGGTTTGGAAAGACAGAAATTGCCATTAGGGCAGCTTTCAAAGCTGTTACAGATAGTAAACAAGTGGCGATATTGGTTCCGACTACAATTCTTGCACTTCAACATTTCAAAACCTTTAATGAAAGACTTAAATCGTTTCCATGCACGATAGACTATCTCAACCGTTTTAAGAGCGCCAAAGAACAAAAACTTACTATTGAAAAGCTTAAAGAAGGCAAGGTCGATATTTTGATAGGGACACATCGTTTACTCAGTCAGGATATCGAGTTTAAAGATCTTGGTTTGCTGATTATTGACGAAGAACAAAAATTTGGGGTAGCAGCTAAAGAAAAGCTTAAACAGTTTAAGACAAATGTAGACACACTGACATTGACTGCAACACCTATACCAAGGACGCTGCAATTCTCCATGATGGGAGCACGTGATTTCAGTGTGATCAATACTCCACCTCCAAACCGTTTCCCGGTTCAGACCGAAGTGCATACTTATGGAGAAAAACTGATCCGTGATGCAATCCTTTATGAAGTTTCAAGGGGAGGGCAGGTGTTTCTTGTTAACAACCGCATCAATAACATGCTTGATATAAGTGGCATGATCCATCGTTTGCTTCCTGATGTACGCGTAGCAATTGGACATGGCCAAATGGAAGGTCACAAGCTGGAACAAATCATGCTTGCCTTTATTGAAGGTGAATACGACGTTTTGATAGCAACGACAATTATAGAATCGGGTTTGGATATTGCAAATGTGAATACGATAATCATCAACGACGCTCAGAACTATGGCTTGAGTGAATTGCACCAGTTGCGTGGAAGGGTAGGACGGACAAATAAGAAGGCATTTTGTTATCTGCTTGCACCACCTATGAGTGTATTGACCGATGAAGCCCGCAAGAGACTAAAAGCTATTGAGGAGTTTTCTGATCTTGGATCAGGGTTTAATATTGCAATGCGTGACCTGGATATCAGAGGGGCCGGAAATATTCTTGGAGGAGAACAGAGTGGATTTATCTCTGAGATAGGCTTTGAAATGTATAACCGTATTCTGGATGAAGCCATCCTGGAGCTGAAAGAAGTTGACTTTAAAGATGTCTTTGCCGAAGAAATCAGTAAGAAATATGTACGTGAATGTCAGATTGAAACAGATCTGGAAGTGATGTTACCTGATTTTTATGTCAGCAATACAACCGAGCGTCTTAGTTTGTATAAAGAATTGGATAGCATTGAAAATGAAGCCAATTTGCAGATATTTCATGAAAGACTGATCGATAGATTTGGTCCTGTGCCCGATCAGGCCATAGAACTCATGAATGCTTTGCGTTTGAGGTGGTTGGCAAGAGATATGGGAATAGAAAAACTTGTTATCCGACAGGGTGCACTTATTGGCTTTTTTGTAAACAATCCTGATTCACCCTATTATCAATCAGATGCATTTACAAAGGTGCTTCAATATTTGCAACGCAGACCCAATGCTTTCAAAATGCGGGAAAATAATGGCAGATTGACCGTATCCTTTAAAAACATCAACTCGATTGCAACTGCAATTGCAGTAATGCAACCAATTATTTCATTAGACGTAGCTGTTATCCAGTAAGAAAAAGCCCTATTAATTCATTATTGGGATCAATATTTCAACACGGGTACCTTCAGCTGTTCCGTTCTGATCATATAAATCAGTATAAATAACCGGGTTTGAATGAATTCCTTTTTTGTCAATTAATCTTAACCGGGTTTCAGTTATCGAAATACCTTTTGAAGCACTTTTAAAAGGATTGGTTCCTTCAATTTCTGCAGCATGTTGTCGACCTACACCATTATCTTCTATTATACATCTTAAATAGAATTCTTCCAGGATAAACTTAATCAGTAACAATCCATTTCCTTCACGATTCATTAAACCATGCCATATCGAGTTTTCAATAAATGGTTGAATGATAAATGGAGGTATCATAGTAGTTAACTGATTTATATGAGGATCCATATCAATTGTGTAGTCGAATCGATCCTTGAAACGCATAGATTCCAGTTCGAGATAAAGCTTGAGTGCGCTCAATTCGTCATTGAGAGTAATTGCTTGATTTTGGGAGTTATTCAAAATAACACGCATCAATGTTGCAAACTTGGAAAGAAAACGACTTGAAGATATTCTGTCATTTTTTACAATATAGTATTGAATTGAATTAAGCGAGTTAAACAGGAAATGTGGATTCATCTGTTTGCTTAATGCCTGTTGCCGGTATTGATTGATCTCCGCTTGAATCTTATTGTCCTTCTCAATTGTTTTCATCCTTCTCCGATTGATTAAATATCCGCAAACTGATACAATTAGGATGATAATAATTATGAACCAATTTGTTTTCCAATAAGGAGGTTTGATTGTGAATTTTTGAATAACAGTTGAGGAAGTTGGAATGCCATCATCATTGATCGTTCTGATTTGAAATTCATAACGATGTGGAGGTAAGAAAGGAAAGCTGACTTCAGTGTTTTGAGTAGTGTGCCATTCATCATCCAATCCAATTAGCTTGTATTGGTATCTCATTTTTGTTATTGACTGATAACTGATACCAACAAATGAAAATGATAAAGAATTGTAGTTATATGGCAACGAAGAGTTATTTGGTAAAATTGTGTCTCTCATCATGAGACGCACTTTTGTGAGGTATAATGGAAAAAGCATTTTGGAGGTTTTGAATGAACCCTTATCCAGAATAGAAAGACCTTTATTCGTTCCAACCAGAATTTTATCTCCTGATACTATAATCTGGTTTACCTGATTAGAAGCCAGTCCATTTTCTACAGTAAAATTGTGTAATGTATATTGAAATGGTTTATAGCTTTTTACGGTAATACATGTAATACCCTGACTGGTAGCGAGCCAAAGATCATTCTTGTTTAAACATAGACCATAAGGAGCATTGTTGAGTAGTCCTTCTTTGCGTGAAAAATGGAATATACTGTCCCGGGTCTTAAGGTATAATCCATTACTTTTTGTTGCGATCCAGACATAATTACCCAAAGAATCACCAGCTATTTGTGAAATACGATCTTTCAATCCCGGAATAAATCCGGTAGCTTTGATGAAATTATTGTTCTTATATTCCCAAAGTCCTTCGGATGTACCAATTAACAATGTACCATCAGGATATTTATACAATGAATTAATCCTGAGTCCTTTTTTGGGATTGTCAGCAGTCGAATTATACAATACCTGATTATGTTTTACGTCTACAAGAGATAACCCTCCAAAATTTCCAAACCAATAAAGATCACTTGATGCTTTTACAATTGATTTAAACGTTATCATCAGTCCTTCATACTTCTTGTTTATCTTGTTATTGAAATTAATTAGAGGCGATATAATTCCGTTCTTATAAATGTAAGAATTGTAGTAGGAGCCAACATAAAGTTGTTTATTGACATTATCATACTTTAAAGTAGTGATTTCAGAATGTAAGTTGGTATCTATTGGGTAATTTGATATCTTATTATTTTTAATCACTGATAAGAAACTATTACCTGTTCCTACGAATATTTCCTTATCACCTTTCTCAACACATAATATTTCATAATCAGGCAGGTCGGTAGGGTAAACAAAGCTATATGTGTTATGCGATGGAAGATAAAATACACCGTCATCGAGTGTACTGAACCAAAAACCACCTTCTTTATCTTCAAGAACAGAGGAAACAGACTTATCTTTAAGATAGTTGTACGCGATAGGACCCATGAAATCAGTTCCATTAATTGCCAATACGCCCCCATTGTATGAACCGACCCAGATCATATTATTTCTGTCTCGGCTTAGCCATATAATTCTGCTTGCCATTTCTCTTATCTGATAATGACCATCTTTAAAAATTTGTAACAATGAATGATCACAACCAACAAAGACACTATTACGGTCAGATGATTGAACTGCAAAGACTGCCAGTTTTCTGGACTTCTCCAATTTAGGGTCATGAATAGAAACGTGAATATTGTTTAGGTTTATATTCAATCCATTAATGGTTCCGGAATATTGTATGACAAATAATTTTTTATCCCTTTCAATAATAGCAGCAAGTTCATTGGAAAAATTGGTTAATTTTTTCAGAACACCTTTTGCACTTATTCTGATTAAACCTCTGATACTAAATGAAAGATATACATTATCATTTCGATCAATATAAAAGGATGACTTTACACTTACCATCCGATTGTCTAACAGATGTTCAAATATATGATTGTATTTATAGGGATGGATCTTTCCATTTTCATAAAAAGAAAGTTTACCATTGTAACCCATGAACCAGACACGCCCTTTATAGTCTTCAATGGATTCGAATATCACATTGTCTGCCAGACCATCCTGTTCCTCAAAGTTCTGAAAAGTATAACCATCAAACCTTGTAACCCCATTGGTTGTTGAAATCCAGATATATCCTTTTGAGTCTTGAAATACATGATAAGTTTCCAATGATGATAAACCCTGGTCGGTCGAATAATGTCGAAATACAGGACTCTGTGCCTTGACTAAAGGCATAAACCCAATAATAAGAAAGAATAATAAAAGTTTTATCAGATTCATTGCCTAATATTTTAGTTCACAGAGTGTATTTAGATCGTTACAGAATACAGTTAAGCAAATGTAAAAAATAAATCATGATATCAGCGGGTATGCGTTTGAGGAAGTCATATATTTGACGAAAATTGTGTCAACATTAATAAAGCTTGTTCTTAAACCCAGCCCTGATGTCTTCAAAAATTCTGTTTTCATTGATTGCCAGTATCCTGATTGGCTCAAATGCATTTTCGCAGGTTGCAAATCTTACGCCTTATGAACAATCGGGATGTAAAATAACGCCACGTTATGATCAAACAATGGCATATTGTCGAAAACTTAAAGCCGCCTCTCCTTTTCTTGAAATGAAAAGTATCGGGAAAAGTCCTCAAGGTCGCGAAATTCAAATGCTTATTGTCGATCATAATCGCAATTTTACACCTGCTGCAGTTCGAAAATCAGGAAATATCGTATTAATGGTTCAGGCATGTATTCATGCAGGTGAGCCCGATGGAAAAGATGCAGGGCTCATGCTGCTCAGAGATATGCTACTCAATGGGAAACACAAAGAGTTGCTTGACCATGTTACATTGTTGTTTATCCCGATTTTCAATGTCGATGGTCATGAGCGATTTGGCCCATATAACCGGATTAATCAGAATGGACCAACAGAAATGGGATGGCGGACCACGGCCCAAAACCTCAACCTGAACAGAGATTATTTAAAAGCTGATGCCCCTGAAATGCAAGCCTGGCTTAAGAATGTCACGCAATGGAATCCCGACTTTTTTATCGATTGTCACGTTACAGATGGAGCCGATTATCAATATAAAATTACTTATTCTCTTGAATTGGGCGGCAATATGGAAGCTGGTCTGACCAACTGGACACGCGATTATTTCGAAAAGAATCTTTTATCATTACTCGATGCAGACAATACACCGGCTTTTCCATATGTCGAATTCCGTAACTGGCATGATCCACGCAGCGGACTTTTCCTGAGTCCTGCACCACCAATGCTTTCACAGGGATATTTTGCAGAGAGGAACAGACCGGGATTATTGATAGAAACCCACATGCTGAAAGACTACAAAACAAGGGTTGAAGCGACCTATAAAACTATTCAGCATATCATGGAATTGTTAAACCGGGATCGGATGAAATTAGCACAAACCATCAAAAACGCCGATGATTATACGGCAAGCGCTGCATTCCGCAATAAAGATTTCACGGTTAAATTCAGGACCTCCTACAAGGATAGTGTGTTTGTCGATTTTAAAGGGGTTGAATATGAAAGCAGAAAGAGTGATCTGACAGGGGGCGAATGGTTTGTTTATCATCCCGATAAACCCACTATTTTTAAAATCCCATTCTTTACCAAGGCAGAACCCGATGCAACAGTTATGCTTCCTGAAGCATACATTATTCCTGTCGAATGGATTGATGTGATTAAACGCATCCAACTGCATGGAATCAAGTATTATACAATCAAAAAGCCAACCCATTTTACCATTCAGGCTTATCGGTTTAAGAATACCCGATTTAAAAACACGAGTTTTGAGGGGAGGATTTCACCCAGTTTTAGCCTTGATACAGTAACATTGAAACGTGAGTATCAAACAGGTTCTGTGATTGTGCCAATGAACCAGCCTTTAGCCAGATTAGCAGCATACCTGCTGGAACCTACAGCAGATGGATCACTCGCCTCATGGGGTTTCTTTAATGCAGTGATGGAGCAGAAGGAATACACCGAAAGCTACGTGATGGAGAAGATAGCCAGGGAAATGATCTCAAAAGATCCGGGTTTAGCCAAAGATTTTGAACAAAAGAAAGCCTCCGATGCTATTTTTGCAAAAAATCCTGAAGCAATCCTTAACTGGTTCTATAGTAAGTCTCCCTGGTGGGATACCCAGCTAAATCTGTATCCTGTTGGAAGGTTGAAAAGCGTCCCGGGACTCTTTTAAAAAACTAATATACAAACATTGAAATACGGTTTAAGTTTCATTTTTTCTTTTGCCCGTAGGGCATAAATATCAATAGAAATAAATCCTTTCCCCCTTTTTTGCCCGTAGGGCATTGACATTAAGGGTTAATCCCCTACGGGGAAAAGACAAACAATGAAGATTTTTCTATTGATATTTATGCCCTAAGGGCAATTTAAAACAGATTCTAAGAAATCAGAAAAGACGTTGTCATAACAAACAAAAAGAACAACAATTTTATTTTTTATAGGAGAATTATGCCCCTGATCATATTATGCTTGTCGCATTTTTATACAAAATTGAAGAGAATGAAATTGTTTTTTCTTAAATTAATTTGGTATGAAAATTTTACCTAAATTATAATTATTCTATTTAATGAAAATGGGACAGAGTAAATGTTTTTTTGTTTAAGTTTGGGGCTAAAGCACACAAGTGCAATTAAACTAAACTAAAATACTAAACGACTGATTATGAAAGGTTCGATTGTTATCCTCTGCGGGGGTGGACCTGCTCCCGGCATTAATTCGGTGATTTCTTCATTATCAAAAGTCTTTATAGAAGA
>JGI24140J50213_10000280_pt1 | contig 23998 bp, 31 predicted proteins | sample BarGraIncu00222A_FD_50213 | JGI IMG/M metagenome (IMG submission 50213)
GCCGCACAAGCTGTTCATGTTGGCCGAAGAGAACCCGGAAGCAGGCTCCTCATTCAAACCATGACGGCGCCGGCCGCGGCGCGCAGCCCGGCCAGGAACTCGTCGCGGTCGACGCCGTGCTCCTTGCAGGCGTCGTCCACCGTGTGAAACGCCGAAATCGGGCAGCCGACGCACCCCATCCTGAAGTCCAGGAAGACCCGGATGGTCGCGGGCGCGACCGTCATCACCTCGCCGACGATATCGTCAAAACCAATCGGCATGCGTGTCTCCATCCTTGACGACATTCATGAGCCCGAAGGTGCCGGGCCTCTTTGCTCAGGAGCAAACTCCTCAGCGAATGATGAAACCGTCCTTGAGCTGCCGCAAAGACCGCAGGGCGATTCCGGGACATGGTTAGACCTAATAAGGAAGCGCAACCCGTGTTCCGACGCTTCCGATCGCAGGAGAACCAACATGAAGATCATCAGGATCAATGCCGACGAAGCGCTATGGCGCAACAGCATACTGCCGGAAGGCATTGTTGAGCGCTGGCTCGTTGCCGATGGCAAGACAGCGCGCGCCGGACATGCGGTGGCCCAGGTTCGGATCGAAGGCGCGTTGCACGACATCGTGGCGCCGGCGACCGGACGTCTTGCTATCTCGGCACCTGCACTCGCCGTGATTGAACCGGGCTTTCTTCTGGCGACGCTGGCGGTCGATGCCGAAGTCGCTGCAGGAGCCTGACCATGCCGGTTATTGCCTTCTTCGTTACGCTTCTGCTGGACGTGCGCGCGCCTATTCCGAACCAGCCGAGCTTCGGGTCGGATCCGGCAAAAAGCTCGTTTGGCACACGGGTGATGCGGGCCATCGCCGCCTTCTTCGTCACCATCGCGCTGCTGTCGGCCGTGCTCTGGCTGGCGGTACGCCTCGCAATAGGACTGCTGTGATGTTCAAGATCACTCGAAGAGCGGCCTGCACAGCGCTGCTGTCCTGCTTGCTTTTGCCGCCAGTGCATGCCGAGGAGCCGGCGGCTACCAGTATCGTCGTGACGCAGGCCTGGAGCCGCGCAACACCCGGCGGATCCAAGGTCGCCGGCGGGTATCTCGTCATCGAGAATAAGGGGTCATCCGCGGACAAATTGCTGTCGGCCTCGACCGAGATAGCCAACAAGGTCGAGATCCATGAAATGGCGGTCAACGACGGGGTCATGACCATGCGTGCCGTCGAAGGCGGCCTGTCGATCGATCCGGGCCGTACCGTCAAGTTCGCTCCCGGTGGACTTCACCTGATGATCGTCGGTCTCGCAAAGCCACTGGTCCGGGGCGACAAGGTACCGGTCACCCTGAGATTCGAGAAGGCCGGCGAGATCACGGTGTCGTTCGATGTTCAAGCGATGGGCGCGACGGCGCCGAACGCTTTGAGCGATGTTGCGGATCCCGCGCTCCATTCAACCGCCAAGATGTGAGGACGATTATGAAGATCAAAATCTACTCGGTCTGCCTGTTGCTGATGGCTGCATTACCACTGATTGCCAAAGCAGGGCCGAACCTTAACGCTCCGGATGAGACCTTCTTCATCCATTTGCATGACCCGCGGGCGATGGCCAACGTCACGATTTCCGCTGTCCATGCCGGTACCGTCGAGATATCGATTCAGCTCGAGACCGTTGAGGAATTGCCGCTGAAGGCTCAATCCGTCTCCGTGACGTTGGGTAATCCGGAGCAGGGAGGAGCACCGGTTACGACGGAGGCGCAGCGGACCGCGGACGACCAGTGGTCCGTGAAGATGGCAGCATCCAAAGCGGGACGATGGAACCTCGGCCTCGGCATCACACTGTCGCCGGCGAACACCGTCAACATCGCCTCGCCGATCCTGATCTATTGAAATCCTTCCCGTGAATCGACGGATGAAACGGTGTCCCAGTCGAGCGTCGCTTTGTCATTTTTGCTTTGCGCCGTGCCGATGAGCGAATTCAAGCCTACACTTCACGAGCACCTCGCCATCGAGGCCAGGCTCAACATGCTGCTCGGGGCCGCAATCTACGACCGGCTGTTGATCGGATTCAGGGTCGTCTCGGTGAAAGACGGCGTCTTGCTCGTTCTGGTCGATTCGGAAAATCTGGCTGCCATCAACCAAGAGTACTCCATGCATCTAGCCATCGTCGTGGAATCGGTACTCAGGCGCGCGGTTAAATCGGTCGTGTTGAATCCCAAGACGAAATCGAACGCTTCGCCAGGGCGCACGACTTGACGCATATCAAGGACATCGCACGGGTATTGATGACAGATAGAAATTACGGAGGCGTCGACATGTCTGCAACCGAGATCGCAAAGCTCCATTTCTCCAAGGCTGTTTCGGAAGCGGAAGCGGCCGGGCTCGGTCACGATAGTGTCTGCCGCTCGTTGCTTGGCCTCATTGTCTCCAAGTATCTCGAAGGCAGGAGCGTCTCTGACGTGCAGTCGGAACTCCGCTTTGTCGCCGATAATTGCGATCCCGGGACTGACTTCATCTTCATGCGCCCTTGAGTGCTTCGCACCGTTGCATTCGCTCGGCATTTTGACGCCGATCAAATCGGAAAGCCGCCTGAGCGGGTAACTTGATCACATGAGCACAGGGCAAGCATCGCGTGCTAAAAAAATCAAAGAAAAGCCGGGCTGTGCGGAGACCTCCGAAGAGGTAGCTTGCCCGGGTTGCAGCGCACGGATGAGCCGCAGATGCCTGAAAAAACCGCACGATGAGACCGGTCTGGTTGAAGTGATTTATCGCTGCCCGCAATGTGGTACGGTGACTGCCCGCTGGGTCAACGAATGAGTACTCTTCATTGAGGGTCGCATGCCGCCAGTGACGGTTTTGCTTGCAATCCTTGCTTTGACCGGCTCGAACAACAAAACGCCCGGTGCGAATCACGGATCGAGTTCGGTATCCCAATATAAATAATCCAGCCAGCTATCGTGCAGATAGTTCGGCGGAAACAGCCGGCCGTTGCGATGCAGCTGGTGCACCGTCGGTGCGAACGGCGGTTGCCTCGGAAACATCCGCGCCTGCTGCGGCGTCAGGTTGCCCTTGCGCAGGTTGCAGGGCGAACAGGCGGCGACCACGTTTTCCCAGGTGGTCTGGCCGCCCTTGCTGCGCGGGATGATGTGATCGAAGGTGAGATCGTCGTCGGCCGAGCAATACTGGCAGACGAAGCGGTCGCGCAGGAACACGTTGAACCGGGTGAAAGCGGGATGCGTGGTCGGCTTGACGAAGGATTTCAGCGACACCACGCTCGGCAGCTGAATCTCGAACGAAGGACTGCGCACCGCGCGGTCGTAGTGCTCGACGATATTGACGCGGTCAAGGAACACCGCCTTGATCGCGTCCTGCCACGACCAGAGAGACAGCGGATAATAGCTGAGCGGGCGGAAGTCCGCGTTCAGCACCAGTACCGGCCAACCGCCTTGCGAGACACGTGCGTTCAAGTAACGCTCCTGGCCCCCGTTTTTGCTGCGAAGCAGCGTGAGATGACATACTACAGGCAGCGTGACGGGATTGTGAAGAGCGTTGGCGGCCTTATCCGCCGCGGCTCCGGTTCGAAGCCGGATTGCATGACCGGCGTCAAGACCGCTAAACCGGGGTTGACGGCACCTTTCGGCCGCTGACGGACCCGGCAAATGGTCACCACCTCCCGTTATATCGAGGCGCCGCGCCGGCTGCGGGCCTTCGTTCGCGCCCATGAAACCAGCCTGGTGGTGCTGGCGGCGCTGATCGGAACCATCGGCGGATTGGTGGTGGCCGCGATGAGCGCCGCGGTCCAGGGGATGCACGCGCTGTTGTTCAACCTCGAAATCGGGGATCGCCTTTCGAGCCAGTACAGGATCGATTCGTGGCGTGCGCTGCTGGTACCAAGCCTCGGCGGGCTGGTTCTGGGCGTGGCATTTTTGGTGTTATTGCGCTGGCGGCCGTCGCGCGAAATTGATCCGATCGAGGCCAATGCCTTGCATGGCGGGCGGATGTCGTTTCGCGGCAGCGTGATCGTGGCGTTGCAGACGATCTGGTCGAGCGGCGTCGGCGCCTCGGTCGGGCTTGAAGCCGGATACACCCAGCTTGCCAGCGGGATCGCCGCCTCGCTGGGCCGCGGGTTTCACCTGCGCCGCGCCGATCAGCGCATCATGGTCGGCTGCGGCGCCGCCGCCGCGATTGCGGGCGCCTTCGGCGCCCCGCTCGCCGGCGCGTTCTATGCCTTCGAGCTGGTGATCGGGGGATATACCCCGGCCAGCCTGACCCCGGTCGGCGTCGCCGCGGTTGCGGGCTATTTTGCCGCCCATGCGTTCACGGTGCTGTCGTTCGGCGTCGGTGTCGGTCCGGTTGGCGATGTTCTGGGACGTGACCTTGCGATCGCAGCCTTGCTCGGGATTCTTTCGGCGCTGTTCGGCATCGGAATCATGCGCGGCGTGGCGCTGTGCGAAACGCTGCTGGCGCGGACGGGAATCTGGCCGCCGCTGCGCCCGGCGCTGGGCGGCCTCGGAGTGGGCCTGCTCGCCCTGCTGACACCGCAGGTGATGTCGTCGGGGCATGGCGCGGTGCATTTTGCCGGATTTGTTTCAATTCCGATGACGGTCATTGCGACCATGTTCATCCTCAAGGCCATCGCTTCCATCATATCGCTGGGCAGTGGCTTTCGTGGCGGCTTGTTCTTTGCAACACTTCTCCTCGGCGCACTCGGCGGTCACCTGTTCGCCGCTGGCTTTGACATGATCTGGCCGGGGCTTGAACTCGATCCGAACGTCTATGCGATCGTCGGCATGAGCGCGCTGTCGGCATCCGTGATCGGCGGGCCGCTAACGATGTCGTTCATCGCGCTGGAATCCACCGGCAACCTCTGGCTCACCACCGCGGTGCTGGTCGCGGTCATCATCTCGACCCAGATCACCCGCGAATTGTTCGGTTATTCATTCGCGACGTGGCGATTTCACCTGCGCGGCGAAACCATTCGCAGCGCCGCCGACGTCGGCTGGATCCGCGATCTCACCGTGCTGCGCCTGATGCGGCCGGATGTGGCCAACGTGATCGCCGACATGCCGATCGGAGAATTCCGCGGCAAATTTCCGCTCGGCTCGAAGACCCAGGTGATTGCCGTCGATGCCACCGGCCACTATGTCGGACTGATACTGGTGGCCGAAGCCCATGCGCCGGATATCGAGGCGACGCGCAGTCTCGTCGGCATTCTTCATCACCGGGATGTCGTGCTGCATCCGGCCATGAACATCCAGGAAGCCATCGCCGTGTTCGATGCCGCCGAAGCCGAATCCCTGGCGGTGGTCGAGCCCGGCGACCAGCGCCGGCCGATCGGGATTCTCACCGAAGCCCATGCGATGCGGCGCTATGCGGAAGAATCCGAACAGCGCCGGCGCGAGGCGGTCGGCGAAGTTTGAATGGTGCGGGGGGGGTAAGACAATATGCCGCGGTTCGAGCGTGTAGCGGACGCCGTCGCCTGGCCAGCTAGCTCTCCATATCCGCGGCAATGATCCGCTGACGAAGCGCAAGACGTACGAGCTCGATGTCGGAGGCAACGCCGAGTTTGCTGCGAATGAGATAGCGGGTGTTGGCGGCGGTCTTGACGCTGATGTGCAGCGTTTCGGCGATGTCATCGACGGATTTCTCGGCCAGCAACATGCGCAGGATTTCGAATTCCCGCGGGCTCAGCGCGTCGACTGCCGAAGGTTCGCCGGCGAGGCGGTTCAGGGCGAGTTCGTGNTCGATGTCGGGGCTGAGCGCGATGCGTCCAGCCATGACCTCNCCGATCGCGCGCAGCAGCGCGTCCGGCGGATTGCTNTTGGTCACAAAGCCGCGCGCGCCCGCCTTGATGGCCTGGACGGCATAGGCGGCGCTCTGGTGCATGGTGAATACGAGGATGCGCGCGGAGCCGTCCCATTGCCGGATGCGCCGGATCGCCTCGACCCCGCCGATGCCGGGCATCGATACATCCATGATGACGAGATCGGGCCTGGCCTCCTTGTAGACACGATAGGCATCGGCCCCGTCGCCCGCCTCGGCGACGACGCGAAGGTGGTCCTGCTTCTGCAATAGCGAGCGATAGCCCTCGCGCACGATGGCGTGATCGTCCACCAGCATCACGCGCGTGAAGCTCCTGCTACCGGACATGCTCAAGATTCCGGCCCCATATTGGGTATCGTTGCCACAAGCCTGGCACCACCCGCCGCCGGCCGATCGAAACGCAGTGTTCCGCCGAGCGAAGCGACCCGCTCCTGCATGCCGAGAAGTCCCATGCCGGCTTTTGGCGCGAGATTGCCGCTCATTGCATTACCGTCGTCTTCGACGCTCAGGACGATGTCGCCCGGTCTTGCATCGAGACGCAACTGCACGTGCCCGGCCTGAGCATGTTTCGCTGCATTGGTGATCGCCTCCTGCGCGATGCGGTAAAGACTGGCGCAGACGCTCGGTGGCAAATCGTCGACCTGGCCAGTGATGGCAATATCAAATCGCGTGCGGCCCTTCTCGAAGCCGTTCCAGCTCGCAACCAGGCTTTCGAGGCTCAAGGCGAGGCCAAGTTCCTCGATGTCGGGCGGACGCAGGCGCACCAGCGCTCCGCGCAGAGTTGCCATTAGCCCCGCGATGGTGCGCGAGATGCCGCGACATTCTTCCAACAGCGGCGGACATTCGCGCTCCGCTGTATGGGCTGCCGAGGCGGCCTGCGCCGCGATGGCGGTGAGCGACTGACCGAATTCGTCGTGCAACTCGCGGGCAAGATGGCGCCGCTCGTCGTCCTGCACGGCGATCAGCTTTCGCGTCAGCGCGTTGCGTTCGGCAAGCGCGGCCTCCAGCTTCTGCGCAAGCGCGTTGAAGACGTCGGAAATAGCCGAAAGTTCCGCGAGATCGAAACTGGGCAGCCGTGCGGAAAGATCGTTCGCCGCCAGCTGCTTCAGTCCGGTACGAATGACATGTGTCGGCCGCAGCGCGCGCGCCAGCGCGGCATAGACCGCAAGGCAAAGTCCCGCCAGCGCGAACGCCATGATGGAAAGCAGGCGGCTGGCCTCGCGCCAGCTTTGGCCGATCTGCATGGCGGGGTCGAATGTCGCGACCGCCACCCCCTGCGTCTCGCCTTCGANCAGCAGCGGCTTCGAGATNGGTTCGCCGGGATGGAAAATGGCGCGATAGAGTGCNGCGTAACTTTCGGGCGCGGCAACTTCCTCGGCGAGCGCGCCGCTGCAGATACCCTGCCGAAAGGCGCCGATCTTGTCCTGATAGGCGATGCAGAGCCCCGGTTCCATCAGCGGTGCCGCGACCCGTTGCAGATCCGGAGTTCGCTCGGACGACAACGTAAACCAATGCGCCTGCGCCTGCTGTAATGAAATATCCCTGGCGACGATTTCGGCGATACGGCCGACCTTGGCCCTGGCGGCGCGATCGCTGTCAAACAGCGCGTAGGCCGCGACAGCGAGGAAGCACACCGCCGCAAGCGCCGCGACGCGTAACGCCAGTCGCAGCTTCAGATCGATGGCGCGCGCGCGGCCCGCCATGAAATCAAGGGCCTGTAATCTGGGGACCTGCTGCAAGGTTTGTTTCACTCCCTCTCGCATTTAGAAGCAGATTTCGTCGGGAAGAAAGCCTCGCCAGCCAAGATCGGGCATTTCACCCGGCCAATCCAGGGAAAACCGCCGTTTCGCGCTGGCAGCGGATGGGACGATATGGGGACGATCCGGCTTCTCAAAGGGTGCATCCATGCGCGATATTGCTTTCATGCTTGCTTCGGCAATGGTTGTCGCAGGGTTCGCGGCCGCCACGGCGGAGGAATCGGTTGCGCCGGCCCCGATCAAACTGGCGGTCTTTCCCTTTGAGCTGGAAGATTTCAGCGCGGCCGCGGCATATCATCCGCCTGATGATATCGACCGCGAGCAATTGCGGCTCTCGACGGAAGAGGCGCGTCGGCTGATCGCCGAATCAGGGCGCTACACATTGGTCGACATCGGCGCCGTCAACGACGAAACGGCGAAAGCTGGAAAATTGCACGATTGCGACGGTTGCGAAGTCAAGATCGCCGCCGGCGTTCATGCTGACCAATCGATGATTGGGATCGTCACGCGCATCAGCCGCACGGACTACGCGGTGACCTACAAAATTCGAGATGTTCAATCCGGAGCGCTGGTCGACGTCGAGCAGACCGACCTGCGCGCGGGCGCCAATTCGGCCTGGAGCCGTGGCGCGCGCTGGCTGATCCAGCGCCGCCTGCTGGAAAAGCCGAACTAGCCGCCAAAGCCGATGTACGGAACCGCCAGGTTGAATCCGAAAAAGGAACTCGCATGAAGCCGACAAAACTATCAGCAGTAGGCCTCAGCCTGCTTGCCGCCGCCGTTTTCTGCGCCAGTCCGGTTCGGCAAGGCCGGGCGCAAGGCGATCCGCCGGTGCTGGCGGTCGCTGAAATCCAATATAGCGATACCTCGGGCGAGGTGATCGATCAAAGCGCCGATCATTTCCGGCGCCTGCGCGAATTCGAAGCCTCGTTGCGTACCGATTTGGCGGCGAGCGGCAAGGTGCGAAACGGCACCCTCGATTGTCCGCCAAATGCCTGTTCGGTTGGCGACATTGGTGCAGATCAGCTGCTCGACAAGGCGCAAGCGGCCGGCGCCGCTTATCTCCTGATTAGCAGCTTTCATAAGGTCAGCACGCTGGTGCAATGGGCAAAAGTCGACATTGTTGAGGTGAAAACCCGCAATGTCGTCTTCAATCGTCTCGTCACCTTCCGCGGCGACAACGACAAGGCCTGGCGCCATGCGGAATCCTTCATCGTCCGGGAAATCCTCGATCACGAAGAAAAGTGAGGCGAACCGCTTGCGCCGCGCGGCCACCGGTCTTCCTGGCAGCAAGCGCATCAGATGAGCAAATTGCAATCATCCGGAGATAAGAACTCGGTCACTTCGAACTGGAACCATCGCGGACGCGACCTATATCTCCATAAAGGAGATTGCCATGTTCAAAGTCGCCGTTGTCGCCTTCGCGCTAGCCATCTCAGGCTTCATGCTCTGGGTTGCGCACGAAAACGCGAACTTTGCCCAGCTGCCTCACGCGACCTTCGTCAAGCGGGCGGCGTGACACAGCTCACATAAGTCTTGTCCAGATCCGACCATGGTGGGTCCGAGGAGAACCACCATGCTCAAATATTTCATGATTGCCATGTTCTGCTTCGTCGTCGCCAAGACCGGGGTGCGGATCGTTCACTACGCCAACCCGACGGCCTTCAGCCAGGCTCGCATTCCCTGATGCGATGCCTGCTCATGTGTATGATCGGTTGAAGTCAACGAGCTGCAATCGCTCGGTCTGTCAGACTCTTTCGAGCTTCTGCAGGCAGCGAATCGTTTTGACTTCGTCCGGCATCGGCGTATCCGGGAAGCTGGTCTTCCAGTTGGTGACGCCGACCTCGCCGACATAGATGTCGCCTTTCGAATCCAGTGCGATGCCGTGCGGTGCCAGGAATTTGCCGGCCTCGAGGCCAGGGCCGTTCTCGCCACCGAGCCGGGCGATGTGGCTGCCCTTGGAGTCGACGATGGTCAGGCGCGGACCCAGATTTGGCGCATTCAGGTTGACCGGCATGCCGGGGCCGAGCTCGCCGATAATGAAATTCGGATGCTTGCCGCCGCAGCAATGCAGCGCGCAGGGCCGATGCAGATTGTTCCACTGCGCCTCGTATCTGCCGTTGCCGTCGAACACCTGCACGCGGTGGTTCTCGCGGTCGGCGACATAGACCCAGCCGTCGGCATCGGCGACGATGTTATGGACGATGTTGAACTGGCCGGGGTCGGTACCGGACTCACCCCAGGTCTTGATCAGCTTTCCATCGGGCGTGAATTTGTGGACGCAGGCATTGCCGTAACCGTCGGACACATAGATGTCGCCCTTCGGCGACAGCGCCGTGTGGGTGCAGCGGTGGAACGGCTCGCCGCTCATGAACGGCGCCGGCTTGTTCGGGATGCCGATGGTCAGCAGCACCTTGCCGTCATGTGAGCATTTGCGCACGGTGTGGTCGCCGTCGTCGGTGCAATAGAGATTGTCTTCGGCATCGATGTGCAGGCCGTGGGCGCGATGGAACAGGCCTTCGCCCCAGCTCTTGATGAAGTTGCCCGCGCGGTCGAGCACGATCATCGGATGAGCGCCGCGGTTGAAGACGTAGATGCGGTCCTTGCTGTCGACCGCCACCGAGGCGACGTCGGTGAGTGTCCAGCCCTGCGGCAATTTTGCCCAGTTCTCCACGACACGGTAGCGATGCTCACCCGAACCGAGAATGGTCGGCATGTGATTCTCCCCTGAAATGTTTCTTCGTGCTTCGCGCGCCCGGTATGACGCTCTGGTTCTTTGGTTTGACGCGTTTTCTTTACGCGAACCGGTATCCACTTCGCTCGAAAACACTCTAATGTTGCGCGGTGCCGTGCCTGGGGACGCGGGGCAACATCCCTTCCTCGCAAGCCTTGATCTGCAGTGCGAGATATTTTGAATTGATCCGGCATTGCGCCAGGCCGCCGGCGATGAACCAGAGACCGGGTTGCGCCGTGCGCGTATACATGTTGCGTAACTCCTGCGCTTCGCCGTAGCCCCAGATGGTGCCGATGCGCGTCACGACTTCGTCGCCGAACAGTTTGCGCACCAGTTCTTCCTGGCGCTTGTAACCGGTCGCCAAGACGATCAGGTCGGCGGCGATGGTCTCGCCGCTTTTCATTCGCGCGCCTCCGGCAACAAATGAATCGATGTCCGAAAACTGCTTCAGCCCGATCTCGCCACTGATGATCAGATCGGAGCAACCGACATTGAAATAGTAACCGCCGCCGCGGGTGAGATATTTGAACTGCCAGCCGGTGCCGTCCTCGCCGAAATCGAGCTTGAAACCCCTAGCTGCCAGGCCATCGAGCAAGTCCTTGTCCAGCTCCTTCGACACCTCGGTGATAGCCTGGTGGCTCTTTCTCGCCAGCGGCAATGGCATGGAGGTCGCGATCAGGTCGTTATCGTCGAGCGTTCCCTCGTTATACGGCGTGTAGACCAGTTGCGCGGACGGCTCGATGCTGACGATCAGCGTCGAGCTGCGCTGAACCAGCGTCACGTGGGCGCCGCTGGAATGCAAATCCTGCGCGATGTCATGGCCGCTGTTGCCGGTGCCGATCACGAGCGCCTGCTTGTCTTTCCAATCCTCACCGTCGGTGTACTGGCTGGAATGCAGCACCGTGCCGGTGAAATCCTTCAGGCCGGCGATGTCAGGCAGATTTGGAATACCGCTGACGCCGGTGGCCATCACGACATGCCGTGGGTGCATGGTGCGCCGGCTGCCATCGGCGCGGCGTAGCGTGACGGTCCAGCGTTCCTGCATTTCGTCATACGTTCCGCCCTCGAACTCGGTCTCGGTCCAGAAGTTGAGCTCCATGCTTTCGACATAGGCCTCCAACCAGTTGGCGAGCTTGTCCTTGGGAATGTAGGTCGGCCAGTTCGGCGGAAACAGCATGTAGGGCAGGTGATTGACCTGCACTTGATTATGCAGCGTCAGCGCGTGATAGCGATGGCGCCAGTTGTCGCCGATCCGCGCCTCACGGTCGACGATCAGGGTATCGACCTGCAATTGCTTTAAGCGAGCCGCGATCGAAAGTCCGGACTGTCCGCCGCCGATCACGAGCACGGCGGGATCGCGGTCGGCATATCCGGCGGCGGCCTTGCGCAGGTCGAGCCAGTTGGGCCCGCGAAAATCCCGCGAATAGGATTGGCCGCGCGGCCGCGATATCCCCTGCTGCTCCTCAAAGCCCTTTAATTCCTCGAGCGCCGTCAGCAGCGTCCAGGCTTTCAGCCTGTTGCCGTCACCGGCGTCGGGGATCAGCCGCAGAATTCCGTCGCTGCGCCCCTGTGCGGTCTCGAATTTGAAAATCGCCTCGATGGCGTTGGTGCCGGCGCGCATCACCCGGCGCGGCGCGGCACGGTCGGGGTCAATCGCAAAACCGCCGGGGGCGGCGCGGCCGCTATGGACTTTCAGCTCCTTCAGGATCGCATCGGCGCCATTGATGGTCTGGATGTTCCAGCTCAACGCCAGCACATCGCGCCAGTAACTGTCCGGGTGAAACAGCGTCTTCAGCAGGAGGTCGTCGGGCCCGTTAAGGGCAGTTTCGAACTGCGCCAGCCAGTTTTCCGTGGCTGTCGAAACATCGTCAGTTTTGTCCAGCATTTGCGCTTCCCGTACCGGCCGTCTTCGCGGCGTTTGCCCGGGAAACCTATACCCTTTGCGATCGCGCAGAAAGGGCGTGCATAGGCGGTGCGTTCACTCCGCCAGCGACAGGATATGACCCTGATCCGGCGGAACGCGGCCGTTCAGCGTATCGAGATAGATCTGCTTCACCGTCGCCGTTCCTTTGCCCTCGATCACATTGAGCCATCGATCGAGCATCGGGGCAAAGCCCGACCATGCGTTGCCGAATCGGGCTTCGATCCCGCCCGGTCCCCATTCCTTGGCGCGCTTGCGGATCTGGTCGGGAGCGAAGAACCAGACCGGCTTGGCTCCGGGCAATGGCGGCTCGTCCGGCGAGGTGCCGCGGTGGGTCAGCCCGATCCGTCCGGAGTATTTCATCTGGTCGCCGAAATGCCGATGCAGCGTCTCGCGCAACGCGCTATTGCCGGCCATGTCCACGAACGCAACCGGCCGGTCGGGCGGCATCGATGTCACGCGGTCGTAGGTCACGACCTCATCGTAGCAGCCGAGCGACCCAACGAAATCGGCATTGGCCGCCGAAGTCAGTCCGATCACCCGGATACCCTTGCGCAGCGTATGCAACAGATGTGCGAGACCGAACGCGGTCTTGCTGGAGGCGCTGGAGAGCAAGACGCTGCGCGCACCATAGAATTCATTCTCGGCCAGAAAATCGTCGACCAGGAATGCCAGCATGAACAGCGGCCGCAGCAGCGCCTGATAATCGCCCTGGCGTCCGGCATAGGCGGGATCGCCGCTGACGCGTGCATAGGCGTTGTAGACCGGCGCCACGCCCTGACGATGCGCGGCGGCGTCGCGCAGGCCGCGCTTGCTGACGTCGGCGGCTTCGATCACCAGATGTGTCGCCATCGGAAGATAGCCGAACAGGCTCTCGCCGTCAGAAATTCCCGGATGGCGCGAGGCGCTCACGTCGCCAAATCCCCACACCGGAATGTTGCCGAAATTGTCGGGCGCCGGAAACAACTGCCAGTATTTCAGCTCGTCGCCGAGAACGGCGTAGGTGATGTTGTTGGCGGTGAACGCAAAGCGATTGATGCTGATCAGCAGCGCGCCGTCGGGCAATTGGGCGGCGTCAGGCAGTCGCGTCTCGATCACCTTGCATTGCTGCAAATCGTTGCGCAGGACGATGAAGTCGGTGGAGTTCATTTTTTGAGGTCCCGGGTTTTTGCTGCCGTCATCTTTGCCTTCGCTGATGTCTGTTTTGCGACGGGCAATTTGTTTAAAACAGCGTTCGTTTTTTCCAGTGCGCCGATCACGCCTTCGCGTTTTTTCAGTGCCCTGTAGTAAGTCCACCACAGATGCGCTGCTGCGCCGCGCATCGGACGCCACGGCTCCGCCAGCGGTGCCATTTCCTTCGCGTTCGGCCGCGTCTTGAGCCCCAGTCCGATCTTGACCGCTTCCTGCACGGCAAGATCTCCCGCCGGCCAGGCGTCGCCATGGCCGAGGCAAAACAAGAGATAGACGTCGGCGGTCCAGGGGCCGATGCCGTGCAACGCCGTCAGTGTGTTGTGCGCAGCGTCGGCCTCCTCATTCGCCAGTGCCTCGAGGTCGAGCCGTTCGGCGGCGAGTTCGCGCGCCAGATTCTTCAAGGTCTTGATCTTGGCACCCGACAATCCGAGCCGGCCGAGACGGTCGGCACGGGCGCGGCGCAAGGCGTCGTGGTGAAACGGATCGAACGCGGCGCTGACGCGGGCCCAGATCGCCGCCGCACTCGCGGTGGAAACCTGCTGGCCGCAGACGATCGCCGCAAGGCCGGCATAACCGGGGTCACGCCGCCGCAGCGCCGGCATGCCCGCGAGCTTCAATACCGGTTTCAGTCGCGGATCCTGCTCGACCAGCGCGTGGACGGCGCGGTCGAGGTCGGCCTGGGTGTTGAGGTGGATGGTCATTTTCTCATTCTTCGTCATGGCCGGGCTTAGCCGTCCGAAGGACGGCGTCGCTTCCGCTCGCCTATGCCCGGCCATCCACGTTTTCGTACCTTGCGAAAGGGCCGGGAATTTTACCTATTGCATAATGGACGCCGCCGCGGTGGGGCGTGATCTAATTTGATGCCTCCCGTGCCGCTCTGTTGCAAGACGTGGATGGCCGGGACAAGCCCGGCCATGACGAGAGCTCGCTGATGCCGCCACCTGTCTTCCGTTTTGCGCCGAGCCCGAACGGCTATCTGCATCTCGGCCATGCCTATTCGGCGTTGCTGAATTTCGATTTGGCGCAGCAGTCGGGCGGCAGGTTCCTGCTGCGCATCGAGGATATCGACCCGACCCGGTGCAAGCCGGAATTCGAAACCGCGATCTATCAAGATCTCGACTGGCTCGGCATCGCGTGGGAGGAGCCGGTGCGGCGGCAATCCCGGCATCTTGCCGACTACCGCGACACGATCGAAAAGCTTTCGGCCCGGGGCCTGCTTTATCCAAGTTTCGAAAGCCGGGCCGAGATCGCAAAATTGGTCGAGCAGCGCGAGGCGAACGGCCAATGGCCGCGCGACCCCGACGGCGTGCCGCTCTATCCGGGCACGGCGAAATTGCTCTCCGGCGATCAGCGCGCGCGATTGCTTCAATCGGGTGCGCCCTTTGCGCTGCGACTCGATATGGCGGCGGCCTGCGCGACCGCGGGCGATCTCACCTGGATCGAACGCGGCGAGGGGCCGGCAGGCGAGACCGGCACCGTGGTCGCCCGGCCGGGGGCCTGGGGCGACGTCATTCTCGCACGCCGGGAGACGCCGACCAGCTATCACCTCGCGGTGGCGATCGACGACGCCCTGCAAGGCGTGACCGAGGTGGTGCGCGGCAGCGACCTGTTCTGGTCGACCAGCGTGCATCGGCTGCTGCAGGCGCTGCTGGGCCTGCCGCCGCCGGCCTACCGCCACCATCGGCTGGTTCTCGACGATGCCTGCCAAAAGCTCTCGAAATCGACCGGCGCCACCGGCTTGCGGGAGCTCCGCGCCGGAGGGGCGAGTGCTGCCGACGTGCGCCGCCTGGTCGGCCTCGGCTAGTGGCGATCCGGCCTGCCGGGCGTAGACCGCAAACGGAAAAACCGGCTTCGGCGTGACTCCGCAAGCCCGGCCGTGGCATGGTGGGGCCGGCCGGGGTCGGGGGAATCATGGCGCCGAAATCGCGCTCACAGCGCACCACACGGCCGCCCAAAAGGCGGGCGACGAAAAAGCGCGGCCTTGGCGTTGCCGCCGGCAAGCTGCACAAGCGCGCGGCCGTCGCTGCCATGCCCGGCATCGTCGAGGCGGCCCTGGCCGCGTTCGCCCACGAGGTCCGCACCCCGCTCACCGGGATTCTCGCCATCAGCGATCTCCTGGCGACGTCCGATCTCGACGAGCGCGAGCGGCGCTGGGTCGATACCATCAAGGCGGGCGCGGAGCATCTCGCCAGCCTCGCGACGTTGTTCGTCGACGCCGCGCGAAGCGGCAATGCCGGGATCGGTGTCCGGCACGATCTGTTCGACCTGCGGGTGCTGGCGCGCAGTGCTGGGGATTCGCTGGCCGGCAGGGCGGCGGCAAAGGGTCTGCGATCCTCGGTCGATATTTCGGAAAAGCTTCCGGCGCTGGTGGTCGGCGATCCGGTCCGGCTGCGCGCCGCGTTGGAAAACCTGATCGACAATGCGGTGAAGTTCACCGAACAGGGCGGCGTGGTGCTGGCGGTGTCGGCAACGCGCGGCGTGAAGGGCAAGATCGGCGTCGCCTTCGCGGTTTCCGACAGCGGCATCGGTCTCACGCTCAACGAGATCAAACGCCTGTTTCGTCCGTTCTCGCAGGCGAATGTCAGCATCGCATCGCGCTTTGGCGGCGCGGGACTGGGATTATCATCGGTCAAACAGCTCGCCCGCGCGATGGGCGGCGATATCGCCGTTGCGCAACGGCGCGGCGGCGGGACCACCTTCACGCTGACGGTGACGCTGGCCCGCGCGAAAGCCGCGAAAGCGGCCAGTTCGGGCCCGGATGCCGATCTGCCGTCGGATGCCGCACCGCCGCTCCGCGTTCTCAGCGTCGAGGACAATCCGTTCGGCCGCGTCGTGCTCAACGCGATCCTCACCGAACTCGGTCACCAGGCGGAATTCATCGGGCGGGGGGAGGCCGCCACCGAGCGGATCGCGCGCGGCGACTTTGATGCGGTGCTGATGGACATGGTGCTGCCGGGCATTACCGGCATCGAGGCGATCAGGCGTATTCGCAGCCTGAACGCGCCGCTTGGCCGCATCGCGATCATCGGCGTGTCGGGCCGCGGCGATGACGAAGCGGCGTCGCGCGCGGCCGGCGCGGACGCCTTCCTGGTCAAGCCTGTGAGTCCAGGGGCTTTAGCGATTGCGCTGCTTGAAGCGAGACGCCGTGCGGCAGCCGCGACTTGATGATCGCCGCGTTCAATTCGCCGCCATACACAAAGATCGCGGCGAGGAAATAAAGAAACACCAGCGCGATGATCACTGAGGCAAGGCCGGCATACATCGTGACGTAATTGTTGGCGAAGCGCGCGAGATACTGTCCGAACACGATGCCCGACACCAGCGACGCCACCAGGGTGAAGATGATGCCCGGCAGGATCTGCAGAAAGCTGCGGCGGCCGGCTGGAACCCATGCGTGCAGAATGAACAGGGCGACGATCAGCGCCGCAATGGTGATGCCGTAGCGCGAAACATTGAGAAATTGTTCGTTGGATTCCACAACAAGTGGAATGTGCCGCCGCACCGCCTCGATGATCAGGGGACCGAGCACGATCAGGAACGCCATCGCCAGCGAGGTGAAGGCGGCGATCAGCGTGTAGCCGATCGATTCCAGCCGCAGCCAGTACCAGCGCCGCCGCTCAATCATCGAATAAGCGCGGTTGAGCGCAATGCGCAGGGCTTCAACGCCATTGGAGGCAAAATACACCGCAAGCACCGCGCCGATGGTCAGGATGTCGCCGCGGCTGGTCGTCATGACGTCGTGGATCTGGCCGGACAGTGAATCGGCGACCTGCTTCGGCCAGACCTGCAGCAACAATCCCGCGGCCTGATCGGCGAGCTCCTTGGAGCCGAAAAAGCCGGCCAGCGAGGTCAGCACGATCAGAAACGGAAACAGCGCCATCAACGTCGAGAGTGCGATGTGGCTGGCGATCGCCCAGCCGTCATCGGCGAGAAACTGGTAGAACGCATCCAGGCCGACATCAAAGACGTAGCGGAGCTGCCTCACATTTCACCTTGACCTGGCAGAAGACGGTTCCATCGGCGAGCCCGGCTACCATCTGATATTATTGGATTAAAAGCCAGATCGATGAGAGCGCGAAGTTGCCATGTGCGTGATGGCGCGGGAACAGGTCCGGTGTTATGTACGGCCGATGACTTCATTCCTGAGTATGATCGTACTTCCCCTCGCAGTTGGTGCCGTCGCGCTGGTGCTGCTGCTGGGTCTCATCAACATGATGCGGGGCGGATCGCCGAACCGGTCGCAGAAATTGATGCAATGGCGGGTGCTGCTGCAATTTATCGCCATCGTCATCACGATGCTCGTGGTCTGGGCAATGGGCCACTGAGACATCCCGGTGGACCGGATTCAAAATAGGGGTTAGGCCATGGTCGTCCTCAATCGTATCTACACGCGAACCGGCGATGACGGCACCACGGCGCTCGGAAGCGGCGAACGCCGCCCGAAATATGATCTGCGCATCGGCGCCTATGGAACTGTCGATGAGACCAACGCCGCCATCGGCATCGTGCGGCTGCATCTTGCCGATGCGCGCGATCTCGATGCCATGCTGGGCCGGATCCAGAACGATCTGTTCGATCTTGGCGCCGACCTTGCGGTGCCCGAGCGCGAGGGCAAGGCGGAACGTCTGCGGATGCTGTCCAGCCAGGTTGAACGCCTTGAGCACGACATCGACACCCTGAATGCGCGGCTGGCGCCGTTGACCTCGTTTGTGCTGCCCGGTGGCACTCCGGCGGCGGCCTACCTGCATCTGGCGCGCACCATATGCCGCCGGGCGGAACGGATGATGGTGGAACTCGCCGCCAAGCCCGATGAGCCGGTCAGCGCCGCCGCAATCCACTATATGAACCGCTTGTCGGACTTTTTGTTTGTCGCCAGCCGTTCCGTGAACAATAACGGCGCCGGGGACGTGCTGTGGGTGCCCGGCCAGAACCGCTAAACGCATAGGCCAGGGTGCCGATTTTTGCCGTTCGCGCGTTGACCGGGGTTGGCGAGACCTTTAGGTTCCGCGCCCAAGCTGATCAAACCTGACAAATTCAAGCGAAAGAGGGTCGATGAAGGTTCTGGTTCCGGTAAAGCGGGTGGTCGATTACAACGTCAAGGTCCGCGTCAAGAGCGATGGATCGGGCGTTGAACTATCCAACGTCAAGATGTCCATGAATCCGTTCGACGAAATCGCCGTCGAGGAAGCCCTGCGCCTGCGAGAGGCCGGCAAGGCAACCGAGGTCGTGGTGGTGTCGATCGGCCCCGCGCAGGCGTCTGAAACCATCCGGACCGGTCTTGCNATGGGCGCCGACCGCGGCATCCTGGTGAAGGCGGAAGGNAATGTCGAGCCGCTCGCGGTGGCGAAGATCCTCAAGGCGATCGTCGACGAAGAGAAGCCCGGCCTTGTCATTCTCGGCAAGCAGGCGATCGACGACGACTCCAACCAGACCGGTCAGATGCTGGCCGCCCTGCTCGGATGGTCGCAGGCGACGTTTGCGTCCAAGCTCGAAGTCGAAGGGTCCGATTTCAAGGTGACGCGCGAGGTCGACGGTGGCTTGCAGACGGTCAAGTTGAAGGGACCGGCGATCGTCACCACCGATTTGCGCCTGAACGAGCCGCGCTACGCCAGCCTGCCCAACATCATGAAGGCGAAGAAGAAGCCGATCGCCGACAAGACCGCGGCCGATTACAGCGTCGATCTCACGCCCCATCTCGAGATCGTCAAGACATCCGAACCGCCGGGCCGCAAGGGAGGCGTCAAGGTCAAGGACGTCGCTGAACTGGTGTCGAAACTCAAGAATGAAGCCGGGGTTCTCTAGATGGCCACGCTGTTGATTGCCGAACATGACAATGCGTCGGTCAAGGATTCCACCAACAAGGCGCTGACCGCCGCCACCGCGCTCGGCGGCGAGGTGGATGTGCTGGTCGCCGGCGAAAACGCCAAGGCTGCCGCGGACGCCGCGGCCAAGCTCGCCGGCGTCAGGAAGGTGCTGCTCGCCGACAATGCCGCCTATGCCCACGATCTCGCCGAACCGCTGGCCGCGCTGATCGTGGCGCTGGCGCCTGGCTATGATGCCTTTGTCGCGCCCGCGACCTCGCGCTTCAAGAACGTGATGCCGCGGGTGGCCGCACTGCTCGATGTGATGCAGATATCGGAAATCATCAAGGTGGTTTCGCCGGACACTTTCGAGCGGCCGATCTATGCCGGCAACGCGATCCAGACCGTGAAATCGAAGGATGCCAAGAAGGTCATCACGGTGCGGACCTCCACCTTCGCCGCGGCCGGAGACGGCGGCAGCGCGTCGGTGGAAAATGCCGCGTCGGCGGCCGATCCCGGCCTCTCCAGTTTTGTCGGTGAGGAGGTTGCCAAGAGCGATCGTCCCGAACTGACCTCGGCCAAGATCATCGTCTCCGGCGGTCGCGCCATGCAGAGCCGCGAGAATTTCGCCAAATATATCGAGCCGCTCGCCGACGAACTCGGCGCCGGTGTCGGCGCTTCGCGCGCCGCGGTCGATGCCGGATATGCGCCGAACGACTGGCAGGTCGGCCAGACCGGCAAGGTGGTTGCGCCGGAACTCTATATTGCGATCGGCATTTCCGGCGCAATTCAGCACCTCGCCGGCATGAAGGATTCCAAGGTGATCGTCGCGATCAACAAGGATGAAGACGCGCCGATCTTCCAGGTTGCCGATTACGGTCTGGTCGCGGACCTGTATCAGGCGGTTCCCGAGTTGACCGAGGCGATCGGCAAGCTTGGAAAGTAACCACGCAAGTAACTACGATTGAAACGGCCGACTGGATCAAGCGCATTTTGGCCGGCGTCGATGCAAGGGATGGAGCCGACGCACAGTGCGCGTCGCTCCGGTGAGATGACAAGATGGCGGTTATGATCAAGAAGGTCGGCGTGATCGGCTCGGGCCAGATGGGCAACGGCATCGCGCATGTGGCAGCGCTTGCCGGGTTCGATGTGGTGCTCAACGACGTGTCCGCCGAGCGCCTCAAATCGGGGATGGCGACCATCAACGGCAATCTGTCGCGCCAGGTCGCCAAGAAAATCATCACCGAAGACGGGCGCAAGCAGGCGTTGGGCCGGATCGTTTCCACCGAGACGATGGATGGGCTTGCCGATTGCGATCTGGTGGTCGAAAGCGCGGTCGAGAAGGAAGAGATCAAGCGCAAGATCTTCCATGATGTCTGCGCGGTGCTGAAGCCCGAAGCTATCGTGGCCTCGAACACCTCGTCGATTTCGATCACCCGGCTTGCCGCTTCCACCGACCGCCCCGAGCGCTTTATCGGGATTCATTTCATGAATCCGGTACCGCTGATGGAACTGGTCGAGTTGATCCGCGGCATCGCCACTGATGATGCGACCTTCGATGCGGCAAAGGAATTCGTCAACCGGCTCGGCAAGCACATTGCCGTTTCGGAGGATTTTCCGGCCTTCATCGTCAACCGCATTCTGCTGCCGATGATCAACGAGGCGATTTATACGCTGTATGAAGGCGTCGGAAACGTCGAGGCGATCGATGCCGCGATGAAGCTCGGCGCGCACCATCCGATGGGGCCGCTTGAACTGGCCGATTTCATCGGCCTCGATACCTGCCTCTCGATCATGCAGGTGTTGCATGAGGGCCTGGCGGACTCGAAATATCGGCCATGTCCGCTGCTGGTCAAATACGTCGAGGCCGGCTGGCTCGGCCGCAAGACCCAGCGTGGCTTCTACGACTATCGCGGCGACAAGCCGGTTCCGACGCGCTAGGGCGTCGCGGCGTCGCCCCGGCTCACGATCTCAGCATTCGTTAATTCCTGTCGGGTAGCGTCCCTGCGACGGGGGGGTGGCGCATGGATATGATGAGTATGGTCGGCAGCATTCTCGCTGCTCAGGCGGGCAACACGCAGCTGCAGGTCGCAACCACCATCCTGGCATCGAACGCCAAGGCGGAGAAATCCGCGGTTCAGACCCTCTTGGGTGCTGGAACCCCCTCGCTGGCCAATGTCGCCGCCGGCATCGGCGGCAATCTCAACGTTTCGGCCTAAAGCCCGGCCGCTGCCGGCTTGGCGGCCGCGGTGATCAGCTTGACGGCGTCGTCGCTGTCCCATTCCGCCGGCCCGGCAATGGTGGCGATCTCGCAGCCCTGACCGTCGACGAGAATCGAGGTCGGCATCCCCAGTGCCCGGCCTATGCCCTTAAGATCCTGAAAAACCTTGGCTTTCTGATCGTTATAGTGACCGAGCCGGGTCAGATTGGCTTCTCTCAGGAAATTCTTCGCTTTGTCGGGGTCGCGGGTGTCGATGTTGATCGCGACCACCGCGAAATCCGGTCCGCCCAGTTTGGTCTCCAGGCCCTCAAGCGCAGGCATCTCCTTGCGGCAGGGCACACACCAGGTCGCCCACAGGTTCACCAGCACCGTGCGTCCGCGCCAGTCCGAGAGCTTTTTGGGCTTGCCGTCGGCATCCCAAAAGGCGAGGTCCGGCAGCTGCAGAGGAGCTGTCGCCATGGTCAGCGCGGCGACCTCGCCATGCGCCAGCGGCGCGAGCTTGCGTGAAAGATCGACCGCGGCAGCGCAAGCCTTGTCGCCTGCTGCATTGCGTTTGAGGCCGCCAATCCCGTATACCCCGGCAAATCCGATCACCGCCCCGATCAGGACCGCGCCGATAACGAATGGAATCCGGCGCGAGGCGGACGGGCTGGGCGAAGGCTGTTCAGGCATATCGTTTGTCATCCTGTATCAGATACGGCTATGCAGAGCTTCGGTTGCACCCGCAAGCAGCGCCCGTTCGCGGTGCGACCATGCGGGGCAATCCATCAATAACGAGTCATGAGCAACAGGTCATGAGCAACAGGTCATGAGCACCAGGCGATGAGCAACAAGATGTGGGGTGGCCGGTTTACCGAGCGCCCCGATGCGATCATGGAGGAAATCAACGTCTCCATCGACGTCGATCGTCACCTCTATGCCCAGGACATTGCCGCGTCCAAGGCCCACGCCGCGATGCTGTCAGCGCAAGGCATTATTACCGCGAACGATGCGAAAAATATCGCCAGGGGTCTAGACACGATTTTGTCAGAGATCGCCAAGGGATCCTTTGATTTCAAACGTGCCCTCGAGGACATTCACATGAATGTCGAAAGCCGGCTCGGCGAGCTGATCGGGCCTGCCGCGGGAAGACTGCACACCGCCCGTTCGCGCAACGATCAGGTCGCAACCGATTTCCGGCTGTATGTCCGCGACACCATCGACGAGACCGATGCCGCGCTGGCCGCGTTCCAGTATGCACTGGTGGCGCGGGCGCTGGAACACGCCGACACGGTGATGCCCGGCTTCACGCATCTGCAGACCGCGCAACCGGTGACGTTCGGGCACCATCTATTAGCCTATGTCGAGATGGCGGCGCGCGATCGCGGCCGTTTCGCCGATGCCCGCAAACGCCTGAACGAATCGCCTCTGGGTGCCGCCGCACTGGCTGGCACCTCGTTCCCGATCGATCGCGACGCCACCGCAAAGGCGCTCGGCTTCGACCGGCCGATGGCCAATTCGCTCGACGCGGTCTCGGACCGCGATTTCGTGCTCGAAACCCTGTCGGCGGCGGCGATCGCGTCGGTGCACCTGTCGCGCTTCGCCGAGGAAATCGTGATCTGGACCTCGCCGCTGGTGGGGCTGGTACGGTTGAGCGACAAATTCACCACCGGCTCTTCGATCATGCCGCAGAAGCGCAATCCCGACGCCGCCGAACTGGTTCGCGCCAAGACCGGCCGGGTGATCGGCGCGCTGACCGCTTTGTTGATCGTGATGAAGGGTCTGCCGCTGGCCTATCAAAAGGACATGCAGGAGGACAAGCAGGGTGCGATGGAAGCGTTCGGCGCGCTTTCACTGGCCGTCCGGGCGATGACCGGAATGGTCGCCGACATCGAGCCGGACGAGGCGCGGATGAAGGCTGCCGCCGGCGAAGGCTACGCCACCGCCACCGATCTGGCCGACTGGCTGGTGCGGACGCTGAAAATGCCGTTCCGCGATGCCCATCACGTCACCGGGCGTATCGTCGCCAAGGCGTCGAAGGAGGGCGTGGCATTGCATTTGCTGCCGCTCCAGGACATGCAGGCGATTGAGCCGAAGATTACGACACAGGTGTTGGCCGTGCTTTCGGTGGAAGCATCGGTGAAAAGCCGCGCCAGCTATGGTGGAACCGCGCCAAAGAATGTTCGCGCGCAAGCCAGGAGCTGGCTCAAGCGACTGGAAAAAGAGCGAAAATTGGGCTGAGCCGCAATTGCGTCGCAAATTTCCTCGATCTCCGGGTCTCGCCAGAGCGAGGCAATCTTTGTATGGTGCGGCCGCTTTGGGGATATCGCCGTGAATCGCATTTCTAACCCGTTATCATCGAGATGGGCCGTGGTCCTGTTGGCCGCCGCCGCGCTGGCGCTGGCCGGCTGCGGGCGCAAGGGTCCGCTCGACCTGCCACCGTCGGCATCGCCGGAGGCGGTCGCCGCGGCGCAAGCGAATGCCGACCACGAGCCGGCAGCAAGACCGAGCCTGTTCGATCCGAACCCCGATACGGCGCCGACCGCCGCTAAAGGCGCCAAGAGACCATTCCTTCTCGACCCGCTTCTGGGCAACTGAGCC
>JGI24140J50213_10000281_pt1 | contig 23962 bp, 19 predicted proteins | sample BarGraIncu00222A_FD_50213 | JGI IMG/M metagenome (IMG submission 50213)
CAGAAGTTGTCGGATTGGTTCATTTAAACGTATAGAGAACAAACCATTGATATCAGAAACTGTGAAATATTTATTATTGTTAATGCCGATCTTAACAAATGCAATTGGAGTACTCTTTGCCTGGTCAACCACTATCCCACTAAGGATATAATTCTGTGCAACAGCAATAACTGGTAATCCTGTAATGATCAAGAGTAAAATGATAACTAATTTTTTCATGCGTTAATGGAAAGAAAATAAGAACTCAGTAAAACAGTAACATGCTGCTGAAATCAAAAATTTTATCAAATTTATACAATTGGAAGATATTAATTATACTTTCGCTACCTTTATGAAAAGAAACACAAATGTAATTCAGAATACAATGACTGAGAAGCTAATTAATTATTTCGAAAAACAGCAACAACTTTTTACGGAATATTATAATGAGAGTCGAAAAGACTACACGATCAACTCGGTTCATGAAATGCGACTGTGTATGAAAAGGTTACGTGCACTTTTTCTTTTCTTTGAAGCTCTCGAACCTGATGTGATCAGTACCAAAGTAATGCTTTCGAATTTCCGAAAACTTTTCAAACTGGCAGGTCATATCCGCGATATTCAAATCCAGAAAAAATTGGCCCTTCATCTTGAAAAAGAAATGGATGCATCCTATTCTGAATACATCCATTACCTGAATAAAAATGAGAAAAAAGCCATCAAGACTTTTGAAAAAAAGATGCAAGGGTATGAACCTGAAAAAGATTTCGCCATGCTACGAAATATTATTTCAGAAACAATCGGCACTTATCCTTCAGATAACATTTCACTTCGTGGCCAAAAGATCATATTTGATAAGTTTACCGTAGTTAAAAAAATGACACGTGGCAAACTCAATACGGCACAATTACATTCTGTCAGAACAAAATTGAAACAGATTGCCTACCTACTAAAGATCTGGAGGGGTCATGATAATGTTACTCAAATCATTCCCGTTGAAAGGATTCATTTACAATTTGTAGAAATCAAACTTGGCCTATGGCATGATTATGTTGTTGCCCAGACATATATCAAGAATTTCATTGCCTCTTCCCCCGATGATCAACCAATCCCTGTGCACTATGCATTGCTGCTGTTCACTGTTCTGAATAATCGAAAAACACTGGCATCTGAAGTCAAACCACAATTAAAAGCGCTCTTCGATCAGGAACCAAAAAGGAATAAGAACTGATAATTTAAAAACTTTAACAGAGTTTCGGATTGTCCTTATGCCTTGTACCATCACGCAATGACTTCTTTTCAAGATTCCGTTCAAATGCAGCAGTCAGATCTACTCCGGTTTGATTAGCCAGACAGATCAATACAAACAACACGTCTGCCATCTCATCTGCCATATCAGAATCCTTATCACTCTCCTTAAAACTTTGTTCTCCATATTTACGGGCAATAATCCGTGCAAGCTCCCCAACCTCTTCGGTAAGCAGGGCCAGATTAGTTAACTCATTGAAATAGCGAACGCCCACAGTCTTAATCCATGTATCAACTTTCAGCTGAGCATCATTTAAATCCATAACAATTTGATTTAATAAAAAATATTTCAGGTTTAACAAAGATATAGTAATGTATTCAACCCTTTTCTACCTTTGTGTAAATTCAATTGTACGTTTTGAAGCGAACAAGTACCTTTTACATTATCTCTTCTTTATTGGGGGCATTAGCGCTCTTATTTATCATTGCCCCTCTTCTTGGTTTAATGATAAAATCAACATGGCCTGAATTGTTTCAGGTATCGCAGAATCGTGATGTCAGGGAAAGCATCCTTTTAACACTAGCAGCCAGCATGTTGGGAACACTGCTCCTGGCCATTCCAGGAATCCCATTGTCATATATGCTTGCACGCAAGCAATTTCCTTTTCGTAGATTTGTAATTGGCCTTGTTGATCTACCGGTTGTCATCCCACATTCTGCTGCAGGTATCGCACTACTGGGTTTCCTTTCGAAAGACTCATTTTTTGGAAGCGGAATGGCACATCTTGGCATCGAGTTTATTGGGAAACCTGCCGGAATAGCAATGGCAATGGCTTTTGTGAGTCTACCATTTTTATTGAATGCAGCAAGAGAGGGCTTTGCCTCCGTACCTCTCCGACTTGAACAAGCAGCGCTGAATCTTGGCGCTACCCCTTCACAAGTTTTCTTCACGATCTCTCTTCCATTGGCATGGAGGAGCATTTTATCTGGACTGATCATGATGTTTGCACGAGGCATGAGTGAATTCGGAGCTGTTGTGATCATCGCTTATCACCCAATGACCTCCTCTGTAATGTTATGGGAATGGTTTGGAGCCTATGGCTTAAAGTATGCACGACCGATAGCCGTTTTAGTAATCCTGATATCTTTGATATTCTTCATTTTACTCAGACTGCTTTCCAAAAATGATGATCCTGTAAGCCGGAAAAAAAGAAAGAAAAACGATGCTTGAACTGAGAAACATAAACTATGAAACCGGCAACTTTCAACTCCATAACATTAGTTTCAGAGTTGAAGATGGAGAATACTTTGTCCTGCTGGGACCTTCTGGAGCCGGAAAATCAGTTTTACTCGAATTGATTGCAGGCTTAACTTTTTGTGACAGTGGAAATATCATCTTTAAAGGAAAAGATTATACAGATGCCCCTGCCTGGAAACGTCCCTTTGGTCTGGTATTTCAGGATCTGTCGCTCTTTCCACACATGAATGTTTATGATAACATTGCCTATTCCCTCAAACGGCTTAAACTTGATAAAAATTCGATCAGTCAAAGCGTTGAAGAACTTTCTATTGAACTGGAAATCCAACATCTTCTTTACCGAAAGCCTGATAGTCTCTCCGGAGGCGAACAACAACGGGTGGCACTTGCCAGAACATTAGCCTTGAAGCCATCAGTTTTACTACTTGATGAACCATTATCAGCTGTAGATGTTAGTCTCCAACACGAGCTGAGGGCTTTACTACGGAAGATCAACCGAAACGGTGTCAGCATTATTCATGTCACGCATAGTTTTGAAGAAGCACTTGCCATGGCTCAAAGGGTTTCAATTATTGAAAAGGGAACGATTATCCATACTGGTACTGCCCATGAAGTTTTTGAGCGTCCCAAGTCATCGTTTATTGCCAACCTCTCCGGACACCGCAACTTTTTCAAAGTCAGGGTAAGTCGGGAACCGGATTCAGATTTACTCAGGGCAGAAGTTTCTCCCGGAAATCCAATCTATTGTTATGGAAACCCTTTATTAACAGAAGGTTTTGTATTGATCAATCATGAAAACATCGTACTCAGTTTGGACAAACCCGATCTGAGTACCCGCAACAATTTCCACGGTGTCATCACCGACCTTCATCCTTCACGCCATGGATTTGAAATCACAATTGATGCAGGCATTCTTTTACATGCTCAACTAACAGCAGAGTCGGTTCAAAAATTCAGCCTCGAACAGGGTAGCAAAATCTGGGCCTGTTTTAAAGCTTCATCTGTAACCCTTATTGACTGATCAAAAATAAATACATCTAAAAATAATTAACATGAAAATGAATAGAAAAGAAGGCATTGATTACATTGGAAAGTCAGAAGATGCAAACATCCAGAAATTACATCAGCTTGTTGCCAAAGCCATAGATGAAGAAACATTGATGACTACCAGTCTTCACAACCCACCTATTGAGGTAATGAGCAAGGGTCAAAAGATCTCGGATAAAGTTGCACTGTTTGGAGGAAGCTGGAAGTTTATTATCTTTTTCATGTGCCTTTTGGCAGTCTGGATCACTTACAATGTAATGGCAATCGGAAAAGCTTCGTTTGATCCATATCCCTTTATCCTGATGAATCTGATTCTATCGTGTATAGCTGCTTTACAAGCCCCTATCATCATGATGAGCCAAAACAGAAAAGAAGAAATTGATCGCAAGAGAGCTGAAAACGACTATATGATTAATCTGAAAGCCGAAATTGAAATCAGGAATTTGCACGAGAAACTCAATTTGTTGATGGAAGAGCAATTGAAAAATGTGCTTGAAAATCAACTGGCACATCAAAAAGTACTGAATGAAATTGAACTTCATTTAAAGAAATAATTTTCACCACGATCATTAATTAAACTGTCATGGAACTATTAATTGCCAGTGTTATCCAGGCCATGTTGGCTCCCGGAATCATGATTTCAGCATGTGGTTTACTTTTGCTGGGCATGAACAACAAGTATTCACTTGTCGTCTCACGCATAAGGGCCCTTGCCGATGAAAAGCGGAAGCTGATAACTCCTCCCAAACATGGTAACCTTAATAAGGTTGAAGAGAATCGACTGAACAATATCAACCTGGAAATTGAACTCTTTGCATTCAGGGTAGTTCTGGTAAAAAAAGCAGTGACAAGCTATTACATTGCCGTTGCTTTTTTTATACTAGCCTCACTACTTATCGGACTTAATTTTGTAACAGAAATGAAAGCCACTTACATCATCGCACTCATTTCTTTCCTTTCAGGAATGATTTCAGTTGTGATCGGTGTTTATTATGCAGCTTTGGAGATCAGGAAAGGGCTTGAGATTGTCAAAATTGAAATAGTCAATGTATAGTCTTTTCTAATCAAAATCAGAAATCCTCAATATGTAGCACAATTACTCAATTTATGCAAATAATTTTCCACAATTCTTTTTAAAGACATTGATTTTAGCGCTTTTAAATAAATAATATTCTATGACATTAACCTGATTTTGTTATACTTATAAACTGTATCCTCAAAACCAACTTTAACAGCTTAATTCACATTTTTTGTTAATAAAGTATTTTCTTACTTAATTCTTAAAATATTGTTAATACTTTAGTAGCCTAAAATCTATAAATCTATGAGGAAAGTAATATTAAGTATTTTAACTGCATTTGTACTTTTTAACGGGTGCGAAAAAATCGTATTTAAGGATCCTACCAGTGATCCTGTAGTTACGGATAAAACTCCCCCAACAGTGACTTTATCTGACCCTGCCAATACCGCAACAGGTATTACGCTTAACAAGCCCATCAATATAACATTCAGCGAAGAGATGGATCCGGCAACAATCACATCATCGACCATTACCCTTGCTCAAGGAACAACTCCTGTAGCCGCAACAGTCAGTTATACAGGAACAATTGCTACTCTCACATTGACAAGTAACATGTCTCCAAACAAAGTTTATACAGGAACCGTTACTACCGGCGCCAAAGATGTGGATGGAAATGCATTGGCCAGCAATTATACTTTTAGTTTCACAACAGGTGCAGCACCCGATGTTACGCCACCTGTTGTAAGCTCTTCAGATCCGGCAAACAGCAGTACTTCAATTGCACTCAGCAAGATCGTTACTGTAACTTTCAATGAGGCAATGGATCCACTTACCATCACGGGTTCGACTTTTACATTGAAACAAGGAACAACCGCTGTTACCGGAATTGTAACCTATTCAGGTACTCAGGCAACATTTGTTTCCTCAGGAAATCTATTACCCAGCACAGTTTATACCGGGACAATTACAACAGGCGCAAAGGATGTTGCAGGTAATGCGATGGTCAGCAATTATACTTTCAGTTTTACAACCACTTCAGCACCAGATCTTACACCTCCGACAATCACTTCTTCTGATCCTGCAAACAGCGCTACCGGTGTTGCAATTACAAAAGTTGTAAACGTAAATTTCAGCAAAGCTTTGAATGCAACGACTGTGAATGCAACGACTTTTACCCTAAAGCAAGGAACTACAGCAATAACTGGTAATGTAACATATTCAGGCTCAATGGCCAGTTTCACTCCATCAGCCAGTCTTTCTTACAACACAACTTACACCGGAACAATAACAACGGGGGTAAAAGATGTTGCCGGTAATGCATTGGCCAGCAACTACATATTTAATTTCACCACCGTTGCAGCGCCCGATCTCACACCACCAACTGTAGCTTCTACATCCCCGGCCAGCAATGCCACAGGTGTTGCCACCAGTCAGGTAGTGGGCATAACATTCAGTGAGGCAATGACAACTTCATCAATTACTACATCAACATTTACATTGAAAAAGGGAACCACTGCAGTCACAGGTACAGTTACTTATTCAGGAACTACGGCAACATTTACACCTTCGTCAGCATTGACTGCTGGAACAGTTTATACTGCCTCAATTTCTACCGGTGCAAAAGATGTAGCAGGAAATATGATGATGTCTGCGATGACATGGAATTTCACAACTGCAGGAACACCCGGACTTTCGTTTGCTACCGATGTGATCCCGGTTCTCAACATGTGCGAGAATTGTCATAATCATGGATGGTCTCCATCTTCAAATGCTTCAACCTATTACAACAATCTTGTTAGCCGAAGCTATGTAAAACCGACTTCCTATTCGTCAAGTACGATTTACACAAAACTTCAGAGTGGACATCCCGGAACAGGATCTATTTCAAAAGCAAATACCGACAAGATCATCAACTGGATGATACAAGGATCATTGAACAATTAACTTCAATAAATTCAAAACTGCCAGATTCTGAAAAGGCATCCCAAATTTTGGGGTGCCTTTTTTGTTTTGTATGAAAGTTTAAATAATTCTTGATACATTTGAATTATTATTCTGACGCAATAAAAAACAACAATCCGGGGATACTATTTTTTGAATACAGTTACCGGAAATCAATACATTCCAACTTTTAAAATTTCATTAATTTATACTTCATGAGAAAGATTTTAAGCAATACCTTACAGCACTCTGGTACATTTCTTGCAACATTATGTTTGCTCTTTGCATTCCAAATTATCTCAGCACAGAAATTTGTTATCCCGGTATTGCCCGATACCCAAAACGAGATTTCCGGTCAGCCTGAAATGTTTATGAGTCAGATGAACTGGATCGCAAACAACCATACTAAGCTCAATATCCCCATAGTGCTGCATGTCGGCGATATCATCAACTGGCAGACCCCTGATCAATTCATGTGGAAGACTGCAAGTAAAGGATTCAAAATCCTTGACAGTCTTCATATACCGTATGCTTTGACATTGGGAAATCATGATGGCGCCGCAGTTAAAGTAGGTGGCAGTGCAGCACCCGGCGATGTTCATGCAAATTTGAGAGACACCCGCCAGTTCAATGAATTCTTTCCTGTCAGCAGGTTTACTGCCCAAAAAGGAAGATATGATGAAACCAAAAGTGACAATGCCTGGTACACATTTAATGCAGGAGGACTCAAATGGCTGGTATTGACGCTTGAATTCTGCGCCCGCCAAGGTCCTGTCGATTGGGCAAATAAAGTATTATCCGCTAACCCTGATTATAACGCGATCATCCTCACCCATTTTCATCTTACTTCAAAAGGCGAGATCAATCAAAACAATGCCGGCTACGGCGATTTAACCTGTCAGGCCGTTTATGATCAGATGATTAAAATTCATCCGAATGTATTCATGGTTTTAAGTGGCCATACCGACTCAACCGCATGGCGCGATGATGTTGGAACCAATGGAAATCATATCTACCAAATGCTACAGGATTATCAGGGCAAGAACAAGGGTGGCGGATTTATCAGGTTGATTGAAATAGACACCAAAAAAGGAACCATCTCAGCCAGTATGTATTCACCCTTCACCAATCAGACCAAAACCGACTTTTCGCAATTTGCTTTTTCGAATGTTAAGTTCATAAGAGGGAAAAAATAAATGTTTGTATGATTTTAAAGGATCTGTTGTCACATTTTGGAATTACTATCATTCAAATTATGTCGCCCCTATGGGGCCTATTCCTTTGTAATACATCTGGTTACAATCATGACGTGCCTACGGCACTTTTCTTCAGTCCAGGAGGGACGTCATGATTGTAACAAATGCGATATATAAATACAAGCCCCGGAGGGGTGACATAGTAAAAAAGCAAATTAACAACAATTTTGAACGACACAACCATTACAAAACTCAATATCATGAAATTATTGGTTTTTAATAAAACGAATAAACGGTTACAAAACAGCCGCGGAAAGTTTTTGAATTCTTTCACTGTAGCCTGTTTTGTGATTTTTTCTCTGGCCTATTCATCTTCATTTGCTCAAACGCCCTTTGCGGCAATCAAAGATTCATTAAATCCTATCCCTGCACGCAGCATTAGTATCAAAGGTTATCTTGGTGATAAAATTGATCTCTGTATCTCCAAAAGAATTGCAACTCAGGATGCTGCATATATGGTAGAGCCCTTTACCAAACGAACCGAAACCCATTTATGGCAAACCGAGTTCTGGGGAAAATGGATCCTTTCAGCCATCGCGGCTTATGAATACAATCATGATCCTGCATTATTAACGACAATCAAGGCAGCAGTCACCGGATTGTTAGCAACCCAAACGCCGGATGGATACATTGGTAATTACACTCCTGAAGCTCAATTACAACAATGGGACGTATGGGGACAGAAATACACATTGCTAGGTCTTCTCTCCTATTACGATATCTCGGGAGATAAAAAATCACTTGAGGCAGCTAAGAAACTGGCCGACCGATTGTTGACATTGATTGGTCCGGGCAAGAAAGATATTATAAGAACCGGCAATTATCGTGGAATGCCGAGCAGTTCTATCCTCGAACCCATGGTGCTGCTTTACAAACATACTGCAGAGAAAAAATATCTTGATTTTGCAAAATACATTGTCGGTCAGTGGGAAACAGCCGACGGGCCCAAACTGATCAGCAAAGCCCTCGATGGAGTCCCTGTTGCCGAACGATTCCCGGCACCCAAATCGTGGTGGTCGTGGGAAAACGGTCAAAAAGCCTATGAAATGATGTCGTGCTATGAAGGACTGCTCGAGCTTTACAGGATTACCGGAGAACCCTCCTATTTAAAATCTGCAAAGTTAGCCGTTCAAAATATCATCAACACCGAAATCAATGTAGCCGGCTCTGGAACTGCTTTTGAATGTTTCTATCATGGCATCGATCGCCAAACCGAGCCTACCTATCATACCATGGAAACATGCGTTACTTTTACATGGATAAAACTGTGCAACAACCTTTTGCGACTTACGGGTGATCCAATGTATGCCGACCAGATAGAAAAAACTATCTACAATGCACTACTTGCTTCCATGAAGTTCGATGGTTCTCAGATTGCCAAATACAGTCCACTCGAAGGAGAGCGTCACGAAGGAGAAGAACAATGCGGCATGCATATCAACTGCTGCAATGCAAACGGACCCAGGGCATTTACGCTGATCCCAAGGATGACGGTTCTCTCTGCCAACAACGAAATATTTGTAAATCTTTACAGTCAATCTGTTGCCAGTGTTCAGTTGAATCCTAAGAATATGGTGAACATCGAACAGGTTACCGGCTATCCGGAAACAGGCAAAGTTGAAATCAATGTAAATCCTGAAAAGCCCGGCTCTTTTGAACTGGCGCTCAGAATCCCTTCATGGAGCACCCATAACTCTTTAACGGTCAATGGCGTTCCGATCGAAGGAATTGTTTCAGGCAACTATCAAAAGATTAGTCGTACATGGCAAAAGGGCGACAAGGTTGTCCTGATCCTGGACATGACAGGTCGCCTTGTGTCCCAAAACGGGTACCAGGCCATCCTCAGAGGGCCAGTTCTGCTTGCCCGCGACACCAGGTTCGGAGATGGGTTTGTGGACGAAGCAGCCATCGTTCAACTAAAAAACAATCTGGTCGAGCTACAACCTGCAAAAGATAAAACAGAACATGTCTGGATGACATTTACGGCCCCTCTCGTCTTGGGAACAAATCTTGAAGGTGATTCAAAACAACCCAAAGCCATAAAATTCTGCGACTTTGCTTCTGCAGGGAATACCTGGGAATCAGCCTCCAGATACCGAGTCTGGATCCGGAAAACATTGAATGTGATGAATGCAGAATACAAAGCCTACTGAAATACCACTTTCTAAGCTGCAGTTTACCGGATATCCATTATTTCAAACTAATACCCTTTGGAATTGTGACATATTGAGGTAATGCTTTGAGTTCCAAAACCAACTTGTCCTGCTCTGTTTTGGGATTCATAGTATTACCAATTCCATCTGTGATTGTCACATTTTTTACTTTAGAAATTGTATTTTCTATTGTGTCGGCATGCTCAGCATCAACAGTCCAGGCACAAATCTTGTACTTGCCTTTATCATTTTTGAAAAGCAATGCATAGTCGCGATCGTTTTTAAGATCGATCCTTTGAATTAATGCATACCCTTTGAGCGACGTATTCATTAACTTAACTGCATTGTAGGAAGGTTTTGGCTCCAAATCATTGGTAACCGTTCCGAAGTTTTGTTCCCAATCATTTGGATCGGTACCATCATTTTTCCAGTCGTACCAAATAGAAATTGGAATACCGCACACAAGGTTCGACAATTGCATCCTGACAATGTTTGCAGCCTGTGCTTCCAACGAATTGGCCTTCAGCGCAGTCGAGTAACCCCATTCGCTACTGATGATGGGCATTTGTTTTTTATCCTGTGGAGCATAACGCTCAATCAATTCACGCAATTTTTTATAATCATTTGAAGCGGTCTCGGGCGATTTTGAATAATTGCGGTAGGGATGAATGCTCACGGCATCCAGATATTCGAGCACTCCCGACGACAGGAATGTTTCAAGAAAAGGCCATGGCGTTTCAGAAGAAGCGGGACCAATGATAGTTGCTCCGGGAACCGCAGCCTTGACCGCTTTACAGGTAGCCAGTGCAAGCGCAGTATATTGTGCAACATCCGGTTTTGGTTTCCAAAAACTGATGTTCGGCTCATTCCAGATCTCCCAAATGATATTTTTACTTTTATAATGTTGGGCTGCAGCTGCCGCCCAATGTGCAAAAGCAGCAACACTTTCTGCGTGTTGAGGAGAAGCAGTAGCTTTTTGTTCTTTTCCTATAATAGGATCTTTAGAAACTGCTGATTCTTCGTATAATGCGTTAGAATAATCGAAAATATAGATCGCACCCAGGCCGCGTTTCTCCAAATTGGCTGTCAACTCATCAAATAATGCCCAGTTATAAGTTCCTTTAATCCTCTCAGTGCTTTGCCATCCAAAATCCATGCGTATAAACTTAAATCCCGCTGCTGCAATCAGATCCAGATCTTTCTCGTGACCGGTCACAAAGTGAATATTGACACCAGCGCAGATTTGTCCTTTAGGTCCGAACTTCGATGATATTGGTTGTATCAAACTTTGAGAAAAATCAGATTTCAAATCACCAATTACATTTACCCTTTTACTTTTAGCACCAATTTGTGCAGATTGACAAACAGAACCGCACAATAAAATCAATGCCAGTGTAATTATTCTTTTCATTATCAGTTGATTTATATAAATTTCAAAATATGAACTTGACCGACTCCAAATATATAGCGTAATCTGATTATATGCCGAATAAAATTGTCACAACTGTTTTAATCGACAATCTTTTCAAAAAAACAAAAAGGAATAAACTGAAATTTTTTTTCGCCATGACTGTCGGGATTTGAATATTTTGTCGTACCTTTATCAATATCAAGCGCTAAGCATTTTAAAAAATCATCCGACTACCCATTGGAAAGTCCTCATATATTCTCAGAATACTCCCGGATAATTCCCATATAATTTAAGTAATAGCCGTATTTATGCCGTATCTTAACCGTATTTAGGCAGTATTTATGCCGTATGAGCTTATACGGTATAGATACAGGATAAATTCGGAAAGTAAACAGTAATTTTATGGGTTAGAAGATAATTATCCGGGAGTATTATGAGAATATTAAAACCATTATTGAAGCTTTATGAATTGACTACTTGTTTTTTGAGATTTAGTGAAGTAGTTTTACACGATAGCTGTTATTTCATATGAGCGATAAAACTTCCCTAACAATGAAAAATAAAAATGACTCGGTTTTAAAAATTGGATCTATCATCGCATTGGGAATTGCAGTAGTCGGAGTGCTTTATCTTTTTGAAGAGCAATACATTTTCTCTACCAATCCTATAACAATCTTGATTCAAATTGCTTCAATCTCTTTTATGGTTTGGGCGCGATATACTTTTGGGTTTCGTAGCTTTCATGCGACAGCAAACACCACAAAAGGTAAGCTAATTACAACGGGCCCCTATCATTTTCTTCGCCACCCAATCTATGCTGCACTCATTTATTTCTTTTGGGCTTCAGTCATCTCCTACCCTTTCATAGAGACCATCGTTGCCGTTCTTTGTATAACTGCAGGTCTTTTTATAAGAATGATATTAGAAGAAAAGTTTTTATTTGTAGCCTATGATGACTACGCGGCATATGCTAAACGAACCAAAAGAATAATTCCTTTCCTGTTTTAGAAAGCTCAACAAGAATCATTTATACCATTTTCCCGGTCTATCGCTTTTTCAATATGTCCAAAAAAAATTCCCCCCTATTACTAGAGAGGAATCTTAATTTGGTACCCGAAGGGGGACTTGAACCCCCACGATCGCAATGATCAAAGGATTTTAAGTCCTTCGTGTCTACCATTCCACCATTCGGGCAGCTCTGTGATGCTAAAAAAACCCCGCTTGCATTGCGAGGCTTTATTCATCTGAGCGAAAGACGAGACTCGAACTCGCGACCCTGACCTTGGCAAGGTCATGCTCTACCAACTGAGCTACTTTCGCATTACTGCGATTGTTGTTGTATGTCAACGGTGCAAAGATAAGAACTTTTTTATTTTCACAAGGGGTTGAGTGAAAAAAAATCACTTCTTCAATAATTTTTTTATCCCGTTGAGTTTCATCAATGCCTCTACGGGTGTAAGCGTGTCGATATCAATGCTGATGATCTCGTCTCTAATTTGCTCTAATAAAGGATCATTCAGTTGAATAAAGCTAAGTTGGTATCCGTCGATTTCGGAGGCATGTTTTTTTCCGGCGCCTTTCGTTTTTCCTGAAATTTCATCGCTGCTGTGGCTTTGTTCAAGCTGTTTCAACACCTGATTTGCGCGTTCAAGTACACTTTGCGGCATGCCGGCCATGCGGGCGACATGAATTCCAAAGCTGTGTTCGCTGCCTCCGGGTAAAAGTTTGCGAAGAAAAATCACTTTATTGCCAACTTCCTTTACGGAAACATGATAATTCTTGATCCGTTTCATCGACGTGGCCATCTCGTTGAGCTCATGATAATGCGTTGCAAACAGGACCTTGGCTTTGAAAAGCGGGTGGTTGTGCAGGAATTCAGCGATGGCCCATGCAATAGAGATGCCGTCATAGGTGCTGGTTCCCCGACCAATCTCGTCGAGAAGAATCAGGCTCCTTGTCGAAATGTTGTTCAGGATGCTGGCGGTTTCATTCATCTCGACCATGAAAGTGGATTCTCCGGATGAGATATTGTCAGATGCTCCAACGCGGGTAAATACTTTATCGATAATGCCAAAAACTGCTTCATCTGCAGGCACGTAACATCCCATCTGGGCCATCAATACAATCAACGCTGTTTGTCGCAACAAGGCCGACTTTCCCGACATATTCGGACCTGTGATGATGATAATCTGTTGATCTTTATCATCGAGCGAAACGTCGTTTCCTATGAATTTTTCGCCCGGAGGCATGTGTTGTTCGATAACAGGATGCCGGCCATTCTTGATATTCAATAAATAAGAATCGTTGATAACAGGACGGACATAATGATTACGGATCGAAATGGTGGCAAAAGATAGCAGACAATCTAACCGGGCAATCAAAGATGAATTGAGCTGAATGGGTTCAACATATCCGGCAATTTTTGAAACCAGCTCATTGTACAACTGGGATTCGAGTGCAAGGATTTTTTCCTCGGCGCCCATGATCGTCTCTTCGTACCGTTTTAATTCTTCGGTTATGTAACGCTCGGCATTGACCAGCGTTTGTTTGCGGTTCCATTCCATTGGAACCTTATCTTTGTGTGAATTGGTAACTTCAAGAAAATAGCCAAACACATTGTTATATCCTATTTTTAAAGATGATATCCCTGTTCGGTCAATCTCCCGCTGCAACATTTGTTGCAGATAATCTTTCCCGGAATAGGCCATATTGCGCAGTTCATCCAGCTCCTCGGAGATCCCTTTTGCTATGACGTGACCCTTGACGACCTGAACGGGTGGGTCTTCATGAATGTATTTTTCGATCAGTTCGCACATGATCGGACAGGGATTCAATTGTCCGGCAAGGAGTTTAAGCGCTGTATTGCCGCTTGCAAGACAGATAACCCGGATAGGCTCTATGGCGCGTAGGGCACGACTTAACTGCAATACTTCTCTCGGGTTGACCCTGCCTGTCGCTGCCTTGGTGATGAGGCGTTCCATGTCTCCTATCAACCTGATCTGTTGTCCGAGTTTTTCAATCACCTCGTGATTGTCGAAAAGGTAATTGACCACATCCAATCGCTCTTCCACTTTCTTTCGGTCTTTCAATGGCAGCAAAACCCAACGCTTCATCAATCGGGCTCCCATCGGAGAGATGGTGACATCCATTACTTCGATGAGAGTTGCGGCTTTTTCGTTTGGCGAATTGATGAGTTCCAGATTCCGGATGGTGAATTTATCGAGCCAAACGAAATGATCTTCTTCGATTCTGGCTACTTTGCAGATATGTTTAACCCGGTCGTGCTGTGTCTCAGCCAGATAATGGAGTGCGGCTCCACCGGCAATGATTCCCTGATTTAATTCTTCGATTCCAAAACCTTTGAGAGAGGTGGTTGAGAATTGCCGGGTGAGAAGGTCGAAAGCAAAATCATAAGTAAACACCCAATCGTCGAATGTGCTCATATAAAACTTCTCACCAAAAAGCTCTGTAAATTCTCTCCGCTTTGATCGTTGGACCACTACTTCGCTCGGACGGTAAGTCTGCAACAGTTTGTCGATGTAATCATTAGTCCCCTGAGCAATATAAAATTCTCCGGTTGAAATATCCAAAAAGGATATGCCTGAGATCTTTGAATCAAAATGAACGCTGGCCAGGAAGTTATTTTCCTTGTTCTCCAAAACCTTATCATTGTACGAGACGCCGGGAGTAACCAATTCGGTGACTCCCCGTTTCACAATTGTTTTGGTCAGTTTAGGATCTTCAAGTTGGTCGCAAATGGCAACACGGTAACCCGCCTTGACCAGTTTTGGGAGATAAGTATCTATCGAATGATGTGGAAATCCGGCTAATTCGATGTAATTAGCCTGACCATTGGCACGCCTTGTCAGCACAATACCCAAAATAGCTGAAGCCTTGATTGCATCTTCGCCAAAGGTTTCATAAAAGTCCCCCACCCGGAAAAGCAATAGTGCATCAGGATATTTAGCTTTGATGGCATTGTATTGCTTCATCAAAGGTGTTTCTGCGATTTCTTTCGTTTTAGCCAACTCAACTTTATTAAGAATTGACAAATTTAATTTATTTGAAGGAATGTACCTGATAATTCCTTCCTTTTTATCTTTGCAGCCGAATAAGACAATTATATAATGCGAAAATTAAAAAATAGTGAACTCGAGAGATTGACAGTGGACGAGTTTAAACAAGCTGAAAAATTCCCGCTTGTCATCGTCCTTGACAATATCAGAAGTCTGAATAATATTGGTTCGGCATTCAGAACCGGAGATGCTTTCAGAATCGAGAGCATTTACCTGTGTGGAATTACGGCTACACCCCCTCACAGGGAGATTCATAAGACGGCACTCGGGGCAGAAAATACAGTCGATTGGAAGTATTTTGAGAGCACAAATGAAGCAGTAAACAGCTTAAAAGAGCAAGGATTTAAGATCGTGGCGGTCGAACAGGCAGCCCAAAGTACCCTATTACAGGATTTCAAAACCGATATTTCGGAAAAATTAGCGCTGATATTTGGCAATGAAGTGGATGGAGTAGAGGATTCTATCATGGAATTGGCCGATTATTGTGTAGAAATTCCACAATTCGGAACAAAGCATTCTTTAAATATCACCGTCTCACTCGGAATAGTAATCTGGCATATAGCCTCACAAACTATAAATTCATATAACATAACATAATCATTTTCTGTATATTAAAACCATTCAAAACAAGGTTAATGTTTTGAATAAGCATGTTGATCAATATACATGCCTGTTATTTATTATTAATCCAAATATCAATAATTAAATTATCATTAACTATTTTAATTCAACATAATAATTATCCTTAGAACTACTTGTTTTTCGACAATATTTCATGTAGATTTACTGACTGAAATACAACTAAGTATTACTGAATAATATTTAATATAAAATAATTATTGGAGAGATTATTTTTTATAATTTCACATTGTAAAACCGCTTAAAAATTTCATGTATGAAAAAAGTTTTCCTTTTGGTTGTCGTTGCCTTGTTCACAGGGCTGGCTTCGTTTGCTCAAACCAATGATCCTTATAAAGGATTTGATCCATATTGGTATCTTAACCTCAGTATGGGAAGAAGTCTTCTAGTTGGCGACCTAAAGACTACACCCCTAGATTTTGCCAAACTTGGCAAACAAACAGGATTTATTGGTGAATTCTTTGCTGGACGCCAGTTAACTCCATTATTTGGACTTAGAGGCGTTGTAAATGGTGGTACTATAAAAAGCCGCCTGACTACATCCGTTAATATGTACAAATCGCTTACGCATGATTTTGGTTATTATCTGGAACCAACTTTAGACATTACAAATTTAATCAAGTACAATCGCGATAGGAAAATGAATTTCTACGGATTTGCCGGCGTCGGATTTGATAATTTCTGGGTTGCCCGAACTATTACCAATGTTACTACTGGTGCAACAACAACCCAGAACGTTTACAAAGGTGAACCAGCTGCTAAAGGCCCATCACATTGGACTACAGCAACTACAGTTCCTTATGGACTTGGAACAAAATTCAAATTTGATGAAAACTGGGGTATAACCCTGGAAGCAACAAATTATTTTGCTGCAGAAGAAAAAGATGGTGACAAGCTTGATGGTTGGCAGTTGGGCACAAAGAGAGACTGGATAGATTACATCACACTTGGTGTAAACTATGACATCGTAAGCGCTACCAATCTGAAAAAGATGGCTACTAATTACAACACTATCAAGTATGAGGTAACTCCAAACCCACTTGTAATGCGTGATGATTCAGTAGAAGTTACGATCAAGGGTACAATTCCTGCTAATTATCTTGAGAAAAAGGCTTCAATCATGATTACTCCTGAGATTGCTTATACAGGTGGTACTTACAAACTTAATCCTATTATCCTCAAGGGTGAATTAGTTAATGGTCCTGGTGTTGCAATTCCTTACAAAACAGGTGGCACATTCACAACTCACCAGACTATTCCTTATATCAAAGGAATGTCGTCTTCTGATCTAATGGCTAACACTATTATCTTCAAACCTGCTACAGGTACTGTTGATGCCAATATTACTGCAGAAAAAATTCACACAACAGATAAATTCGTTGATCTTCCAGCTGAAAAATTGGCAGATGGTGTAATCACTACTCCAACACTTATCATTCATGACGAAGATTTACTGACAGCTGCTGACAAACTTGTCAAGGAAAAATTTGCTTCTAAAGAAGCAATGCTCTATTTCCTTATCAGCAAATCAAATCTTGACATGAAACTCCCATTGAACAAGAAGAATACTGCTGCATTGGCCGAGTTGAATGATTTCATCAATAAGGGATGGCAGATCAAAAATATCGATGTTGATGGTTATGCTTCTCCAGATGGTGAAGAATCTTTCAACCAGGGTCTTTCTGCAAATCGTGCTGTAACAGGAAAACAATATGTAATTGACCTTTTCAAAAAATGGGCTGCTGACAAAAATGCTACTGAATTCCAAAAGAACTTAGGTGGTGTGATGATCAACACAGCTTCACATGGTGAAGATTGGGATGGCTTTATGCAATCAGTACAAGCTTCAGATATGAAAGAAAAAGCTGCTATCATCAATATTGTAAACTCACAATCTGATTTTGATAAACGTAATCATGAAATTCGTAACATGGCACGCGTTTATAAATACTTATCTAATGACATATTGCCTCCGTTACGTCGTGCAAATATCAAGGTTAACAGTTATGAGCCAATCAAAACTGATGAGCAGTTCCTCAGTGCAGCTACTTCATCTCCTGAAACACTTGCAGTAGAAGAATTACTTTACAGTGCAACTTTGACAAAGGATAATAAAGTTCAACTTACTATCTACAAATCAGCAATGAGTCAGTTCAAAGATGATTGGAGAGCATTCAACAATGCAGGTGCAATCGAAATGTGGAATGGCAACCTCAATGCTGCTTCAGCAGATTTCAATACAGCAAATACACTGGCTCCAAATAATGTAATCGTACTGAATAACCTTGGCGCTGTTGAAGCACAAAAAGGAAACATCAGTGTTGCTCAGGGATACTTTGCCAAGGCAAAGGGTCTGGGTGCTAACGAAACCTATAACGCCGGTATTCCTTTGATTCGTCTTGGTAATTATGATGGTGCTGTTTCTGCGCTTAATTCTAAGAAATGTAATCATAACTTAGGACTTGCTCAGTTACTTGCCGGAAATTCACAAGCTGCTATTGTTACACTGAAATGTGCTCCTGCAAGAGACTTGACATATTATGTATTAGCAATTGCTGCAGCCCGTACAAATGACACCAAGTTACTTTGGGAAAACCTGACAAAGGCTGTTAACATGAATGCTTCACTAAAGGCTAAAGCTGCAGGTGATCGCGAATTCATTCGTTACTTTAACGTTCCTGAATTCCAGGCTATCGTGAAATAATAAGTATCACTTATATATTAAAATACCCCGTGTCATCAGAGACGGGGTATTTTTTTTGTCAATGGATTTAATCATTTCATCCCTTCGGGATTCATAACAATAATATTAACAATCCTATAATCATTTCATCCCTTCGGGATTCATAACAATAATATTAATAATCCTACAATCATTTCATCCCTTCGGGATTCATAACAACATTCATCATGCTGCTACAATCATATCATCCCTTCGGGATTCTTCTTCAAACCCGAAGGGATAATATGATTATAGAAAAACAAATGATTGAAGATGAACCCCGAAGGGGTGAAATGATTATAGAAAACCAAATGATTGAAGATGAATCCCGAAGGGATGAAATGATTATAGAAAACCAAATGATTGAAGATGAATCCCGAAGGGATGAAATGATTATAGAAAAACAAATGATTGAAGATGAACCCCGAAGGGGTGAAATGATTATAGAAAACCAAATGATTGAAGATGAATCCCGAAGGGATAATATGATTATAGAAAAACAAATGATTGAAGATGAACCCCGAAGGGGTGAAATGATTATAGAAGGAGAAAGGTTTATACCGAATGAATGGTTATATAGATTACCTGAACGCCAATTTGTTTACATAAAACACTGTCCGTTTATTCTCTGAAATGAAATTGTTACGGATCTGTTGGTAGCCGAATGCCAGAAAATAATTGCCATACCAATAACCCAAACCATTGTTATAATCATCCATGATTTCATCCCTTGCCTTATCAGGAAGAATAGACATCTGATCATAGCCGGTTTTTGAATCCGGTCCATTAACCACCTTGGAATAGATCTTCCCTTTTGTGGAGTACGACAAAACTGCATTATCGCCATCTAAAACCAGGTTCATCCTCGAATAGATATATTTGGAAAAAACATCACGAATCTCCATTGCACTACTCCAGTCAACTACTGCTTTTTCATTAAAAGAAACCGTCATTGCACTGATAAACCGATACCCATCCAAAATAGGATAATCTGAATATGCTGAAGGGATATTGGAATAAAAGTTATAGAGCTGTCTGTAGTTACGATGATATTCAGGAACATAAGTTTCAAGCACTAAATAATAAGAATTATTTTCCTTATGAATAGTCTGCGCGACAGAGGTATAGTTGATTTCATTTATTTTCTTTGTCTTCGAAGTATTGTTCTGGATAGAGGTTCTGTTGTTAAAATATCCGTGATAATTTGTGATCTCAGAGAAACTCTTGTAATTGATTTTGGCATCTTCAGAAGCAAGCAACCCAGAAAAGAAGCCTGAGGTTTCAGTCCCATTTGAAAAGTAATCACCAAAACGATGTTCGGGTTCATCATTGAATGATCCTAATACCAACATCTCTCCTTGCCTGTTTCTAAATAACTCAGCGGTGACCAGAAAGTTGTTTTTATTAAAACCTGAATAGTTTTGTTGTCCCATCCTTGCTCCAGAGAAGTCATAGGCATAGGTGCTGAATGAAAAAGTACTGCGTTTCTCTTCCTTTTGAACAAACAATGACAACATATTTTTGGAAGGCTCAAGCAATATACTAAGTAGTGAAGGATTATCTGCTTTCTCTTCAACAATCACGCTATTGGTTCCGTCGTTCATATTCACCCTTACAACATAAAACTTATTGCTTTTAGAGATAAGTGTGACAAATGCATCATTACCTGAAATCTTGAAAGCACTGATTACTGATTTTTCAGGGACTTTAAAAGGTATAGATGCAAGAATGAATTTGACAGGATCAATGAATAACAGCATACATTCATCTCCTTTGCTCGATCTGCTGCTGTTATAAATCATGAAAAGCGAATTGTTTTCTATTTCATAATCCATGAAATCGTATGTCCGTGGAACAGGATACAAAACCTGACCAACACTTTTTAAGTTCTTATCGTAAAAATTAAAAGCCCACAGCACATTATCTTTATTTTCACTCCTGTTGGTTTGCGCAAAAAGGATTAAACCATTTTCACCACAAGGAACTAACCGAAAAGGCTCTTCACCTGATTTCACTTCCATCTCTATTCTCAATGGCCTGTTATACTGGGCAAAAAGGCTTTTACCAGGAAGAAAAATAAGCATTAAGATTATAACAAGAAGTTGTTTCATTTTACTAAACTTTTATACAAATTTAAACGCAAAACCATTCCATCCGATAAAATATTTGTATTAAAAATGGCTAAATGCTTAAGATTTCAGTTTATTCATCATCCTGTTCGTAACACCAAACATTTGTACTCTAAAACAAGTAACATTAATAACAAACAAAGGTTGTCTCATGGAGCTAAAAAGTACCATAAATACTGAAAAAACATGATGTGTAAAGATAATTTATTTTCTGAAAGTCTGGTAGGTGATTTTCTCAGTTCACCGCTTTAACGGATAATCAACTTTCCTGTAATCAGTTTTCCCTTGTCGTCAACAATCTTATAAATATATAGTCCTTGTTTCAGATTACTGATATTGATCTTCTTACCTGAACCCTTTACCATCTCCTGAAGTACCATCTGGCCTGCCAGTGTATATAATTTCATTATAATAGTTTGGGTATCGGCCATTTCAACCAGAACAAACTCTTTGGCAGGATTAGGAAAGACATGATAGGATAGATTGTATTCCTTTAACGGAGTTGGATCCATGACAGTCTCCACCTTTTTAGCGGGTGAACTCTCTGCAAGAACACCAAACTCTTTTGAATCATACTTGGTCCAGATCACTTTATCGATAATTACCTCACCAGAAGTTTCATCTGCCTGTTTTATGCGGATACAAAATGGTTTATCAAGATTAACAATGATATTGTCAGAAGATACTGTGACAACCTGATCAGAAGCAAGTGACGTTAATGTTGCAACTTTAATACTGTTAACAAATACATCGAATTTTACCGGGACATTTAAAACTGTTGAATATTCTATTTTCAGCATACCAATGCCACCCGATAATACAGAAGAAGCAATCTCAGCAGTAATATCGTTTTTTAATTCGAGTCTTGATTTATCATTTCCACCATCCGGAACAGGTGCATAAAGTTTTGACTGGGTATAGTCCCAATTAATTCCATTCTCACCCACAAAACTTCCGGTAATATAATCAACTGATTTATCTCGGAATCTATTAAATCCTTCAGCACCCTGACCCATGACCAGAATAACCGAAAAACAAAGCATAAAAATCAATGCGAAAAAAAACTTCATAGGCAATTAATATATTAACATCTTGTTAGTCATCCCAATAGAAGTTAGAGAATTCCACTTTACTCCTAGCGTAAAATTACAACATTAAAAATTGAAAGTCAACAAGCTTAAGGGTATTTGAACGGATTAAATGAAATAGACATAAAAAAAGCCCCGGAGGTCCCGGGGCTTTAGTAATATATAGCTTATTTTACTTCTTCGAAGTCAACATCAGTTACTTCCTGATCGTTTGCACCGCCTTTATTGTCGGGACCCGGATTAGGATTTTGCTGACCTGGTTGCTGTTGTTGTTGTTCAGTTGCAGCATACATTTCCTGACTTGCAGCCTGCCATGCAGCATTCAAAGCTGTGATTGCAGTCTCAATTCCGGTTAGGTCTTTCTTAGCATGAGCTTCTTTCAGTTGAGTCAGCGCCGTGGTAATAACGGTCTTCTTATCGGCCGGAATCTTATCACCATATTCAGTCAATTGCTTTTCGGTAGTGAAGATCATACTATCAGCGGTATTCAGCTTTTCGATCTCTTCCTTGGCCTTGCGGTCTGATTCAGCATTGGCTGCAGCTTCATCTTTCATCCTCTTAATTTCAGCTTCATTCAATCCTGAAGAAGCCTCAATACGGATTTCCTGCATCTTGGAAGTTGCTTTATCCTTTGCAGAGACATGCAAAATTCCGTTTGCATCGATATCGAAAGTAACTTCAACCTGTGGAACACCACGTTGTGCTGATGGGATGCCATCGAGATGGAAACGACCGATACTCTTATTGTCTTTAGCCATTGGACGCTCACCTTGCAGAATGTGAATTTCAACAGAGGTTTGATTGTCGGATGCAGTAGAGAATGTCTCAGATTTACGCGTTGGAATAGTTGTATTCGATTCGATCAATTTGGTCATTACACCTCCCAAAGTTTCGATACCCAGTGACAAAGGAGTTACGTCGAGCAACAAAACATCCTTTACTTCACCAGTAAGTACTCCACCTTGAATTGCAGCTCCTACGGCAACTACCTCATCAGGATTTACACCCTTTGAAGGCACTTTACCAAAGAAATCTTCAACTACCTTTTGGATAGCAGGCATACGTGTCGAACCACCAACCAGGATCACTTCATCAATATCAGAAAGTGACATGTTAGCATCAGAAAGTGCCTTGCGACATGGTTCTATGGTTGCCTTGATCAGTGAATCACAGAGTTGTTCAAATTTTGCACGGGTCAGGTTCTTAACCAAATGCTTTGGAATACCATTAACAGGCATGATATATGGCAGGTTGATTTCGGTTGAAGTTGAGCTTGATAACTCAATNTTAGCCTTTTCAGCTGCTTCTTTTAACCGTTGCAATGCCATAGGATCTTTTCTCAGGTCAAGACCTTCGTCAGAAAGGAATTCATCAGCAAGCCAGTCAATGACCATCTGGTCAAAATCGTCACCACCAAGATGTGTATCACCATTGGTCGATTTTACTTCAAATACACCTTCTCCTAATTCAAGGATAGAGATATCAAATGTACCACCACCAAGGTCATATACAGCAATTTTAATGTCTTTGTGCATCTTGTCAAGGCCATAAGCCAGAGCAGCTGCAGTAGGTTCATTGATAACACGACGCACGATCAGTCCGGCGATTTCTCCTGCCTCTTTTGTTGCCTGACGTTGTGAATCACTGAAATATGCCGGAACGGTAATAACCGCTTCGGTAACTGTCTGTCCTAAATAATCTTCAGCAGTTTTCTTCATTTTCTGAAGAATAATGGCAGAAATTTCTTGTGGACTATATAAACGATCATCAATTTTTACGCGTGGAGTATTATTTTCACCTCTTTCGACAACAAATGGTACGCGTTTAATTTCTTTTCCAACCCTATCATAGGTTTCGCCCATAAAACGCTTTATCGACGAAATAGTCTTATGGGGGTTTGTAATGGCCTGGCGTTTGGCTGGATCTCCAACCTTACGTTCTCCGTTTTCAGTAAATGCAACAATTGAAGGGGTTGTTCTACGTCCTTCGCTATT
>JGI24140J50213_10000282_pt1 | contig 23949 bp, 20 predicted proteins | sample BarGraIncu00222A_FD_50213 | JGI IMG/M metagenome (IMG submission 50213)
CGCCACCACCGCCGCCATAGCCGCCGCCGCCGCCGGAGCCGCCGCCGCCGCCGTAGCCGCCGCGGAACCCGCCCGGGCGCTCTTCGCGCGGGCGTGCTTCGTTGACGACGATGGCGCGGCCGTCGAGCGCCTGTCCGTTCATGCCGTTGATCGCTGCCTGCGCTTCCGGATCGGAGCCCATCTCGACGAAGCCGAAGCCCTTCGAGCGGCCGGTGTCGCGATCCATCATGACCTTCGCCGAATTGACCGTCCCGTACTGCGCGAACGCCTGTTGCAGGTCGTCGTCGCGGATGTTGTACGAGAGATTGCCGACGTACAGTTTATTGCCCATGGGTGAGCCCTCTTCCTCTTCTTTACCTAGATGTGGAGCTTCTACCCGTCGTGAACCATTCAAGCGAAGGCGCTGCTTCCATACACAGACTGGCGAATATAAGTGAACTGGGGAAAAAAAATGAGAAGGATGGCACGCATTTGTTGCTTTTTGGAATGAGCAGCTCCCACCTCAGCGAAGTGCGGATCGCCAGTCTGGTGCCCAGCCTCACCGAACTTGCGGTCACGCTCGGCCTCGGCGAGCGGCTCGTCGCCCGCACCGGCTGGTGCGTCCACCCGGCCGAAGTGCTCGCCGGCGTACCGAAGGTCGGCGGCACCAAGACCGTCAACCTGGCNAAGCTGCGCCGACTCGCGCCGACGCACGTCCTTGTCAACGTCGACGAGAACCGGCGCGAGACGGTCGAGGCGATCCGCGCCTGGGGCGAGGCGGCGCCGGAGATCGTCGTCACGCACCCGGTCGATCCGGAGGACAACGTGGGTCTCGTCGCGCAGATGGCGGCGCATTTCGGCGCCCTGCCGGGCGTTGCGGAGCGCGCCGAAGGGCTGCGCGACGCGCTCGTCGGCGAGCTCGAGGCGACGCGGCCGGACGGGCGGACCGCGCTCGGCGTCCTCTACCTCGTCTGGTACGGTCCGTGGATGGCGGTCGCGCGCGACACCTACATCTCGCGCATGCTGGCGCGTGTGAACTGGCTGACGTTGCCGGCGAGCGAGGGCGGACCCACCGGCGCGGCACGCTATCCGGCACTCTCCGGCGACGAGCCCTGGCTCGGCGCGGTCGAGCGCGTCCTGCTCAGCTCGGAGCCGTTCGCCTTCGAGGCGCGCCATGAAGACGAGGCGCAGGCGCTCTGCCCGAACGCGACCGTCGAGCGTGTCGAAGGCGACCTGCTCAGCTGGTACGGCTCGCGCGCCGTCGCCGGGCTGGCCTACCTGCGCCAGCTGGCCGGCGACGACAATCGCCGCTCCGACCGCGCCGCCTAGCGCCGAACCGCCCGCTCCCCGATGGACATCCTCAAGCCGCTGATCGCCCTGCTCGCGATCGTCAACCCGATCGGCGTGCTCCCCTTCTTCATCCATTTCACGCAAGGGTTCACGCGCGAGCAGCGGCGCCGCACGATCCACGTCGCTGCGCTCAGCGCGTTCATCGTCATCGCCGTAAGCGCGCTCGCCGGCCTGCGCATCATCGAGTTCTTCGGCATCTCGCTCGCTTCGTTCCAGGTCGGCGGCGGCATGCTGCTGCTCGTTGCGTCGCTGCAGATGCTCAACGCGCAGCCGGCGGAGAGCCGCGGCGCCGATCTCGTCGAAGGCAGCGACAAGGTCGACGCCGGCGACTCGATCGCGATCGTGCCGCTGACGATCCCGCTGCTCACCGGCCCGGCGACGATCTCGACCATGGTGATCTACGCCGAGAAGACGCGCCACTGGTGGCAGCTCGCCATGCTCGTCGGCTACGGAATCGTCATCGGCCTGTCGGTGTGGATCGCCTTCAGCCTGTCGGGCCGCATCGCCCGGGTCCTCGGCAAGACCGGCATCAACGTCATGACGAGGTTGATGGGCCTCATCCTCGCCGCGCTGGCGGTCGAGGTGATGTCGGACGGTCTCGTCAAGCTCTTCCCCGGGCTGACCGGCGTGGCACGCTGAGGCGGGCCCGGGCGTGAGGCGACGATGAGCGAACGAGCCGATTCCAGCTATGACTACATCGTTTGCGGCGCCGGAACCGCCGGGTGTCTGCTCGCCAACCGGCTGAGCGCCGATCGCGCCAAGCGCGTCCTTCTCGTCGAAGCCGGAGGCAACGACGATTACCTTTGGGTGCATATCCCGGTCGGCTACCTCTACTGCATCGGCAATCCGCGCACCGACTGGCTCTACGCCACCGAGCCGGCCGCCGGGCTGAACGGGCGCAGCCTCCGCTACCCGCGCGGCAAGGTGCTCGGCGGCTGCAGCAGCATCAACGGAATGATCTACATACGCGGCCAGGCGCGCGACTACGACGGCTGGGGCGCGGGCGACGGCTACGGTGCCAACCCCGGCTGGAGCTGGGCCGAGTGCCTGCCGTATTTCCTCAAGCACGAAGACTTCCACGCCGGGGCTTCCACGTTCCACGCGGCTCCCGGATTCGATCCGACCGGGCAGCGCCAGGGTGGCGAATGGCGGGTCGAGAAGCAGCGGCTGCGCTGGGACGTGCTCGACGCCTTCGCCGCCGCCGCCGAGCAGGCCGGCATCCCGCGAACCGACGACTTCAATCGCGGCGACAACGAAGGCGTCGGCCTGTTCGAAGTCAACCAGCGCGGCGGCATCCGCTGGAATACGACCAAGGCGTTCCTGCGCCCCGTGCAGCGGCGCGACAACCTGCAGCTGTGGACCGGCGCGCATATCGAAAAGATCGAGCTCGACGCCGAGGGTCGCGCGATCGGCGTGCGCATCGCTCCGGTCGGCGGCGGCGAGCGNGTCGTCGCCGGGCTCGAGCCCGGCGGCGAGATTCTCCTGGCGACCGGCGCGGTCGGCACGCCGCAGATCCTCCAGCTGTCCGGGATCGGGTCGCCGGCGGTGCTCGGGGCGCATGGCATCCCGATCCGCCACGCCTTGGTCGGCGTCGGCGAAAACCTGCAGGACCACCTGCAGATCCGCGCCGTCTACGCCGTCGAGGGCGTGCGCACGCTCAACACGATCGCCAACACGCTGTGGGGCAAGGCGTCGATCGCGCTGCACTACGCATGGAAGCGCAGCGGCCCGATGAGCATGGCGCCTTCGCAACTGGGCGCGTTCACGAAAAGCCGGCCGGAGCTGGCGCACCCCAACCTGGAATACCACGTCCAGCCGCTGTCGCTCGACGCTTTCGGCGAGCCGCTGCACGCGTTCAACGCCTTCACGGCGAGCGTCTGCAACCTGAACCCGACGAGCCGCGGCCACGTCCGGATTCGTTCCGCGCTCGCCTCGGACGCGCCGCGCATCGCTCCCGACTACCTGGCGACCGAGGACGACGCCCTGATCGCGGCGCAAAGCCTGCGCCTGACGCGCCGCATCGTCGCCCAGCCCGCGCTCGCACCGTTCAAGCCGCGCGAGATCAAGCCCGGCATCGAATTCGAAAGCGACGCCGATCTCGCCAAGCTCGCCGGCGACATCGGCACGACCATCTTTCACCCGGTCGGCACGGCGAAGATGGGGCCCGCGGCCGACCCGATGGCCGTCGTCGACGCGCGACTGCGCGTCCATGGCGTTCCCGGCCTGCGCGTCGTCGACGCCAGCATCATGCCGACGATCACGAGCGGCAACACGAACGCGCCGACCTTGATGATCGCCGAGCGCGCCGCGGCCTGGATGCGCGGCGGCGAGTGAAAGCCGTCTTGGGCATACTGGCCTTTTGCCGAACGGAGCCGTGATGAAAGTGCATGCCGTAGCCAAGGTCCGCCTCGATGACGACGGCCGCGTCACCGGGGTCGAATGGGGACCGGTCAACACCGAGACGAACGAATGGCACACCGAGCCGGCCGTCGCCGACGTCTCCGAAGTCGTCGCGGCGCTGCACCGGGGCGAAGACGTGTTCGCGCTCTTTCCCGGCCCGCACGGCCTCGAGCCGGGGCGACGCTTTCGCGTCGTCACCTACGACAACGGCTGGCAGACCGTGAACCTCGACGGCGCGCCGACGCACGAGCACGAGATCCACGACATGCTGCACGTCGAGGCGTAGGGAACGTGCCCGGCGACCGTCTGCTCGTCGCCTGCCTGTGCGCCGACTGGTGCTCGAGCTGTCGCGAGTACCGGTCGATCTTCGACGCGCTGGCCGCCCAGTTCGAGGGGCGGGCTGAATTCGCCTGGATCGACATCGAGGACGAAGCCGATGCCCTCGGCGACCCCGACATCGAGAACTTCCCGACACTGCTCATCGCCACGGACCAAGCGACGCTCTTCCTCGGGCCGGTGACGCCGCAGCCGCAAACGGCCGAGCGGCTCGTCAAAAGCGCCCTGGCGGGCGCCCTGGCACCGATCGACGGCGCGGCCGCGATGCCCGACCTGGCCGAACGGGTCCGCCGGACGGCGCGCAACGCATAAGCAATCGCCAAACGATTCGTTCGCGATTGCGCCATCCCTGCCTAGGATCGCGCCCTTCGCCATTTGTCGCAGGGCCGTTCCATGCCGTCCATCGTTCGCCGCGTTTCCATTGCCCATGTTCTCGTCGCCGGCTTCGCGCTTGCCGGTGGCGTCGCCGCCCGCGACGTGACGCTGCTCAACGTTTCCTACGATCCGACGCGCGAGCTCTACCAGGAAGTGAACACCGCGTTCGCCAAGTCCTGGAAGGCCAGAACCGGCGACGCCGTGTCGATCAGGGCTTCGCACGGCGGCTCCGGAAAGCAGGCGCGCTCGGTGATCGACGGCCTCGAGGCCGACGTCGTCACGCTCGCGCTCGCCTATGACATCGACGAGATCGCCGAGCGCGCCCGGCTCCTCGCCCCCGACTGGCAGAAGCGCCTGCCGCACAACAGCTCGCCCTATACGTCGACGTACATCTTCCTCGTCAGGAAGGGCAATCCCAAGGGCATCCGCAACTGGGACGACCTTGTCAGGCCCGGCGTATCGGTCATCACGGCCAACCCCAAGACCTCGGGCGGCGCGCGTTGGGGCTACCTCGCCGCCTACGGCTTCGCGCTGAAGCAGCCGGGCGGCAGCGATGCCAAGGCGAAGGACTTCGTGGCCCGGCTCTTCTCGAACGTTCCGGTGCTCGATTCGGGCGCGCGCGGCGCGACGCTGACCTTCGCCCAGCGCGGCATCGGCGACGTGCTGCTCGCCTGGGAGAACGAAGCGCAGCTCTCGATCAAGGAGTTCGGCGCCGACAAGTTCGATATCGTCTATCCGCCGGTCTCGATCCTCGCCGAGCCACCCGTCGCCGTTGTCGACAAGAACGTGGACAGGCACGGTACGCGCCTCGTCGCGCAGGCCTATCTCGAGTATCTCTACAGCCCCGAGGGCCAGGAGATCGCGGCGCACAACTTCTATCGGCCGACCGATCCCAAGGTCGCCGCGAAATACGACAAGCAGTTCCCGAAGATCGCGCTCTTCACGGTAGGCGATACCTTCGGCGGCTGGGCCAACGCCCAGAAGACGCACTTCGCCGACGGCGGCGTGTTCGACCAGATCTACACGCGCAAGTAGGCGCGGCGCGGCATAAGGATGGAACGATTCCATCGTTAGTGCGCCGCTGATACGCCGGGGCCCGGCCTACGATCACAGGTTGTTTTCAGCCCTTAGCCCGGTGAGGACCCCATGCCCTTCGCTTCTCTCGCCCGCCCGAGCCGTCGCGCGTTGCCGTGGCGCGGCAGAGCCCTGCTCGCGACGCTGGCCTTTGCCGCCGGGCCGTGCTTCGCGGTGGGGCCCACGCTGCTCAACGTCAGCTACGACGTCGCGCGCGAGTTCTACAAGCAGATCAACCCGGCGTTCCAGCGCGCCTGGAAGCAAAAGACCGGCGAGGACGTGAAGATCGACCAGTCGCACGGCGGCTCGAGCAAGCAGGCGCGCGCCGTGCTCGACGGGCTCGAGGCCGACGTCGTGACGATGAACCAGTCGAGCGACATCGACGTGCTGGCGACGCGCGGCAAGCTGATTCCCGAAGACTGGGCCAGGCGCTTGCCGAACAACTCGGCGCCGACGACCTCGGTGACGGTGATCCTCGTGCGCAAGGGCAACCCGAAGGCGATCCGCGACTGGGCCGATCTGGCCCGCCCGGGAGTGAGCGTCGTCGTCCCGAACCCGAAGCTGACGGGCAACGGGCGCTATACCTACGTCGCCGCATGGGGCTCGGTGCTCAAGGCCGGCGGAACGCCGGCGCAGGCGAAGGAGCAGGTCCGCAGGATGTTCGCCAACGTTCCGGTCTTCGACGGCGGCGGCCGCGCCGCGACGACGACCTTCGCACAGCGCTCGATCGGCGATGTGCTGTGCACCTTCGAGAGCGAAGTCAACCTCATCAAGACCGAGTTCGGCGACAGCTTCGAGGTCGTCTATCCGAAGTCGACGATCCTCGCCGAGAACCCGGTCGCCGTCATCGACAAGGTGGTCGACAAGAAGGGAACGCGTAAGGAGGCCGAGGCGTACCTGCAGTTCCTGTGGAGCGACCAGGCGCAGGAGATCGCCGCGCAGCACCAGCTGCGGCCGCGCTCGCCGGCCCTGCTCGCGAAATACGCGAAGGACTTTCCGAAGATCGAGACCTTCACGATCGACGAGCTCTTCGGCGGCTGGACGAAGGCGCAGAAGGAGCACTTCGACGACGGCGGGACCTTCGACCAGATCATCGCCGCGGCGAAGAAATAGCGTCGCCGCGCGACCGTCCGATGCCCTTCTCGCGCGCGCTGCGCAAGCGCCACAGCGTCCTGCCGGGGTTCGACCTCGCCCTCGGCTTCACCCTGCTCTACCTCTCGTTCATCGTCCTGGTGCCGCTCTCGGCGGCGTTCCTGAAGACCTTCACGATGAGCTGGCCGGCGTTCTGGGACGCCGTCACGTCGGAGCGCGTCGTCGCCTCGTACCGGCTGACCTTCGGCGCTTCGCTCGGCGCTGCTTTCGTCAACGCCTGCTTCGGCCTCGTCGTCTGCTGGGTCCTGGTGCGCTACGACTTCCCCGGCCGGCGCCTCGTCGATGCGCTGGTCGATCTGCCGTTCGCCTTGCCGACCGCCGTCGCCGGCATCGCGCTGACCGCCCTCTATTCGGGCAACGGCTGGATCGGCCGCTGGCTGCCGTTCAAGGTGAGCTTCACTCCGGCCGGCGTCTGGGTCGCGCTCACCTTCATCGGCCTGCCCTTCGTCGTCCGCACCTTGCAACCCGTGCTCGAAGACCTGCAGAAGGAAGTCGAGGAAGCCGCGGCGATCCTGGGCGCGACGCGCCTGCAGACCTTTAGCCGCGTCATCCTGCCGATCCTGACGCCGGCGCTGCTCACCGGCTTCGCGCTGGCTTTTGCGCGCGCGCTCGGCGAGTACGGCTCGGTCATCTTCATCGCCGGCAACCTGCCGCTCATCTCCGAGATCACGCCGTTGCTCATCATCACCAAGCTCGAGCAATACGACTACACGGGCGCGACCGCGATCGCGGTCGTCATGCTCGTCGCTGCCTTCGTTCTCCTGCTCGCGATCAACGCGCTGCAGGCGTGGACCCGGGCGAGGCAGGGGCGATGACCGCCGCAACCGCGGCCCGGCTGCAGGCACCGCGCCGCGTCGGCGACGCGACCGGCGAGCCCACGTGGGTGCGACGCCTCCTGATCGGCGTCGCGCTCGGCTTTCTGACGCTCTTTCTCTTCGTCCCGCTCGCCGCCGTCTTCGTCGAGGCGCTGAAGAAGGGACTCGACGTCTACTGGGCGGCGATCACCGAGCCCGATGCACTGTCGGCGATCAGGCTGACCTTGATCGCCGCGGCGATCTCCGTGCCGCTCAACCTGGTCTTCGGCGTGGCCGCCGCGTGGGCCATCGCCAAGTTCGAGTTCCGCGGCAAGAACCTGCTGCTGACGCTGATCGACCTGCCGTTCTCGGTGAGCCCGGTCGTCGCCGGCCTCGTCTTCGTCCTCGTCTTCGGCCTGCAGGGCTGGTTCGGAGGATGGCTGCGCGAGCACGACCTGAAGATCATTTTCGCCCTGCCGGGAATCGTCCTGGCGACGCTGTTCATCACCGTTCCCTTCGTCGCGCGCGAGCTGATCCCGCTGATGCAGGCGCAGGGCACCGAGCAGGAGGAGGCGGCACGCGTCCTCGGCGCCGGCGGCTGGCAGATCTTCTTTCGTATCACGTTGCCGAACGTGAAGTGGGCGCTTCTGTACGGCGTGATCCTGTGCAATGCGCGAGCGATGGGCGAATTCGGCGCCGTGAGTGTCGTCTCGGGCCATATCCGCGGCCGGACGAACACGATGCCGCTGCACATCGAGATCCTCTACAACGAATACCAGTTTGCCGCCGCTTTCGCCGTGGCGTCGCTGCTCGCCGGTCTGGCCCTGGTGACGCTGGTCCTGAAGTACGTCGTCGAGCGGCGCATCGCGGCGTACGGGCGGCCCATCGCATCGATGGAGCAGAGTTCATGAGCATCGAAGTCCGCCATCTCAACAAGCGCTTCGGCGCGACCGTCGTCTGCGACGACCTCAACCTCGACATCCCGAACGGCGAGCTGGTTGCGTTGCTGGGACCCTCAGGATCGGGCAAGACGACGCTGCTGCGCATCATCGCCGGCCTCGAAGTGCCCGATTCGGGAAGCGTCCTGTTTCACGGCGAGGACGCGACGAACGCCGACGTGCGCGACCGCCAGGTCGGCTTCGTGTTCCAGCACTACGCCCTGTTCGGCCACATGACGATCTTCGAGAACGTCGCCTTCGGCCTGCGCGTGCGGCCGCGCGCGTTCCGGCCGAGCGAGGCGACGATCCGTGCCAAGGTCGGCGAGCTGCTCAAGCTCGTCCAACTCGACTGGCTCGCCGATCGCTTTCCGCATCAGCTCTCGGGCGGGCAGCGCCAGCGCATCGCGCTCGCGCGCGCCCTCGCCGTCGAGCCGAAGGTGCTGCTCCTCGACGAGCCGTTCGGCGCCCTCGACGCCAAGGTGCGCAAGGAGCTGCGCCGGTGGCTGCGCCGTCTCCACGACGAGATGCACGTGACGAGCGTGTTCGTCACCCACGACCAGGAAGAAGCGATGGAAGTCGCCGACCGCATCGTCGTTATGAACCACGGCCGGATCGAGCAGGACGGCCCGCCCGACGAGGTCTACGACCATCCGGCGACGCCGTTCGTACTGCAGTTCCTCGGCGACGTGAACCTGTTCCACGGCCGCCTCGGGCAAGGCGGCGCGAAGGCCGGCGAAGTGAGCTTCGTTCGCCCGCACGAGCTCGACGTCGTGGCGTCGGCCGAGCCAGGAGCGTTCGCGGCGACGCTCGCGCAGGTGCTCACCGTCGGGCCGAACACGCGACTCGAGTTCAAGCGCAGGGCCGACCAGAGCTCCGTCGACGTCGAAATGGCGCGCGCCGACTGGATCGCCTTGCGCGACCGGCTCGGCCTGGCGAGCGGCTCGGCCGTCTACCTGCTGCCGCGCAAGGTGACGCGCTTTGCGGCCGAGGATTTCGACCCGGCGGCGATGATCTGACGAGACGGATCGATTCTCAGGAGAGCAGGTGCTTGCGCGCCCGGTGCACGCGTACGAACAGGTTCTCTTCGCTGATGCCCAGCTCGCGACACACCTCGCCGGCCGGAAGCTCCTCGAGCACGCGCATCCGCATCGCGTCGCGCAGGCCGCGCGGCAGAGCCTCGATTCCGGCCAGCGTGCGGGCGAGCCGCTGCCGCTGTTCGGCGATCTCGTCGGGACCGGGACGCGGGCAGGCGACGCTGTGCGCGCCTTCGCTCGACGCGCCGTCGTCGTCGCTCTCGAGCGATTCGTGCGTCCGCGTGCGGCGCATCGCATCGACGATCTTGTTCTTCAGCACCGCCGTCAGCCAGGAGCGCAGCGCGGCACGGCCACCGAACGAGGCGCGGCCCGAGAGCACGGCCTCGAAGACGTCATGGACGGCGTCCTCGGCGAGGACCGGATCGCGCAGGCGGCGCGCCGCGAAGCGGACGAGGTAAGCGCGATGGGCGACCACGTCGGCGATCGCCAACGAGGGCGTGCCTGCGCTCGCCTCGGCGTGCGCGGGGCGCGGGGCGGAAACGAAGCGGGCGGGCAAGGCGGTGGCGTGCATGGAGACTCTCTGGAATTCGGTGCCGCCACTGTGGCCGCCGCGTCTCGCGCCGACATCGCGGAACATCACAGCCAGATCACATCGTTGTAAGAACGGTGGTGAGAACGAGACAATCGCTCATGCCTGCCGCCTCGATCCTCGTCGCAGAAGATCAGACCGATATCCGCGAGCTCCTGGTCATGAACCTGCGCAGCGCCGGCTACGCGGTCGACGCCGTCGCCGACGGCTCGGCCGCGCTGGCAAGCCAGAGCGAGCATGCCAGCGACCTGCTCGTGCTCGACCTGATGATGCCGGGGCTCGACGGCCTCGAGGTCTGCAAGGCCTTGCGTGCGCGCGGACGCAGCATGCCGATCCTGATGCTGACGGCGAAATCGACCGAGCTCGACCGGGTCCTGGGCCTCGAGCTCGGCGCCGACGACTACCTGACCAAGCCGTTCTCGCTCGCCGAGCTGCTGGCGCGCGTCAAGGCGTTGCTGCGCCGCGCCGATCTGCTGCGCGCCGCCCAGGCGAACGCCGGCGGCGACGGCCGCACGATCCGCAACGGCGGCCTCGAGATCCTGCCGGCCAAGCGCCAGGTGCGCTTTCGCGGCGCCTCGCTCGAGTTCACGGCGCTCGAGTTCGACCTGCTGCTGCACTTCGCGTCGCACCCCGGCCACGTGTTCTCGCGCGGCCAGCTGCTCGACGCGGTCTGGGGCTACACGCACGACGGCTACGAGCACACGGTGACGACGCACATCAACCGCCTGCGCAACAAGCTCGAGGCCGACCCGATGCGGCCCGAGCTCATCCTGACGGTCCGCGGCGCCGGCTACAAGATGCGCGACGCCCCGGGCTGAAAAGCGGATGACCGTTCGACTCAAGCTCGCGTTGACGGTCTTCGCCACCGGCCTGGTCACGGCGCTGCTCGTCGTCGCGACGGTCGTCTACGCCTTCCAGCGCTTCGAGAACGAGACCGCGTATCGGCGCGGCATGGTCTTTCTCGGCCGCGTCGTGAGCATGTACGGCAACATCTTCGACCTGCACGAGCGCAACCCGGAAGAATTCCAGCGCTGGCTGCGCGGTCTCGTCCTGTTCGAGCCGAACACCGAGCTCTACCTGCTCGACAACGACGGCACAGTGCTCGCCAAGACCGGGCCGGCCGTGCTGGCACCGGGCTTTCGCGTCGCCCTGGGTCCGGTGCGCGAATCGATCGAGCAGGTGGACACGTCGTATGTCATGGGCGACGACCCGGAGCGCATGGACGCGGGGGCGGTCATCGTCGCCAAGCCGGTGCGTAGCGCGATCGCGCGCGGCGCGTCGCCGAACGCTGGCTACCTGTACCTCGTGCTGCACACGCAGCAGCTTCCCGAAGGCCGCTGGGACGTGCTGCGCAGCAGCTTCGCGCGTCCGGTGATGGGGTTGATCGTCGCCGTCGTCGCGTTCACGACGCTGCTCGCCCTGCTCATCATCTCGGCCGTCACGCAGCCTCTTAAGACGCTCACCCAGGCGCTGGCCACGCTGTCGCAGCGCGGCCTCGCCGAGGGTCTCACGGTGGCGCCGACGAGCCCCTTGCCGGCGCCGACGAAAGACGAGTTCGGCCAGCTGACGAGCGCCTTCGAGATGCTGCTCGACGTCTGCCGACGGCAGTGGAACGCGCTGCGCCGCACCGATCACTTCCGGCGCGAAGGCGTCAGCAACCTGTCGCACGACCTGCGCTCGCCGCTGACGGCGACGGTCGCCTGCCTCGAGACGCTCGACGGCCGCTGGGCCGACGTGGCGGAGCGAGCCGACGATCGCCGCCTCGTCGAGATCGCCCTGCGCAACACGCGCAACGCGGCACGCATGGTGCAGTCGCTCGGCGACCTGGCCAAGCTCGACGAGCCCGAGTTCGGCCTGCGCCGCGAGTCCGTCGACGTCGGCGAGCTGCTCGACGACATCGCCCTGCGCTTTGCCGAGCGGGCGGCACGCCTCGGCGTCGGGCTCGTCGCCTCGCACGATGCAGCGGCCCCGGCGCCGTTGCCGCATGCGCGCGTCGACGTCGAGCTGTTCGAGCGCGCCGTCGCCAACCTGGTCGACAACGCCCTGAAGTTCTGTCCGCGCGGCAGCACCGTCTCGCTGGCGGCGTCTTCGCATGGCGGCAGGATCGAAGTCTGCGTCGCCGACGACGGGCCCGGAATTCCCGCTGCCGATCTGCCGCAATTGTTCGATCGCTTCTACCAGAGCCGGCAGACCGTCGCCCCGGCAACCGGTGACGGCGGCCGCGGCCTCGGCCTGGCGATCGTCAGGCGGATCGCCGAATTGCACGGCGGCGACGTCCGTGTCGAGAGCACGCTCGGCGCTGGGACGCGGGTGACGATCGAGCTGCCTGCCGCTGCGACCTGAACCGCGGCCCGTGCACCGGGAAATCCCTCGTGCCTCGGCGCGGGGCGGGTACGTACAGTCGCTGGACTCGCCAAGCGCACCACCGCAGTGCCGCGATGTCATCGAACAGCGAGGAGACAACGCGGCGCGTCGAGCGGCCGCGAGGCAGGCCGAAAGGCCGATGCAAAATCAAAAGGGGCGCCGGAAACCGGCGCCCCTTCGTTCTCTGCGCGCCGACAGGCACTCGTTGCGCTCGCTCCGGGCCAATCCCGGGAATTGTTCCGGCGCATCGCGGGGCCACGCCATCGCACCGCGCCGGCCACTCGTACCATCCGGGATCGCCGCCGCTCGCGAGAACCGGACATGTCCCAATCCAACCGTCGCCTGCTCGACGTCGATATCCCGGCCCAGCCGGACGTGCTCGTCCAGCTGTCGCTGCTGCTCGCCGAAGACGAAGTCGACCTGAACGCCGCGAGCCTGCTCATCACCTCCGACATGGCGCTCGCCGCGGCGGTGCTGAAGGCGGTGAACTCGGCGATGTACGGCCTGCGTGGACGCGTCCAGAGCGTGCAGCAGGCGATCACCTACCTCGGCACGCGCGAGGTCGCCTCGGTCACCTTCGAGATGGGCTTGCGCGCCGTCTTTCCGCCCGCGCCCGAGCTCGAGCCGGTGTGGGAACGCGCGCGCGTGCGCGGCCTGCTGATGGGCCGGATCGGCCAGGCTCTCGGCGTCGACCCCTGGGCGGCGCATTCGGCGGGCCTGTTCGAGGAGTGCGGCAAGGCCGTGATGTTCCGCCATGCCACCGAGCGCTACCGGCCGATGCTCAAGGAAGCGAAGAACGACGAAGAGCTGCTACTGCTCGAGCACACGCACATCGGCGTCAGCCACGACACGCTCGGCGCGGCGCTGTGCGAAAGCTGGGGTCTGGCGCCACCGGCTGTCGATAGCGTGCGCTACCACGTGATCGTCAACAGCACGCTCGAGCTGCCGATGCACGTGCAACGCCGTTCGATCTGCGCCCTCTCGGCGCTCGCGTACGCGCTGATGACCGATCCCGACAGGCTCGATGAAGTCGCGCGCAAGGTCGCGCCGCAGGCCGACATCGACCCGCTCCTCGCGCAGCGCGGTGCGCGCAAGGTCCAGGAACAGATCGAGATGGCCGTGGAGCGGGCGAAGACGGACTAGCTTAGCTAAGCTAGAGCGCGCCCGTGCCTCGGTAGTCGTGCTCTTGGCGGAGCGGGCATGCTGCACTAGCGTGCCCTGCCGGCCCACACCGCCGGCAGAGAGGTCCGCCCCATGCCGAATCCCGCCTCGAGCGAAGTGGTTGCCCCCGAGCAGCTGGCGCTGCAGCGCCTCTACCACTGGGAGCGCGAGGCGCCGGGCCGCGTTGTCCTGACCCAGCCCCTGGGCGGCGGCAAGCTGCGTGACTTCACCTGGGGCGAGGTCGTCGACGAAGTGCGGCGCATGGCTGCGCACCTGCAATCGCTGGGCTTCCCGCCGGGCAGCCGCGTCGCCCTGCTCGCGAAGAACAGCGCGCACTGGCTGCTTGCCGACTTCGCGATCTGGATGGCCGGCCACGTCTCGGTTCCGCTCTATCCGACGCTGGCCGCGGCGACGATCCGGCAGATTCTCGAGCACTCGGAGGCCAGGCTGCTTTTCGTCGGCAAGCTCGACGGCTGGGAGGCGATGCGCCCCGGGGTGCCCGCGTCGATGCCCTGCATCGGCCTGCCGCTCGCCCCGCCGAACGACTATCCGCAGTGGGACTGGGTCGTCGCCGCGACGGCGCCGCTCGCCGGGCATCCGGTGCGCCCGGGCGACGAGCTCTCGACCATCATCTACACCTCGGGGACGACGGGAATCCCCAAGGGCGTGATGCACAGCTTTGCGACCTTCGCCTGGGCGCTCGGCACCGGCTTGCGCCGCGTGCCGCTCGGCAGCGATGCGCGCATCCTGAGCTACCTGCCGCTCGCGCACGTCGCCGAGCGGGCGATCGTCGAGCATGCCTTGCTCGCTTCCGGGATGCACGTGTACTTCGCCGAGAGCCTCGACACCTTCACCGCGGACATGCAGCGGGCGCGGCCCACCGTCTTCTTCTCCGTGCCGCGCCTGTGGGTCAAGTTCCAGCAGGCGGTCGAAGCGAAGATGCCTGCGGCCAAGCTGCGGCGCCTGCTGCGCATTCCGATCGTCGGCCGCCTCGTCGCGAAGAAAGTCCTTGCCGCGCTGGGCCTCGACGCCTGCACCTATGCCGTCGGCGGCGCGGCGCCGATGCCGCCGGAATTGCTGCGCTGGTACACGCGTCTCGGCCTGACGATCGCCGAGGGCTACGGCATGACCGAGAACTGCGCCGTCTCGCACGCGACCTTCCCCGATGCACCACGGCCGGGCACGGTCGGCAAGCCCTACGACGGCATCGAGAGTCGTATCGACCCGGCGACCGGGGAAGTCCAGATGCGCGCTCCGTGCGTCATGCTCGGCTACTACAAGGAACCCGAGCTGACGCGCCAGGCGTTCACCGAAGACGGGTGGCTTCGCACCGGCGACAAGGGCGAGCTCGACAGCGAAGGCAACCTGCGCATCACCGGCCGCATCAAGGATTTGTTCAAGACGAGCAAGGGCAAGTACGTCGCGCCGGCGCCGATCGAGGATCGCCTGGTCATGAACGGCGCGGTGGAGGCCTGCGTCGTCGTCGGCGCCAACCTCGGTCATCCGGTGGGCATCGTCATGCTCAACGCCGACGCGGCGAAGCGCTCGACGCAACCGGAAAGCCGCGCCGCGCTCGAGGCGTCGCTCTCCAGCCACCTGGCGTCAATCAACGAAGGGCTCGATCCGCACGAGCAGCTCGAGTGCCTCGTCGTCGTCGCCGAGCCCTGGTCGGTCGAGAACGGCTTCATCACGCCGACCTTCAAGGTCAAGCGCAACCGCATCGAGGAAGCGTACGGCCCGCTGTTCGAGCGCTGGACGGCAACCCGTCGCGCCGTCGTCTGGCATCCGGCCTGAACAGGCCCTTAATCGATCTTCGCGCCCGAGGCCTTGACCACCTGCGCCCACTTCTTCGCCTCGGCGGCGATGAAGCGGCCGAACTCGGCCGGTGCCATCCCGCTCGGGATCGCGCCCTGGGCGAGCAGCCGCTCCTTCAAGACCGGGGAGGCCAGCGCCTTCGCCGTTTCCTGCTGAATGCGGCTGACGATCTCGGGCGGGGTGCCGGCGGGAGCGAGCAGACCGAACCACGAGCTCGCCTCGAAGCCCGGCACGCCCGATTCGGCGATCGTCGGGACATCGGGCAGGACGCCGCTGCGCTGGCTGCTCGTAACGCCCAGCGCGACGAGCTTTCCGGACTTGATCTGCGGCAGCGCAGAAGGCAGGTTGTCGAACATCAGGTCCATCGTTCCGCCGATGAGATCGAGCAGCGCGGGACCCGAGCCGCGATACGGGAAGTGGACCATGTAGGTCCCGGTCAGCGTCTTGAAGAGCTCGCCCGAGAGATGGATCGAGGTGCCGTTGCCGCTCGAAGCCATGTTCAGCTGGCCCGGGTGCGCGCGCGCGTAGGCGATCAGCGAGCGCACGTCCTTGATGCCTGCGGACGCCGCTTTCGCCGGATTGACGACGAGCACGTTCGGCACGCCGGCGACGAGCGTGATCGGGGCGAAATCCTTCGCCGCGTCGTACGGCATCTTCGGATAGAGCGAGGGGTTGATCGCGTGCGTGCCGACCGTCCCCATGACGAGCACGTAGCCGTCGGGCGCTGCCTTGGCGACGACGTCGGCGCCGACGTTGCCGCCGGCACCCGGCTTGTTCTCGACGATGAAGGTCTGCCCGAAGGCCTTGCCGAGCTCCGGCGCGAGGGCGCGCGCGAGGATGTCGGTCGTGCCGCCCGGCGTGAACGGAACGACGATGCGCACCGGCTTGCTCGGCCACGCTGTGCTGCCCTGGGCGAGGGCTGCCGGCGCGGCGACGGCGAGCGCCAGTGCCGCCAGGCGTAGGACGGATCTCATGGCATGTCTCCTTCTTCGTTGTTGTCGCGCACCTCGAGGCGTGCGCCCGCGAACGCAAGTGTGGGGCCGATCGGACGGTGATTGTTTCGAGACGGTTTCGACACCGTCTCGGCCGTTGCGCGGCCGACCCGCCGCCTCAAATTCGCAAGAAGTGCAACGTCGCCGGACACGCTCGTTCGTAGTCTGCCGGCTCGGCTCACAAGGCCGCAGCCACGCAACTCTTTCAGGAACGAAACATGTCCAAGACCGGCACGCTCGCCATCGACGCACATCGCAATCGCCCGGGCCCGCGCCGGGCACTCGTGGTCGCGCTCGCGGCCGCCTTTCCGGTGGCCGCGTGGTCGCAGGCGCAGCAGACGCCGCCACCCCCGCCGCCGGCGCAGCAGCTCGAGCGCGTCGAGATCACGGGATCCTCGATCAAGCGCATCGAAGCCGAGACAGCCCTGCCGGTGCAGGTCATCACGCGCGAGCAGATCCAGAAGACGGGTGCCACGAACGTCGAGCAATTGCTGCAGACGATCAGTGCGGTGGCGAGCTCGCAGGGCATGACGGCGGCCACTGCGTCGAGCGGCACCACCGGCGGCATTTCCTCGATCGGCCTGCGCGGTCTGGGCTCGCTGCGAACCCTCGTGCTCCTGAATGGTCGGCGCATCGCACCGTACGGCATCGGCTTTACCGGCGACTCGGTCTCAGTCGACGTCAACAGCATCCCGCTGGCCGCGATCGAGCGCGTCGAGGTGCTCAAGGATGGTGCCTCGGCGATCTACGGCTCGGATGCGATCGCCGGCGTCGTCAACTTCATACTGCGCCAGGATTTCAAGGGTCTCGAGCTCAGCGCCGAGTACGGCGACACGACCCATGGGGGCGCCGCCTTCAGGCGCCTTGCCGCCACCGGCGGCATCGGCGATCTCGCCACTGATCGCTACAACCTGATGATCGTCGGTTCGTGGCAGAAGGAGGACAGTCTGCTTGGCGGGCAGCGCCGATTCGCAAACACGAACATCCGTCCGTTCGAGGGCAATGACCTGACCTCGGGGAACACTTTCCCGGGCAACATCGTGACCTACGACCCCGTGACCGGCCAAGCGGGCGCCGCGTCGCGCAACCCTTCGACGGGCTCAGCACCGCCTTCGGGTCAACCAGCGACTCTTCTAGGCTGTCCGGGGCCCTACGCGGTTCTCGATCCGCTATTCCCGCCGAACCGCTGCCGCTTCGACCCGGCGTCACTGGTGACGCTGTTGCCTGCATCGGAGCGAATGAGCGTGTTCGCCGCGGGCAAGTTCGCGATCACCCCTGACATCCAGGCCTACGTCGAAGGCTCGTACAACCGGAACAAGATTCGCACGGTGATCCAACCGGTTCCGCTGTCGGACCAGTTCGCCATCCCCTCGAACAATCCGCTGTGTCAGCAGGCGCCTTACAACAACACCTCGAGCGGCCCGTGCCAGTCGGCGATCTGGTTGAAGCCGGGTACGCCGTTCTATCCCACCGACTATGCAATCGCCCAGTTCGGCGGCACGCCCGACCTCCTTGTGCGGTACCGCTCGGCACTCACCGGCAATCGCGACCTCGTCGACATCTCGGAAGCACCGCGGGCGGTGGCAGGAGTCAAGGGGACGGTCGCCGGCTGGGACTTCGACACCGCGTTGCTGTACACCGAGAGCAAGGTACGGGAGCACGTCAACGACGGCTATCCGGCGCTGTCGCTGATCATGCCGCTCCTCAACAGTGGCAACGTCAATTTCTTCGGGCCGAACACTCAGGCGATTCAAGACCAGGCCGAAGCCAGCAATTTCAAGGGTGACGCCTACAACATCAAGTCATCGCAGACCAGCCTGACCGCCAAGGCGTCGCGCGAAGTCTTCCAGCTCCCGGCTGGCCCGATCGGATTTGCGGTTGGAGGTGAAGCTCGCAAGGAGAAGTACGACTTCACCGCCGATCCGACCATCCAGACCGGCGATATCTCCGGCTACGGTGGCAACTTCTTCAACCTCAGCAAGACGCGCAACGTGACGGCGCTTTTCTCGGAGGTCAACATTCCCGTCATCAAGAACCTGGAAGCGAACCTCGCGGTCCGCTACGACCACTACGAAGGCGTCGGCAGCTCGACCACTCCGAAGGGCAGCCTGCGCTGGCAGCCGATGCCGCAGGTCCTGTTGCGCACATCTTATGGACAGGGCTTCAGGGCTCCGAGCCTGCAGGATCTGTACGCGCAGAACACGCAAAGCGTGACGCCCAACGGCTTGAGCGACCCGCTGCGCTGCTCTCCGCCGCTGGCCAATCCGCCTCCTGGCGGCAACAGTTCGACGGACTGCCAGACCCAGTTCACTGTCACCTTCGGAGGCAACCAGAACCTGAAGCCCGAGAAGTCGCACAACTTCACCCTCGGCACGGTGCTCGAGCCGATCAACACCGTGTCGGTCGGTATCGACTACTGGCGGGTACGGCTGAGTGACACCATCACCAACGGCGTCGACGCGGCGACGATCCTGAGCGACCCGGTCAAGTACGCATCGCTGATCACGCGCGGCGCGCCCGATCCGACCCAGCCCGGCCTTCCGGGTCACATCACGAACCTGCTCGAGACGAACCTCAATCTCGGGATCACCCGGGTATCCGGTCTCGATTTCGACGTGAAGTGGCGCATCCCGGCAGCCGAGTGGGGCAAGGTCACGCTCAACGGGACGGCGACGTACATGATCAGGTACGACACATCGAACCTGGACGGGTCGTACAGCGGCAACATCGGGCTGCCGAACACGGCGACGGGCGGCGTCATCCCGCGCTTCAAGAGCTACCTGTCGGCCGACTGGCAGCGCGGCCCATGGAACGTGACCATCGCCCAGAACTACCAGGCGGGCTACCACGACGTCCAGTCGAACGTCACCGGCGTCGACCGCGACGTGCGCACCTACACGACCTGGGACCTGCAGGGCAGTTACTCATGGGCAAAGTCTTGGCGCTTCGTCCTCGGGGTGAAGAACCTGTTCGACACGGATCCGCCTTACACCAACAACGGCGCATCGTTTCAGGCCAGCTACGATCCGGAGTACGCCGACCCGCGTGGCCGCTTCATCTACGGTCGCGTGACTTACATGCTGCAGTAGGACTGCCGACAGCGGCGCGAGAGCATGTAACTGCATCTATACTGCGGCGATGGACATCGTCGACCAGCTTGCGCCGCGCGGGTTCGACTGCGTCTGCGGCAACCTGCGCATGGCCGCACGAGCCGTCTCGAGCGTCTACGACCGGCATCTGCGTGAAGCGGGCGTGCAGTCGAGCCAGATGGCGGTGCTCTGGGCGGTTGCGAACGCGCGGGGCCTGTGCGTCAGCGAATTGGCGGTACGCATTGCGATGGACGAGACGACCATGATCCGGAACCTGCGTGGCCTGGAGCGGCAGGGCTGGGTCGTGCTCAGCGTCGGCGCCGACCGGCGACGGCGCCTGGCTTCGCTCAGCGAGGAAGGCCGCGCCGTCTTCGCCCGCGCCCTGCCCCTCTGGAAGAGGGCGCAGCAGGAAGTCGCCGGGCTGCTCGACGAGAAGTTGAGCGATACCAACCGCAAGCTCGTGCGCCTGACCCGCGCCATCGCCTGACGAAAAAAATTTCCGCAAAACAATGCATATGCATCTAAACGACGCGTGCAAGGAGCGGGCGCCGGTGCGGCCGCAACCCGCTGCGCTGGTTTTTCGCGCCGTGCTGCGCGGCGCAGCGCAGGCGCTCTGGCGCAATCGCCGCGTCCGCCTCGACGAGGACGCCTGGCTGGTCCTCGACGGACGCGAGGTCTGCGAACTGCAGCCCGATCCGGAGAGCGGCGTCGAGGCGGTCGAGATCGGCGTGACGGCCGAGCTGCGAGACGCGGGCCTGGCGCTCGCCGCGCAGACGCTCGTCGCCGGCTCCTCGCCCGACGCCGGCTGTGTCGCCGAGCTCGCCGCGGTGGCGTTCGCCGACAACCTGCGCCCGACCGACAGCCCGGCGGGACGGCGCCTGCTCGAGATCGCCCGCGCGCGTGCCCTCGGTCGCCCGCCCGCCGCGCAGGGCGGCGAGATCGTCGAGCTGGTGGCGGCGTGCGCCGGCGAGGAGCTCGAGCTGCGCCGCCGCGCCGCGCGGATCGCCTGCGTCAAGGTCGAGACGCGCGAGCAGCTCTTGCGTCGCATCCGGCTCGCAGCCGACTTCATCGCCACCCATCACGACGAGCCGATCTCGCTCGATGAGATGGCCCGCGCGGCGAGCCTGTCGCGCTTTCACTTCGTGCGTCTGTTCAACCTCGTCCACGGCGAGACGCCGCATGCCTTCCTGCTGAAGAAGCGCATCGCCGTGGCCCGCCGCCACCTGGCGGTCGGCGGCGCCTGCCGCGAAGCGGCGACCCGAGCCGGCTTCGGCAGCCGCTCGGCGCTGTTTCGCAACCTGCGGAAGGTCCCGCGTGCCGGCGGCGGTGGCGCCGGCACCGCCTTCGCCGGGTCGACCGAACCATGCTTCCCCTCTGCCTGATCGTCGCCGCCAGCCTCGGCGATGCCCCAGGCCTGAACCTGCGCGAGTTCGACCTGCTCGGCTTCAAGTCGTACGCCGTCGAAACCTTCGCCTCGGCGTTCGGCCTGATCCGCCAGTGGCAGTTCGACGCTCTCATCGTCGACGGCGACGGCTACGGCGACGCGTTGCGCCACGCGCTGCCCGAACTTCGCGACCGCTCGAACGCGCCGATCGTCCTCGTCTCGAGCGACGCCGGCGAGCGCCAGCAGATCGAGGCGCTGCAAGGCGGCGCCACCGAGATCATCGTCAAGCCGGCGTCGCCGCGCCTGATCGCCGCCAAGCTGCACCGCCTGATCGAGATCGCGAGGGACCGGCCGGCCGGGACCGGCGACGAGCGCCGCAGCGTCGTGCGCCTGGGTGCGCTACGCCTCGACCCGCGCCGCGCGCTGCCAGCGTCGGCGATGTTCCGCTGGCGCTCACCACCGGCGAGTTCGAATTGCTCCTGCTGCTCGCGTCGCGGCCGGGCGAGTTCGTCCATCGCGACACGATCGCGCGGACCCTCGGCAGCCCGGTCGGCGCGGGCGAGGGCCGGCGCAGCGCCGACATGCACATCTGCCGGATCCGCAAGAAGCTGCGCGACGCCGGCGCGAAGAGCCTGCGCGTCGACACCGTGTACGGGCGCGGCTACTGCCTGCGTCTCGAGCAGGAAGAGACCGAGGAGCTCCTCGCGGCGCGCTATCCGGAGTGGTCCGCCTGAGTCAGGTCCGACGGGCGCGGGGAAAACAAAGGCGGGGAAGCGGGACAAGACCCTCGGGGCTCGCTCTCGAAACCGCCCCGAATTGCCCGCTTCCCCGTGGACGCAGGCCGGCGAGCGCGAGGTGCGCCCTGCCTGCATCAGGCGCGCGACAGTGTCGGTCACTGGCGCGCGTCCGCAGCAGCGTCCCGAAAACCGTTCCCTAGCGTCCGCCTCCTGGCGGTCCGAACAACGACATCTGTTGCGGCACGACGTGCGCACGCGCGAGCACGAGCGGGCGTTGCGAAAGACTGGCCGGCGCCGGGTGCGGCGCCGCGCCCACTCCGAGGCGAAGCAGCGACGAAACGCCACCGTAGCCGTGCGGCCCGGCGGGGCGGCGCATGAGCGTTGCGGCAGACGAAAAAGGACGAGGCGGCATGTGGGGCGATCCTGGGACGGCAGCCTTCGCAACATCTGGTTGCAGGCGCGAATCCAGCCTAACCGATCGCAACGTTCGTGCCACATCCATCGTCGTGAAGCGGTTCACGACGGCGCCCGCGACGCCTCACGCCACGACATCTTCCNGTGACGCCGCGTGCGCGACCGCGACCCGGCACGTCGATATCGCAAGCAGTCGTTACCGGCCGGAGCCGCCGGCACGTTCGCCTCAGGCGGCGACGCGGCGGCCGCGCGGGATGGCGTCGAGGAGGCGGCGCGTGTATTCCTGCCGCGGGTGCACGAGGATCTGCTCGACGTCGGCCTGCTCGACGACCTCGCCGTCCTTCATGACGATCACCTCGTCGGCCATGAAGCGGACGACGGCGAGATCGTGGCTGATGAAGATATAGGCCAGGCCGAGTTCGTCCTGCAGGTCCTTCAGCAGGTTGAGCACCTGTGCCTGCACCGAAACGTCGAGCGCGCTCACGGCTTCGTCGAGCACCAGCACTTCCGGCTCGAGCGTGAGGCAGCGGGCGATCGCGACGCGCTGCCGCTGTCCGCCCGAGAACTCGTGCGGATACTTGACCATCGCGGTGTCGTCGAGGCCGACCCGGTCGAGCAGGGCACGGGCACGCGTCTCGCGCTCCGCCGCGCCGCTGCCGATGCCGTGGATCGTCATCGGCTCGATCAGCGTCTGGCCGATCGTGAAGCGCGGGTTGAGCGAGGCGTAGGGGTTCTGGAAGACGACCTGGATGCGCTTGCGCACCGCGAGCATCTCGGCCTTCGACAGGGCGAGCAGGTCGCGGCCGTCGAAGATCGCGCGGCCGCCGACCGGGCCGCCGCTCGGCTCGTGCAGGCGCAGCAGCGTCAGGCCGAGCGTCGTCTTGCCCGAGCCCGATTCGCCGACGATGCCCAGCGTGTGCCCGGCGCGCAGGCGAAAGGTCGCTCCCTTGACCGCCTGGAACTCCTTGCGTCCGAACACGCCGCTGCGGATCCAGAAGCTCTTCGTCAAGCCGATCGCCTCGACGATGACGTGCGCCTCGGCGTCCTTTGTCTTGGCCACGGCGAGGCCAGCGCGGCCGGCGATGTGGTCGTCGACGACGCGCAGGCGCGGCGCGCGCTGCTCGAGCGTCGGCCGGCAGGCGAGCAGCGCCTTCGTGTACGCGTCGTGCGGATCGGTGAAGATGGCGTCGACGGAGCCCTGTTCGCGCACGATGCCGTGGCGCATGACGACGACATGGTCGGCGATCTCGCCGACGACGCCGAGGTCGTGGCTGATGAAGAGCATGCTCATGCGGTGCTTGTCCTTCAGCCTGGCGAGCAGCTCGAGGATCTGCCGCTGGATCGTCACGTCGAGCGCGGTCGTCGGCTCGTCGGCGATCAGCAGCTTGGGCTCGCAGCCGAGCGCCATGGCGATCATCACGCGCTGCTGCTGACCGCCGGAAAGCTGGTGCGGGTAGGCCGCCAGGCGCCGGCGCGGCTCGGGCATGCCGACCTCGATGAGGAGTGCCTCGGCGCGCTGCATCGCGGCGCGTTGGCCGAGCCCCAGGTGCTTGACGAGCGGCTCGCAGATCTGTTCGCCGACCGTGAAGACCGGGTTGAGCGAGCTCATCGGGTCCTGGAAGACGCAGGCGATTTCNTTGCCGCGCAGCTTCTGCAGCTCCTCGCCCGGCATGGCGAGCATGTCGCGGCCGCGAAACGAGATGCGGCCGCTGCGCTCGGCGTTGTCGGGCAGCAGGTTGAGAATCGACATCGCCGTGACGCTCTTGCCCGAGCCCGATTCGCCGACCAGCGCGACCGTCGTGTTCTCGGGCACGGCGAAACTCACGCCCTTGACGGCCTCGATGCGGGGGGCGACGCCGTCGACCTTGCCGAGGCGAAAGGCGACGCGCAGGTCGGCGATGACGAGCAATGGCGCCCCCACGCTTGCCGCTGGCGCGGCGGCGCTGCCCCCCGAGGGGGCGCTCGCGCCTTG
>JGI24140J50213_10000284_pt1 | contig 23923 bp, 20 predicted proteins | sample BarGraIncu00222A_FD_50213 | JGI IMG/M metagenome (IMG submission 50213)
TGCGCAGCGCCGCGGTGTGCTCGCGCATCGGCGTGCCCTGCAGCACCTGCTTGATGCCGCCAAGCGAGGCGATCACCGCGAGCGCCTCGTCGCTGGGCAGGTCACCGCGCGAGAATCGCTCGCCCACCGGGCTGTCGAAGGCCGACAGGTCGGCCCCGCGCAAATGCCAGTGTGCCACGGCCCAACCCATGGCCACGGTCGCGGCGACGAAGGCAACAGCGATCAGCAGGATGTCGGTCAATCTCGGGCTCCATCGGCAGGCCGGGCCCCGACCCGGGACACTCGGCCAGCGGCGAGGATAGCGGGCAACGAGGTCCGGCACCGCCGGTGCATCGTGCCGCCCGTTTCGCTCGATCGTGTGCGACGACAGGTCCTTGCCCCACGCCCCCTGTGCTCCCGACCCGCTTGCCTCGCGTCGCATCGACACCGCTATGCTCCGACGTAGGTCGGCATCCAGCCCCCGGGCGACGAGAGATCGACGCTGTCGGGACGGCGGGATGCGCGGCCGGATAGAAGAACGCACTCGCCGCGGTAGGCCCAGACGCGGAGGTCGGTCCAGAGCGACACGCCGTCGCTCGCGTCCACGCACGACTTCGGCGCTCTTCGCTGCGCGACGTAAGGATCGCCCTTGTTGAGGAGTCGACGCAGGCGCGTGCGGCCCACCTGCGCGGCCGTGAGGATGCCGTGGCTCGCGAACCCGTGGCACGGCTTGAAGAACCACTGCTCCTTTTCGCGCGCGAGCTCGTCGACGTTCCCGGGCCGCAGCAGGCGGGTCTCCGGCACGTGAACGCTCAGCAGGGCTCTCTCGTCGGGCCGGATGCCGAGCTCGACGTCACCGACCGGCCTCGAGAGCGGCTCGAGCAAGCGCTTGTCGCTGCGCGTCGCGTAGGTGAACGGATTCGGCGCCACCCGCACGCTGCCCTCAGCGTAGGCGGAGCGCAGGGCCGAGAAGGCTTCCCCCTCCCAGAAGAAGTCGGTCGAGCGGTTGATCACGAACGCGACGCCGTCGCCACGGCAGAGCAGCTGTCCACCTTCCCAGGCGGTCTCGGCCGGCGAGCCGGTCTCGGCGCGCCATCCGGCACGTCGACACAGATCGCGCAGGAGCAGGTGCTCGTGCCTGAACTTGCCCTCTCTCAGGGACTCCGCGTCGTCGAGGATCAGCACGAGACCCGGCGAGGGCCCCTCGGAGAGGGCCGGAGCCTCCGTTCGGATCATGCCGAGCACGCGCTCGCCGAAGGCCGCAACGGACGGCGGTGCCTCGAGCGCGCGACGCTCGTCGACTCCGGAGAGCTCGTAGTAGAGGCGATTGAGGATCGCCGCGAACATCATTCCCGAGCCGTTGTCGTTGCACTCGATGAGCTGGAAGCGATCGGGACGCTCCGGCGGGAGATGGAAATCCCACGCGCTGAAGAAGCAGACCTCCGAGCGCCGCTGTCGGGCGATCGCCTGGCCGCTCGCCGTCATCGCCTCCCGCCAGGCGGGACGCGTGGTGACGCGATCGAAGACGCGGATGAAGCTCTCGATAGCGGCCAGGAGCGCACGAGGGACGACCTGAGGCACGAGCGCGACCGAGAAGCCCTCGGGAACGTCCGGCATGCCGGCTTCGCGTAGCGCTGCATACAGTCGATTTTCGAAGCCTGGCATGGTCCGTCCGCCTCGTCGCGCCGTCGTTGATGCAACTGCGATGCCGCTCGGGACCGCGGACCAGAGGATAGGCGTTCAACGGCCGGCGGCCGGACACCGCTGCGATGAGCTTCGAAGGTTCGCGCTCGATGGTGTGGGTGATGGAGAGCTTGACCGCTGTTCCGGTGGGTTCCGGTTCCATCGTGCATCGCTCACCGTGGTAGGGTAGATTGAATTACCGGCTCGGGCCGAAGCACCTGTGAACGAACCGAAATCGCAGCCGCAAGCCGCACGCGGCGCCAGCCGAACGGCGCTGGGTGCGGCGGCGCTGCGCTGGCTCCACCAGACGATCGACGGGGAGCCGAAGATCCTGGTCGATCACGTGTCGGGCCTTCTTCTCGGCGACGGCGTGCTGCGCGCAACCGCAGCGCATCTCGGTGACCCGCATTCGCCGGAGGTGCTCGCGCTGCGTTCGCACGTCGTACTGCGCAGCCGGTACTGCGAGGATCGACTGGCCTCGGCCGTACGCCAAGGCGTGTCGCAGCTGATCGTCCTGGGGGCGGGGCTCGACACCTTCGCGTATCGCCAGCCCGAATGGGCACGGGGCCTGCGGATCTACGAGGTGGACCAACCGGCGTCGCAGGCGGAAAAGCGTCGTCTGTTGTCGGACGCGTGCATCGCGATTCCGGACAACGTCGAGTTCGTCGCGATCGACTTCGAGCGGACTTCGCTGGCGGCTGGATTGAAGGCGGCGGCCGTCGCCTTCTCCAGGAAGACGTTCTTCTCGTGCCTCGGCGTGACGATGTATCTGTCCGAAGACGCCGTTGATGCCCTCTTCGAGGTCGTGGCGAGCTTTCCGGTAGGCAGCGAAATTGTCTTCACGTACCGGCAGGCGAGCCGCGACGGCGAATCGGCACTCGGCCAGCGAGTGAGCGCGCTCGGCGAACCCTGGACGTTCCACATCGAACCGGGCGCGTTGGCGCACAAGCTGAACGTGCTGGGGTTCGCAAGCCTGGAAGAACTCGACCCGCTCGATGCGGACGTACTCTACTTTCGGGGAAGGACGGACGGCCTGCACGCGCCATCCAGGCGTGGCATCGCCGCTGCCGTCGTGGGTGAATGCCACGCAAGCGCGGGAGAAGAAGTGAGAGGTGCCATGGCACAGCCTCCTCCCATCGAGCTGCAGCCGCCCGGCATCGCCCGCTGGCGAGACGGCGGCACGGGCGTCGACTGGGTGCATGCCTTCGACTCGGGCCGGCTCGGCCTGAACGTGATGGTGCAGGCGCTGACGCACGGCAACGAGATCTGCGGCGCCATCGCGCTCGACTGGCTGCTGGCACAGCGCTTTCGCCCGCAGGCCGGCAGCCTGACGCTGGCCTTCGCGAACGTCGCGGCGTATGCGAGGTTCGACCCGGCCGACCCCTTCCCTTCGCGCCTGGTCGACGAGGACTACAACCGCATCTGGGCCGACGCGACGCTGTTCGGCCCGGGCGACACGGTCGAGCTGCGCCGCGCCCGCCAGCTGCGGCCTTTCGTCGACGCCGCCGAGCGGCTGCTCGACATCCACAGCATGAGCGAGCCGTGCCGCCCGCTGATGGTCTGCGGCACGGTCGAGAAGAACGTCGCCTACGCACGCGAGCTAGGCGTTCCCGGGGACCTGCTCGTCGACACGGGGCATCCGGCGGGCCTGCGCATGGTCGAGCGCGGCGGCTTCGGCGACCCGCAGAGCCCGAAGCTCGCTTTGCTCATCGAATGCGGCCAGCACTGGGAGCGGGCCGCCGCCGACGTCGCCATCGACGCTCTCGTGCGCTTCCTCGGTCTCACGGGCGTGGCCGACGCGGCCTGGGTGCAGGCGAACGTTCGCCTGCCGCTGCCGCCGCTGCAGCGCCTGGTGCGCGTGACCGAGCCGGTGGTCGCGCGCAGCGCCGACTTCCGCTTTCTGGTTCCCACGGTCGGGCTCTCGGTGGTGGCGAAGGCCGGCACGCCGATCGCACAGGACGGCGACCACGTCTGGGTCACGCCGTACGACGACGCCGTGCTCGTGATGCCCGGCACGCGAAACCTCAAGCCGGGGGGAACGGCCGCGAGGCTCGGGCGCTTCGAGACCCGTTGACGACGNCGCTCGCGCCGGCGCTCGCTCGGTCCAGCGCAAGCCCGCTCAACTTCGCGAGTCCGGAATCACTTCGAAGGTCAATCCTGAGTGGTCCGTCAGCCGCTCGATCAGGCGGTCGCCGAAGATCGTGGCGGGGGTCCAGAAGCCGCCGGGCGGGGCCGCCTTGCCGTCGCCGGTGCCGACGTCGAGAGCGAGGCACGCGGCGGCCTGGCCGAGCATCTTGCCGGTCGAGCCGTAGCCCGGGTCGCGGTCGCCCGTGACCTTGGTGCGAATCTGGTGGCCGTCGGCCGTCGTGCCGACGAAGCGCAGGTCGAAGGAGCCCTCGCGCTGCGCGTCCGGGCTCGGGCCCTCGCCGGGCTTCGGCAACACGAAGCGCTCGAGTCCCGCGCGCAGCGGGCCGACGGCGCTCGCGAGCATGAAGCCGGCCAGGCCCGCCGCCATGCCGGCGGCAGCGAGCTGGCCCTTCAGTCCGCGACCCATGAGCATGGCCTCGTCGTACCTGAAGTCGGCGCCATAAGCCTGATGCGACAGCGCGTTCGTGCGGTGGACGATCCGGGTGTTGATGGCGCTCATGACGAAGGGAGCGACCCAGGCGCCGAAGTCGGCATCGAACTCCATCGACCGGACCTCGGGCTGCCGCACCTTCGGCGCAGCCCCGGCCGGGCACAGCGAATACGGGTCGGCGAGCTCCTTGCGCAGCGCAGGGTCCGCGGCCGCCTCCTTGACGAGGTTCATCATGCTGGCGACTGTGCCGCCGGACATCCCGCCGCGCATCGCCTTGACGCGCATCTTGACTCGCGTGCACGGCGCGCCGAATCGGCGCAGCGCCTGGCGCTGCAGGAAGTGCACGCCCAGGTCCGACGGGATCGAGTCGAAGCCGCAGCAATGGACGATGCGCGCGCCCGATCGGCGCGCTGCCGCCTCGTAGCGCTGCACCATGCGGCGTATCCACTGCACCTCGCCCGTGAGGTCGCAGTAGTCGGTGCCGGACTCGGCGCACGCCTTGACCAGCGGCTCGCCGTGCAGCGCGTACGGGCCGACCGTCGACAAGACGACGCGCGTCGACGCGCAGAGCTTGCGCAACGACGCGTCGTCAGCGGCGTCGGCGACGACGAGCGGCAGCGTCTTTGCCTCGGCTCCGAGCGAATCGCGCAGCTCCTCGAGCTTCGCCTTCGAGCGCCCAGCCGCGGCCCACTTCAGCTCGCCGTGCGCGCCGAACTCCTCGAGCAGGTAGCGGCAGAGGATCTTGCCGACGAAGCTCGTGGCACCGAAGGCGACGACGTCGAGGGAGGGAGCGCTCGGGGCTGACATTCCAATCTCCTGACGTTGGCGGAGGTTGAGACTACGCCCATTGCGCTGCTTCGATCGAATCGGCCAGACACGCGGCGTACGCGAGCCGCCACGCCCGATTCGCGAGAACGTGACCCGGACCCTCGATCGCNCATCCCCGTTCGGACAGCTTCGAGATCGACGAGGCGGCGCCATAGCTGGGACACGTGACCTTGTCCAGCGGCGACACGTGGATGGCGAGTCGGGGAACGTCCGGGGCAAGGCGGTCACGCGCCGCCTCGAAGGCGGCCTTGAGTCTCTTGGCGTCGCTCCGCGAGAGGCCGAACGTCGAGACCTCGACCGAGTCGGCGAGGAGCGGCCGATGGTTCGAGTGGATCTCATAGAAGACCTTGAGCCGCCCCTGAGCCGCCTCCTTCACCAGGGCGTTGTGGCGCGCGTTCGCGGCCAGCGCGCGATCGTTTTGCCACTCGCGCACGACCTGCGAGTCCTGGCCGATGATTAGTTCGGTGGGACGGTTCACGTGACCCGCAGGCGCGCCTTCGCGTCCCAGAAGCCGGTGACGAAGACGGCACCTGCGCCCACGCGCTTGCGCTCGAAGCAGTTGCGCGCTCCGTCTCTTGCTGTCGAATCGAAGGATGACGGCGGCGACGGGCCGGAAATGGACGCGTCAATGCATTTCCTCGGACCCACTGCACCGCTCCGGCTCAGCGGACGCGGGGCGCCGGCGCGACCCGTACTTTCATGGATGGTCGCTGCGGCCGTTGCCGCGTTCAATCGGTGTTCATTGCAACTGCGGACTCCCTCGGGAGTCGATCGGGCGAACGGTGCGGGCACTCTTCATCGCGTTCCTCGTGGCCTCGGGCGCCGGCGCTCGCCGCGCGCGCCGTGGCGAGCGCGACCATCGTCGTGCCGGTCCACGTCTCGCCGGTCCAGACGGGCGTCGAGGTCTGCGTGACGACCGTCGAGGTCGAAGGCTACGCCGCGGTCACCGTGGCGTTCAACTGAGTCGAGCCCGCCGCGAGGAGCACGCCTGCCGGGACTTCCGGCCGGAAGACGGGGGCCTCCCGATCGCCTTCGGACCACTCGACTTCCGCCCCCAGCGCGTTCAGGTTGTCGACGAACCTCGGGTGCGCGCGCCGGATCGGCAGCGCGTTGAGGATCGCCGAGCAGCCGTCGATGCTGGCGGCGAGCATGAACAGGGCGATCGCGACACGGATGATGTAGGGGCTCTCGACGGCGGCCGGAACGAGCGGCTTACCGCCGTGGACGACGAGCCGGTGCGGATCGCTGAGCGTCGCGTGGGCGCCGAACTTGGCGAGCTCGGCGCTCCAGCCCAGCGCGCCTTCGTAGACCTTGTTCCAGAACAGCACCGAGCCTTCGGCGCGCGTGCCGAGCGCGACGAAGATCGGCAGCAGGTCGGCCGGAACGTACGGCCACGGGGCGGCTTCGACCTTCTGCATCAGGGTCGCGCTGAGCGTCGGCTTGACCTTCAGCCGCGCGCCGCTCAGGCGGGCGTGGCTGAAGCCGTCGCTTCGATGCTCGAGCTCGACGCCGAACTTGGCGAAGGTCCGGTCGAGCAGCGGGAAGTGCGCCGCCGCGCCGTTGCGCACGGCGACGTCGCCGCCGGTGATCGCGCTCAAGGCGAGGAAAGTGGCGACTTCGTGGAAGTCGTCGGCGAAGGTGTATTCGGCGCCGCCGAGCGCGCCGGCGCCGACGCCCTCGACCTGGAGCAGCGAGCTGCCGCTGCCGGCGATGCGCGCGCCCATCAGGCCGAGGAAGGCGCAGAACTCCTGCACGTGCGGCTCGCAGGCGGCGTTGACGAGGCGCGAGCGCCCCTGCGCGGCGGCGGCGCAGAGGACGAAGTTCTCGGTCGTCGTCACCGACGCGTAGTCGAGCCAGTGGTCGCTGGCGGCGAAGCGCCGTTGCATGCGCATCACGGTCGCGCCGCGTTCGAGCTGGACTTCGGCGCCGAAGGCGAGGAAGACGTCGATGTGCGGGTCGATCTCGCGCGCGCCGAGCGTGCAGCCGGTGACGTCGTCTTCGAGGCGGGCGCGGCCGAAGCGGTGCAGGAGGGCCGGGACGAGCATGATCGACGAACGCATGCCGCTCGGCAGGCGCACGCCCTGGTCGCGCAGCCCCGCGCCGTGCCTCAGCCTGAGCGTGCCGCTCGGGAAGTCCATCTCGACCGACGAGCCGAGCTCGCGGAAGAAGGCGAGGAGCTTGCGCACGTCCGTGATGTCGGGCACCCGGTGCAGCACGACCGGCTCGTCGGTGAGCAGGCTGGCACACAGGATCGGCAGCACCGCGTTCTTGTTGGCCGAGGGAAAGACGCGGCCCCGCAAGGGGCGGCCGCCGTGCACGATCAGATGGCTCATGGGAAGCGGACCGGGAGTGGCGAAGCGAAGCCAGTCTCCCGGCAAGCGGTGAACCCGCTATGAAGCGGCGTGGAAGCGAGGATGAAGAGAGCCGACTTCGGTGGAACTCGCGGCCCGGCTCGAACGGCTCCGAGCCCTCGTGTGCTGTCCCGCAAATGCGCGCCTACCGCGCCGGCCTTCGCAGGAAGAAATGGGCCGCAACACCGATCGCAACCAGCACTATGGCCGGTTGCCACAACACCGGGGCGTAGCGATTCTGCCAAAGAAGAGAGCCCCCGCCGACGCCAAACGCGAACCATGCGAAGGGGCCAATCCACAGGTCCGGAATGCTTCGCAGCGCCTTTACCCAGGATGAATTCGCCTTGCGCGCAGCGATCACCTTGGCCGCGAGTTCCCGGGTCATGAAGACGAGGCCGAGCAGCAGGAAGAACCAGCCCAGCATGCAGGCAAGCGTCGCGAACATCGCGAGAAAACGGAATAGCGTCTGCCAGCTGATTTCCTGCGGGGCGAACGTCCAGGCTGCGCTCAGCGCCGGCGGCAGTGCAGCCAGTGTGGCCACCCATGCGACGAGCAGCCACGAACCGAGTCGATTGACCGCCTGATCGCGGCTTGGCATGAACATCGGCGTCATCAGCAGCGTCGCCGTGTGCTGCCACCAGTAGGCGACGATACGTCCCCAGACGTAGAGCGCACCGGCCGAGACGATCGATACCAGAAGGATCGCAGTGACTCCTTCGCCGCTGCCCGGCTGTCCGAGGACGAGCGCGCCGAGCCAGCCGAATGCCTTGTCCAGACCGTCGATGACGCCGACGATGGAGGCAACGGGAAGCCGGTGGAGACCGTCATGCAGGTCGGCGGCAACCAGCCGCACCCGATCGAAAGCGAACAACGGCAGGAACAGGGATGCCGTTGCTGCCCATCGGGAAACCCAGAGAAAACGAACCCAGCGACGGTACGTCCCGCGGGCCGCGACGATTCCGCGAACCGCGCTGCGATCCGCGAACAAGCCGGCTCCGGCGCAGAAATTCAGGGCGGCGACCACGCGCGGCAGGAAATCGGCGCGCGAGGTCCAGTACGCGGTGTGATCTCCGAGCAGGCTTGCGAGCACCATGACCTTGCGGCTCACGATGCTACTCACGTTCGCCGCGATGGTCGCCGACAGCGAGCCGTTGGAAACCGGATCATGGCTTGCGTAGAAGTCCCGCCAGCGCAGCTTCGGCTGGTACTGCCGGTTTCTCAAGACCAGGAACGCATCCGGTTTGAGTCGCTCGAGGCTGTTGCCGACGCTGTTCCACGAAACCATGATCGCGATCAGCGCCAGCACCCCGATCAGCGACGGAAAGCCCCAGAGCCCAAAACCCGCTTCCCCGGTGCTCAGAAGCCGTATGAACGACAGCAACGCCACCAGCGTGACCGGGGCGGCGGCGCCCGATCACAAGAAGCTTTGTGGTTCCGTTCGTTCGCGATACGCCAGCGCGTCGAGCTTCGCGATGCCGGGCCCGAGCGTGATGAACAGGTCCGCGTGCGGTGCGTCTCGCTCGAAGAGAACGTCGCGCGCCACCGCGGCGCCCTGGGAATGGGCAATGACGGCCAGCTTTCGGCAACCCCGGGCCTGAAGCCAGGCAAGCGCCCGTCTCGCGCTGCTGGAGAAGGCGACGCGCTGGATCGGATCGTTGATCAGCACGTAGCTGTCTCCCACTACGCCGGTGACGGCCAGGAGCAAGGCGAAGACTCTCTGCCGAACGTATCCGATCGGTACCAGCGCGATCAAGGAAACGACACACCACAAGGCGATCAACAGCAGAGAAATACCGAGCCAGACGAGGGTGATGAACAGGAACTTGAGCGATTTCCAGGTCCCGCGCAGTTGCGCGACGACCGTCCTGGACCCCGGTTCCTGCAACTCGGCGCTGAACGCCTTGTAGTCGAGGCCGAAGGCCTGGCTCAGGTGCAGCAGGACGAGCCAGGGGCCGCGCGTGATGAGCCAGAGAAGGAATGGCGAGACGCGCGGCGTCAGCGTCTGCGGGCTCCACCAGCATTCGGCGAAGAGCCACGACTGCGTCGCATGCGATCCCTGGTCGCTGGCAGCGGAAATCCGCGCGTGGGCATGTGCCGGGGTATCCCGCGGCAGATCGGGCGGCCGCAGCGTCCCGCTGGTGAACTCCGCCGTCCCGGTGACGCCCTTGGTGAGCGTGTGGCGGGCGAGCTGGCCGACCAGCCGATCGATTCTCACGTCGCGCACCAGCCAGCGGTCGATCCACTTGAGGATAGGCGTGGCGAACTCGTTCAGTGTTTCGCCCTGCTTGTGACTACCGATTCCGTGCACCAGCAAGATGCCCAGATCGGGTTCGAGACGCTCCTGCGCCTCGGCGTCTCCGGTGTTTTCTTCCATCGCCTCTTTCTCCTGTCGCCCGGGAGAAGTTCTCGGCGTCAGGCGTCCATCGCGCCGAAGTTCGAGAGGTTGGCGGCCTCGTCGCGCCGCGCGGCGTCGGCCGCGTCGAGGCGCGCCCGCTTTTCGAGCGTCCACGCCGCGACGGCGCCGTGCGCCTCGCGCGCGTGCGCCGCCATCGTCCCCTCGCTCGCCGTCGGCACGGTCAGCTCGAGGCGGATGCCGTTCGGATCGAAGAAGTAGATCGATTCGATGATGTGGTGGTCGGTGATGCCGAGCACCTCGATGCCGGCCGCCTCGAGGCGCGCCTTCGCCGCGCCGAGCGCCTCGACCGAGTCGACGCGCAAGGCGATGTGATTGACCCACGACGGCGTGTTCGGCGAAGGCTCGGCGGCGACGTCGTCGCCGAGGTCGAAGAAAGCGAGGTGCGAGCCGTCGCTCATGCGAAAGAAGATGTGCACGTACGGGCAGTGCTCGCCGGTGCTCGGAACGACGTCGGAGCGGATCACGTGCACCAGCGGCAGGCCGAGCACGTCTTCGTAGAAGCGCCGCGTCTCTTCGCAGTCGCGGCAGCGGTACGCGTAGTGGTGCAGGCCGCGGATGGGGACGAAGGGATCGGGCATGTCGAGTTGTCGCCGGGCCGGCGAGTCTTGGCACGAGTCGCGAATCTACTCTCGATGGCGGCATGCCCCACGCCGGGTGCCGAGGATGTCCTACGCGGCTGGGCCGAAGCAAGGCCTACCGTGGCAACGGGAGCCAGGATGCCCGGCACGCATTTGTCGCCGGCTCCAACGACACCACACTGATTCGCGACAGGCTGCTCGCGAACCGACTCGAAGCCCAGCGCTGCCCGTCGTCACCAAAGGATTTCCAATGAACCGTTCCATATGGATCGCCGCGCTGCTCGTCCCGCTGAGTTTGGTGGCTTGTGACAGGCCCACGGTGGTGACTGTTCCTGCTACGCCCGTCGTCGTTGCCGGACCGCCAGGGCCGCAGGGCGCAACGGGCGACCAGGGCAATCAGGGCAATCAGGGCAATCAGGGCAATCAAGGCAACGACGGCAATACCGGGGCCACGGGTAGCCAGGGCTATACCGGAGCAACCGGTAATCAGGGCAACGATGGCAACAAGGGCGACACGGGCAGAACAGGTGATAGAACCACCGTGATCGTCGTCCCGCGCGCCGCGTCGGTACCCGCGAACTGAGTTTGAGTCGCTGGCCAGGCGCGGCCGCGGTTGGCGACGCGATGGGTACTTATCGGTACCGGTAGCGAAGCGGACCTTCAAGGTCAGCGAGGAGATTGCGATGTTCAAGGGTGCGGTTTTGGGCGTCGTGGCGACGCTTGCCGTTGCGGTTGTCGCGGCTTTCGCTCTGCTGAATAGTGGTCTCATCCCAGCCAACGCGGATTCGACCCCCGGATCGCTTGAAACCTGGATGGCGCGTACTTCGCTGAATGCGACCTTGAATCGCTCCGCGCCGAAGGAAGAAAATCCCGTTCCCCTGACCGACGAGAATCTCCTCAGAGGAGTTCAGCTCTTCGGGCGAAATTGCTCCGTCTGCCATGGCTCGGCGAGCGGCGCTGGGGCCGCGTCGCCTATAGCGAGAGGCCTCTATCAGCGGCCACCGCAAATGGCCACGGATGGCGTTGAAGACGATCCCGAAGGCCAGACTTTCTGGAAGGTCAAGCACGGCATTCGGCTTACCGGAATGCCCTCGTTCGCAGGCACTCTGACCGACCCGGAGATCTGGACGCTGGCTCTCTTCCTCAAGCACATGGACAAGTTGCCGCCCGCCGTACAGCGGGAATGGCAGCATGTGCAGAACTGGCCGGTGGTCTTGAAGTAGCAGCGATCGTCCGAAGCGCCGCGCGCGCATCGGCGCACGGGCGCGGGTACGATTCATCCGCGGTGAGCGGACCTGATCTCAGACAACGGCTGGCAGCCATCCTCGCCGCCGACGCTCCGACCGCGAGCTCGAGGACATCTTCGTCGTCCAGGACGAAGTCACGCGCCGGATCGTCGCCGCGCTCGAGGTGACGCTCACCGGAGCCGAGCGAGCCCGGCGCGACGACCGCGGCAAGGTCAACGCCGAGGCCTACGACTATCTGTTGCGGGGCCGCAGCTGCCTGGGCCAATTCAGCGCGGAATCGCTGCTCGAGGCACGCGCCATGTTCGAGCGCGCCCTGGAGATCGAAACGGAGATGGCCGCGGCCTACGCCTGGATCGCGATGCTCCACGGCACCGAATACGTGAACGGCTGGAACGATGCCGGGGCCGACCACTTCAAGCGCGCCCTCGAGTTCGCGCACAAGGCATGTGCGGCCGACGACAGCGCACCGATCGCCCACCACGCGCTCGGCGTCGCGCTGATGTGGCACCGCCAGCTCGACGGCGTGCAGCGCGAGCTGCAGCGTGCGATCGACCTCGATCCCAATCTCGCCGAAGCGCTCGGGGGCCTCGGCAACGTGCTCCATTTCGCCCGCGACCACGACCGCGCCATCGCCCTCTTCGAGCAGGCGCTGCGGCTCGATCCGCAATTCGACCTGTGGATCCACGCCGCGGGCCGGGCCCACTATGCCGCCGGACGCGACGAGCAGGCCGAGGCGCTGTTCAAGCGCCGCATGATCCGCAGCCCGCGCTCCGACGTGACGCGCGCCTACCTGGCCTCGCTGTACGGCCTCGCTGTACGGCCCCGCCGGGCGCCACGACGAAGCCCGGCACCTGTGGCAAGAGCTGATGGCGATCAATCCGAAGTACACGATCGAGCACACGCTGCGCATCCTGCCGTATGCGAACCGCGCGCCGCTCGAGCGCTTCGTCGACGGGCTGCGCAAGGCCGGCCGAGCGCCGTAAAGGTCCTCGAATAGCCTGGCGACTGCGGGCCGGGCTCAGCCTCGGGCCGCAGGCCGCGTCGATTTGCCGTTTGGCGGGGGCCGGCGTAGCATCTTCGCGCCGCACCGTCGTTCACCCGCCAGTGACCTTCGAGTAGCGCGCGCCCGGTGCTCGGGGAATATGCGCCACCGGAGCCAAAGGAAGAAATAGGGGGCAAGCCATGTACCAGCAGACGTACGACCCATTGGGCAACGCGTTCCTGTCGACACTCGTTGCCGCCATTCCGATACTGACGCTGCTCTACTTCATTGCCCTGCATCGCCACCGCGATTCGCAGGGCAACGTGCATCTGGGCATCTCTGCTCCCTACGCTGCATTCTTCGGGGTCATCGCCGCATTCGTCGTCGCCTGCGCGGTCTTCAAGATGCCGGTCACGTCGGCCGTCTCGGCCTTCGCGCTCGGTTCGCTCTCGGGGTTCCTGGGCATCATCTGGATCGTGCTGGCCGCGATGTTCCTGTACACGATGAGCGTCGTGTCCGGCCAGTTCGAGATCGTGAAAGAGTCGATCGTTCATATCTCGTTCGACCGGCGGCTGCAGTGCGTGCTGATCGCCTTCTCGTTCGGCGCGATCATCGAGGGCACGTCCGGTTTCGGCACGCCGGTTGCCATCGCCGGCGCCGTGATGGTGGGCCTCGGCTTCAAGCCGTTCCAGGCGGCCGTGTTGAACCTGCTCGCCAATACGGCGCCGGTCGCCTGGGGCGCGATCGGTACGCCGATCGTCACCCTGGCGGCCGTCAGCGGCCTCGACCAGGTCACGCTGTCGACGATGGCCGGCCACCAGCTGCCGTTCGTCTCCGTGCTGGTGCCGTTCTGGCTGGTCGCGACGTTCGTGAAGATGGAAGGCGGGACCTGGAAGGAGATCTTCGAGGTCTGGCCGGCGACCGTGTGCGCCGGCCTGTCGTTCGCGCTGATGCAGTGGTACGCGTCGGGGACGAACGAGCTCCACCTGATGACCGACGTCGTGTCGGGCGTCTTCTCGGTGATCTGCACGGCGCTGTTCCTGCGCTTCGTCTGGCACCCGAAGACGCGCTTTCTGCTCAGGTCCGAGCGCGAGGCGGCGGTGAAGGCCGGCAAGCTGACCGCCGCGGCGACGACCGACCGCAGCGAGTGGACGTACAAGTACACTGCCGCGCAGACCGCCTATGCGTGGCTGCCCTGGGTGATCCTCATCGCCTGCTGCGCGCTGTGGGGCGTTCCCGATTTCAAGAAGTACCTCAACAACCTGTTCTCGGGGATCACGTTCTCGACGACGCTGCTCGGCTCGAACTTCGCCGGCACGCTGTCGCTGCCCGTCTGGGACATGCCGTCGCTGCACAACCTGGTCCAGCGGATGCCGCCCGTGGCGTCGGTCAACGCGAAGCCGGAAGCAGCCCGGTTCGCGATCAACTGGATCTCCGCGGCGGGCACGGGCGTTTTCGTGGCAGCGATTCTTTCAGGGCTCGTCCTCAGGCTGGGCGCCGCGCAGTGGAAGGATGCGTTCATGCGGACCCTGCAACGCATGAAGATCCCGGTGCTCGTCATCGCCCAGGTGCTGGGCCTCGGTTTCCTGACCCGCTACTCGGGCACCGACGCCGTCCTGGGTCTGGCGTTCACCGGCGCCGGCTTCTTCTACCCGTTCTTCGCCGCGTACCTCGGATGGCTCGGCGTCTTTCTGACCGGCTCCGACACGGCATCCAACGCGCTGTTCGGCAGCCTGCAACGCATCACCGCGCAGCAGCTGAACCTCAATCCGATCTTGGTCGTGGCCACCAACTCGACCGGCGGCGTCATGGGCAAGATGATCGACGCCCAGTCGATCATGGTCGCTTGCGCGGCCTGCTACGACGATCCGAAGGAGCGCTCGTTCGCATTGGGGCCGATCTTCAGGACCGTGTTCTGGCACTCGATCGCCGGAGCCGCGGTGATCGGCCTGATCGCCATGCTGCAGGCATACGTCTTCACGGGAGCGATACCGCTACCGCCGATCGGCAAGTGAGCGGAGCCGCACAGGAAAGTCGGGGAAGACCCGCGTCGTGACCTGAAGATCGCGCCGGGCGCGCGGCCGCGGGCCAGACTCAGCCGAGCCAGCGGCGCAGCTGCGCGTACACCTCGGGGCGCGCGAGCAGGTCGAGGTGGCCCATGCCGTAGCCGATCCACTGCCGGTCTTCTGCGAAGGCCAGCGCGCGCGCCGGATCGGCGTGCCGACCCAGGGCGCTGTCGAGCGGAACGAGCCCGTCGCCGAGGCGGCGGCCGGGCGCGCCCGCCGCGGCCTTGCTCAGACTCGCCGCCGCCGCGTAGCAACGCACCGACTCGGGCAGGAGAAGGTGCCGGCGGCGATCGTCGCTCAGCGCGAAGCGGTCGATGCCGACCCAGTCCTCGTCGAGAAGATTGCCGTGGCGCAAGTCGGTGATGCCGGCGCTGCGCGCCTTGCCCAGGCGCGCGAACGGCGCGGCGTAAGGCGTCGCTCCGAGCACGACATCGATCCAGTGGCCGGCCCGCTCGAGCGGCGCGCCGTGTTGCGGCGTGCCGAGGAACACGAGGTCGTCGACTCGCGACGCCCATCGATGCCCGGCCTGCCTGCCGTAGTGGATGGCGCTGCGGGCGAGCAGGCCGCCCATGCTGTGCGCGAGGAGAACGAGCCGCTCGACCGGATGCGGCCAGTGCTCGTAAAGCAGCTCGAGCCGGCTCGCCAGCGCGTGCCCGTTGATCGAGACGTGCAGGCCGCTATTGTACTGGAGGTAGACCGGCGTGTAGCCGAAGTCGCGCGCGAGCGCCGCGCCGTGGTCGTGCCCCGCGCGCGTCCATTGCAGGTCGCCCATGCACAGGCCGTGCAGCAGCACGAGGACGCGCCCGCCGGCGCGCGGCAGCCGCGCCGCCAGCGCCGCAGTCTCCAGGCGAAACGGCCGGCCGTCGCGGCGAAACGCCATCGTCGTCGCCAGCGGGTTGGCGCTGGCGGCGAGATAGTCGCCGAGGACACCGTTCAGCGCGGCGACGATCGCCTCGCGCTCCAAGCTCGGCTCGCCCGCGCCGAGCGCGGGGGCGAGCAGTCCGAGCAGTGCATCGATGCTGCCGCCGACGACCCGCGTGACGCCGCGGATCGTCTTGTAGACCAGACCGCTGATCCCGCCGACGCGCCCATCGGGCGCCGCGCCGCCGACGCCGGGAACGCGGGCGATGCGCTCGTGCATCGCCTCGACCAAGTCGGTCAGCCCGGCGGTGGCGTCGGTCGCCAGGCGCACGGCGCCGCGCAGGTGCGGGCTGCGCGGCGGCGCGGCGCGGCTCATCGCCTGCCCCCGCGATGGCTGCCGCTCAGGGCACGGAGGGGACGGGTGTCGTCGAATCGGCACTCGCCGGCGCCGGCGCCGGCGCGTCGCGCAGCTGCCGGCGCAGGATCTTGCCCAGGTTGGTCTTCGGCAGCGGCTCGGTGCGGAACTCGACGATCCGCGGCACCTTGTAGCCGGTCAGGTGTTGCCGGCAATGCTCCAGCAAGGCCTCGGCGGTCAGCGCCGGATCCTTCTTCACGACGACGATCTTGACGACCTCGCCCGACTTGTCGTCCGCCGCGCCGATTGCCGCAACCTCGGCGACGCCCGGATGCAGCGCGACGGCGTCTTCGATCTGGTTCGGGAAGACCTTGAAGCCCGAGACGATGATCATGTCCTTCTTGCGGTCGGTGATCCTGAAGTAGCCGCGCGCGTCCATGAAGCCCATGTCGCCGGTGCGCAGCCACCCCGCCTCGGTGAACACGTGCTCGGTTTCTCCGGGCCGGTTCCAGTAGCCCGGCATGACCTGCGGGCCGCGCACGCAGATCTCGCCGACCTCGCCGACAGCGAGCTCGTTGTCCGCTTCGTCGAGGATGACAGCCAGCGTCGACGGGATCGGGACGCCGATCGTCCCCGTCCAGTCCTCGATGTCGAGCCGGTTCGAGATGACCACCGGAGCGGTCTCGGTCAGGCCATAGCCTTCGACGATGGGAACGCCGGTCGCCTTCTTCCAACGCTCGGCGACGACGCGCTGCACCGCCATGCCGCCAGCGCTCGCCATCTTCAGGTGGCTGGTGTCGAGCTGCGCGAATTCGGGTGCGTCGAGCAGGGCCCGGTACAGCGTGTTGACGCCGATGATCGCCGTGAAGTGGTGCTTGTTGAGGTCGTTGACGAGCGCGTGCAGGTTCCTCGGGTCGGTGATCAGCACGATGTGCGCGCCCTTCTTCATGAACACCAGGTTCGAGGTCAGCGCGTAGACGTGATAGAGCGGCAGCGGGCAGGCGAATACCTCCTTGCCGTCGAGCAGATCGCGCGCGATCCATGCCGTCACCTGCTGCAGGTTGGCGACCATGTTGCCGTGCGTCAGCATCGCGCCCTTGGCCACCCCGGTCGTGCCGCCGGTGTACTGGAGAAAGGCCACGTCGTCGTGGCCGAGCGGCACGTCGTCGAGGCGCTGCGCGCGTCCAGCGCGCAGGACGGCGTTGAACTCGATCGCCTCGGCGATCTTCCAGGCCGGCACCATCTTCTTCACGTACTTGACGATCGCGTTGGTGAGCAGCTCCTTGACGACCGGGAACATGTCGCCGATCTCGGTCGTGATGACGACCGGCTTGATCGCCGGATGGCGCTCGAGGACCTCCTGCAGCGTGTGCGCGAAGTTCTCGAGCACGACGACGACCAGCGCGCCCGAGTCGACGAGCTGGTGCTCGAGCTCGGGCGCCGTGTATTGCGGATTGACGTTGACGACGACGAGGCCGGCGCGCAGCACGCCGAACAGCACGACCGGGTACTGCAGCAGGTTGGGCATCATGATCGCCACCCGGTCGCCCTTCTTCAGGTGCAGCGACTGCTGCAGGTAGGCGGCGAAGTCGCGGCTCGAGCGGTCGAGCTCGGCGTAGCTGAGCGTCGCTCCCATGTTCGTGTACGCGGGCAGGTCGGCGAAGCGCCGGCAGCTCTGCTCCAGCACGTCCTTGAGCGAGGCGAACTCGTTCAGGTCGATTTCGCCCGGGGTGTCCGGGGGGTAGTGATCCAGCCAAATGCGGTCCATCTCGATCTCCTGTGCGTCGCGAATGCGAAACTCTGTCGTGGCTTCTTTTAGACCACGTCCGGCCACGCTTCGCTGATCCAGGTCAATGCGGCGACGAAGAGCGGGTGTAGCGTGACGTCAGGGCAGGCTCGTGAGTGCTTGTTGCATCGATGTGTCGTTCGAGCCCGCGGCAAACAACGCAGCGGCCAGCGCGCGCTCGCGCTTGCCGACGAGATCGATGAACTCCTTCGCACCGTTCATCTCCTGGAACGTGTCGAAACCGCTCTCGAGAAAGCGCTGCAGCTCGGTCAGGCCGGCAGCGCGCGCGGGCCCACGCATCAGGCGCAGGCTTTGCCGCAGGAAGGGCTTGCGCGTCAGCCGGTCCAGGTCGGTCGCGATCCTCAGCGTCAGCGCGATCTGGCGCTCGCGGTCGGAGGGCCGGCCGGCCTGCTGCCAGACCCGGATGTAATCTGCGGCGGTGACCCGTGCGTCTGCGAGCAGCGCGCCGAGTTCCGTATCGAAGGTCTCGGACAAGGCGTGCAGCTCGCCCAGCGTCGCGACCGTCGCGACGATTTCGTTCGGAAAGAACCGCGTCATTCCCGGGACGACGCGAGCGAACTGCGCGTCGCGCCGAGTGAAGTCGCCAGGGCCGTACAGCTCCTCGAGGAAGAAGCGCGCCGCCGCGCCGTAGCGCGCGCTGGCGAGCAGGTCCGCATAGGTGTGCGTAAAGCGCCGTTGCTGGAAGGCCTTCAGCGCGACGACCTTGGCGCCGAGGGCGGGGTCGGCCGATCGGCGCTGCCGCTCGGCGTCGACGACGTGCAGGTGGGCGAGGATGGCGACGGCCGAGGGGTGCATAGGGTGGGGGGATCGCGTGCGCTGCGCCGCCAACTGTACCGAGCAGCCGCGCCAGCCGGTTCGCGCGACGCGCCGAACGCTCGCGTTCCGGGCGCCGCTACCATCGTCACGCATGAGCTCACCGATCCGCATCCCCGGCCTGCGCCTGCTCCATTCGCCGGGCCCGACCCGCGTTCCCGACGAAGTCGTCAACGCGATGGCGCGCCAGCCGACCGACCTGGCCGACCCGCGCCTGCACCTCATGATCTCCGCCTGCGAGTCGGGAATGAAGGAGCTGCTGCAGACCGAACGCGCCGAGGTCTTCTTCTACGCCGCCAACGGCCACGGCGGATGGGAAGCCGTGATCGCCAACCTGGTCGCACCGGGGACGTCGATCCTGGTCCCGGGCACCGGGCACTTCTCGGACAACTGGGCCGAACAGGTCGAAGCGTTCGGCGGGAAGGCACTGCGCACGCCTTACGCCGAAGGATTTCCGATCGACCCCGCCGCGGTGGAAGCGGCGCTGCGCGACGACACCGAGCACCGCATCGGCGCCGTCTTCGTCGTCCACACCGACACGGCGAGCGGAACGACCTGCGATCTGGCGGCGCTGCGCCGCGCCATCGACGCCGCCGCGCATCCGGCGCTGTTCGTCGTCGACGTCGTCGCTTCGCTCGGCGCGGCGCCGTTCGCGATGGACGAGCTGGGCGTGAACGCGGCGATGGGCGCGTCGCAGAAGGGCCTGATGGTGCACCCGGGCCTGGCCTTCGTCGCGGCCGACGAGCGGGCGATGGAGGCGGCGCGGCGCAATCCCACGCCTCGCTTCTACTGGGATTGGGAGCGGCGCCGCGGCAGCCAGTCGTACCGCAAGTTCTGCGGCACGCCGCCGCTGGCGCACATGGCCGGGCTCGAGGCGGCGCTCGGCCTGATCGCGGCCGAAGGCCTCGCCAACGTGCACGCGCGCCACGCGCGCCTGACCCGGGCCGTGCACGCGGCCGTCAACGGCTGGGGCGAGAGCGGCGCACTGCGCCTGTTCACGAAACCGGCGTCGGCGCGCTCGGTCTCGGTGACGGCGGTCGAGGTCGAGTCGGGAATCGACCCGGAGGCGCTGCGCACGGTCGCGCGCGAGCGCTTCCAGGTCGCCATCGCCGGCGGCCTCGGGCCGCTGAGCGGGCGCGTCTTTCGCATCGGCCACCTGGGCGACATGAACGAAGCGATGATCCTCGGCTGCCTCGCCGGAGTCGAAGCCGCGATGCAGGTGCAGCAGATCGCAATCGGCCGGCACGGCATCGACGCCGCGATCGCCGCGCTCACCGAGCCGCCCGCCTGACGGCGCGGCGGGGTCGCGAATCAGGGCGCGGCGATGCTCCGCCGCACGATGAGTCGGTGCACCTTCTTGCCCGACGACAGGTTGACGCTCTCCTGGTCGAGAAGGATCGTGTCGCCCGCCGCCAGCTCGCCGGTGACCAGCCGCTTGTCGAAGGCGGCATACAGGCGACCGCTTGGGTCGCGCATCGATTCCCCTTCGGTGACGCGCCAGCTCAGGAACAGGGTACCCGAGGGGCGCAGCAGGGCAAGCAGCCGTCGCGTCGCCGCGCCGACGACGGACGGATCGAGATGCATGATGACGGTCTCGCACAGCACGTTCTCGTACGCGCCGGCCACAAGACCGTTCAGCTCGGGCAGGACCGCGAGCCCGAAGCGGATCGCCGGGCAGGACTCCCGGGCTTGCCGCAGCAGGCCTTCGGAAGCGTCGTAGCCGCTCGCCGCGTAGCCATTCGCGGCCAGCCACGCCGTATCGCGACCCGTGCCGCAGCCGATGTCGACGGTCGGGCCGGGACGGAAGTGCGCAACCAGCAGTTCGTAGAGATCGGTCGGAGCGGGTTGGCCGCGCCAGTCGCGGGCGAACTGCGGACTTGCGGCGTCGTAGGCGGCCAGCGTTTGCTCGTCCATGACAGGTTTATACCGATGCCACAATTCACCTTTTGGTGAATTATCGAATCCCAGGCCCGATGACGAAAGGGGTTCCATGAGCACGCAGCGACTCGGTCTCATCATGCATGGCGTCACCGGACGCATGGGAACGAATCAGCACCTGGCGCGCTCGATCGCCGCGATCCGCGCGCAGGGCGGGGTCGTCCTCGGCAATGGCGACCGCGTCATGCCCGACCCGATCCTCGTCGGCCGCAGCGCCGACAAGCTCGAAGCGCTCGCCCGGACCTACGGGATCGCGCGCTGGAGCACCGATCTCGACGAGGCCCTGGCCAACCCGGACGACGCGGTCTTCTTCGACGCCGGGACGACGCAGCTGCGCCCGACCCTGCTCGCCCAGGCGATCCACGCCGGCAAGCACGTCTATTGCGAGAAGCCGATCGCGACGAACCTGAACGAGGCGGTAGCGATCGCCCGGCTCGCCGAGGCCTCGGGCCTCAAGCACGGCGCCGTCCAGGACAAGCTCTTCCTGCCCGGGCTGCGCAAGGTCGACATGCTGCGCCGCGCCGGCTTCTTCGGCCGCATGCTCTCGGTGCGCATCGAGTTCGGCTACTGGGTGTTCGAGGGCGACCTGCAGCCGATTCAGCGCCCGTCGTGGAACTACCGCAGCGAAGACGGCGGCGGCGTCATCCTCGACATGATGTGCCACTGGCGCTACGTGCTCGACAACCTGTTCGGCGAAGTCAAGGCCGTCTCGTGCCTCGGCGCCACACACATTCACAAGCGCTGGGACGAAGCCGGCCAGCCCTACCCGGCGACCGCCGACGATGCCTCGTACGCGACGCTCGAGCTGACCGGGCACCAGGGCGAGCCGGTGATCGCCCAGGTCAACAGCTCGTGGACGACGCGGGTCCGGCGCGACGACCTCGTCACCTTCCACGTCGACGGCACGGACGGCTCGGCGGTGGCGACGCTGACCGGGTGTCGGACGCAATCGCGAGTCAACACGCCGCGCCCGGTCTGGAACCCCGACGTCAGGCAGACGATGAACTTCCTGGAGCAATGGCAGGAGGTTCCCGACGTCGAGAGCTACGACAACGGCTTCAAGATCCAGTGGGAGCATTTCATCCGCCACGTCATCGGGAACGCGCCCTATCGCTGGACGCTCGCCGAAGGCGCGAAAGGCGTGCAGCTGGTCGAGGCGGCGCTGCAGAGCTGGCGCGAGCGGCGCTGGATCGACGTGCCACCGCTCGCGCTCTGAGGCGACCATGACGCTGGTTCTTCGCCTTCCCACGGTACAAGGGACGCTGGCGCCGTATGCGCTGCGCGGAGCCGCCGCTGTCGCGCCGGCGGCGCGCGGCACGGTGCTCAACCGCATCGCCTATTCGGCCGCGCACGCCGTCGCCGACCCGCTGGCGGCGATCGATCCCTGGCTCGAGAGCCGTGTCGACTGGGCCGCGACGATCGCGTATCGGCGACGCCTGTGGTCGATGGGCCTGGGCGTCGCCGAGGCGATGGACACGGCGCAACGCGGCATGGGCCTCGACTGGCCGACCTCGCTCGAGCTGATCGGCCGCTCGCTCGACGCCGCGCACGACGTCCCCGGCGCCCTGATCGCGTCGGGTTGCGGCACCGACCAGCTCGCGGCCGACGCCGCGCGCAGCGTCGACGACGTGATCCGCGCCTACGAGGAGCAGATGGAAGCGATCGAGCGGCTCGGCGGCAGGCTGATCGTCATGGCGAGCCGCGCCTTGGCCCGCGTCGCAACCGGTCCGAGCGACTACGAGCGCGTCTATTCGCGGGTCCTGAGCCAGGCGCGCGAGCCGGTGATCCTGCACTGGCTCGGCGCGATGTTCGACCCGGCCCTGGCGGGCTACTGGGGATCGGACGACGTCGACGCGGCGATGGACACGGCGCTGGGGATCATCGGCGCGCACGCGAGCAAGGTCGACGGGATCAAGATCTCGCTGCTCGACAAGGACAGAGAAATCGCGATGCGGCGGCGGCTGCCTGCGGGCGTTCGCATGTACACCGGCGACGACTTCAACTACGCCGAGCTGATCGAGGGCGACGGCGTCGGCGCCGCGCCGAACCAGCGGCACAGCGACGCCCTGCTCGGCATCTTCGACGCGATCGCCCCGGCGGCGAGCGCAGCGCTGGCGGCGCTCGCTGCGGGCGACAGCCGGCGCTTCCACGAGATCCTGGCGCCGACGGTGCCGCTGTCGCGCCACATCTTCAGCGCACCGACGCGCTACTACAAGACCGGCGTCGTCTTCATGGCCTGGCTGAACGGGCACCAGAGCCACTTCACGATGGTCGGTGGACAGCAGAGCACGCGTTCGCTGCCGCATCTGGCCGAGCTGTTCCGCCTCGCCGACGCGGCCGGGCTGCTCGAGCAGCCCGAGCTCGCCGCGCATCGCATGACGTCGCTGCTCGCGTTGCACGGCATCGAGTGAGATCGGAATGCGCGACTTTTCCGGCGGCCACGAGTGGCTCTCGATCAACACGGCGACGCTGCGTCGGCAGAACGGCGTCGAGCAGCCGCTGCCGGTGATCCTCGACGCCTGCGCGCGGCACGGCATCCGCGCCGTCTCGCCCTGGCGCGACCAGGTGCATGCGGCGGGGCTGGCGCAGACNGCGCGATCGATACGGGCCCACGGCATGGCCCTGTCGGGCTACTGCCGCGGCGGCATGTTCACCGCCGTCGACGCAGCCGGTCTCCGGGAAGCCCGCGACGACAACCGGCGCGCCGTCGACGAGGCGTGCGAGCTGCAGGCCGCGTGCCTCGTGCTCGTCGTCGGCGCGCTGCCGGGAGCGCTGCAGGGCCGCGCCGCGCACAAGGACCTGGCGCTGGCGCGCAGCCAGGTGCGCGACGGCATCGCCGCATTGCTCGAGTACGCGCGGGCCCGGGCGATGCCGCTCGCGATCGAGCCTCTGCATCCGATGTACGCGGCCGACCGCGCCTGCGTCAACACGCTCGAGCAGGCGCTCGACCTCTGCGACGAGCTCGACCCGGTGCAGGCCGGCGCGCTCGGCGTCGCCGTCGATCTGTACCACGTGTGGTGGGACCCGAAGTTGAGCGAGCAGATCGCGCGCGCCGGCAAGCAGCGCCTGCTCGCCCTGCACGTCTGCGACTGGCTGACGCCGACGACCGACCTGCTGAACGACCGCGGGATGATGGGCGACGGCGTCATCGACATTCGCCAGGTGCGCGGCTGGGTCGAGGCGCAGGGCTTCGCCGGCGACAGCGAGGTCGAGATCTTCTCGCACCACTGGTGGCAGCGCAGCCACGACGAGATCCTGGCGACCTGCATCGATCGGCATCGGCGCTGCGTCTGACGCCGCGCAACGCGATTCGCGGCTCGGCCTCCGCTCAGGCACCGATGCCGACGATCGCGATGTGCCTGCGGCCGTCGCCACCCTGCGGTACGCTCCACGGTGACCGTCGCGCCGTTCATGGATCACCCGCGACCGCTGACGAAGAAG
>JGI24140J50213_10000285_pt1 | contig 23872 bp, 23 predicted proteins | sample BarGraIncu00222A_FD_50213 | JGI IMG/M metagenome (IMG submission 50213)
ACCGCGAAAGCAGCGGCAAGATTGATAGCTGTAGTGGTTTTACCCACACCACCTTTCTGATTAGCGATTGCAATGACCTTTGCCATAATTCCGTTGATTTATAGTATTTTACAGGTGAAAGACAGTTAAGTAAAAGCCTTTTATCCGTTTACAAAAGTACGACTTTAGGTCAAACCAAAATGAGTATTGGCGTAAAAAATAGAAGAATGTTATTAACTGGTAAATATCCAGCTCATAAGAACTGTAAGGTGAAATAAAGCTTTATGAAAAAATCAGGAATTAACTGAAAGATCTTCAAAGCTTATATCTACATGCTCTTCTTCAAGTAAATTTTCATCTCTTAGAGGAGGTTGCTGACCGGTCTCAATAAAATCAATTACATCACTCAACCCATTTGCAAACTTTTCAAAATCTTCTTTATAAAGAAAGAGTTTATGCTTTTCAAAAGAATATTTTTCTGTAACAGTGTCAAATCGTCTTTTGCTTTCGGTGATAGTAATATATAATTTTTCGGTTGCTGTTTGCTTAACGTCAAAAAAATAGGTACGCTTACCAGCTTTTACTGCTCTGGAAAAAATCTCGTTATTGTGTTCTCTTGGATTGTTTTCTTCCATTTGTGTTTTGTTTAAGTCTTATAATACTTTTTATAATCGTGTCAAAGAGTTCTGTAATGGCAAAATTAAAAATATTCTTTGATTATCCCAGATAACTGATTAAAAATATTGTTGGATATTAAAAGTAATAGCAGATATGTAAAAAATAAACTCAATTATGATTTCTTAAGATCGCATTTTCTTTACAGAATTACTTTTCCTCATAGTTTCAATAGATTGTTTTTATGAATGATATTAAAAAGTTATACCTTTGCAACTTCATTTTTGTTTAACCATATTGTTCATTCCCATACGACATGCTTACCAGAAGGCAATTTAGAATAAAAGTTTTACAAGCAGTTTATGCTTTCCATCAGGGTGAAGGTGAGCGGATTGACGTAGCTGAAAGACAACTGTTAAAAAGCATTGAACGCATTCACGAACTTTATATCCATCAACTATCACTTCTTGTCGATTTGATGGAATTCTTTAAGACCCGACTTGAAGAATCAAAAAGTAAACACCTTCCTACCAAAGAAGATTTAAATCCCAATACCCGTTTTATTGATAATCTGTTTATGAGCCAATTGGCTTCGAATATCCATTTTATCAAATATCGCAAGCAATTTAAGGTTTCATGGAATGATGAGACTGAAATGATCCGAAAGTTTTATCAGACGATCAGGGAATCAGATTTCTACAAGAGCTACATGTCGAAAGAAGAGTGTGGTTATAAAGACGATAAGGATGTAGTGTTGCATATCTTTAATGATGTCATTGTTGAATCTACGGTTCTTCAGAGCCTTTATGAGGAGAAAAGTATTTACTGGATCGATGATCTTGAGCTGGCAAACTTTATGGTCGTTAAAACCATTAAAGGATACAGAGCTGCGTGGGATAGCCTGGCAGAGCTGCCCTATGTTTATAAAGCTGGCGATGAAAGAGATCCGGACAGCGATAAAGAATTTGTGGTTCGTCTTTTCAGAAAAACTATCCTTAATAACACTGAGTTAGAACACATGGTTGATCAAAAGGCGCATAACTGGGACGTTGAGCGTATTGCTATTATTGATGTTCTGCTTTTAAAGATGGCATTGGCTGAATTGTTGGAATTCCCTAATATTCCGATAAAAGTTACCCTCAACGAATACATTGAATTGGCAAAGGTATACAGCACTCCGCGGAGTAATGTTTTTGTCAATGGAATCCTGGATAAACTCATCATTGAACTGAAAGAGAGTGGTCGGATTGTGAAAACCGGCCGGGGTTTAATGGAGTAAATCCTTTGGATGAGGCTTTTATTCTCCCTATTTCAACTGAATTGTATTCTTTCCTTGACTGTTGATCTTTTAATTTGCTAAATTTGTGCTTTCAAACTTTATAAGATAATGAAATCTGTTTTTCATCTTTCCATCTTTGTTTGTTTTTTCGTTGTACTGGTTTCTTGTAAATCAAATACAAGCGGCAAAACTACATCTTCTACGGAAAATATTTCAAAGGGTCCTGCCCAGATAAAGTTTGATACCGATATGCATGATTTTGGTGAGGTTACAGAAGGTGAGAAAGTTTCTTACAGTTTCAAGTTTACCAATACAGGTAAAGGACCACTTGTTATAACCGGTATTGCTTCTTCCTGCGGATGTACAGTTGGTGAATATACCCATGATACCATCAAGTCTGGAAAACAGGGTGATGTTACAGTCAGTTTTGACAGTTGGAAACGTGTTGGTTTTCAACAAAAATCAGTAACCGTAAATTCGAATACTAATCCATCTTTTCAGATATTGCGATTTAAAGCAATGGTAATTCCTGCAAATCTCAACGATAAATAAATTGTATCACTTAAATAATATCGATAATGACTCTATCAAATGTTTTATTGCAAGCAGCGGCCGGAGCGCCAGCAACACCTAGCCCTTATGGTTCAATAGGTTTTATTCTTTTAATCATTGTGATTTTTTATTTGTTTTTTATCCGTCCTCAGATAAAACGCACAAAAGATCAGAAAAAATTCAGAGAAGCGTTGAAAAAGGGTGATAAGATTATTACTATTGGTGGTATCCATGGTAAAATCATTGAAGTACAGGATACTACTTTCACGATCGAAGTTGAAGGTGGAAATCGCCTGAAAATGGAAAAGAGTGCTGTTGCTACAAGTGTTGAAGATCAGATTCAGCAAACTCCGGGTAACTAATCCCTGATTTAAACAGATAATATAGAATTAATTTGAAAGCTGATAACGCCAACCGGGATAAACCTGAACGTAAGTTTGCGGATGCCCGGTTGCGGTATCAGTTTTTTTTGTTTTTGTTTTGTTTGCTGGCTTCCATATCCTTTTGGTTGCTCATCAAATTATCAAATGAATATACCCTTTCTTTCACGATCCCTGTTAAGATCGGGAATGTTTACAATGGTCGGATACTGACCGGAGTAAGCGATAGCACCCTTCAGATTTCATTAAAAGCGCAAGGTTATAAGCTTGTCATTTTAAGATATTTCGATGATCCAAAGCCCCTATTCATTGACATTACGATCGATAAAAAAACTGAAAAGGCAAATGAGATCAGTACTGACCTTGAGCTTATGCCGCTGGTTCGCAAATATTCTGCATCACTGGGATTTATAAATGAGATCCGTGCTGTTCATCCCGAACAACTTACGGTAAAAACAAACAGACTTTACAGTAAGACTGTTCCGGTTAAGTTGTCAACTGATTTTACTTTTGCGCCACAATATCTACAGTTTGAGCCTTCGTTGATAAAACCTTCCAATGTTACTGTTTTTGGAACCCGTGCGATGATCGATTCAGTTCAGGTTGCACAACCCGCAGTCATTAAAATAAGAAACATGACTGAAAACGTGGTCTCCTATGTGCATTTGAACAGCAACACACAAATCAATAAACCATATTTCAATCCTTCTACTATTCAGGTCACTATCCCAGTTCGAAAGTTTACTGAAGAGAGTGTTGAAGTCCCCATCCAGCTTTCTGATCCAATCCCAGGTAAAAACATTAAATTGTTTCCCGATAAGGCAGTGGTCTCCTGCATTGTCTCTATGAAAGATTATAAAAAACTTGATTCCAGATTGTTTACAGTCAATGCAAAACTGTCGAATTCAGATAACCTTTATCATCTGACAGTGACCACCGCACCCGATTATGTCCGGAATGTAAAAGTAACCCCCGAAAAAGTTGAATATTTAGTTTTGCGCTAACGATGATAAAAGTAGGAATCACCGGGAATATTGGAAGTGGAAAGAGTACCGTAGCCCGGCTGTTCGAGATGCTTGATGTACCTGTTTTTTATGCTGATCAAAAGGCACGTTTAATCAGTGAACGCATTGATGTGCTCTATGAGATAAAGAAAAAATTTGGGGATAAAGTCTTTGCTGCTGATGGCTCATTAAATCGGAAAGCGGTTGCTGCAATTGTTTTTAGCGATACTAAAAAGCTTTCTGATTTGAATTCAATTATTCATCCAAGAGTAAAGATTTTTTTTAATGCGTGGTGCAATTTGCATCAATCTTCTCCTTATATACTTCATGAATCTGCTATTTTATTTGAATCGGGATTAGATTATCTTTGTGACAGGATAATTCTTGTTACTGCACCTGAGGAGATCAAGATCCACCGCGTCATGCAGCGTGATCTTTTATCCCGACAGGAAGTGATTGGCCGGATGAGTAACCAGTGGGCAGAAGCAAAATTATTGCGTGCTTCTGATTTTAAAATTGTAAATGATGATTGCGCTTCTTTAATTGAGCAGGTAGTTCAGATTGATTCAATTTTAAAATCAAAAATTACTTAGCCATATCAACAATAAGATTATTTTTGTGTTTTGATTTATGCAATCAGGTACCTATATTTAATCACCCTATTTATAAAACTTTAAAAACCATATTATGCTTTTTGATCTTGATCTTGTTAAGTCTGTTTACAGCGGTTTAACACTCCGCGTAGAAAAAGCCCGTACAATGTTGGGCCGTCCATTAACCCTTGTGGAAAAGATTCTTTATGCGCATTTATCAGATAATGAATTAAGTGTTTATAAGCGGGGTATTGATTATGTGAATTTTGCTCCCGATAGAGTAGCAATGCAGGATGCAACAGCCCAAATGGCTCTATTGCAGTTTATGACAGCAGGAAAAAATAAAGTTGCTGTTCCTTCTACAGTACATTGTGATCACCTGATTCTTGCCAAGGCAGGTGCAGTCGAAGATTTGACCCAGGCCAAGGATCAGAACAGTGAAGTCTATGATTTTCTCGAATCTGTTTCTTCACGCTATGGTATTGGTTTCTGGAAGCCCGGAGCCGGGATCATCCATCAGGTAGTACTTGAAAATTATGCATTTCCAGGTGCTTTGATGATTGGGACTGACTCGCATACTGTGAATGCCGGTGGGCTTGGAATGATTGCTATTGGTGTTGGTGGTGCAGATGCAGTTGATGTCATGGTAGGGTTGCCATGGGAACTCAAAATGCCCAGTCTGATTGGCGTTAAACTCACAGGTAAACTCAATGGCTGGACCTCTTCAAAAGATGTTATTTTAAAAGTTGCCGGTATTTTGACAGTTAAAGGCGGAACCGGTGCTATCCTTGAATATTTTGGTGAAGGCGCAGATAGTTTGTCAGCAACTGGAAAAGGAACCATCTGTAACATGGGAGCAGAGATCGGTGCTACAACTTCTGTTTTTGGTTATGATGACAAGATGGGCGATTATCTCAGGGCAACAGGACGCTCAGAAATTGCAAACATGGCCGATGGATTACGTGCTGATCTCAGGTCGGATGAAGATGTCTATCTACATCCCGAAAAATATTTTGATCAATTGATCGAGATTAACCTTTCGGAACTTGAACCATATATTAATGGACCTTATACTCCCGATGCTGCTTTCCCGATTTCTGAATTCGGGAAAATGGTTAAAGAAAAGAATTATCCTTTGAAACTTGAAGTTGGTTTAATCGGTTCCTGCACAAATTCTTCTTATGAAGATCTGACCCGCGCTGCTTTTGTAGCCAAACAGGCCAGTGATAAAAAACTGAATGTACAAAGCGAATTCATCATTACCCCGGGATCTGAAATGATCCGTTTCACAACTGAACGTGATGGCATCCTGGGAAGCTTTGAGAAAATTGGTGGAGTAGTAATGGCCAATGCCTGCGGACCTTGTATCGGTCAATGGAAAAGACATACCGATGATCCAACCCGCTCTAATTCAATCATCACATCTTTCAACCGTAATTTCGCCAAAAGAAATGATGGCAATCCAAATACACATGCTTTTGTTGCGTCACCTGAAATTGTAACTGCATTATCTATTGCCGGACGTCTCGATTTTAATCCTTTGACTGACACTTTGGTTAATGCTGATGGTGTTTCTGTTAAACTGGATGAGCCTGTTGGCATTGAGCTTCCGATAAATGGTTTTGATGTAAAAGATCCGGGTTATTTAGCGCCACCCGCTGATGGAGGAACTCTCGATGTTAAAGTAAATCCGAATTCCGAGAGACTACAATTATTGGTTCCTTTTGATAAATGGGATGGAAAGGACTGGACCGGTTTAAGATTATTGATCAAGGTCAAGGGGAAATGCACAACCGACCATATCTCTATGGCAGGGCCCTGGTTGCGTTTCCGTGGACATCTTGACAATATTTCTAACAACATGTTGATTGGCGCTACCAATGTTTTTAACGAGAAAATTAATCTTGTCCGAAATCCAATCAATGGCGATTACGATACTGTTCCTGCAACTGCACGTGTTTTGAAGGCTGCTGGTGTTGGAACAATTGTAGTTGGTGATGAAAACTATGGTGAAGGTTCTTCACGCGAACATGCAGCAATGGAACCCAGGTTTCTGGGAGTAAAAGTTGTACTGGTTAAGTCATTTGCCCGTATTCATGAAACTAATCTCAAGAAACAAGGAATGCTTGCATTGACTTTCATCGATAAATCTGATTATGAAAAAATCAGGGAAGATGATCAGATCGATATCGTTGGTTTGACAACCTTCGCTCCCGGCAGCCAGATAGCACTTGTATTGCACCATTCAGACGGAAAAACAGAAAAATTCAACGTGGCGCATACCTATAGTGAGAACCAGATTGACTGGTTTAGAGCGGGCGGAGCATTAAATTTGATACGTTTGCAACAAAAAGTGTAACCTTTTGAAAGAAATTGCGTTATATTTGTTAAAAAGGAAAATATGATACGCACAATTCTTTCTGCCGTAGTGGTGATGCTTTTGCTCAGTTCATGCAATATGGATTGCCTGGAAGGTCGTGGCGACCTGAAAACCGAAACCCGTGTGATGAAGTCTTTTACTAAGATTTCGTTAAAGATGGATGCTAAAGTTATTATAACCAAAGACTCTGTTCAAAGTGTCCGCATTGAGGCTCAACCAAACATCATGCAGATCCTCAATACTGAAGTTTCAGGTAAATGGTTATATATTGATACAGAAGATTGTATCACAGACTATAAGCCCATTACAATTTACATTTCCACACCTTCTCTGGAAGGCCTTGAAATCAATGGAAACGGATCAGCCGAGGGAAGAGGAAATTTCTCTACTGACAAGGTTGAGCTTACTATCAATGGCTCTGGATCTATAACAATTGGACTGAATGCCAACGAAGTTAATTCAGATATCAAAGGTTCAGGAAATATTAACCTGTCAGGATCAGCGCGTAAGTCTAATATGGATATTATGGGTTCAGGCGATATCAATGCACAGGAATTGGCTGCTGAAGTAGCACATGTAGACATCAAAGGTTCAGGTAACTGCAAAGTGTTTGCTATCGGTAAATTAGATGTTGATATTGCAGGAAGCGGTAATGTTTATTATAAAGGCAAACCTGATATTTCTACAAATATTGCTGGAAGCGGAAAGTTAGAAAAGAGCAATTGATGATTATCTTTGCTTAATGCTAAGACGAATAAAATGTTTTTTTACAGCACTACTTCTACCCGTTTTTGTGATAGCACAGACGGGTGGAAGTGGTGTTTTTCCTTTCCTGAATAATAATGTATCGGCACGTATTGCAGCACTGGGTGGAAACATGTTGGCCATCGACGACAATGATCTTTCCATAGCAGTGATGAATCCATCGCTGATCAACGCTGAGATGAATAATGCTTTCAGCCTGAATTATACTGATTTTTACAGTGATATCAAAAGTGGGAATGTTGCCTTCTCGCATACCTATGAAAAAGCAGGAAGTTTTGCTCTGGGAATGCAATTTGTTAATTACGGTAACTTTATTGCAACAAATGATAATGGCGACCAACTGGGCACTTTTACTGCCGGTGAATACGCAGCTTCGGTAGGGTGGGGGAGGAGATTGGATTCAACTTTTTCGATAGGCGCCAATCTTAAATTCGTTTATTCTTCATTTGATATCTATAATTCTTATGGGATCGTAGCCGATGTTGCAGCCACATATCACACAGCAAATCAAACGACTATTTCTTTATTGGTGCGCAATATCGGGAGGGAATTGAAATCTTACGAGTCGGGTTACGAAGGAATTGTTCCCATGGAAATACAATTGGGCATGTCGCGTAAACTTGAACATCTGCCATTGCGGTACAATATTCTGTTGCATGATTTGCAACGATGGAATCTGCGTTATACCGACCCCTCAAAAACCAGTACAGATCCATTGACCGGTGATCCTGTGAAACAAGACAAGTTTATGAATATTCTGGATGAAGGGTTGCGACATGTAATTTTAGGGGTTGAATTGATGCCTGTCAATCGATTCTTTTTGCGATTAGGGTATAATCCACAACTCCGTAAGGAGATGAAACTCGATACCAAAGCTTCCACAGTTGGTTTTTCCTGGGGATTTGGCATCAAAATAAAAAAAATCAGCATCGATTATGCACGTTCAACATGGCATTTAAACGGTTCTCCCAACTATTTTACCATTTCTGCCAATCTTTCTGATTTTATGAAGTAGAAGGAAATCTGTTTTCCCCCTAACTATTTTATATCTTTGTATCATGCAAATAACTATTGACGATAAATCGGGTTTTTGTTTCGGAGTAGTGAATGCTATCCGAATCAGTGAAGAAGAGTTGGGCAAGGATAATATTGCCTGCTTAGGTGATATCGTGCATAACAGCAGGGAAGTAGACCGCCTGAAAGAACAAGGACTCACGATTATTAATCATGATGAATTGCCAGAATGGTCCGGTAGAAAAGTATTGATACGTGCGCATGGTGAACCTCCGTCTACATATCATACTGCAAAACAACTCAATGTCGAGATTGTAGATGCAACCTGTCCTATCGTTCTCAAGCTTCAGGACCGAATCAAAAAGAGTTATTTTGAAATGAATGAACTCAATGGTCAGGTTGTGATTTATGGAAAAGAGGGTCATGCCGAAGTCATTGCATTGATGGGGCAAACCAGGGGAACTGCGATTCTGGTCACTGGAGTAAAGGATATCGACAAGATTGATTTTTCATTGCCGGTCAGGCTTTATTCTCAGACCACGAAAGATCCTTCAAAATATGCTGAATTAGGTGAGTTGATTTTTACCAGGATGCGAAAAATTAATGGCATCAATGCTGATTTCAAGCAGTTCAATACAATTTGCGGTCAGATGGCTGGTCGGGCTCCAAATCTGCAGGTGTTTGCCAAGGCTCACCAGGTAATTGTTTTCGTGGGAGGTGATAAAAGCTCCAACGCGGTTGCTCTTTTCTCGGTGTGTAAAATGGCAAACCCATGCAGTTATTTCGTTTCAGAGCCATCCGGACTGCAACAAGAATGGTTCCATGGCATTAATGATGTAGGGATCAGCGGAGCCACATCAACCCCGACATGGTTAATGAAAGAAGTCGCAGAGGCGATAAATAAAATGACGCAAGACTAGGCACTGTATGTATCTTCAACGATTGACCATCAATAACTTCAAGAACTATGAGGAGGCGGAACTGTCTTTCTCGGGCAAAATAAATTGTTTTGTCGGGAATAATGGTGTCGGAAAAACCAATCTTCTGGATGCGATCCATTATCTTTCAGTTACAAAAAGCTTTTTTAATCTGGTGGACAATCAGAATATCAGACATGAAGCTCCTTTCTTTGCCATCCATGGTACTTATATCACCGGTGGCGAGATGCAGGATTTGGTAAGCTGCATTCAACAACGCAGCCAAAAGAAACAATTAAAAATCAATAAGAAAGATTACGATAGGATGGCCGATCATATTGGCCGGTTTCCCGTGGTCATGATCTCACCTTCAGACCGTGACCTGATAAACGATGGCAGTGATTTGCGCAGAAAGTTTTTAGATGGCGTGATCTCTCAGTTCGACAGGGCTTATCTCGATGATCTGATTGCTTACAACAAGGCGCTCATGCAACGAAATGCGCTGTTGAAGCAATTTGATGAGATGCGCTTTTTTGATGCCACCTTGCTTGAGATATGGGATCATCAGTTAAGTCAGACCGGAATGCGCATCTATGAAAAGCGGAAGACTTTTCTGGAAGGCTTTGTCCCGATGTTTAGTCATTATTTTTCATTTATCTGCAATAGTCGCGAAAAGGTTGATGTTGTCTATGAGACGCAACTTGGCGAGTTGGATATGGAAGGCTTGCTAACCGCCAATATTGACCGCGACAGGTCAGCCCGTTATACAACAGTTGGGATTCATAAAGATGATCTTGATTTTAGAATCGATACTTATCCGGTGAAGAAATTTGGCTCACAGGGACAGCAAAAATCTTTTGTGATTGCAATAAAGTTGGCCCAGTTTCATTATACCCGGCAGGTTAAAGGGTTTAAACCCATATTGCTACTCGACGATATCTTTGATAAACTCGATGGTCTACGGGTAGAACAAATCATCCGTTTGGTGGGTGAAGATGGTTTCGGACAGGTTTTTATTACCGACACACAACGTGACCGGATAGCCGGAATCTTCTCTAAGATAGAAATCGATCACAAGATTTTTGAAATCGTAGATGGTAGCGTTAACGAATCAACCGAAACTGCTCTATCATGAAATCGTCGAACGAATTTACCCTAAAACAAGCCATTGAGGCCCTGATTGATCAGTATAAAATTAAGGAGAAGCTCAGCGAGACTGTCGTGATCAACGATTGGGAAAAGATAGTAGGAAAGATGATTGCCAGGCATACCAAAAACATGTACATCAAAAAGAGAATCCTTTTCGTGGAACTCGATAATGCAGCCTTACGGAATGAATTAAGCTATGCCAAAACCAAACTGGTTGTAGCAATTAATAAGTCGCTCAATTCAGAAGCCATAGATGAAATCGTTTTTACCTGATCTACTTCACCTTGAAGTCCATCATCTTACGTCCATCCAGAAATACTTCCAAACGATCATTCAATTTCACCGGTCCAACGCCTGCCGGTGTTCCTGTGAAGATCAGATCCCCGATTTTAAGCGTTAGAAATTGTGAGACATAAGCTATGACCTGTTCAAAAGTGAAAATCATATCTTTCGAGGAACCATTCTGAACAGTCGTCTCATTCAGATCGAGCCTGATATTCAAATCATCCAGTGAAGCAAATGATTCTTTTGGTATGAATTCACTGATGGGTGCCGATCCATCAAAGGCCTTCGCCATTTCCCACGGCAATCCTTTTTCTTTGCATTTCTGCTGAAGATCGCGGGCTGTAAAGTCTATACCTGTTCCGATGGCATCATAATAGGTATGAGCATAACGTTCCTGGATATATTTACCCACTTTGCAGATGTGAAGGACGATCTCGGCTTCATAATGAATTTCTTTCGAAAATTCAGGATAAAAGAAAGGGAAATTATTCCGTACAATCGCCGATTCAGGTTTCATAAAGAAAACAGGTTCTTTTGGAACGGGATTGTTTAACTCTTTAGCATGTTCAATATAATTGCGGCCAATACAAATTATCTTCATGTTTTTTGTCGGGAAAATTTAAAAAATGGAGTTTAAAAATGCAAAATACTATTATGATAAAAAGATGATAAAACTCCCTTAAGATTAACGGTTTATGGATACTTGAAGGATACTTAATGGATACTTGAAGGATACTTAATGGATACTCTAAAGGTATCCATTAACCATCCTTCAGGTATCCCTCAATTATTTATCAACTATTCCTGATATCATCTTTTTATATCCTTTTTCAGGTGGATTTATGATTTGGTTTAGCGATTGTTGAAAGCACGTAATTTGATCGCAGTAATCAGCTTTTTTGTTGAAAGCGGAAACTCGGCTTTCATCATCCAGTCGTAATAAGCTGGCTCTGTGCGGAAAACATCTTCAACGGTTTTGCCTTTGTGTTTGCCAAAATTAAACATTTCGGCATTGTCTTTATTGAAAATGATTTGTCCGACAAGGTCAGCGCTTTGGTTGTAATAGGAGAACTCAGAAAGCGTCTTGATATTGTTTTCGATCGGAAAAGCTGTCTTGCCACTTCTGTCGGTATATTCGGTTCCGGCATAACGATCGAGCTGAGCCTTTAAAATTTCATAGGTTGCTACTGTGTCAGCTTCTGCGCTATGTGCGTTCTCGAGGCTCTCATTGCAGTAAAAACGATAGGCTGCACTCAGCGTCCGTGCCTCCATCTTATGGAAAATATTTTGAACATCGACAAGGCGTCTTCCTTTCAGATCGAAATCCACACCCACTCTTAGAAACTCTTCGACCAGCAAGGGGAAATCAAATTTGATGGCATTGTAACCACTCAGGTCTGCATTGCCAATAAATTGTACAAAATTTGAAGCCATTTCAGCAAAAGTAGGCTCGTTTTTTACATCCTCATTGCTGATTCCATGAATGGCAGTAGATTCAGCGGGTATCGGAACAGTTGGATTGATGCGATGGGTATGGACTTCCTGTTTTCCATCGGGCATTATTTTTAACATGCTGATTTCGACGATGCGATCAGTCATAATATTGATACCTGTAGTTTCAAGGTCTAGGAAAACGATTGGTTTCGTTAGATTGAGTTCCATTATTGGCGTTTATTTTTAAATATAAAAAGCTTTGCAATCCCAAATAGTTTTGGTTTTGCAAAGCTCGTTAATTTTATGATGTGTTGATTAAATTGTCTGACTTTCGTCGAAGTTCTCTAATATTTCTGCAATTCTTTTGAGAAACTTACCGCCCAGGGCCCCATCAACGATGCGGTGGTCAAAGGCAAGCGACAGAATCATGCGTTGACGGATGGCAATTACATCACCTTCGGGAGTCTCGATGACTACAGGTTGTTTATGAATGGTTCCGAGTCCAAGTATTGCAGCCTGAGGCTGATTGATAATTGGCGACCCAGTCAGACTTCCGAACTGACCGAAGTTAGTGATGGTAAATGTGCCTTCCTGGATATCATCCGGGCTCAACTTGTTATTGCGTGAACGTTCTGCAAGATCATTGACTGATTTGGTGATTCCAAGCAGGTTTTTCTGATCAGCATCCTTGATGACCGGAACAATCAGATTGCCATTTGGTAATGCTGCGGCCATACCTATATTGATGTGTTTGCGCAGAATTATATTGTAACCATCAACAGATGCATTTACTCCCGGGAAATCTTTCAGTGCCTTAGCTGCAGCTTCAATAAAGAATGGAGTAAAGGTGAGTTTTTCACCTTCTCGTTTCAAAAGAACATCCTTCATTTTGTTGCGCCAGTTTACAATTTTGTTCATATCGACTTCATGGAACATGGTTACATGGGGTGAAACCTGTTTCGACATGACCATATGGTCGGCAATCAACTTGCGCATCCGGTCCATTTCAACTATTTGATCCCCGGTTGAAGCTGTGACAACTGGTGCTTTAACCGGAGGAGCCTGAGATGCTGTCGGTTGAGGAATAGCAGTCGGAGCAGGAGTTTGGGCTGTGGCTTCTGTTTTAGCTGGTGCTGATTCAGCAGCAGGGGTTGGTTTCGAAGTCCGGGTCTTCAAAAATTCAAGTACATCTTCTTTGGTCACTCTGCTATCTTTGCCACTTCCGGTGATGAGATCGAGTTCTTTGACCGAAATGTTTTCCTGTTTTGCAATGCTTTTAACCAATGGAGAGTAAAACTTATCAGAAACAGCTTCAGGCGCTTTCTCTTCTTCAACGACTTTTGGCGTTTCAGCTTCAGGAACAGCAGCAGGTGTAGTTTCTTTTTCCACAACTGCGTTTTCTCCATCCATATCAATGATGGCAATCAGCTTCCCAACCGGAACAACTTCTCCTTCTTTGCAAAGTATTTTAATTAATTTGCCTTCGACGGGTGAGGGGATTTCTGAATCAACTTTGTCTGTGGCCAATTCACAGATAACTTCGTCTTCACTGATCATATCCCCTTCGGCTTTCAGCCATTTGGTAATGGTTGCTTCAATTATACTTTCGCCCAATTTGGGCATCACAATATCAAATTTAGCCATGTGATGTTAATAATATTTTTTATAAGAATTGAATATCTTGATTATATGTGCAAATTGAAACAACCGGAAGCCAAAAATGTTTCAAAAAGGGAGCACAAAAGTTAAGCATTTACTTTGGAGGGAAGGGAGAAACGGACGGAATTGGTGCCTATAATTGTTTGTTTTTCTGTATGAGCAATCCGATAAGGGATAGCATACTTTCTCAACGTAAACATCAGAATGATAATCTGATCTGTTGTCAAATCAATTGCACTAAAGATTATTTCATCGGGATTTGATTGTTTGATCTTGTCTATTATGTCGTTAAAAGGGTCTACTCCTTTGTCTTTTTCATTATAAAAATCATATCCCAACTCTTTGTTGTTTGCCGGAGTAACAAAAATCCGAACTCCAACAGGTGTTGTCTGAATGACCAGTTCTTTAATTAGATCAACCTCCTGACCATTGGCAATGATCAGTGCAACCTGTTGTTTTACGGAGTGATTGCCGTTCCATTTATTTTTTAAAATTGAATGAAAGCTCTTTTTAAATGGATCTGAAATGAAAGACCAGAAGGTTGAATGGGCGAATGAATACATGTAATTGTAGATCATTGCGATAGAGGCTCTGAAATATACTCCCGGCAAGATGACCAAAGAAAGCAGCCGTTCGTTTTTCCCGGCAAAGTGTTTGCGGGCAAAAATCAGCATGGCGCCATAAAACAGTCTGACGTAATTCAGGCTACTCTTGCGTGTGCTTTCTCCCTTGTAATGAATCATGGACGCCTCCGGGAAATAATAATTGAAATAACCCGCTTTTGTGATGCGAAACGAAAGATCAATGTCCTCGCCGTACATGAAAAAGTCTTCGTCGAGTAGTCCGATTTCATTCAATACTTTTCGTCGCAACAACATAAAAGCACCTGCCAGAACTTCAATTCTGTTGGTCTCATTTTCAGACAGATGACCTGCATGATAGCGGTTAAAGAATTCAGAATGAGGGAAAAGTTGTGACAGATGACTCATCTTGCAAAAGGAGGCCCAGGGAGTTGGTAATCCTCTTTTGCTTTCCGGTAGAAAATACCCTTGACCATCGATCATCCTGATTCCAAGACCACCGGCCTCAGGATGCGTTTCCATGAATTCCAATGTACGGATCAGAGTGCTTTCTTCAAGCACAGTATCAGGATTGATAAGAAGTACATAATCACTGTCCGATTGACGAATTGCCTGATTGTTTGCTTTGCTGAATCCCTTATTGTCAGGATTTACAATCAGTTTTATTTCAGGAAATCTTTTTCGGATCATACTGACCGAATCGTCTTCAGAACAATTATCGACGACAATAATATCAACATTCAGAGTATGCGAAGCCTTGATGACAGACTTTATGCATTGCTCCAGGAAATGACTGACATTGTAGCTGACGATAATAATTGTGAGTTTCATATTGACTTTCAGAATTCAGATTAACCCTCAGAGACGCAAAATTCTGCATCTCTACAAAAAAAAAGACATCAGATTTATTCTCAGTTTTGAATTTCCTAAATCCAATAAACAAAGATAGCATATTGTCCCGAGTCATCTTAAAAATGAAACAACTTAAGCTTAATCGGTAACAGAAGTGAAAATATCATTATTGTTATTACCTTTGCTATGATTTCATTTATTATATAAATGAGCACCCTAAAATCCTGAATTAACATTTGAAGTTTTTAAGAAATGTCTCACGGTTTCAATGATGTTATGGAAGTCGATAAAAATTAAATAAACAGAAACTCCTGTGAAAAAAATAGTTATAGTTGGAAATTCTGTGGCGCTTCGAATTCGTCCACCACGACAAAATGAGAATGATATATCCTATGCAGAAATTCTTGATGAAAAGTTACCAAATGCCTCTGTAATTAATCTTGCAATTGGTGATACCGTCATGCCGCACGAATCTGTTTGGATTGATAAACTGATTGCATATCATGCCAATTGTTACATCCTGAACTACGGGGTAGTCGATGCCTGTACGCGTTCTGTTCCAAGGTGGATGTGGAATTTCATTCATAATGATAATCCACATCATGGAGTCTTTAAAAAAATGCTTCGTTTTCTCTTCAATTTCTTTGAGACCAGATCCAGAAAGTTTCTAACAGTGATAAGAGGAAAACGCGCCTGGACAAGCAGAGCTGCCTTTGCTTATAAATATGAAAAAATGCTCAGGTTATTACTGAAAGATTCAAATGCCCAATTAATCTGTATCGGAATAAATCGTCCCTCTTCACGGGTTGAACGTTTCCTTCCGGGAAGTGTACGCAATGTTCAGCGTTACAATGAAGTCATCCGTCAGTTGGCTAATAAATACAATTCTGTGTATGTTGAAACCTTCTATGATTTTGACGAAACACTGATACCCGATGGCATAAATTTTAATTCTGAAGGCCATCGCAAACTTGCCGGTATGCTGCTTGATGTCATAAAAATATAGTGTTTCAGAACGATAAGTTGATTTTTTTAATCTAAGACTATTATAAAATGTTTAATAAACAACATATTGTATTTGTAGGTGCCGGAGCTATTGGAACTTCAATGGGAAATATTCTTGCCGCCAAAGAAGACCTACATGTAACCCTGCTTTCAATTGAATCTGATGTGGTTGAAAATATCAATAAGCTTCATCTCAATCAAAAATATTTTCCAGGTATGCCTTTACAGAAAGCATTGAAAGCCACAATGGATAATTCTGTTCTGAGTAAGGCAGACGTTGTTTTTCTGGCCATACCTTCTGTCATTACTGTTAGTTTTGTACTCAAAGTGCAGGAATTATTGAAGCCTGGAACAATATTGGTCAATCTTGCAAAAGGATTTGCCGATGAGGGAATGACTATTGCAGAGAGTCTGGCTAAGAAAGTTGACTTTCCGATCTGTTCGATGAAGGGCCCTACTTTTGCCCGTGAGCTGATGAATAACATTCCAACCAGTTTCACATTGGCTACTGTTGATGAAAAGCTCTATCCTTATTTTAATAAGATATTCACTGATACCTGTATTTACATTGATTACTCCTCGGATATAAGAGGTGTGGAGATGTTAAGTATTCTGAAAAACATCTATGCGATCGTAATGGGAATAGTTGATGCTCAATTTAACTCTCCAAATCTAAGATTCCTTGTTTTCACCAGGGCTTTTTCTGAAATTAAAAACATCATGCTTAAGTTTGGTGGTAATCAGGATACGATATTTAATTATTGCGGTATTGGTGACTTTAGTCTTACTTCTCTCAACGATTTAAGCCGTAACAGAACTTTGGGTCTGTTGATCGGAAAAGGATTCTTTACTCAGAATATATCTGACAAGGTAGTGCTTGAAGGGAAGATTGCAACAGCAGTTTTTTATGAAGAGTTGAAACGGATGAATATTCCTGAAGAAGAATATCCAATCATTGCCGAGTTATATAAAGTATTCAGTGAAAATTATGATGTCTCTGCATTTGTAAGCAGATTACTCAAGGTGTTTCATCCTTAAATAATAGTTTGTAAAAGCTCTTTTTATTTGCTTTTTTATTAAATAATCATGTCATCCCTACGGGATTCATTTATGGTTGTGGATTTTTCTATAATCATTTCATGCCTTCGGCATTGTCTTCATTATTGAAAGAATTGAACTGATACAATGAGTTTTAATTTCTTCAATCCCGAAGGGATGAAATGATTATAGAAAATAAGACATTCAGTCTTGAATCCCGAAGGGATGAAATGATTGTAACAAATAAAAAATTTATTCTTCAATCATTTCGCTAAGCAATGCTGCCATACGCTGTGTAAGTTCGGGGCGGGAGAATCGGTTGATCTCTGAGGGAGAAACAACTAATTCATTTTTCTTATATGCTGAATAAAATGTCTGCAGATGTTTTTTGATGAGCGCTACATCATCAAAGCCGGCCGTTAAGCCACATCCTGTTTCCTTTATAATGGTTGCAGAGTCTCCATCTGTTGGTCCGATACATAAAATAGGTCTTCCCGAAGCCATATATTCAAAGAACTTGCCGGGAAGAATCATCCGGGCATTGGGCGTGTTGTTGATCTGTAACAACAATACTGCAGAATTCTTTTGCAGATTGATCACTTCATCATGTGGCAAATAATCAATCCTGTTCAGACTACTATCCAGACTATGGGAAAAGATACTTTCGGTGATAACAATATCCACATTTCCGGTAAGACATATTTCGAGATCTTCAATAAATCCGGGTATTTCCATTGACAGTTGTTGCAAGGCTTTCCATAAAGAAACCGGATTGCGCGATGCTGCCATAGTCCCGATGTGTGAAATACTGAATTTGCCTTTTGGTTGAACAGCTAAAGGATGCCCGGTGTCATCTGGGTCGAAACCATTGGTAATGATCTGATAAGGACGATCGAGGAGACGTTTGAAGTCGGTAGCCATATAGGGCCCGATTACCGTTACCCTTGTTGCTTCTTTCAATACTTCAAGTTCCATCTTGTGATGAATCCTGTCTGCAATTGATGTCAGCTGAAGCTCTTTATAAAAATCGATGTTTGTCCAGGGATCTCTGAAATCGGCAAGCCAGGGTATTCGGGTCTTTCTGTGAAGCTGAAGGGCTATCCGGTGCATGCTGTGAGGAGGTCCTGTGCTGACAATAGCATCAACAGGGTTTGCCTGCAAATATTGTGTTAGGAACGTTACCGAAGGTTTTATCCAGAAACAACGAGGATCGGGAATCAGGAAATTACCCCTGATCCAGAGTGAAATTGATTTTAGCTTACCGGGCTTCTTTTTTGTGTTTACAAAACCAGCGCCCAGTTTATCACCCTTTTTTAATCCTGCCAGTCTTTTGTATATGAGATACGGTTCCCAGATAGGGCGCCTTATAATTTCCACACCCTCAGGGATATCTTTCTCAAGAGAGTTGTCAGCTTCCGGCAGTTCGGGGTTTTCAGGAGTATAAATCACTGGCTCCCAACCGAACTGCCGGAGGTATTTGACAAATTTCAACCATCTTTGTACTCCCGAACCACCACTGGGAGGCCAGTAATACGTGATGATCAAGAGGCGTTTCATGCTTTTTTCCCGGCTTTTCTCAGCTGACATTCTTTACGTAGTTCTGTTCCAAGAACACCCAAAAGGAGCAGTAATAAAATAATGGATGAACCAAGAGAAAGTTTAGTTCCCAGAATATATGAACGGGGTTCGAATTTATATTCTATCGTGTGATTTCCTGCAGGAACAACCATTGCACGCAAGACATAATCTGATCTGAAATATGGAGCAGGTTTGCCATCAATAAAAGCATTCCAACCCTTGTCATAATAAATTTCAGAGAACACTGCCAACTGATCTGTTTTGGCTTTTGATTCATAAACCAGATCATTGGGTTCATAAGATTTGAGCGTGATCGTTCCGGTTGTGTCATTCGAGAACTTGAAGCTCGACAACTGGTTTTCATAGCGGCTGTCAATAATTGCAGTTTCTTTTGCTTTGAAGTTAGACAATGCATTGATTTCAGCATCAGCATTTGGAACCATTTTGAAACCACGAACAAACCATGCATTTCCACATGCATTAGGGTTTCTTTGTGGTATGGGTTGATTAGCTGTGTCAGGGACGATGATATATTTGGTGTTTAGCATGTTGATGACTTCCAGATTGCCTTTCGACAGTTGAAACTGGATGAGTTCATCATATCTTTTCAACTTGGCAGCATGGTATCCACCAACTGATTTGTGATAAAAAGAGGTGCTGGCATCCTGGTAAGTGCTTACAGCCATATTTAGTACTCTGAAATCAGGGTCTTTATCCATTAGGATATAGTCGTCTGCTCTGGTTGAAGGAAATGGTTGTTCAATTGCTGATTTACGATCATAGTTTTTCTTTCCAAGATAGCGTGAATCGACAGGGATAATGTCAACCATGATCAATACTGCAACAAGAACCATCAACCAATTTGCATTGATGATCTTGCGTGAGAACATCCAGATGAATGCTGCACCTGCCATAATGAACAGGAAGCTACGTAATGCATCAGCACTCAAAATGGTTTTACGAACCATTTCCAGATTGTTAGTTATTTCATTGATCACACTATCTGTTGCACCTTGTTTAGTATAAGCAGCAAAAGCAGAAAGGTCATTCTGGCTGATTAACCCAAAGAATCCGGGGAACATGTAGATAAAGAGGGAAACACCGGCTGTAAGGCCAAGACTGATATAAAAGTAGAGTTGTTTCGTCTTGATGATTTCAGGTTGCTCAATGATTTTCTTTAACCCCATTAAAGCAACGATAGGCATGATTAATTCGGCAAGTACCAGAATCATTGTCGGGGCCCGGAACTTATTGTAGCCTGGGAAGAAATCAAGGAATAAGTTGGTCATGAAAGAAAAGTTATGCCCCCATGCTAGCAATAGAGACAATACAAATCCTGCAAACAAAGGCCACTTGAATTTATCATCAACAATAAACATCCCGAATATAAACAGGAACACAATAAAGGCTCCCACATAAACAGGGCCCGCCGTGAAAGGCTGATTTCCCCAGTAGGAGCTGTGATTCTGAGCGATGATGGGTTTCAATTCCTCTTTAACTGGAGCCATGGCTTCAGGATAATTTCCTAATGCCTCGGATGAACCACCCTTCATATTTGGAATCAGCAATGTCAATGATTCATCAATTCCGTAACTCCATTGTGTTGCGTAATCTTTATCCAGACCACTGGTCTTTATATGGGTAACGTCTTTTAATTCAGACTGTCCACGTGTGGAATATGCTGTATATTCCATTGTAGTCCAAAGATTCGAAATATTTGGACCTATTGCCAGTAAGGCTCCGGCAAATAATACTGCTAGTGCTTTAAAGAAGTCGGGTAATTGTTTTGCTTTGTACTTTTCAATCAGTTGATAGATGCCAATGATGATAGCCATCAAAGCAAGATAATAGGTGATCTGTAGGTGGTTGGCATTGATCTGGAGAGAAAGGAAAAGTGCAAATAGCGCTCCCCCTATGAGATATTTTTTCCGGAATGCCAATAACATTGCTGCAATGACCGGAGCCATATAACCAATAGCATGGGCCTCACTATTGTGACCCGCCACTATTACGATGAAAAAGAAGGAGGAGAAGGCAAATGCAATTGCCCCCACTATACTCAGCCAGGGCTTCATACCCATAGCCATCATCAGGATGAAAAATCCAATGAAATAAAGAAATACAAATCCGGAAGGGGCAGGGAGATTTAACATTAAATACTTGTCAACCCATGTCATCAGATTGCCTTTGTGAACAGTCGAAATCTGATATGCGGGCATACCACCAAACATGGAATTGGTCCATAAGGCCTCTTTTCCTGTGCTTGCACGATAATCGGCAAGTTCTTTCGACATTCCCTTGAAATGTAAAATATCGCTTTGTGACAGACTTTTACCTTCAAACAGAGGATGGAAAAAGGCTATCGTGATAAACAGAAAGAGAACAATGGCTGCTGCTACAGGCCATAGTTTCTGGTAAACAGGATTCTTCATAGGGAATGGTCGTGTTAAATTCGAATTGGTTTATTTAATTTCTTCATAATCCACATAGTCATCATCATTTTTTGATGGTTCCGGCTTTTGTGGTACTTTCTCTACTCTAACAGATCCTTCTCTACGTTGTCTCTTTTGTTGAGAATTAGAATTCTGTTGATTAAACTGATCCTGGAACTGATCCATCTGTTGTTTAATGACATGCGGAAGAATCATTTTGACCAACCACTTGATCAGGTAATAAACAACGATAATTAAAATTAAAATTCTTAAAAACATAGCAATTGAAATCTTTTGATAATGGCGTGCTGTATCATTTGCGTGCGAAGTTAGGATTTTTTGTCTAATAATAGAAGACATATAACAACAAAAAAGGAGGCACTGCCTCCTTTTTTGTTGTTATATGTCTTCGTATACCAGGATAATCGTTCGCTTACTTCAAATTTTTCTCGTCAGAAGTAGTCAGTTTCGTTCTTCCTTTAGCACGACGGTGGGCCAATATACGGCGACCATTAGCAGATGCCATTCTTTCACGGAATCCATGCTTGTTAGCTCTTTTTCTCTGCGAGGGTTGAAATGTCCTTTTCATTTTTTAATTCTTTTTTGGGAGTGCAAAGTTACCTGAATTTTATTAAAATCCAAATAGCTGGTGAAAAAAAATTAAATAGTTATTTTACAGGAATCGCTTTCAACGTTGCAATCAGGAATTTCCAGAATTTATCTACCGAAGCGATGTTAACTTTTTCATCAGGAGAGTGAGGATAACGGATGGTTGGACCAAATGAAATCATATCCCAGTCAGGATAAACGCCACCCAGTAAACCACATTCCAAACCTGCATGGATTGCCATGGTAGCCGGAACTTTTCCATATAATTTATGATACACATCCTGCATGGTCTTCAAAATTGGTGAGTCCATGTTTGGTTTCCAACCGGGATAACTTCCGGTAAGTTCAACTTCGGCACCTGCAAGTTCAAATACACTGCTTACCATTTCACCCAATGAAGCTTTTGCTGAATCAACAGAACTGCGCAAAAGACACTGCAAAAGGATATATCCGTCTTCTGATTTAACACGTGCAAGGTTAGTTGATGTCTCAACCAAACCGGGAACTGAATCGCTCATGCGCATTACGCCATTTGGACAGCCATAAATTGCGTTAACCAGTTTCTTAGTGCTTTCAAGATCGATAACATTTTCAGGTAAATGAGCCTGTTCGATTTTGAAACTCAGATCGGGTTCTACTGCTTTAAATTCATTTTTGAAAGTGGTTTCAAATTGTGTTACGCTTTCGATGAGCTTTTCTGCATTTTCATTGGGTACAGTGACGACTGCAAAAGACTCACGTGGGATTGCATTGCGCAGACTTCCACCATCAATTGAACCAAGACGCATGCCTACCTTGACAGCTTGTTTCATCCAACGATTCATCATTTTATTGGCATTTCCACGACCAAGAATGATTTCCAATCCAGAGTGACCACCTTTCAGACCTTTGATGACAACTTTAAATCCGACATGACCTGCAGGAACTGCTTCTTTTTTGGTTGGAAGCTTAATATTGGCATCAGTACCACCGGCACAGCCTACATAGAGTTCGCCTTCGTCTTCTGAGTCCATATTGAGCAAAATGTCACCTTTCAGGATGCCTGGAGTGATGCCGAAAGCACCTGTCATACCGGTTTCTTCGTCAGCAGTGAATAATCCTTCGATTGGACCATGTGCGATATCTTTTGATTCCAGAATAGCCATAGCAGCTGCAACACCCATTCCGTTATCGGCACCAAGTGTAGTTCCGTTTGCTGTGACCCATTCCGCATCAACAAAGGCTTCAATTGGATCTGTTAAAAAATCATGGGCTTTATCACTATTTTTCTGAGGAACCATGTCTAAATGACCCTGGAGAATTACGCCTTGTCTGTTTTCCATTCCGGGAGTAGCAGGCTTACGGATAATGACATTGCCAACATGATCCATTGTTGTTTCTAAACCAAGCTTTTGGCCGAATTCAACCATGAATTGACGGATCTTTTCTTCGTGTTTTGAAGGACGAGGAATCTGAGTTAAGCTGTAAAAATTTTTCCACACAGCCTGTGGCTCCAGTTTGAAAATATCTTTGTTCATTGTGAAATTATTAGAATTATATCTGTTTATAAGATTAGCTGTAAAATTAGAGAATTATTTACTCTAAGTAAAGAAAACATCATTAAATATTCTTTGTTCTATTCCGAGAGTAAGATTTGATCAACTATTTTTTAAATACCTAAATATTAAAGTATTAAAAATACATCTGACAGGGACTCCTTCTGCGATGAATAGAGGGGAGCTGAAATATTAGTGATACTTCTTGTGTTGCATTTCCCTTCACTTTTGCAGCAT
>JGI24140J50213_10000286_pt1 | contig 23861 bp, 23 predicted proteins | sample BarGraIncu00222A_FD_50213 | JGI IMG/M metagenome (IMG submission 50213)
GGTTACGCGGTCGGATCGTTCCTGCCTTATATGTTCGGCGGGGTAGCGCTGGGACAGGCGGATATCGTCAGGACCGCCACGATCAGCGGGACTCAGAACGATGTGCCCTTCACACCCCTTACCGCGACGGTCGGACAATACAGCCACCTGATCTACGGCTATTCGGGCGGGCTCGGTGTCGACATGATGCTGGTATCATGCCTGTTTCTGCGGGCGGAATGGGAATACATTCGTTTCACCTCGGCGATCGACACCGATGTCAACACCTTCCGGGTCGGTCTCGGCTACAAATTCTGATCGCCGATCCAGGATCCCGCCCAAACCCGTTGACATGGCGGAGTTCGCCTGCTGCTCTGTCGCTGTTCCCAGAACGACGGTGGCCGGTCATGAAAATCTACGGCGACACCAATTCAGGCAATTGCCTGAAAGTGAAATGGGTCAGCGACGCCCTCGCGCTGCCTTACACCTGGATCGACGTCGACACGCGGAAGCGTGAGACGCGTACTGCGCTATTTCTCAAAATGAACAGCGCCGGGCAGGTGCCCGTGATCGAATTCGACGACGGCCGCGTGCTGGCGGAATCCAATGCCATCATCCGCTATCTTGCTCGCGGCAGCGATCTCATTCCCGCGGACGCCTTTGCCGCGGCAAAGATGGACGAATGGCTGTTCTGGGAACAATACAGCCACGAGCCCTATGTCGCGGTCTGCCGCTTCCAGATGGTCTATCTCGGCAAGCCGGCGTCCGACCTCGATCCGGACAAGATCAAGCGTGGCTATGCGGCGCTGGCGCGGATGGAACAGCAGCTTGCTGCGACGCGATTCCTGGTCGGCGATGCCGTCTCGCTCGCCGACGTCTCGCTGCTGGCCTATACGAGGCTGGCGCATGAAGGCGGCTTTCACCTCGACGGTTACGCCGCCGTGCGGCGCTGGATCAGCGAGACCGAACGGTCTCTCGGGCTGGCGCCGGCGCATTGAGACGGATTTTCGGGATTTCATTCGGGTGATGTTGCGATGACATTTCGATTTGATGACCGGCCGGGTTCGCCGTCGCAAAACGCGCCACCGTTGCGACCATTGCGAAACGGGTTTCGCCATTCGTTCCGGTTAACGTGCGATAAACTACTCAGGCCTTCATAATTTTTTTTCCGGAACGATCCATGACAGTGTGGGCTATCCCGTGGGCTCGGGCGGCTTGGGGATTGCCAATGAAAAATTATTCAATTGTCAGGATCGGCAACGAGTACGTCGTGCAGGCGGACGAAAAAAGCGTCCTGAAAATTGCCAGCAGGCGACGAGCCGCCAGGCTTGTCACCGATGCGACAGAACTGCTGGATTCGCAGCCGGCCGCGCCCTTGTCGGCAGGTGTTGACGCCGAATCATCAATCGACCGTGATCCCCGGGTCATACCTGATCCCCCGGGTCATACCTGATCCTTCCGAAGCTCCTTGACGCTGCAAGACGATTCCCTTATGCACCGCGGCGGGACACCTCCCCCCAACGGGAGGCTTGCTATCTGGAAGGATAGATCATGACTGCAGCGAAGCCCGCTTTGCGGCCCGACGTGCCGCATTTTTCGTCCGGCCCCTGTGCCAAGCGCCCCGGCTGGAACGCCCAATCTCTCAAAGACGCCGCCCTTGGCCGTTCGCACCGCGCGAAAATCGGCAAGGCCAAGCTCAAGCTCGCGATCGAGTTGACACGCGAGGTGCTTGAAGTGCCTGCCGGCTACAAGATCGGCATTGTGCCGGCATCCGATACCGGCGCGGTCGAAATGGCGCTATGGTCGCTGCTGGGTGCGCGCCCGGTGACCACGATCGCCTGGGAATCCTTCGGCGAAGGCTGGGTCAGCGATATCGTCAAGGAATTGAAGCTGAAGGACGTCACCCGGCTGCATGCCGGCTATGGCGAAATTCCCGATCTGAGCAAGGCCGATCCCGCCTCCGACATNGTCTTTACCTGGAACGGCACCACGTCGGGTGTGCGTGTCCCCAATGCCGACTGGATCAGCGCGACGCGCGAAGGCCTGACGATCTGCGACGCAACCTCGGCGGCGTTCGCCCAGAAGCTCGACTGGGCCAAGCTCGATGTGGTGACCTTCTCCTGGCAAAAGGCGCTGGGTGGCGAGGCCGCGCACGGCATGCTGGTGCTTGGTCCGCGCGCCGTGGCGCGGCTNGAAAGCTATNCGCCGGCCTGGCCGTTGCCGAAGATCTTCCGCATGACCAAGGGCGGCAAGCTCAACGAGGGTATCTTCGAGGGCGAGACCATCAACACCCCGTCGATGCTGTGCGTCGAGGATTATCTCGACGCCCTGCACTGGGCGAAGTCGGTCGGCGGCCTCAAAGCCCTGATTTCACGCGCCGACGCCAACACCAAGGTGCTCGCCGACTGGAAGGCGAGAACGCCGTGGATCGATTTTTTGGCCGGGGATCCGGCGATCCGCTCCAATACCTCGGTGTGTTTGAAGGTGGTCGATCCGGCCATCACCTCGCTGACGCCGGATGCGCAGGCGGATTTCGCCAAGAAGCTGGTCGCATTGGTCGAGAAGGAGGGCGCCGGCTACGACTTCGCGCACTACCGTGACGCGCCGGCGGGTCTGCGTATCTGGTGCGGCGCGACCGTCGAAGCCAAGGACGTCGCGCTGCTGACGCAGTGGATCGACTGGGCCTTCGCCGAGACCAAATCGACGCTCGCCAAGGCAGCGTAAGTTTATCGCCATAGTCGTCCCGGGCAGGCGGCCCTTCGCCGCGCGACCCGGGACCCATAACCACCGTCAGGGAGTATGGGTCCCGGCGCTACGGCCGGGACGACGTAACCATTTTTCACAGGAAAATCGCCATGTCCAAACCCAAAGTTCTCATTTCCGACGCGTTGTCGCCCGCCGCCGTGCAGATCTTCAGGGATCGCGGCATCGAGGTGGATTTCCAGCCCAACCTCGGCAAGGACAAGGACAAGCTCGCGGAGATCATCGGCAATTATGACGGCCTCGCGATCCGCTCCGCCACCAAGGCGACCGCCAAGATCATCGAGAAGGCGACGCGGCTGAAGGTGATCGGCCGCGCCGGGATCGGCGTCGACAATGTGGAGATACCGGCCGCCACGGCCAAGGGTATCATCGTGATGAACACGCCGTTCGGCAATTCGATCACCACCGCCGAACATGCGGTCACCCTGATGCTGGCGCTGGCGCGCGAGATTCCGCAGGCCGATGCGTCGACCCAGGCCGGCAAGTGGGAGAAGAACCGCTTCATGGGGGTCGAGATCACCGGGAAGACCCTGGGCGTGATCGGTTGCGGCAATATCGGTTCGATCGTCGCCGATCGCGCGCTCGGCCTGCGCATGAAGGTGATCGCGTTCGACCCGTTCCTGTCGCCGGAACGCGCCCAGGACATCGGCGTCGAGAAGGTCGAACTGGAAGATCTGTTCAAGCGCGCCGATTTCATCACCCTGCATACGCCGCTGACCGAGAAGACCAGAAACATCATCGACGCGGCGGCGCTGGCCAGGATGAAGAAGGGCGTGCGCATCATCAATTGCGCGCGGGGCGGCCTGGTCGACGAGCAGGCGCTGGTCGATGCGCTGAATTCCAAGCATGTCGCGGGTGCGGCGTTCGACGTGTTCGTCGAGGAGCCGGCCACGTCCAACGTGCTGTTCGGCCATCCGAACGTGATCTGCACGCCGCATCTGGGCGCCGCCACCACCGAAGCGCAGGAGAACGTCGCCCTTCAGGTTGCCGAGCAGATGTCGGACTATCTCCTGACCGGCGCGATCTCCAATGCGGTGAATTTTCCGTCGATTACCGCCGAAGAGGCGCCCAAGCTGAAGCCGTTCATCGAGTTGGCCGAAAAGCTGGGCTCGTTCGCCGGGCAGCTCACCGAGAGCGGCATTGCCAAGGTGCAGATCACCTATGAGGGTCACGTCGCCGAAATGAAGATCAAGGCGCTGACCTCGGCGGCGCTGTCGGGCCTGCTGCGGCCCATGCTGGGAGACGTCAACGTCGTCTCGGCGCCGGTCGTCGCCAAGGAGCGCGGCATGGTGGTCGATGAGGTCGTGCGCGCGGCGCAGAGCGACTACGAAAGCCTGATTACGGTCACCGTCACCACCGAGCGGCAGGTGCGTTCGGTTTCCGGCACGGTCTATGCCGACGGCAAGCCGCGGCTGGTCGATATCAAGGGTATCCGCGTCGACGCCGAATTTGGAAAATCGATGATCTATGTCACCAATGAGGACAAGCCTGGATTTATCGGCCGATTNGCAGGCCTGCTCGGCGACGCCAAAATCAACATCGCGACCTTCCATCTCGGTCGCAACAAGCAGGGCGGTGACGCCATCGCGCTGGTCGAGGTCGACGGCGCGGTGCCGGCGGAAGTGCTCGCCAAGGTGCAGGCGCTGCCACAGGTCAAGCAGGCCAAGGCCTTGGTGTTCTGAAAGGCTGTGGTGTTTTAGAAGGCTTTGGCATTTTGAAAGGCCTTGCTGCTTCAAAGCTCGGGCATTTCAAGCCAGCACTTTTGCAGTGCTGGTTTTTTCAGCAATTGGATGCACTCAATTCAAGCGGGAGATCGCGTCGGCCGGTGGGCCTTCGTAAGAAAGTCCTAAGGGATTTTTACCATATTGGGAATCGACTCACCTCGCCGATCACGCGCCCCAAATGCACATCCCGGAGACCTTGCTGTGAAGCTGAACAATCTAACGATTACCCCGAAACTCGGAATCCTGTTGGGGGTGACTTTGTTCGGCCTCTGTATCGCCGGCGCGCTCGCGGGCTATCTGATGCAGCTTGAGATGTTCAACGCCCGGCTTGATCAGGTCCGCTCCATCGTCGACGTCGCCCGCAACATGGCGATCGGGTTGCAGAAGCAGGTGGAAGCGGGGCAGCTCACCAAGGAAGCCGCTTTGGCCGAATTCGGCCGCCGCGCCAACACCATGACCTATGACAACGGCGCCGGCTATCTGTTCGGGACGACCTATGACGGCATTACGGTACTGTCGCCCGATCCCAAGCAGATCGGCACCAATCGCATGGATCTGGTGGTCAATGGCCGGATGCTCTCGCGCGAATTGCTCGATGGCGTCAAGGCCAAGGGCGAGGTCGTGCTGACGTATGAATATGTCAGACCCGGCGAGGAAAAGCTGGCTCGCAAGATCAGCTACGCCACCGCCGTACCGGGCTGGAACATGTTTATCGGAACCGGAGCCTATCTCGACGATCTCGATGCTAAACTGAAACCGGTGATCTGGGCGCTCGGTCTTGCGATTCTCGCTATTGCCGTGATCTCCGGCGGCATCGCCTGGCTGATCGGCCGCAGCATCAGCCGCCCGCTCGACCAACTCGGCGCCCGGATGCGCGGGCTGGCCGATGGCGCGCTGGACGCGGACATTCCCGGGATCGAACGCGGCGACGAGGTCGGCGCGATGGCCGCAACCGTTCAGATATTCAAGGACAATGCCTTGCGCATCCGCGGGCTCGAAAAGGTCGAGGCGGAGACGCAACAGCGCGCCGCGGCCGAGCGGCGCGCGGCGATGGAGAACATCGCCGACGATTTCGAACGCAGCGTCAAGGGCATCGTCAGTTCGGTGGCAACCGCGGCGGCTGGAATGCAGACCACCGCGCAATCCATGACTGCGACCGCGAGCGACGCCAGCGCGCGCGCCGCAACCGTCGGGGCTGCGTCCGACAGCGCCTCGAACAATGTTGGAACCGTCGCGGCGGCCGCGGAAGAGCTTTCCAGCTCGGTCGCCGAAATCTCCCGGCAGGTGACGCAATCGAGCAAGATCGCCAGCCAGGCGGTCGGGGATGCCGAGCGCACCAATGCCACCGTCAAGGTATTGTCGACCGGAGCCGAGAAGATCGGCGAGGTGGTCAAGTTGATCCACAGCATCGCCGCCCAAACCAACCTGCTGGCGCTCAATGCCACCATCGAAGCGGCGCGCGCCGGCGAATCCGGCCGCGGCTTTGCCGTCGTTGCCTCCGAAGTGAAGGCGCTTGCCAATCAGACCGCCAAGGCTACCGAGGAAATCGCGACGCAAGTCTCCGCCATGCAGTCGTCCACCAGCGAGGCGGTTCTGTCGATCGGCGGCATCACCGAAACGATCGCGCAGATGAGCGAGATCACCACCAGCATTGCCGCTTCGGTCCAGCAGCAGGGTGAAGCGACCCGCGAGATCGCGCGCAACATTCAGTCGGCCGCGGCCGGATCGAGCGAGATCAGCGCCCACATCGGCGGCGTGACCACGGCGGCAGCCGCAACCGGCCTTGCCGCGTCGGATGTACTCTCCAACGCGCGCGAACTCGACAACCAGTCGAGCATGTTGCGTCATGCGGTCGACGAGTTTCTGGCCAAGGTCCGCGCGGCGTAGGCCGATCCGCCGCCGGCATTCGTCGCGCGTGCATCAGGTCCCTTCCATGTCGTGAAACGGCGACCGCTTCGCAAGCGGACTTCTCTCCGAGAAGAACGGAATCACGGGGCGGCGAGAAAGCGGAATGCCCTGATCGACGGTTGTCACCGTCGATGACTTCGTGTCTGATCCGGGACTGAACGTGTCGAGGATCGCATGACAGGTCCGTGGACCGGGAGAAGCCCGCGATGCAGTATCAGCATATTATTGTCGATCACCCAAGGCCGCGCGTTCGGCGCATCACGCTCAATCGGCCGGAAAAACGTAATGCGCTGAACAATCGGCTGCGCGCTGAAGTGTTCGATGTCCTGCAATCGGCCGATCGCGATCCGGATATCTCGAACTCGATTTTGCGCGGTGCCGGCACGTGCTTTTCCGCGGGCTACGACCTGTCGTCGAACAACTCGGTCGATCAGCCTTACCATTCGGCGTCGGGTCCTGGTTAATGGCCCCGCCACGTTGTCGACGGCTGGTTCTCGATTTGGGATCTGGCCAAGCCGGTGATCGCGCAGGTGCACGGCTATTGTCTTGCCGGCGGCACCGAACTCGCGACCGCCTGCGACGTGGTCTACGTCGCTGACGATGCCCAGATCGGATATCCGCCGGTGCGGCTGATGAGCCCGCCAGACATGCAATATCATCCGTGGCTGGTCGGCATGCGCCCCGCCATGGAATTGATGCTGACCGGGGACGCCATGTCCGGGCGCGAGGCCGCCGAATGGGGCTTTGCGACGCGTTCCTTTCCGCTTGATGAGCTCGACGAACGCACCCTCGATTTCGCCGAGCGAGCCGCGAAGGTTCCGATCGAATTGCAGCAGCTCAACAAGCGTTCGGTACACCGTGCGATGGAGATCATGGGCGCACGCGCGGCGATGCGGGCCGGCACTGAACTCCAGGCGTTGGCGTTCACGACCGAAGCCAGCCGCACCTACATGTCAACCTTCAGGCGTGACGGCGCCAGCGTCAAGCAGCAGCTCGATCAGCGCGACTCTGCCTTTGGCGATTATCGTACGCGCAAGACGTGAGAGCGCCGTCGCTCGACTCCTTGTTTCCGAACCGCGAGGCGCGCGAAGAGGGAGACGGCCGTGGGAGTTGATCTGTTGAACATCGCAGGCCTCGAGGCGCTGCGGCATCAGGGGCCGATCGTCATGGTGAACCTGATGCGGTTCTTCGAGCGCTCGCGCGACGGCGACGGCAGCGGCTGGGATGCCTATTTGCGCTACAGCGCGCTGACGGTGCCGATGATCAAGGCGCGCGGCGGAACGTTGCTGTGGACCGGTGACGCCAAGACGGTCGCGCTCGGCGCCCTGGACGGCAATCAATGGGATTATCTGGCGCTGGTGTATTATCCCGACGTCGCGGCCTTCATCGACATGATGACCTCGGCGGATTACGAAAATCACTGCGATCCGCACCGACGCAACGGATGCGCGGAGCATGTGATCATCTGCACCAGCGAGGCCTATAGCAAGTTCAAGGCGCCGTGACATTCGAGGCTGCGGGCGCGGAGGCCTTGCGCGACGCCACATAGACGCCAGTCAGCACCAGCGCGAAGCCGACGACGTGGAACAGTTGCGGGCGCTCGCCGAGAAACACCATCGCCATCACAGCCCCGAACAGCGGCACCACATGAAAGAACGGCGCGGCGCGGTTGGCGCCGATCAGTTGCACGCCGCGATTGAAGCACAGATACGCCAGCGTCGAGGGAAACACCGCGACATAAAACAGCATCAGCAAATTGCTGGCGTTCAGTTGCATCGGCGGGCGCGAGCACAGTTCCCAGATCAGCAGCGGAACGAGACACGCCGCGCCGCAGCCGAAGGTAAAGCCGACAAACGACAGGCCGTGGATCTGCGGACGCTTCAAGGTCAGCACCGAATACAGTCCGAAGATCGCCATCGCGAAGGTGAAGATGATGTCGCCCTTGTTGAACTGGATGCTGGCGAGCGCCGTCAGGTCGCCATGCAGCAGGATCACCAGCACGCCGACCAGCGACAGCGCGATCCCACCGGCCTGGGCCAGCGTCAAGCGGACGCCGAGCAGGATCAGCGACCACACCGCGACGAACAGCGGTCCGGCCGATTGAAGCAGCAGCGTGTTCAGTGCCTGGGTATGTTCGAGCGCCCAGTATTGCAGGGTGTTGAAGGCGCTGATTCCGGTGACTGAAATGAAGATCATAGTGCCGAGCCGGGCGCGGATCGTACCCCAGTCGCGCTTGAGATGTTTCCATGCAAACGGAAGAATAATGAGAAACGCCAATGCCCAGCGCATGAATGACAGCGTCACCGGTGGAATATGCCCGGCGGCGAGGCGGCCGACGATGGCGTTGCCGGCCCAGCACAGCGCGGTGATACAGAGCAGGACGTAAGGCTGGTTGGCAAGCCATCCGCCGGGAGAGGCGGCGCTCGCGGCTGGATCGGAAGCAGACATGCGGCGGTTGTTCTTGATCCGGTTCAAACACGCCGCGGCCCCCGGCCCGGTGCTTGGCGCCAGGCCGGAATTTTTGCCCGGCGCTGCTCACAGACACCGATTTTCGCCAATCAACAATGGGCCGGATGCATCGCGACCATGCGCCGGGCGATCGGGGTCGCCGCTCGCCCGGCCGCCTCGGCGGTTGCGGCCGTATCGAAAACGTTGGTTCGAGGGCCGCGCCGCCCGGCACGCCCGGTTCAGGCCGCTGTCGCGCCGATGCCGCCGCGCTGTCCCGCCGCACCCTTGGATTTTCGGGGGATATCAATGGGTTGGGACCCCTCCAAGTCGGCACCGAAACCCCTTCTTGCTTGCGTCGATAGCCCGCATCCTTTATCCGATGGGATGCCTCGCATGCGAGCGGCCCCGGCCGTGTTTTGGCTGGGCGCATGATCCGGAAACGCAGGCACCGGTTTTCCGAATCGATCATGCTCGTACAGAGAGTTTTGCAGAGGGAACATCCGCGAAATGGCCAATGTTGTCGTCGTCGGCGCCCAGTGGGGCGACGAGGGGAAGGGCAAGATCGTCGACTGGTTGTCGGAGCAGGCTGACATCGTCGTGCGTTTCCAGGGCGGCCACAATGCCGGCCACACGCTGGTCATCAACGGCGAAACCTACAAGCTGGCGCTGCTGCCGTCGGGCGTCTTGCGGCCCTCCAAGCTTGCGGTCATCGGCAACGGCGTGGTGGTCGATCCGCAGGCCTTCCTCGATGAAATCGCCAAACTGCGGACGCAAGGCGTGGCCATCAGCCCGGAAAACCTGCGCGTCGCCGAAAACGTCACGCTGATCCTGCCGCTGCATCGCGAGCTCGATGCGCTCCGCGAGTCCGGCAATGCGATCACCGCGATCGGCACCACGCGGCGCGGCATCGGCCCCGCTTACGAGGACAAGGTCGGCCGCCGCGCGATCCGCCTGATGGACCTCGCCGATCTCGACACGCTGCCGCACAAGATCGAGCGGCTGCTGGCGCATCACAACGCCTTGCGCCGCGGCCTCAACCTCNAGGAGGTCGACGGCGCCGCAATCCTCAAGGACCTGACCGGATTGGCGCCGCAACTTTTGCCTTACGCCGAAACGGTGTGGCGGTTGCTCGATCTCAAGCGCCGCGAGGGCAAGCGGATTCTGTTCGAGGGCGCGCAGGGCGCGCTGCTCGATGTCGACCATGGCACCTATCCCTACGTCACCTCGTCCAACACCGTGGCGGCGCAGGCGGCGACCGGCACCGGCCTGGGGCCGAGCGCGGTCGGCTATGTGCTCGGGATCTGCAAGGCCTATACGACCCGGGTCGGGCAGGGGCCGTTCCCGACCGAACTGCTGAACGAAACCGGCGAGGAGATCGGCCGCCGCGGCAAGGAATTCGGCGTCAACACCGGGCGCAAGCGGCGCTGCGGCTGGTTCGACGCGGTGCTGGTGCGCCAGACCGTGCGGACCTGCGGCATCCATGGCCTGGCGCTGACCAAGCTCGATATTCTCGATGGTTTCGAACAGATCGAGGTCTGTGTCGGCTACATGCTGGACGGCAAGGAAATCGACCACCTGCCGGCCGGCGAGGGCGCCCAGTCCCGGGTGGTGCCGCTTTACGAGACCATCGAAGGCTGGAAGGAGCCGACCGCCAATGCCCGCTCCTGGGCGGATCTGCCGGCGCAGGCCATCAAATATGTCCGCCGGGTCGAAGAACTGGTCGGTTGCCCAATCGCCTTGCTTTCGACCAGCCCGGAGCGCGAGGATACTATTTTGGTGCAAAATCCGTTCGAGGCTTAACGCGATGTTACCGGAAAGCCCGCAATGTTGAGTCAAGATGGCTGATTACTACCCGCTGATCGCCCGCGCCATTGCCGGACTGGACCCCAGTGCCCCCGGCGAGAGCCGTCGCGCGCTTTACGAACGGGCGCGCGCCGCCCTGATCGCGCAGCTGCGCAGCGTGCAGCCCCCCTTGAGCGAATCCGAGATCACCCGCGAACGGCTGTCGCTGGAAGAGGCCGTACGCAAGGTCGAATCCGAGGCCGCCCAGCGCGCCCGCGACGCCACCCGGCCGGGCGGCGACGGCTCCCGGGGAGCCCGGGCCGGCGACGCGTTCCGCGCCACCACCCGCCCCAATTCGAGGCCGGGCGAAGCCTCGTCACCGCCTTCCGCGTCACAGTCCCCGCAGCGTCCGCGGCCGCCGGCGACGCCGCAGCAACGTCCGCCGCTCGGACAGGAAGACCGGCCAGGGCAAGACAGGCAAGACCCGCGTTCGCAGCGCAACCTCCGCGCCGACGCGCCGCAGCCGCGGTCGCAACCGCCGCAACTCCCGCCGCAGCTGCCGCCACTGGATCCGTCGCTGCCGCCGACCCGCGAGCGCACCGGCGCGCCGCGCCGCGGCTACGAAAACAGCCCCCCGCAAGCTCCGCCGGCGGCGCCCGGCGTGCGTGGTTTCCGCGACATTGCCGCCGATGCCGACGATCTCGGCCGCGCCGCCGCCCAGGCCAACCGCGCCGCGCGAAAAACCTATGCCAACGTGCCGTCGCCGTCGCCGGAGTTCGACCGGCTCGAGCCGAGCATGGAGAACCGCGGCGCCGATCCCGACGCGCCCTATTCGTATGACGAATCCGCCGAGGAGGCCGAGCGCTACGCGCCGCAGCAGCCGCGTTCCCGCCTGTCGCAGGACCGCGAGCCGAAGAAACGCCTCCGCACCGGCGCCGTGTTTCCGTTCAAGAGCGCGATCGCGGTCGGCATTGTGCTGATCCTGGTCGGCGCGGGGATTCTGTGGGGCAAGTCCGCGATCTCGACCGTCAGCGGGCTGTTCAAATCGTCGACCACGGTGGTCGAGGCGCCAAAGGACAGTTCGACGCCGCTGTCGAAGCCGAAGATTCCCGATCGTGTCGGCCAGCCATCGTCCAGCGATCAGGTCGCGCCGGTGGCGCAGCGCGTCGTGCTGTATGACGAGGACCCGGCCGATCCCAAGGGCAAGCAATATGTCGGCTCGGTGGTCTGGCGCACCGAACCGATCAAGGCCGCCGCCGGCCAGCCCGCCGATATCGCGGTGCGCGCCGACATCGAAATCCCGGACCGCAAGTTCAAGATGACGATGTCGTTCCGCCGCAACACCGATACCTCGCTGCCGGCCAGTCACACCGCGGAGCTGACCTTCATCCTGCCGTCCGATTTCGCCGGCGGCGGCGTCAGCAACGTGCCGGGGCTCCTGATGAAATCCAACGAGCAGGCGCGCGGCACGCCGCTGGCGGGCCTTGCCGTCAAGGTCACCGACGGCTTCTTCCTGGTCGGGCTGTCGAATGTCGAGGCCGACCGCGCGCGCAACATCCAGCTTCTGAAGGAGCGCTCCTGGTTCGATGTGCCGCTGGTGTATGTCAACCAGCGCCGCGCCATCATCGCCATCGAGAAGGGCCCGCCGGGCGAGCGCGCCTTCAACGAAGCCTTCGCGGCCTGGGGCGAGTAGGGGCGGCTGGGAAACATTCGAGAGGGTGGCGGGATCACGGTCTGGCTCTTGACCGAGATCTTTGAGAAGGCAGCGGGCTGACGGGAGACGCTTATCATCTGCGTAGGGTGGCTTACCGTCTTACAATTTTAAAGTTCTGAGACCGGTGAAAGAGGTTTCGGGTCCTGGGCACTGCCGTATACGCGTACACTACGTTGCTCGACGGAGACGTTCGGTCGAGGTTTCTGGACTGGCCCTCGCCAGGGATGGTCAGGACATCCTCTCGATCTGCTCGCCGATGGCTTTCTTGATGCGCGCCAATCGCGCGTCGCTGGTGTCGGGCCAATCGAGATATTTGAGAGCGATCGGTCGGGCGATGGTGAACGCCGAAAGGCTCGATATCAGAAGCAGCGCCTGTATCTTCGAGGTTTGCGAGCGCGCACGCTCTCCGACGATTCTGCTGATCAAGTCCGCGGTGATATCGATGCCTGGCGCCCACAGGTTTTCATAGAGAATGGCAAAGGCGGGACCTCGTTCGCTGATCTCCCTGAGCACGAACGCCATCCATATCCCGGAGTCCTGATTTCCGATCTGCAGGTCGATCAGCGCCTCAAGCACTTCTTTCAACCGTAATTTCGCGGTCGATGGCGCCATCTCTGCCTTGAGTGACGCCCTGACATCGGCGAGCATCGTCAGCATGCGTATTTCGTACCGGCCAACGATCGCCCGGGCGCAAGCGAGGTAAAGCCCTTCCTTTCCACCGAAATAGTATGGCAGCGCCGGCAGATTGACGCCCGCTTCTTCCGCGATCTGTCGAGTGGTAGCGCCTTTGATACCTGCCGTGCCGAACGCCTTCAGCGCGGCACTGAGAATCCGCTGTCGCGTCTCTTCGCCTTTGCGATAGCCGGAGGCTGGGTTGGCGGCGTTCTGTTTGGCCTCAAGCTTCGGTTTCATAACGCGCGGTTGCCCTTGCCCATGCCTTCGCAGCGATTCACGCGACGACAACATAACGAAACCCTGGCCCCCGCGCCTGGATGATGTCGCTCGCTGCGGGCCGGTTGCAAACAGTTATATCACCTGATAGAGCTGCAAAAGCTATCAAGTGATATAACTGTTGCACCGGATCGGAGAGGCGTCATGGACGAAATGATCTCCTACCTCGGCTGGAAAATCGAGTTCGGCCAGCCTGCGGGCGAGCCGGCTTACCTGCACCCGGGTTCGGTTGCCTGGCGCATCCACAAGAATCCGGTGGCAATGGGTGTGGGTGGTGTCGCAGCAGTCCTGCTGGAATTCGCAGACCCCCGGATTCGGTCGGGCGTCTGGGATCACTCGATCTACAAGATGGACCCGATCGGCCGCTCCAAGCGCACCGGCGTGGCTGCCATGCTGGGCGTCTATGGGCCAAGAAGCGCGGCCCGGCGGGTCATCCAGGGAATTACCAACATGCACGCGCAGGTTTCCGGTCGAACGCCGGGCGGGGAAGCCTATCGTGCGCTTGATCCCGAGCTCCTGGCCTGGGTAGGAGCCACCGCGGCCTACGGGTTCCTGACCGCCTACGACCGCTTCGTCGCGCCCGTCAGCGACGCGGACAAGGCGCGTTTTTATTGCGAGGGCGAGGCACTGATCCGCCTCTACGGCGTGCAGGATGTGCCCAAATCCAGCGGCGAGTTTCTCGCGATGATGCAGAGCCTGGCGCATCGGTTCGAGCCGCATCCCATCGTCGAGGAATTTCTCGGGATCATCCAGTCGGGCAAGGCCGCCCCCAATGTTCCAAGATTTCTGCATCGAGCGCTCGCGCGCGGTGCGGTTTCAATTCTGCCGCCGGTCGTGAGGCAGAAGCTCGCACTCGGGAAAGCCTTCGATATCACGGTATTGGACCGGCTGGCGCTCAAGGCCGCCGGTATGCTTGCCGAGCGCAAAATGGATCCGAAATCCGCTCCTTGCCAGGCCAGCCTGCGTCTGGGCCTTCCCGTCGACTTTCTTTACCGCCGTCCCGCCGAGCAACGTCGTCTGCTGGCCCAGCTAGCGTTGGCCGGAGAGCAAACTCCGTTAGAGAATGCGGCCCTCAGAATCGGCTCCTGAAACCCGCCTGCAGTAGACTGTTCCCGTGGATTCCGCGGGGATCGTGCCATACGGTTCGCGAGACCCTCTCGCGGCCGCGCAGCAGTGCAACAAGCTTGCGTAGTTTGCGCGGAAAGCAAAACCGCTATACCGGTGAATACGGCGCGGAGTGGAGCATGAAGCGGTATCTGATTTTCGCGGCGCTGGGCCCGTTACTCGGCGGCTTTTTGCTGCTGGTGGCGACCACCGTAATGTCGGGATACTGGCATCAGGCCGATCTGTCCGAGGTGGCAAAGCTGTTCGTGGTTTTCCTCAAGACGCTGCAATACAGCTATCTCTTCGGCATCCTGCCCGCGCTGATGATAGCGGCGGTGGACGACATCCTCTTCCACGTTCCCCGCATTGGCTGGGTGGTCCGGATGCTGGTTGTCGGCGTGATCGCGTTTCTCGCCGCCGAACTTCTCTACGGCTCGCGCGGACCGGACAGCGGAGTAACCCAGTTCCTGCTGTACGGCCTGGTCGGCTTCATCCCGGCGACGATCTCGTCGTGGCTGGCTCATAAAGCAACCGAGCCGCAGCCGTTGCCTTCTTCCTAGAGCCGTTTCCGTTCCGATTGAATCGGAACGGAGGCTCTACTTCTTTATTTGACGCGTTTTCTTCACGCGAACCGGTACCCACTTCGCTGGAAAACGCTCTGGTCTTCCTCCTGGTTTGTGCGGCAACGGTAAGCNGTTGCCGCAAGACGCAACTTGCGCCAGCTTCAGCCGTACCCCATCTGATGGCCATGTCCAGCAACCCAATCTATTCCCGACGTATCGCCCGCAGCACGCGCTTCGGGAACGCCACCGCCGCCACGTTTGACGGCGCGGATGCGCGGGGCCCCGTTATCGATCAGGACGGGCGCGAGATCCCGGCGGAAGCGCTTGGTCCGAAGTTTCGCGGCTTCCGCTTTGATTTCGGCCATTCCAGCGCGAATCCGTTCGCCAATCTCAGCCGCGAGCAGCGGCTGGCGCGGCTCGATGCGGTGGCAAGGCTGCTGGACGTTGCCTTCGTGCTCCCCGGCACCAATATCCGCTATGGCATCGACGGCATCATCCGGTTGGTGCCGGTGGTCGGCGACCTGATCGCGTCGGCGTTCTCGCTGTGGCTGGTGCGCGAGGCGCGCGCCATCGGCGCGCCCTGGCATGTCACGGCACGGATGCTGGCCAATGTCGCGCTGGAGGGCGCGGTCGGGATGGTGCCGGTCGCCGGCGATGCCTTCGACGTGATGTTCCGCGCCAATATGCGAAACATGCGCATCCTGCGGCAGTGGGTCGACAGGCAGCCGCGTTAACGCATCAAGTCAGCCCACGGCGACATGCCGGCATGGTTATGCCGCGTCGGCGTCGGTATTTTCGCTGGCAGGCGCCGGCTCCGGCGCACGCGGGCGGCGCGGCAGCGGGAAATCCTGGCTCTCATACAGCGTGCGGATGCCGCTTTGATCGAAGCGGGCTTCATCGACCTGCAGATAGGCGCCGTTCAGCGAATCCGCCGGCAATTCCTCGATCGCGAACTGCACCGCGGCGGCCGCGGTGTCGAAGCGCCGATACGCGAAACCTGCCCGCTTCTTCTTGCGGATCGCGGCGGGGAATAATTCGGCGGCGGTGTTGTAGCTGAAGGAAGCCATGGTCAGTGACCCTTATCTTTTTTTGGCGAGAGCGCGGTCGAGACCGCGAACGGATCGTGCGGGCTACCAAAGCGGCGGGTGCCGGCACACGTCATTTCAGGACAGACCTTAATATAGGCTCGTTTGACGGAAATGCGACTCCTCACCGGCCAGATGATGAATTCGCATGCGGGCCCTCCAGTTCCAGGATAAATCCTGTTATTTCAATAGCTTGCAGACCTCAAAGCTTGCCGAGCAACAGCAGGATGATCAGCACCACCAGAATGACCCCGCCAAGGCCCATTCCGGAGTGGCCCATGCCGTAGCCATAGCCGCCGAACCGGCCGCTGAAGCCGCCCAGCAGGAAGATGATCAGGATGATGACAAGTATTAAACCAAGCGACATGGTGCTTCCCCCCGCAAACGGCCGGCAGACATAAATCTTGTCACACCGCCATTCGGGAACAAAGCATATCGCCGCCTTTGGTTCCAGCGAAGGAACCAAAGACCACTATTTCGGCTGCAACTTCAGCGCCGCCGAATTGATGCAATAGCGCAGTCCGGTCGGGCCGGGGCCGTCCTCGAACACATGGCCGAGATGGCCATTGCACTTCGAGCACAGCACCTCGGTCCGGGTCATGCCGTGGCTGACGTCGCGTTCCTCATCGACATGGCTCTCCACGGCCGGCGCCGTGAAGCTCGGCCAGCCGCAGCCGGAGTCGAATTTGGCGTCCGATTCGAACAGCGTCTGGCCGCAGCCCGCGCAGGTATAGGTGCCCGGGGTTTTCTCATGCTCGTATTCGCCCGAGAATGGCCGCTCGGTCGCCTTCTCGCGCAGCACCGCATACTGCATCGGCGTCAACTGCTTGCGCCAGTCGCTGTCGCTCTTCTCGACCTTGCCGGTCATCGTCTTGGTGTCGGTCATCAAGCCTCTCCTTGGCAATTCACGAAACCGCCGTCAGTTGGTGACCTTTGCGCTGCTCGCCAACGTCGGCTTCTCGATGTAGGTTTCCGCGAAAATCTTCTTCAGGTTCTCGACCTTCGGAATATCGTTATAGGCAATATAGGGTTGGTTCGGGTGCAGCGTCAGGTAGTCCTGATGATAGGCTTCGGCCGGATAGAACCCCTCCAGCGGTCCGACCTTGGTCACGATCGGCTTGCTGTAGACCTTGGCGGCGTTGAGCTGCGCGATATAGGCGTCGGCCACCTTCTTCTGCTCGTCGCTGGTGGTGAAGATCGCCGAGCGATATTGCGTGCCGCTGTCCGGACCCTGGCGGTTCAACTGCGTCGGATCGTGCACCACCGAAAAGAAGATCTGCAGGATCTTGCCGTAGCTGATCTTTTTCGGGTCGTATTTGATCTGGACGGATTCGGCATGGCCGGTGGTGCCGGTGCTGACGACGTTGTAGTCCGCGGTGCTCTTGCTGCCGCCGGCATAGCCGGACACGGCGTTGACGACGCCGGCGGTATGCTGGAACACGCCCTGCACGCCCCAGAAGCAACCGCCTGCGACGACCACGGTCTGGGTGCCGTCGGACGCCGGAACATCGGCGGCAGGCGCTGGAATGATGACGGCGTCTTCGGCCGCGCTCGAAGGTGCGAGCGCGAATGCAGTGATCGCCAGCGCGCCAAAAGCTGCGGCGTAGAGCGAAAGACGGCTGAATGGGCTGCGGGACATCAGGGTTCCTCTTGGTGACCGAAGGTGACCGGATTTGACGGTAGTCTAGAGCAGGAGCCGCCATTCGCAACCAGTGCGGCTCGCCCGACATTCCAAGATACGCAACGAGATCGGCGCCGTTACTGCGCGATGCACACGAGTTCGTGAATAAAGCCAGGCATTTTCAATAGTGTCGTGGCAACGGCGTCACCACGGCCATCGCCGGGCCTTTACTGGCGGATGATGGAAACCTGCCGCCGCATCCGGGGAGCACCAACCTACACCACCACGCTCAGCCGCTTCGCCGCGCGGGTGATGCCGGTGTAGAGCCATCTGGCGCGGCTGTCCTGGAATGCAAAACTCTCGTCGAACAACACCACGTCGTCCCATTGCGAGCCCTGCGATTTGTGCACGGTCAGCACATAGCCATAGTCGAATTCGTCATAGGGTTTGCGCTGCTCCCATGGGATGGTCTCGATCGCGCCGCCGAAGCAGTCGCCGCGCACTGAAACCTTGGTCACCTTGTGGCCGAAATCCTCGTCCGGCGACAACCGCATGGTGATGATCTTCGATTTCGACTGCGCGCGCGACTTCACCCGCCACAGTCCGCCGTTGAACAGGCCTTTCTTGCGGTTGTTGCGCAGGCAGACCAGCTTGTCGCCGGCGACCGGCAACGGATCCTCGATGTTCTGCCGTTGCCGCACCCGCATGTTGTAGGAACGCCGGGTGTTGTTGCGCCCGACCAGCACCTGGTCGGCGCTCATCACCCGGTCCGGATCGAGTTCGGCGCGCGATACCACTTCGCTTTCGCCGTAGCGGCCGATGTCGAGGTCACGGCCCTCGCGCACGTCCATCGACATCCGCACGATCGGATCGTCCTGCGCCTGGCGATGCACTTCGGTCAGCATCGCGTCGGGTTCGCAAGCGGTGAAGAAGCCGCCGCCCTGGATCGGCGGCAGTTGCGCGGGGTCGCCCAGCACCAAAAGCGGACATTCGAACGACATCAGGTCGCGGCCGAGTTCGGCATCCACCATCGAGCATTCGTCGATCACGATCAGTTTTGCCTTCGACGCCGGCGCGTCGTCCCATAGTTCGAAACTCGGCTGCTCGACGCCGGATTCGCGGGCGCGGTAGATTAGCGAATGAATCGTCGAGGCGTTGTCGCAGCCCTTGTTGCGCATCACCAGAGCGGCCTTGCCGGTGAAGGCCGCGAATTTCACCTCGCCGTCGACGCCGTCGGCGATGTGCCGCGCCAGCGTGGTCTTGCCGGTTCCGGCATAGCCGAACAGCCGGAAGACCGGCGGCGTACCGTTCCTGCCGGGCTTGGCCTTGAGCCAGTCGGCAACAGCTTTGAGCGCAGAATCCTGATGCGGCGTAAAAGTAGGCATGGGGTCTCAATGGAGGGTAGCCGCGGGCGGCGAATGCGACCGCGACTCGACAACAGCAAAACTAACCATTCGTGCGGCCAGCACAAGCGGCCTTCCGCACCGCGGAATTGTGGAACGCTGGACTCGGGCCCTGCTGCGAATACACTCTTTCCGAAAACAACAAGCCGATCGCGGGAGAGACGTCATGAAATTCGGCATCTTTTATGAGCTGCAATTGCCTCGCCCGTGGCAAGAAGGCGGCGAACTCAAGCTCTACCAGGATGCGCTGACGCAACTGGAGACCGCCGACCGCTGCGGCTATGACCATGCCTGGGTGGTGGAACATCATTTTCTGGAAGAATATTCGCATTCGCCGTCGCCGGAATCTTTCCTCGCCGCCGCCAGCCAGCGCACCAAGAACATCCGGCTCGGCCACGGCATCTTCCAGCTCACCACCAACCATCCCGCGCGCGTCGCCGAGCGCATCGCCGTGCTCGATCTGCTCAGCAACGGCCGCTGCGAATTCGGGATGGGCGAAAGCGCCTCGATCACCGAATTGACGCCGTTCGGCCGCGACATGGAAACCAAGAAGGAAGTGTTCGAGGAAGCCGTCCGCGCCATCTTTCCGATGTTCAGGGAAGGCGGCAGCGAGCATCACGGCAAGTATTTCGACATTCCCTTGCGCAATGTGGTGCCAAAGCCGGTGCAAAAGCCTCATCCGCCATTGTGGATGGCGTGTTCGCAGCTTCCGACCATCGAGCGCGCGGGCCAGCACGGTTTCGGCGCGCTCGGCTTCCAGTTCGTCAGCGCCGATGCGGCCCATGCCTGGGTGCATGCCTATTACAACGCCATCACCAAGCGGCTGAACAAGCTCGCCGACTACGAGATCAACCCGAACATGGCGCTGGTATCGTTTTTCATGTGCGCGAAGACCGACGAGGAGGCGAGGGCACGCGCCGATGGTGCGACGTTCTTCCAGTTCGCGCTGCGCTTCTACGGCGCCTCGCAGAACCGCCAGCGGCCGGCGCCCGGCGCCGTCAACATGTGGGACGAGTACAACAAGTGGAAACGCGAGAATCCCCAGGCGCAGGAGGCGGCGCTGCGCGGCGGCCTGATCGGATCGCCCGAGACCATTCGAAAGAAGCTGCGCCGGTTCAGGACTTCACACATCGATCAGGTGATCCTGCTCAACCAGGCCGGCAAGAACAGCCATGAGCACATCTGCGAGTCGCTGGAACTGTTCGCCACGGAAGTGATGCCGGAATTCCGCAGCGATCCCGAACACGACGCGTGGAAAGCCGGCGTGATGAGCGGGGCGATCCAGCTCGAGGAGATCGATACCGAGGCATTCATCGATCGCTACGGCAAACTGGCCGTCGATGTTGCAAAGCCGGCCGTGGCGGCGGCGGGATAGCCTGGGGTATCAAATATCCTCGCGCTCAGGATCAGAACCGGAAGCGCAGTCCGACGGTCGGATCGAGGTTGTTGCGCACCAGATAGCCGTTCGACAGGCCGCCGTTCACGTTCGAGTACATGATGCCGAAATAAGCGTCCCACTTCGCCGCGAACCGCCAGTCGATGACGCCGGAGATCGCATCCAGGGTGCCGCCGCATTGCGAGTGCGCCGCAGAGCTGGCGATGCAGTTCGCGGCCTTGGTCGCAACAAAGAAGTTGTTCTGGATATAGTGATAGTAGCCGGCGGCGATATCGAGGTTGTCGCTGACCGAATATTTAGCGCCCGTCCACATGATCTGCAGGTGCTTGTCGCTGCCGCTGCCGGGCAGGCCGCTATAGGCCGTGCCGCTGATCGCCGTCAGCGGAACGCCGGCGCCGACCGTTGTTCCGTTCGCGGCCTCGAGAGTGGTCGGAACATCACTCGGCGGCGCGAAGTCGATGTATTCGTACCCGGCATAGAGCTTCAACTGGCCGACAGCGTATTTCGCGAGGCCGACCCATGCGGTGTTGTTGGAGATCGTCGCCGTGATGGATTGGCCCGGGAAGGTGATCGGCACGCCGGCGAGGTTGCTGGTTCCGCCACCAAGCGTCAGGCTCGCGGCATCCTTTTCATAGCTGTAGATGCCGTCGAGCGAGAGAGTGCCAGGACCGAGATTGTGGATGTCGCCACCGAGCTGTAGCTGCACGGCGCCGTTGGCGCCGTTGTCGAGCTCATAACCACCGAACTGGTAGAGCAGGGCGGCGCGGAAGTCGCCGTATTGATAACGGTACTTTACCGAGGTGGTGGTGCGCGCGGTTTCCGTGATGCCAGCGCCCGTGCCCACGGACTGGAAGCCGATCTGCGAGAAAGCGTAAGACAGCGCCAAGGGATCATATGCCGCGAAGGCGTCCAGAGTGAGCGAGTTCTGGCGGAAGAAGGTCAGCGTGCCGTAGGTCGGCGAGCTGACACCGAAGAAGCCGACCGAATTGTAGAATTGGCCGGCACGGCTGGAATCGGCATTGACGGACTGCTGGTTGAGCGGAACCCCCTTGTTTTCGAGCAGGGACTGAGTGCCGTTCGAGAGATTGAGCGAATAGGGATCAAATCCGGCTTCCAACTGGAAGATGGCTTTCCAGTCACCACCGATACTCTCTGCCCCCCTGATGCCGATGTTCGACGCGCCAAGGCCGCTGGGCGCCAGTCCCCAGATCGGCTGCCGGTTCATCTTCTGAATGCTGTAGGAAGCGCCCTGGGGGTAATACCCATTGAACGGAGCGCCGTGGGTCTGGTAGCCGCCCCCAGTGTCGACGGTGCCATATACCGAAATGCCGTACCAGCTCAGCACGCAGTCGGTGAGAAAAAACTGGGAAACGCCGGTGCAGGTCGCAGGCATCCCTGGTGTCACGAGCGCCGGCGCCTTGGTCACCAAATCGACGTCGGCAGCCAGCGCTCCGTTCGGTCCAGACAAAATTCCCGTGGCGAAGATCGCCACCGCCATGCCGCTTTTCCACATCACAAATTCTCCCCCGAGAAAACAAGGCCTGCAACTGTTATCGACAAAGGCACCACGTGCCTGTCGTCGATCGCATGCGTCTGTGCCGATCTGGCCCGCGCCATCTGCACAGCGGGGGCAAAGTATGGAGGGACAAAAATTCCGTCACAAGATCGTGTAGAGATGAAGTTGCCGCATAAATATCTAAAGTTTACTTATTTTATAGAATATATGTACTTTAGCTCCTTTCGCTGAGGGCCGCGCTGTTGAAATGCCCTGTTGCGCCAAAACGAATAGACCGGAAAAGCACCTCAATTATTCCCGGCGGAAGCAAACTAATTTTTGCGGTTGAACGAATTCTGTCGCGCGTGCCTCAGGCGTCATGCGTGAGCGCAAGCGCGTGTGCGACCTTTTGAAAGAATCGGAAGAATCCGGGAATATCGCGAGCTCAATCTCGGTCTTGTTGTTGGAGGCGGCGTGGCCGCTCGAACAACAAGGAGATGCTTCAATGAAAACTATTCTCGCGGGTGTGGTCCTTGCCGCGCTCATGGCTTCGCCGCTGTTTGCCCAGTCGCAAACCAACGATGGACTATCCGACTCAAGGACTTATCCGGAGCAAAAGAAGCGATTAGGCGCTGCCTACCGCGGCCTTGATGGGGCCGCGTGGAATTCCACTCAACCCACGTCGAATGCGGACCCGAAGAAGCAGGGGCTGTGCAGCACAGCACCCGGTTTCTGTCCAAATTACCATGGCGGTAATGGTGGCTGAAGCCAACAACTCACGAGCCGTTACGAACGGGCTCGAAACCGATTCAAACCGGTGCGGTCACGCTCCGCACCGGCGACAAATGCGCGCCCCCGAAGGGGTGGATCAACCGTTATAGCCGTGCTGCATGTGATCGCGGGTGAGGCCCGGATTGACCGTGCCGCCCGTCGTGCCGCCCTGGGTGATGGGGTGTGCAGCGCGCGCAGCCGCCTGGTTCGGAAAATATCCGTTGGGCCCGATGTTCTGCGACATTGTGGGGGTGCGATGTTGTTTCACGCCCCGATTGGTGAAGGTCTCTTGTGCGCTGGCGATCGATAGTTGAAACGTGGCCGTTGCTACGACCGCAAGTGCTAAAATTCGAATGAGACCGGTCATGGGGCACTCCTGCTTCTTTGCGAAGTGGCGCAATCGCAAATCAGTTTCCAAAGGAAAAGTGTTGCTCCAAAGCCGCGTTCGATCAACTAAATTCCTCTTTAGAAAGGCCGATTTGAAGGTCAAAACTTCGTTGGCATCGACCGAGGGACTGACCACCATCGGGCCGGCGTGCGGGGATAGGGCCGTGGGCGGCAGCGCTGGTGGATCTGATGCGGAAAGACCGCGGCTTGCTTTCCCAGACAGGGCAAAACTGTTTCATCGCGGAATGAGATGATTGTGGAGATAATCTCTCTGTTCGCTTTTACATTCAAAATTCCATTTCATTGACGATCGCTGCGCTGCAGCGCATCTTTGGTACTTGATTTCAACGGAGCGAGAGCCGGAAGCTCGCCGGGATTGAACCCAATTCACTGATCGTCACGTGGAATATGCCGGGCCGCAGCGTCACCGCGCTGCGCCGACGGCGGCTCCGTGCCGATCGAAGGCAGGAGAGAATGATGTCGAGAGAAATCAGGCAGGACAACGCGGCGCTGGATCGCCGCACCTTGTTGCGAGGGGCCGCCGCTGCGGCGGTCGTAGCACCCATGGGCGTGTTTGGGGCTCAGGCGTTTCCGTTCCGCCCGGCGATGCCGAACATCGATTTCTCGGAATTCCCGCTCTGCAAGACCGCGTCCGATGCGCCGCCGCTCACCGGCGCGCCGCGGAAGCTCAAATTGTCATGGAACGCCGGCGCGGTCTGCCTTGCACCGCTCCCGGTGGCGATCGACCACGGTTTCTTCCAGAAGCA
>JGI24140J50213_10000287_pt1 | contig 23825 bp, 20 predicted proteins | sample BarGraIncu00222A_FD_50213 | JGI IMG/M metagenome (IMG submission 50213)
GACGACGGCAGGGGCGACGACGGCAGGGGCGACGACGGCAGGGGCGACGACGACGGATGAGTCCGCGCGCACGCACGTATGACGAGAGCGACATCCGGATCCGGCCGAACCCCCGCGGCTCACGGCCACGCACCAAGGATCGCCCCTCACATGAAGATGCCATCCTGGGGTTCGTCACTGGCGTTGACCGCGGTCGCTACACGCTGATCCTGGATGGCGGCGCTGGCGAGCGCGTGGTCGTTGCCATGAAGGCCCGCGAGCTAGGGCGCAAGAGTGTCGTTGTCGGCGACGAGGTGGCCCTGGTCGGTGACACCTCAGGTGGCCCAGACTCGCTAGCCAGGATCGTGCGGGTCGAGCCACGTCGCACCGTCCTTCGCCGGACCGCTGACGACACCGACCCTGTCGAGCGCATTATTGTGGCCAACGCCGAGCAGCTGGTCATCGTGACGGCGCTGGTCGACCCGGAGCCGCGACCTCGGATGATCGACCGTTGCCTGGTGGCTGCTTACGACGCTGGGATGGCGCCGCTCCTGGTCCTGACCAAGGCCGACCTGATCGACCCGACCCCGTTCTTGGCCCACTACGCGATGCTGCAGGTGCCCCACCTGGTCACCTCACGCGATCCTGCGACCGGGCAGTGGGTCGGGCTCGAACCCCTGCGGAAGATGCTGGTTGAGCGCATCAGCGTGTTCATCGGCCATTCCGGTGTGGGCAAGTCCACCCTGGTCAACGCGCTGGTCCCCGGTGCCGCACGAGCCGTGGGCGTGGTCAACGAGGTGACGGGACGTGGCCGGCATACCTCGTCGTCGGCGGTCTCCCTGAGGCTGCCCGAGGGCAACGGCTGGGTAGTGGACACCCCCGGCGTGCGCTCGTTCGGTCTCGCGCACGTCGACCTTGCCAGGATCATCGGGCACTTCCCCGACCTCGAGCCCGGTACCGAGCAGTGNCCCCGAGGGTGCACCCATGACGAAGAGGAATGCGCACTCGATGCCTGGGTGGAGTCGGGCCGGGCAGGCGCCGCCGGGGGGTCCCGCCTGGACTCGCTTCGTCGGCTCTTGCGTGCTCGCTCCCCGCAGTCCGAGGACTAGCTCGGAATGCACCGAGCCGCTACGGACCACGCAGCGCTATGCGGAGACGGGTTTTCCTTTGGGCGTGTACCAGATGACCAGTGCGCCAGTAACGAAGTAGACGACCTGCAGAAAATGGAAACCACGAATAGAGGCAATCTCCCCGACTATCCACAAGAGCATGATCACCCCGGCCAGAATGCTGGACAACTGCCACCCGTAGGCACCCTTCATCATCGCCAAGGCGCCGATCAAGGAGCTNCCTCCAACAATAGCCATGAGAATGACACCGGGAAAATATTGGCTACCGAAATCTGTGTGCCGAATCCAGGGTGCTTGCTTGGGGATGACGCCGGTCATGAGAGCAATGCCCCCGCCGACCGCCGATATGCCATTAAAGAGCAGCAACCCGAGCAGAATCCTGGCGTTTCTGTTCATGGCGAAACTATATAGCTGCGCCAGGCCAAAGTGGCGATCGGACGGGGCGCCGATGGGGACCAGCGCAGAACCTCCACAGAGCCACCGCAGCACTACACCCGGCGGTCGGGGCCGGCCAGGTAACCCGGCGCACCCCTTTCATCTTGGTCCTTTGGGCCCGATTGACTCCCGACGTCGGGAGCATCATCAATCAAATGTCGCAATCCATGAGCACCCATTGATGACTGATGCTTGTCCGTTGTTGGCCGGGTCAAGGCGGACGTACCACTTTGCGTTTGTCTGAGGGCGCATCCTCGCTGGCATTGAGATTGAGAACGGACCGGGTCCAGTGCCCAAGGAGATATTCGAGAGACCGCTANCCTTGTCACCCGCGACGAGCGCGAAAGCCAGGCTGGCGCAGTCATCGCCTNTGTCAGATTTGCCGCTTAGTTTCACGCTCACGCCCCAAGGGCCAGGCGTTGTGAACGGGCCGATGTAAACAGCGCCGGTTCCCTCGACGCAGGCGCCCGCTTGATAGGAGAAACCCTTGCCGGACAGGCAACTCGCTGGGGCCGTCGTCGGCGTCGCGGTCGCTGCCGTTGCCGACGTTGGGGCAGACGTCCCCGAGGTCGACCCGCCCCCACATGCGGCCAAGCCCATGACCAGCAAACCGCTNGCTACCATCAACGACGACCTTCGCGCTCCACCCATGGGGCTGAGAATTCCACCAAGACCGCTCACGGGAAAAAGGACGAAGGTCCCGATTCTGGCCAGAGCCGGTAACCCTGGTACACCGTGACAGTTGCGCTCTTGTTACCCAATACCGCTAGCGTGGCGGCGTGCCTGCCTATGACGATGACCTGCGCCTTGCGCACGTGCTTGCCGATGCCGTGGAGCGGATCACCACGGCGCGCTTTCGGGCCGACGATCTCGTGGTTGAGTCCAAACCCGATCTGACGCTGGTCAGCGACGCCGACAAGGCGGCCGAGCAGGTCGTTCGTCACCAGCTCAAACGCACCCGACCCCGGGATGCGGTCGAGGGCGAGGAGTTCGAGACCACCGGCCACGGCCCGCGACGCTGGGTCATCGACCCCATCGACGGGACCCACAACTTCATCCGCGGTGTCCCGGTCTGGGCCACTCTGATCGCACTCGTCGATGACGGCCAACCCGTTCTGGGCCTCGTCGCAGCCCCCGCGCTCAATCGGCGCTGGTGGGCCGCGAACGGCTCCGGCGCGTGGTGTGGACGCAGCCTTTCCAGTGCGAAGAGGATTGGTGTCTCGAAGGTCTCGCAGATCGCGGACGCTTCGTTGTCCTACTCCAGCATGCGCGGCTGGAGGAAGCATGACCGGTACGAAGCATTCCTGGGCCTGGCCGATGACTGCTGGCGGTCGCGGGCCTATGGGGACTTCTGGTCGTACATGCTCGTCGCCGAGGGAGCCGTCGACATTGCCGTCGAGCCAGACTTGCAGGTCTATGACATGGCCGCGCTCGTGCCCATCGTCACCGAAGCCGGCGGTAGATTCACCTCACTGGCCGGGGAGCCCGGCCCCTGGGGCGGGAGCGCAGTGGCGACCAACGGCGTCCTGCACGACGAGGTGCTGTCCCGCCTCGGCTGAGAGCGCCACCGGCTTCTGGACCCTCAAGCGGGCAGGACGCTGACCTCGCCGCGGTCCAGGCCGCGCACACCCTCGGCATACAGGCTGGCATCCCCCACGACGACCACGGTCCACTCACCGTTGACATAGCGGCCGTAGGCCGCGGCCAGAGAAGCGGCATCGACCTCCGCGAGCGCCAGCAGGTTTTCCGTCGTGAAATCTGTGGTCAGGCCCTCCAGGGAGAGCCCGGCGGCCTCCTCCGCAACGGCGTCGGCGGTGGCATAGCGGCCCGGGGCGGTTCTGCCGATGAAGTCGACACCGGCCTTGGTCTCCTGCGCAGTGAAGCCCTCGCGAGCTGTGTCCAGGATGTCGAGCAGCAGACCCAGCGCCTCGACGGTGGAGTCGGCGCGCACCGAGCCGCTGGTCAAGAACATGCCTCCGCGCCGGCGCGGCCGAAAGCCCGAACGGATGCCGTAGGTGAATCCCTTTTCCTCGCGCAGAACGGCGTCGACCCTGGCGCTGGGGGAACCGCCAACCACGAAACCCAGCACCTGGTATGGCGCCCAGCCGTCTTCGACGCTGTGGTCCGGTCCGGGGCAACCGACGTAGAACTCGGTCTGCACAGAGCCGGGACGGTCCAGGAACACGACCCGTGTGGCCTCCAGTGCCCGGGCCGCCTCGCGTGGCTCGACCGGTTCGGCTGCCCCGCCGCTCCAGGAACCCAGTGCCTGCTCGATCTCGGAGGCGACATCCAGATCGCTCAGGTCCCCGGCGATGGCCACCGTGGCACCAGAGGGCACCACGTTGGCGGCGTGGAAAGCCACCAGATCCGCCGGCGTGATCACCGAGACCGTCGCCTTGGTGCCCGCGGTCGGCCGTGATGCCCGCTCGTCAGCGTCGAAGTACGTCGCGATGAACTCGATGGCCGCACGTTGGCCGGGCACGGCCCGCTCCTGGTCGATCTCTGCCAAGCGGATCTTGATGTGGCGCGATACCTCGTCTGCAGGGAACGCGGGCTCTCTCACGGCCTGGCTGAGCAGGTCGAGCGCCTCGCTCAGGTGCCGCTTGGACACGTCGAGATTCACCACCAGGCCGGCGTCGCTGACCCCGGCACCCAGGGCAATACCCTTGCGTTCCAGAAGTTCTGCGAACTCCTCAGCCGTGTGCAGCGCCGTTCCCTCATCCAGGGTTCGCGCCATGATCGTGGCGATACCTTCGCGATCGCGTGGCTCGCGCTCAAGGGGCATCGGCACCGCAAGGCACACCGAGATGACGTACTGGCCCGGGATGTCGTAGCTGACCACGCCCAGCCCGTTTGCGAGCTCGGACCGTTGCGCTTCCGGGAACGCCCACGGCTCGGGTGGGCTCACCTGCGGCCGCGCGAGCACGCTCTCCTGGGAGGTCACTTGGTATCTCCGTCCTGCTTGAGGTAGGCCACGACGGCGCGGGACCCGGGCATGAGCCACTTGGCGGCGGCCTGCTGCACCTGGGCTGGCGTCACCTCGCCAACACGGTCAAGGTAGGTGTTGATGTAGCTGGAGTCGCCTTGGAGCGTCGCGAAATGGCAGATGTGGTCGGCGCGCTCTTCCTGGCTGGCCAGGGATGAGAGCCAGCTTCGCTCGGTCTGGGCCATTGCCGACTCCATCTCGATCTCGGTCGGCCCCTGCTCGGCAAACCGGACGAGCTCCTCGCAGGCGGCCGCCTCGACGGCGTCGGCGCTGACACCCTCGGCGACGTCAATCATCATGAACCCCAATGAGATCCCGTCCACGAAGCCCATCGCGTGGGCCGAGACGCCGCTGGCACTCTGCTCACGCCGGACCAGCCGCCGGCTCAGCCGGGAGGTCGCCAGGCCACCGATGACATCCATCGCCAGGGATGAGGCGAAGAACTCCGGGGTGTGGTCGACCGGAAGCCGAAAGGCGATGTACAGATGGTCGGAGGGGACATCCTCGATGTGCTCGTCACGAACCGGCTCGGACAACGGGGCCAACGACTCGACCGGATCGCGACGGGCGTCCGCGGTGGCCGGCAACGGGCCGAAATACCGCTGCGCCGCCGCGAATCCCTCGTCCGGGGTGAGGTCACCAACAAGGGCAAGCACGGTGTTGTTGGGGCCGTAGTGGGCGCGGAAGAACTCGTGCACGTCCTGCACGCTCGCCGCGTCAAGATCTGCCATGGAACCGATGGTCGCGTGGTGGTAGGGGTGGCCCTTGGGGAAGATCGCTGCGTAGATGTCGATCAAGGCGTTGCCATAGGGCATGTTGTCGTAGCGCTGCCGCTTCTCCTCCTTGACCACGTCGCGCTGGTTGTCGAGGTTCTCCTGGTTGACCGCGTCCAGCAGCCGGCCGTGCCGGTCGGCCTCCATCCACAGGGCCAGGTCCATGGCGCCGCGCGGCACCGTCTCGAAGTAGTTCGTGCGATCGAACCAGGTCGTGGCGTTCAGGCGCCCACCCGCCGCCATAAGCGCGGAGAAGTGCTCACCGGAGGCCACGTTGAGCGAACCCTGGAACATCAGGTGCTCGAACAGGTGCGCGAAACCGGTGCGCCCCCCGACCTCGTGGCGTGAGCCCACATTGACCCACAGATTGACGGTGACGTTGGGGACGCTGTGGTCCTCACTGACGATGACCCGCAAGCCATTGGCCAGCGTACGTTCGGCGATCTTGTAGTCCAGCGGCATGCGCCCAGACTAGGGGACGGCGGGCACGGCGACGACGTGACCTTGCCATGACCTCCGCCGACGGCTCAGGACGCAGGATCTTGTCCGGGTCGCGCAGACAGTGTCGGGGAGAACTCCTCGCCCAGCTGGTCGAAAGCCTGGCGGGCAAAGATCTGCTGCTGGGTTACCGTCCGCTCGGAACGCCCGCGTCCCACGAAGCTCACCGCCCAGTGCAGCAACGTGGTGAGCCGGTTCTTGAACCCGATCAGGTAGACGANGTGGACGACCAGCCACATCAGCCAGGCGATGAACCCGCTGACCCGGAGCCGGCCGATGCTGGCGACCGCGCTGAAGCGCGAGATCGTCGCCATACTGCCCTTGTCGTGGTACTTGAAGGCCTGACCATCGGGTTTCCCGGCCAGTCGGGCCCTTATCTGACGCCCCACATGACGACCGCCCTGGATGGCGACCTGAGCCACCCCGGGCAGCCCGTCCAGCGCGATCATGTCACCCACCACGAAGACCTCGCGATGGCCTGGCAACGTCAGGTCCGGCGCAACCTCGACTCGCCCCGCGCGGTCCAGTCCGGCTCCGGACTGCTGCGCGAGCTGGCGGCCGAGCGGGCTCGCAGAGACGCCGGCGGCCCAGACCTTGCATACGGACTCGATACGGCGAGGTCCCTGGGCGTCCTCGACCTCGATCCCGGTCCCGTCCACTCCCACCACCTTGGTTCCCAGCTGTACCTCCACCCCGATCCGGTCCAGCTTGGCCATTGCCTTGGCGCCCAGATGGTCGCCGAAAGAGCCCAGCACCGAGGGAGCCGCATCCAGCAGGATGACGCGGGCCCGACGAGGGTCGATGCCACGAAACTCGCGACGCAGCGTGCGGTGCGCCAGCTCGGCGATCTGTCCGGCCATCTCCACGCCGGTCGGGCCTGCACCAACAACCACGAAGGTCAGCAGCCGGGCGCGCAGTTCCTCGTCCTCGACCAGCTCGGCCATCTCGAAGCTGCCGAAGATACGCCCGCGCAGCTCAAGGGCGTCGTCGATGCTCTTCATCCCCGGCGCGAAACGCGCGAACTGGTCGTTGCCGAAGTACGACTGGCCGGCCCCCGCTGCGACCACGAGCGAGTCGTAGGCCGTGACCCTGGTCTGGTCCAGCACCGTGGAGGTGACGGTCCCCTCGGTGAGGTTGATGTCGGTCACGGCGCCGAGCAGGACTCGTGCATTGCGTTGGCGCCGCAGGATCTCACGGGTCGCGGGTGCGATCTCCCCCTCGGACAGGATGCCCGTGGCGAACTGGTAGAGCAGCGGCTGGAACAGGTGATGGGTCGTCTCGGCGATGACAGTGATGTCGACGTCGGCACCCTTGAGCGACTGCGTGGTGAACAACCCACCGAAGCCGGAACCGATCACCACCACCCGGTGTCGACGGCCTGCCTCATCCCCATGTGCTGTTCTGTGATCCACGACCCCACGATACCCAACGGCGCGATACTCACATTCGCGCCAGCACCCATGAGAGGACGGCCAGTGCCAGCGCGTTTATCCCCACCATCAGCCACACGACCATCGTGATGCTCTGGTCGTAGGCCAGCCCCAGGACCACCCCGGCCAGCAGCAGGCCGAGGCCGCGGGCCAGAGCCAGCCAGCCGAAGGCGATGGATCGTCCGGCTGGTTCGACGAGCTCGGTGACCACGGCTTTGACGGTCGAGTCCAGGACGCCGTTGACCACTCCCCAGATCGCCACTCCGACCCAGACCAGGGTCGCGTTGTCAGTGAAGGCGATGGCGCTCATGCCCGCGGCGACCGGCACCGCGAGCAGGACCAGGGGTCCGCGCCGGTCGTAGAACCGGCCCATCAGCAGACCGCTCAGGCCGTCAACGGCCATGGCGAGGGCAAACAGCAACGGCACCTGGGCAGCCGTGAGCAGAGTCTGGGTCTGGGCGTGGTAGGCAAGCAGGGGGAACGCGGCAATCCCCAGGGACAGCAGGCCCACGGCGCCGATGTACTGCCACACCAATGGCGGCAGAGCGGCCCGGGCGGCCGGCTCGCCGTGGCCGTGCGAGGTCTCCGGAGGCGCTGACAGCGCCGACGCCGCGATNTCGTAGGCCGCTGGGTCCGGGACGCGATGTCGCAGCCAGAACAGCAATGCCAGCACGATCACGCCCGGAACGATCAGGACGGCGAAAGCCAGGCGATAGTTGCCCGCATGTTGCCACAGGACCGCCGCCAGCAGCAGAGGCCCCGCCACGGCGCCGGTCTGGTCCATCGCCTGGTGGACCCCGAACGCGCTGCCTCGGCCGGTCTGGGTGGAGGCGTGGGACAACAGCGTGTCCTTGGCCGGGGAACGAACCGCCTTGCCCAGCCGCTCGGTGCCGTAGAGCAGCAGTGCCGGGGCGATCACGTTGGTGGAGCCGATCAGCGGGACGCTGAGCACCGTCAGCGCATACCCGGTGATGGTCCACGTCCAGTAGTGCCCGCGGCGCTGGACCAGGTACCCGGAGGCCACCCGCAGGCCGTAACCGATGAACTCCCCCACACCGGCAACGGCTCCGACCACTGCCGCCGAGGCCCCGAGGGTCCCGAGGTAGGGCCCGATGATGCTGCGTGCGCCCTCATAGACCATGTCGGCGAACAGGCTGACCAAGCCGAAGAAGATAACGAAATACCACGGTCGCAGCTGGGGGCGACTGCTAACTGGGGGCGTCTGCGACTCTGCCAAGGATCCGGCGCTGGATGCGAAGCTCGTCGCGGATGCCGTACGGCACCGGCAGATTGCGGGCATTCAGCTCGGCGGTGTAGGCCTCCAGGGCCAGCAACAGGCGGGCTCTGGGCGCGTCCACCAGACGCGATCTGCCCAACGGTGCACGACGGGCGACCCTCATCGCGGCTCGCGCGCCGATGACCTCTTGGAACAGCTCCATCAGGTGGTCGAACCCGAAGCTTGGATCCAATTCCGGAGAGGAAGCCATCGGTTCAACCCCCTACGTGTGTCGGTCACAGCCTCGTCGACCGACGAACCACGTCGGCAATATTGACACTACGCCAGCGGCGGCCCTCAGCGGAGGTTGGCAAGGTATGACTTGTGTCAACTTCTCACAGAGTCTGGCGACCACCGGGATCGCGGGAGCCGTCCCGTTCGTCCCGTTCAGCCCACTCCAGCAGGGTCTGCAGCGAGTACGGCGCGTCGTCGATGCCCGCGTGCAGGTCACCCAGGGCGGCGAACCGCGCCGGGACGGTCGCGATGGTGCAGTCGGCCGGCAGGACGTCCTGCACCTCGTCCCAGGTGATCGGGGTTGACACCGTCGCCTCGGGAAGGCCGCGCACGGAGTAGGCGCTGGCGATCGTGTGATCCCGGGCGTTCTGGTTGTAGTCGACGAACACGGCCCGAGGATCGCGATCCTTGCGCCACCACGTGGTGGTCACCTGCGCCGGCGCCCGGCGTTCGACCTCTCGCGCGAAAGCCAGCGCCGCCCGGCGTACGTCCGCGAAACCCCACCGCGGCTCGATCCGCACATAGATGTGCATCCCCGAACCGCCCGAGGTCTTTGGCCAACCGGTGGCGCCGAGCTCGTGGAGCACCTCGCGCGCGAGGTGGGCCACGCTGCGAACCCGCTCGAAACCGCACTGCGGCATAGGGTCCAGGTCGATGCGCCACTCGTCGGGACGTTCGGTGTCGGCGCGCCGGCAGTTCCACGGGTGGAACTCGACCGTGGACATCTGCACCGCCCAGATCACGGCGGCCAGCTCGGTGACACACAACTCGTCCGCGAACCGGTTGTATCGCGGGAAGCCCACCCGGACGGTCTGGACCCAGGCCGGGGCGCCGCCCGGGAGCCGCTTCTGGTGCACCTTCTCGCCGCCGACTCCTTCGGGGAACCGGTGCAACATGGTGGGCCGCTCTGCCAGCCCGCGAACGATCCCGTCACCGACGCTGAGGTAGTAGAGGGCCAGGTCGAGCTTCGTCTCCCCCCGCGCCGGGAAGTAGACCCGGTCCGGATGGGAGATGCGCACGATCCGGTCCCCGACGACCAGCTCGGCGGCTGGGGCCGCGCTTGCCTTGGTAGCCATGGAAATCAACCTAACGACGTTCTACCCTTCGGTCCAAAGATAAGATGACTAGTTTCCGGTATAGTCAACTGATCGAACCTTGTGAGGTACTTGCCCGGTTCCTCTCGGGTGGGTGCTTCCAAAGCTGAAGGGCAGGACGCGATGCCAGAACCGATCGACAAGCTGAAGGCCGAGTTCTTCAAGACCCTTGGGCACCCGGCACGGATCCGGATTCTGGAGCTGCTCTCCGAGGATGAGCACTCCGTAGGCGAGCTGATGCCCAAGCTCGGGCTCGAGTCCTCCCACCTTTCCCAGCAGCTCGCCGTCCTGCGAAGGACCGGCATGGTCGTGGCCCGCAAGCAGGGCAACAACGTGATCTACACGATCGCCTCCAAAGACATGTCTGAACTGCTCCTGCTGGCCCGCAAGGTGCTGACCGGGCTGCTCACCGACCAGATGGATCTCCTGCGCGATCTGCAGGCCAACGGCCAGGCCGGGGAGCGGGCGAACCACCGATGAGTGTGGTCACCACCGGTCGTGGCAGGGGCAACGCCAGGGAGCTGGACCAATGAGCTGGATCGCCAAGATCGCCCGAGTCGGACGCATCGTCGAGCCAGCCCTGGACGCCCCTAAAACCACCGTTGTCCCGCCCACCGGCATCGCGGGCTCACTGCAGCTACGGCACGTGGACGCCGGCTCCTGCAACGGTTGTGAGCTCGAGATAGCGGGCGCCTTCTCCCCGGTGTATGACGCGGAGCGGTTCGGGGCCCGAATGGTCGCCTCGCCCCGGCACGCCGACGGACTGCTCGCCAGTGGTGTGGTGACCCACAACATGCACCAGCCGTTGCTCAATACCCTCAACTCGGTTCCGCAGCCTCGGGTCGTCATCGCTGTCGGCGACTGCGCCTGCAATGGTGCTGCCTTCGCGGGAGGCTACGGCGTGGTGGGTTCGGTCACCGACGTCATACCCGTGGACGTTGAAGTACCTGGNTGTCCGCCCACCCCCCAGCAGATCATCACGGCGCTGCGCACGGTGACGGGCCGGTGAGCGCTGCTCACACGGCTCTTCACGACTCCCCCGGCGTTCCCGCTCCTGATGTGGGCAGCCCCGCCTCGGGTCGGGCGCGCGGGCTCGCGGTCCTGTCCGGAGGGCTCACCACGGCCCTGGGAGCGGTCGGTGTGGCACTCGGCCTCAGCGTCATCTTCGGGGCGCCCCGGCATCTGCGGATCGGGTGGCTGCTGCCGCTGGTCGGGGTCACCTTCGATCTGGGCCCGCTCGGCGGGTTCTTTGTTGCCGCCACCGGCGCGGTCTCGATCGCCGTGGGGATCTACGTCGTCGGGTACGCCCAACGGGAACACTGGGTCCGATTCTCCCTGGCCATGCTCCCGCTGTTCGTGGCAGCCATGCTCCTGGTTCCGGCAGCGGGATCGGTCACCACGTTCCTGCTGGCCTGGGAGCTGATGGCGGCGGCCTCACTGGTCCTGGTGCTGACCGAGCACCATCGCGGCGAGGTCCGGTCCGCTGGTGGCTTCTACGCGGTGATGACCCAGCTGGGCTTTGCGGCAATCCTGCTGGCTCTGGTGGTGCTGTCCGCAGCCGGGCGCGGCGACGCCTTCGCCACCATCGCCGCGCACTCAGGTGGCATCTCGACCGGCACTCGCACGGCGGTGTTCCTGCTGACCCTGATGGGATTCGGGTCCAAGGCCGGCCTGCTTCCGCTGCACGCGTGGTTGCCCCGGGCCCATCCCGAGGCGCCCAGTCCGGTCTCAGCGTTGATGAGCGCGGCGATGGTCAACATGGGCATTTACGGCATCATCCGCATCGACGTGCAGATCCTCGGTCCCGGCCCGCACTGGTGGGGGCTGACGCTGATGATCTTCGGCGCCTTGTCGGCGGTGTTCGGAGTCCTTCAAGCCTCCGTGGCGACCGACCTGAAACGGCTTCTGGCCTACTCAACCACCGAGAACATGGGCCTGATCACGCTGGCGCTGGGCGCGGCGACACTCCTGTCCTCCTACGGAGCGCATCAGGTGGCCGCCCTGGCGATGACCGCGGCCCTGCTGCTCATACTCAGTCACAGCGCCTTCAAGACACTCGCCTTCCTTGCCGCCGGGTCTGTGCTGGCCGCCACCGGCCTGCGCGACCTGGACAAGCTCGGTGGGCTGGCCCGCCGGATGCCCGGCACCACCGTGATGTTCGGAATCGCTGCGCTCGGCGCGTCAGGCCTGCCGCTGGGTGCCGGCTTCGTTGGCGAATGGCTCCTGCTGCAGTCCCTCATCCACTCACCCCACGACAACAACACCCTGCTCGCGCTGACGATGCCCTTGTCTGTGGGCGCCGTCGCGCTCACCACCGGGCTGGGGATCGCGGCCATGGTCAAGGCCTTCGGGGTCGGGTTCTTGGCGCGGCCACGCTCAGCCGCCGCCAGCGCCGCACGGGAGGCTCCCGCCACCATGATGACCGGAATGGCGATAGCCGCGGCGGCATGTGCCGTGTTCGCCCTCGCCCCGGTGCTGCTCAGCCCAGTTCTGAGGCAGGTTCTGGCCGCAGTACCGACCGTGGGTGGCGCTGCCGCGGGCCCGGTTCTTGGCGCGTATCTGCGACTGCCCGGGCTCGCCGGGTCGATGTCGCCGGGCCTGATTGCCGCCGCCCTGCTCATCGCGGTGCTGATCGCGCTCGGCCTGGCTCGCTGGGGCGGGCGCCGCCGGCCCGCTTCCGCCGTGGCCCCCCTCTGGGCCTGTGGCGCAGACTCGCTCAGCCCGAGGATGCAGTACACAGCCACGTCCTTCGCAGAACCCCTACAACGCGTCTTCGACAACGTGCTGCAGCCCGACACCGACGTAGAGGTCACCCATTTTGCGGAGTCGCAGTACCTGATCGAGAAGGTCACCTACCGAACCCTGCTGGCCGACCCCGTGGAACAGCGCCTCTACCTGCCCGTGGTCCGCGCGGTGACCACCTGGGCGCAGTGGGTGCGTCGCGCACATCCCGGCAGCGTCCACCTCTACCTGGCATACGGCGCGCTGGGGCTGCTGATCGTGCTCGTGATCGCCCGATGAACGCAACGACCGAGCTCGCCGGGCTGGCCGCAACCACCCTTCAGGTACTCGCTGTGGTGGCCGGAGCGCCGCTGATTGTGGGCGGGATGCGACAGGTACGCGCCCGGTTGGAGGGGCGGGCCGGCGGCGGCATCGGGCAGCCCTGGCGGGACCTGCGCAAGCAGCTCCGCAAGCAAGCGATCACCCCGGCGGGAACCACCGTGGTGTTCGGGTTCGCACCGGCGGTCGTGGCCGGCAGCACACTGCTGATCGCCGCCATCCTGCCGCTCATCGCCCTGGGCTCTCCGCTGGACTCGGCCGCGGACCTCTTCGGTGTGGTGGGTCTGCTGTTCCTGGGAACGGTCGCCCTGACCCTGGCCGGTCTGGACACCGGTACCGCATTCGGCGGCATGGGGTCCAGCCGCGAGATCACCATCGCCGCCCTGGTCGAACCCACCATCTTGCTCGCGGTGTTCGCCTTGTCGGTTCCCGGACATTCGGCCAACCTGGCTGCCATCGTCTCGGCGACGGCGGAGCACCCCGGGCAGCTGGTCTCGCCGGGAAGCCTGCTGGCGTTCGTGGCGCTGGCCATCGTGATCATCGCCGAGACCGGGCGGCTGCCGGTGGACAACCCCTCGACCCACCTCGAGCTGACGATGATTCACGAGGCGATGGTCCTGGAGTATGCCGGTCCCAGGCTGGCACTGGTCGAGTGGGCCAGCGGCATGCGTCTGACAGTCCTCCTGGGGCTGATGGCAAACCTGTTCCTGCCGTGGGGGATCGCCGGGGCCCACCCGTCAGTGCTCGCGATACTCATCGGCCTGGTGGCGATCACCGTCAAGGTGGCCGTGTTGGCCGGTGTGCTCGCCGCAGGTGAGGTCTTCATCGCCAAGCTTCGGTACTTCCGGATCCCCGAACTGCTGGCCGGCTCCTTCCTGCTGGCCCTGCTGGCCGTAACCGCGTCCTACTTCTTCGCCACCGCGACCAACTGAACGCCAGGACATGAACCCCGACGTGAACAGGCCACGACATGAACAGAAGAGCAAATGACCCAAGCCATCTATAACGGCGTGCTCAATCTCGCAGCAGGAGCGTTTCTGCTCGGCGCTGTGCTCATCGTGTGGCGCCGTGAGCTCGCCTCCATCGTTGCGCTACTGGCCTGGCAGGGCCTGGCCCTGGCAGCGATCCCCCTCACCGAGGGCATCTACCACCATGACGCGGCCCTGATCATCGTCGGCGTCGTCGTGCTCGTGCTGCGGGCGGGCATCCTGCCGCTTCTGCTCGCGCGAGCCGTCGGCACCGAGGCTAACGAACGCCGCGAGAGCACGCCGCTGGTCAACACCACCACCTCACTGCTGGTCACCGCGGGCCTGACCATGCTGGCNTACGCAGTGACCCGGCCGATCATCGCGCTNGACCCCTCTCCGGCCACCCGCGCCGTGCCGGCCGCCTTCGCGGTGATCCTGATTGCCATCTTCGTCATGGTCAGCCGTCGCCGTGCCGTCTCCCAGGCCGTGGGCTTCATGATGCTGGACAACGGCATCGCGGCCACCGCGTTCCTGATCACAGCCGGTGTCCCGCTCATCGTCGAGCTCGGCGCGTCGCTGGACGTGATGTTCGCCGTGCTCGTACTAGGTCTGCTCACCGGGCACATGCGCCGCACCTTCGGCGGCACCGACCTCGACCAGCTCAGACAGCTGCGCGGCTGATGAGCTTCCTGTTGTTGGTACCCATCCTCGCTCCGCTCGGTGCGGCAGCGCTCGCGCTCGTTCTCGGCTGGCGACCCCTGACCTCGTCGGTGACCGTCCTGGCCGCTCTGTGTGTGCTGGTCAGCGCCGCCATCCTCGGCTTCACCAGCGGATCCGGGACTCGTTTCGGGATCGGGAACCTGTTTCGGGCCGACGCCCTGAGCGTGGCCATGCTCGTGGTCATCGGCACAGTGGGCACCCTGGCCACCTGGGCCAGCATCGGCTACATCGACGCCGAGCTCGCCCACGGGCACACCGACCGCAAGGGCGCGAACCTCTACGCAGTGCTGGTTCCGGTCTTCCTCGCCGCGATGGCCAGCGCGGTCCTGGCCAACAACATCGGCGTGATGTGGGTGGCCATCGAAGCCACGACCGTGGCCACCGCCTTCCTGGTCGGACACCGCCGGACCCGCGACGCGCTGGAGGCTACCTGGAAGTACGTCGTCATCTGCTCGGTCGGTATCGCTCTGGCGTTCCTGGGCACCGTACTTGTGTACTTCGCCAGTCTGCACGCCGGCGCCGCCAGCGGCGACGCCCTGAACATCGACGTGCTGCTCGCCCATGCCAGCCGGCTCGACCCCGCAGTAACCCGTCTGGGCGCCGGGTTACTGCTGCTGGGATACGGCGCCAAGGCAGGACTCGTCCCGTTCCACACGTGGCTGGCCGACGCGCACAGCCAGGCGCCGGCGCCGGTCTCGGCGCTGATGAGTGGAGTGCTGCTGTCCGTGGCGTTCTACGCGCTGCTGCGCGTCAAGTCCGTTGTCGACCTGGCGGTAGGCACCGGATTCCTACGTACCGGCCTGCTCATCGTCGGACTCCTCACGCTGCTGATCGCCGCGTCGCTGCTCGTGGTCCAGACCGACTTCAAACGGATGCTGGCCTACTCCTCCATGGAGAACATGGGCCTCGTCGCGGTCGCCGCGGCCGCCGGCACCAGACTGGCAATCGCCGCCCTGCTGCTGCATGTCCTGGCCCACGGGATCGCCAAGACGCTGGTGTTCCTCGGCTCCGGACAGCTGCAGGCCGCGCACGACTCCACCCGGATCAGCGACGTCACCGGCGTGCTGGCCCGCTCCCCGATGATCGGCATCACCTTCCTGGTTGGGCTGGCGATCCTGCTGGGCCTGCCGCCGTTGGCCATGTTCGCCAGTGAGCTGTCCATCTCCCGCGCGCTTGCCGGCGCCGGCCTCGGGTGGGTGCTTGGTGCCGCACTGCTGTTCGTCGTGATCTCCTTCGCCGCCCTGGTCCGCAACGGCGCCCGGATGCTGCTGGGCCCACCAGATGCGCGATCACCGGCGATCACCGTGCCGCGCTCCGTCTCTGCGGCGCTGGTCACCGGCGTCATCCTGAGTGTTGTGCTGGGCCTGACCGCCGGACCGCTCCTTGATCTCTTCCAGAGCGCGGCCACCCAACTCGGAGGCACCCGTTGACCCACAACCCCGGCTCGGCCGACAACCCCGAGTACAACGGCGTGCCAGCCGGTGTGCACCGCATCGCCCTCACCCTGGAACCAGCCGAGCTCAGCGAACAGGCCGCAGCACTGTTCGAGGATGGCTTCCGCCTTGGCCTGGTCGCGGCCCACGACGACGGTCCCACCCTGCGCGTGGTCTACCTGTTCCTGGCCGGCCCCCCGGACCGCCGCATCGAGCTAGAAGTCACCCTGCCCGCCGACGACCCCGCGCTGCCCTCCCTGGCCTCACTGTCCTTCCCCGCCTCACGCTTCGAACGTGAGATGCACGACCTGTTCGGGATCGAGCCCGTCAATCACCCCCTGCCCCGCCGACTGGTCCGGCACGCTCACTGGCCCGCCGGCTGGTACCCGATGCGCCACAACGCCGGGCCGCATCCGCCGTTCACCGAACGCCNGGCATACCCCTTTCTGGCAGTGGTCGGCGATGGGGTCTATGAGATCCCCGTCGGACCCGTCCACGCCGGCATCATCGAACCCGGACACTTCCGCCTCTCCGTGGTCGGGGAGAGCATCCTCAAGCTCAAGGCCCGACTCTGGTTCACCCACCGTGGAGTTGAGAAGCTCTTCGAGGGGCTCGGCGCCACTGGCGCCATCCATCTCGCCGAACGCATCAGCGGTGACACCTCCGCCGGCCACGCGCTGGCACACAGCATGGCCGTCGAAGACGCCCTCGGCATCACCATGAGCGAGCCGGCCCATCGGCTGCGGGCCCTGGTCCTGGAGCTCGAACGCCTCTACAACCATGCCGCCGACCTGGGCGCGCTGGCCAACGACGTCGGCTTCTCCCTGGCCAACGCCCACGCGCTACGGATCCGCGAAGAGCTGCTCAGGATCAACAACGCCACCACCGGCCACCGGCTTCTGCGACACGCCATCAGCCCCGGCAGGGTCGAGCTGCTCAGCCTGCCCGATCCCGGGCAGCTGGCCCGGCTCGCCGAAGACCTTGGCGAGGTCGTCCAGCTCACGCTGGACAACACCGTCATCCGTGATCGCTTCACCGGCACCGCGGTCCTCACCCACGAACAGGCCCACGACCTCGGATGCCTGGGCTATGTCGCCCGCGCCAGCGCCCTGGAAACAGATGCACGCATCCAGCACCCCGCGTGCGGCTTGCCCGTCACAGCGCTGACCAGGACCAGCGGGGATGTCCTGGCCCGGTTCACCCTGCGGGCGGGCGAGTTCGCTGCCTCCACCCAGCTTGCCACCCACCTGATCAACACCGCCGACCTGCTCAGCTTCGCCGGCACCGCGGCGCAGGGGTCAGCCCACGAATCCGACAGTGGCCTGCGCAGCGGAGTCGGCATCGTCGAAGGCTGGCGCGGCACCATCGTCCACCGCGTCGAGGTAGACGCCCACGGGCGCCTCACCCGGGTCAAGATCGTGGACCCCTCGTGGTTCAACTGGCCCGCGTTGCCGCTGGCCCTGGCGGGCACGATCGTGCCCGACTTCCCCGTCACCAACAAGAGCTTCAACCTCTCGTATGCGGGCAATGACCTGTAGCCGCTGACCTCGAACCGACCTGCCGATACGAGTCTGGCCGGTGCTCCTGGGCCAGGTTCGGCAGCGTTGCAGAGCACGCGCCATCAACACAGGCACGTGCCCGCCGTGAGTCCGTGCCACGGCGGGCACCTCGGTANGCATGCGCAGGCCAGTCGCCTCTGTGCAGGACCGCCGACCTAGCCTGCTTCAACGACGGTGCATACCGCCGTTGAAGTGCTGCCNCCGATGTTCAGGGTCGCAAAGCGCCTGGCGCCCGGGACCTGGTAACCCGTGGCCTGCCCGGTCACCTGCAGGTAGCTGTCCAGCAGCATCCGCACCCCGGTCGCCCCGACCGGGTGACCCACACCGATAAGACCCCCGCTCGGGTTCATCGGCATGGCGCCGTCACGGGCGGTGATGCCACTGTCGATCGCGTCCCCGCTGCACCCGGGCTTGGTGAGGCCGAAGTGGTCGATCGCCATGTACTGCGAGATGGTGAAGCAGTCATGGGTCTCGATACCGTCCAGCGCGAAGACATCCTGGACCCCCGCCCGGGAGAAGGCGTCGGTGATCGCGTCACGAACGTGGGGGAAGAGGTAGTCAGCGTGTGCGCTGGCATCGAACTTGTCCTGCAGGCTCAGGGACGCGTTGCGATGTCCCCAGCCCGCGATCCGGGCAACCGGGGCCCCCAGCGTCCCCCGGTTCTCACCCATCCAGCGGTCAGAGACCAGCACGATGCCGGCCCCACCATCGGTGACCTGGCTGCAGTCATAGCGCCGCACCCGCCCAACCACCTGCGGGTTTGCCGCCTCATCGGCGCTGAAGCACTCTGGTGGCGTCGCCCAGCCGCGAGTCTGCGCNNTGGGATTGGTCTTGGCGTTGGCAAAGTTCTGAGCCGAGATGCAGCGCAGATGCTCATCACGCAAGCCATACCGCCGGTCATACTCCTGCGCGATCTCGGAGAACGTGTANGGCCANACGAAGTCCTGCCCCTGCCCCTCATGCCCGACCCAGGCAGCGGACGCGAGGTAGCCGGCTCCGACAGCCCCCGGGACGTTTCGCTCGATCTCGACACCGAGCACCAGGGCGACGTCGTACCGGCCCGACTCCAGATCGGCCATCGCCGCCATCACCGCCACGCCTCCCGAAGCGCACGCCGCCTCATGCCTGGTCGAGGGAACGCCGGCCAACTCCGGGACCACACTAGCCACCATGGAACCTAGGTGGCCCTGCTTGACGTAGAACTCCCCCATCGCGTTGGCGACATGGATGACCTCGACCTGCGCAGTGGAGATGCCCGCATGCGCCAGGGTGCCGGTGGTCGTCTCCCTGACAAGGTCACTGATCTCCAGCGACTCCTTGGTGAAGTTCCGGGCGAAGTCGCTCTGGTAGCCGCCGATGATCCAGATGGGTTGCTGCGTCGTCATGTTCGGTCCTTTGGTGTCACCGGTGGCGTGGCCACCATCGTGGGTATCGGGGTCGGTGCTGCGTAGGTGGTGCGTAGTTGGGTCTTGAGCACCTTGCCGTTGTTGTTCTTCGGCAGGCTCTGGAGAAAGTGGTAGGACTTGGGTCGCTTGAATCCGGCCATGTTCTGTCGGCAAAACTCATCCAACTCGTGTGCGTCCACCGAGGCGTCATTGACGACGACGCAGGCCACCACGGACTCGCCCCACTCGGGGTCGGCGCGCCCGATCACCGAGACCTCCGTGACGGCGCCATGTCGCAGCAGCACCTCCTCCACCTCGCGCGGGTAGATGTTGGTGCCGCCGGAGATGATGACGTCCTTGGACCGGTCCTTGAGCGTGAGATAGCCCGCGTCGTCAAGGCTTCCCACGTCGCCCGTCCAGAGCCAGCCGTCGCGGATCGTCGCGTCCGTTGCTTCCTGGTTACACCAGTAGCCCATCATCACCGTGTCACCGCGCACCACGATCTCCCCGGTCGCCCCCGGTGGCACCGGCTCACCGCTGGCGTCGACCACGGCGACGTCACATGTCGCAAAGGCCGTGCCCACGCTTGCGATCCGGCTCGCCCAGCGCGGGTCGCGGTCGTCGGCGATGACGTCACGGCTGAGCGTGGTGATGGTCATCGGCGACTCGCCCTGACCGTAGATCTGGGCCAGGCAGTCGCCCATGGCTTCTCGGGCGCGGATCAGGTCGTCCACGTACATCGGGCCGCCGCCGTAGACGATCGTCCGGAACGCGGTGGTGCCTTTGATGCGCCCACCGGTCTGGGTGATGTGGGCGGCGAGCCTGTTGACGATGGTGGGTGCGGCGAAGAGTGACACGTTACTCAGCGCCTGGGCGATGTCGCAGATCTCTGCAGCGTCGAATCGGCCGCTGGGCGGGAAGACGTGTCCGGAGCCGTGCAGCATGAAGACGGGGCTGTAGATGCCGGCGCCGTGTGACATCGGAGCCGCGTAGATCGTGCGGTCATCAGGGCCGACGGCGTCGATCTGCACGTGGTAGCTGAGTGTCATGGCCAGCAGCTGACGGTGTCCGAGCATCACTCCCTTGGGTCGCCCGGTCGTACCGGAGGTGTAGAAGAGCCAGGCGAGGTCGCTCACCTTGGCTTTCGCGCAGGGGCGAACCGCGCCGGCCGCGACGGTGGCCAACGCGGAGTACTGAGCGGAATCGGCGACCAGGAGCTTCGTCTCGGCCGGGTCCGCCTCGATGACGCCGCGGAGTCCTGCAACGTGCGCCTGGTCGGTCACGATGAGCCGTGCGCCTGAGTCCTGCAGGATCCAGGCGACTTCGCCCGGATGGAGCTTGGCGTTGACCGGCACCACGGCCAGCCCTGCCCACCACGCGGCGAAGAGAGTCTCGAGGTACTCCGGACGGTTGTCCATGACCACCGCGACCCGGTCACCTACCCGGCAGCCCAGGCCGTTCAACCCTCCGGCAAGCGCGGCCACGCGGTCCCGCAGCTCGCGGTAGCTGCGCAACGGCTGCGCGCCAAGATAGACGGCCGTGCGCTCCGGTGATGCGGTCGCGGCGCGATCGAGAAGCAAGGCGATATTCATGCCGGGCCAGAGATGAGGTCCGGCTCGGTCGCCGCGCGGACCTCGGCTTCGGTGACACCTGGCGCACACTCCACCAGCCGGAAGACCTTCGTCTGTGACATCCAGGACGGCCAGGTCGGTGATGATGCGGTGGACGACGCGCTCACCGGTGAGCGGCAACGAGCATTCCTTGACGATCTTGAAGTCTCCGTTCTTGGCGACGTGCTCCATCAGGATGATGACCCTTCGCGCACCATGTACGAGGTCCATGGCCCCGCCCATGCCCTTGACCATCTTGCCGGGGATCATCCAGTTGGCGAGGTCGCCGGCAGCGGAGACCTGCATGGCGCCAAGGATCGCGGCGTCGATCTTGCCGGAGCGGATCATCCCGAAGCTCGCGGCCGAGTCGAAGTAGCTGGCACCCGCCAGGACGGTCACCGTCTCCTTGCCGGCGTTGATCAGGTCCGGGTCCTGGTCCCCGTCGAAGGGATACGGACCGGTGCCGAGGATCCCGTTCTCGGACTGCAGGACCAGCTCGATGTCGGCGTCGACGTAGTTGGGGACAAGGGTCGGCAGGCCGATGCCGAGGTTGACGTAGTCCCCGTCACTCAGCTCGCGGGCGGCGCGGGCGGCCATCTGCTCCCTGGTCAGTGCCATCGTCACTCCCCTGCGTTCGTGGGCTGTCGGGGTCGTGTTGTCAGCCGCTCGATCCCCTTGTCCACGACCTGCGCTGAGGTCAGCGGCACGACGCGGTCGATGTACAACCCCGGCAGGTGGATCGCGTCCGGGTCGAGCTCGCCGGGCTCGACCAAATGTTCCACCTCGGCGATGGCGACCTTGGCGGCCATCGCGCAGACGGGGTTGAAGTTGCGGGCCGCCTTACGGAAGACCAGGTTGCCGTGTCGGTCGCCCTTCCAGGCACGCACGAAAGCGAAGTCAGCCGGCAGTGCTCGCTCAAGCAGGTAGGACCTGCCGTCGAACTCCGAGGTCAGTTTCGGCGGCGACGCGACGGCGACCGAGCCGTCGAAGCCATACCGCCAAGGCAGTCCTCCCTTGGCGACCTGGGTGCCCATCCCGGTCACGGTGTAGAACGCCGGTATACCGACGCCGGCGGCCCGCAGCCGTTCGGCCAGGGTGCCCTGCGGGGTGAGCTCCACTTCGAGCTCACCGCTGAGGTACTGACGCGCGAACTCCTTGTTCTCACCGACGTAAGACGCGACGACCCTGCGAATCTGTCTGTTTACCAACAGCTTCCCAAGCCCTGCGCCGTCGGTTCCACAGTTGTTGGAGATGATCTCCAGGTCGGTGATCCCCAGTCCGGCCAGAGCGTCGATGAGGACCGTGGGAATGCCGCAGATCCCAAAACCACCGCAGGCGATAACCGCACCCTGGGGGATGTCGGCAACGGCCTCAGCCGCCGTGACAATGACCTTGTCCATAGTNCTTCTCCATCTCAGGTCAGTTTCGCCAGCTGTGACAGCACCGTCTCCGGTACCGCGTCGGCGGGGATCTCGGCGAACAGAAAGTCGCCCGAGGGCGCGCTCGTTGCGTCGGACAGCCAGTAGTCCTGCGGCACCACGGTCCCGGTCACCGCAGACCCGAGGATCTCCACCCCATCGCGCGTGCGCCGCGCGAGCGCCCACCGATAGTTGCCGGTGACGTTGGAGACCGGGGCGTACGCCGCGGCGTCCACCAGCGGCAGGTCACCGGTCCCTGGCCAGCGCTCATCCAGGAGCAGCATCGACACCGGCAGCAGTGACAGCCGCCGCAGCCAGTCGGCGACGTAGATCGCCGCGTTCTCCGCGCGGTCGACGTCGAGGTCGGCCACGGTGCCGGCGCCGCTGAGCTGGTGGGTGAGTGCCAACCAGAGCATGGGCGAGGGGATCTGCAGCACCAGGGGGGCTGCTGATGTCTGGGCCACAATACTGGCCAGCTCGAGGGCTGCGCCCGCAGTGTTCTCGTCTGCCAGGAGGGTTTTGAGGGCATATCCCGTGCGCGACCGCGCCGAGAGGGATGACTTCAGCGCGTCGTTGGTGGCCAGGGCGTGGTCGTACAGTGCNCCCAGGTTGAGCAGCGTCGCGTCCGGTTTCAACAGACCCTGAGCCTGCCCGAGGAACTGGGAGTAGGCGACCGGGTCGCCCCACGGGATCGGCTGACCTCGCAGAATGACAGCCTGCGCGTACTTCTCGTGGTCGATGATNACCGCGGTGCCCCGGCCCGACGGCGGGGCGGAGACGATCGAGGCGAGGGCCATGGCCATAGGGGCTCCTNGGAAGTGAAATCGGACTGGGACGTGAAATCGGACTGGGACCCGAAGGTGCTTGCCTGCGGCGTCACCCCGCAGCTCCGAGCCTCGGGGTGACGCCACAGTCGTATGGGGGTGGCAGGTCAAGACTNGCGGTGGAAGTGCTCGCCCTGNCTTTCCTCGAGCTCGCGCACCCGTGACTCGAGCTTGGCGACCTTGAGGTCCCGCCGGTCCGGGAGCATGATAATCGGCATCGCCGAGNCCGGCGTGGTGACCCGCTTGGCTCCAGTGATGTCGAAGACAGTTGCCGTGAGCTCCTCGGTCTCGTCGCCCCAGGAGCCGTAGTACAGAAGCTCCTTGGGTGGCTCGGGGGTCACGAACCCTTTCACGAACTCGGCGTAGGGCTTGCCCCGCTCGAGCCTGTCCTTGCGGGCCTGTGACCGCAGCTGCTTGGTGCCCTCGACGTCCAGGACGAGCGTCGTGGGGTCGAAGGCGACGGCGAAGATCTCGCGGGCCACCTTGTGGGTGATCCGGTTGAGCTCGACGTCCCTGACCACGGCCTGCGGGCTGCGTTCGAGGACGTCGCCATAACCGCCGCCGGCGCCCTGGCTCATCATGTACAGCTCGCCGTCCTGGGCGACGTCGAACTGCAGCCCCATGTGGCTGGTCATGTACTGGCCGCCCTCGAATGGCTGGTCGTTCATGACTTTCTCCATCGACAGGTCGAACCTGCTGGGGTCCTTGCGGAGAATGTCGTAGACGTTGACGCCCTTGACCAGGGCAAGCGGGTAGGTGCCGCAGCCGTAGCCTCCGAACATGCCGTAGACGGAGGAGAACTTCGCGCCCGAGGTGACGGTCATGAAGCCCCACAGGGGTGTTCCCTCGCTGGCGACAATCATCTCGTAGCCCATGCCTCCGGTGTNTTTGCCGAAGCCCATGTTGTCCCGGACCAGACGCTTGGAGACCAGCTGCATGAAGGGCACCTCCTCCTCCATGACCTCCTGCTCGGCCATGTCCGCCATCGCGCAGAACAGCGGGGAGACCGCGTC
>JGI24140J50213_10000288_pt1 | contig 23810 bp, 24 predicted proteins | sample BarGraIncu00222A_FD_50213 | JGI IMG/M metagenome (IMG submission 50213)
CAGCGAATTTGTTCAAGCTCTGGCATAAGCTGCTTGAGATTGCGGGCTGGCAGGGCGAGTAAAAGCCGGTTGCGGGGCCAATTTGAGCTACTCATACCCTTTAAACTCCACCACCTCGCTTTGGTTGCAAGACGACGCGCGTTGNACCGTCGCTCTCAAGCTCTCGGTCAATGAATGCCGAGCCCTGAGCTAGCCCTGCGTCACCCAGGCTGGCAGCCGGTTAAACCACGGCCGTGCGGTTTCGAGTTGGGCGGCGAGTTGCAGCAGCCGATCCTCTTCGCCGAAACGCGCGACCAATTGCACACCGAGCGGCAGCCCATCCGCGGTCCAGTGCAAGGGCACGCTCATCGCCGGTGTGCCCGTCAGATTGGCGAGCTGCGTGAATGGCACATATTGCAGGCTGTCGCGCGCAATCTTGTCGACAGTGCCGTCGAGCAAGCCGGCGCGCGCCAAGAGCCCAAGCAGGCCCGCCCGATCGAGCAGGTTCAGCACCGCCTGTTCCGCGGCGGTCGGGTCGCCCTGGCCATGGCGGATTGGCGGATGCGCGAGCGTCGGCGTCAGCAGCAGGTCATAACGCGCATGAAAACGCGCAAGCGCCCTGGCAAATTCATTCCATTTCAGCAATTGCGCGGTCAGCGTCGCGGCCGAAGTTGCGCCGCCGAGCGTCGCCAGCACCCGCGTCAAGAGCTCGAAATCCGAAGTGCGTGCGCCGGCGGCGCGTGCCTGCGCCACCATGGCAGGCACCTGTCCGAAGTAGACATGCAGGAAAGCCTTCGCCAGCGAGGCGCCATCCATTTCCGGCGCGGCTTCTTCGACCTCGTGGCCAAGACTTGCCAGCAATTTTGCCGCCTCGCTCACCGCCGCCACGGCTTCGGGGTGAACCTCGCTTCCGATTGGCGAGACCGCGCTAAAGCCGATACGCAGCCGGCCGGGGTCGCGCCGCATCAGTGTTGCGTAGGGCTCGGCCGGCCTGGGCACCACAAAGGGATCGCCGGGCTCGCCGCCCGCCGAGACGTCAAGTGCTGCCGCGGTGTCGCGCACGCTGCGGGAGATCACGCCTTCGCTCGATGCGCCGTACCAGTATTCGCCATAGGCCGGGCCTGAGGAAATGCGTGCGCGCGAGGGACGTATTCCGAACAGGCCGCAACAGGCGGCGGGAATGCGGATGGAGCCACCGCCGTCATTGCCTGCCGCCATCGGCACGACGCCCGAGGCGACCGCGGCCGCGGCGCCGCCGCTGGAGCCGCCGGGCGTGTGATCGAAATTCCAGGGATTGTTGGCGCGGCCGAACAATTGCGAGTCCGACACCGCCTTGAGCGCAAATTCCGGCAAATTGGTCTTGCCGAAAATCAGCAGCCCGGCATCGAGATAGCGCCGCACCACATAGGCGTGCTCGGGCGCGACGGCGCCGAGCATCGATCGGCTGCCATAGGTCGTCGGCAGGCCGGCATAGTCCTGCGCGCAATCCTTGATCAGGAAGGGAACGCCGGCGAAAGGACCTGCAAGCGGCTTCTTCAATTGGGAGCGGGCTTCGTCTTCCATCAGGCGGCAGATCGCATTGGTCTTCGGCTGAGCCGCAGCGCTCTGCCGCAGCGCCAAGTCCAGCAATTCCCCCGCGCTGATCTCCCCGCGCGCAACGTATTCGGCGAGGCCGACCGCGTCGGCTTGCAGATATTCACCCAGTTTCATGGCGCGCCCCCGGAAAGCCGGGGGCGATGGTATCACCCCATGCGCGGGTTAACCTAGCCTGCACAGGGCGTGGGGAATGCCGGGGCCGGAAAAACGCCCCCGCCTCCTCGTCCGTGACGATCACGACAGGCCTCCTTGGGCGGGACGGGAACGGATCTAAAACTGATTTGGTCCAGCGGGTTAATGGCTCTATCCGTATGTGGCACCAAAGCCACAGTCATTCGGAATCGCGTCGCGACGGCTGCGAATCCCCTTGCTCGGAATTCACCGGGAATGGACGATATCGGGATTAACGGTCTGGCTAAAATGTTTGAGCCGAAAATGTTTGAAGTTGCCATTTATAGCATCGTCGTGGTTGCCATCGCCTATTCGGCGTTTCTTTGGCGCATGGGTCGCCGTGCCGACGTATTGCACGGCGAATTCATCGCGCCATCTTCAAGCCCGCAATCTTCAAGCCAAAGCCCCGCATCCACCCTGGATATCGAAGCCTCTCTGAAATCGCTGCTGCGGACCATCGAGCGCGATTTATGCGAGAGCGGAAACTAGAGCCGCTCGAAAACGCTCTGGATGCCGCTGCCCGACGCACCGTTGCCGGAAGTGCCTGCGCTGTCCGGTACGCGCATCTCCGGACGTGCTTCGCATCGCCGGGAGAACCAAGTGCCGCGAAAGCGGAAATGACGCGAACATCGCCCTTCCGTAACGTAAGCCCAGGACATCCCAAGTTGATTCAAATCAATCCTTATCATGATTGAATACCCATACTTGAATGCCAGAGGATTTGTTGCGCGAAGCACAGAGAGACGCGCCGATGNAACGTCGCAAATTCATCAAATTGGTCGGTGGCGGGATGATCCTCGCGGCGGGTGCCGCGGGCGCGGGTCTATTGATGGGCGCCCCAATCTTCGGAATTCCGGATTCGGCTGTGGCCGCCTGGCGAGCACCCGAACCCGAATTGGAGCTTCGTCGCTTCGTCCTTTCTTACGCGATCCTCGCACCTAACCCGCACAACTTGCAGCCGTGGATTGCCGATCTCCGAAACCCGGATGAGATCGCTCTCCGCCTTGATCCCGACCGTCTTCTGCCCGCCACGGACCCGTTCGGCAGACAGATCCTCATGGGCGCGGGCGCGTTCATTGAACTGTTGGCGCTTGCGGCCGCCGAACGCGGTCACCGTGCAGATGTCATCCTTTTTCCTGAAGGAGAACCGGGCAAGAACATCGATGGAAGGGAGTTCGCCCGGATTCGGCTGGTCCCCCAGCCAGAAATAAGGCGCGATCCGTTGTTCAAATATGTGCTTGCCCGACGCACCGACCGGCGCGCATTTGACCCGGAGCGCCTGGTTTCCGCGGGTGACATTGAACTGTTGCGCGCCGCTGCCACTTCGCTGCCGGTTCGTTTCGGATTTGCGGGCAGCGCGGGCGGACCGCCGAGCGACATCGCGAGGTTGACGGAGATCCGCAAGATTGTCCGCGAAGCCTGGCGCGTCGAGGTGACTACCGAGCCGACAATGATGGAGTCGATGCGCCTGCTGCGCTTTGGGAGTTCCGAAATCGACAAACACCGCGACGGCGTCACCATCACAAGTCCAATCGCGGTCATTCTGGCGAAGGCCGGACTCATTGACGTCAGCAAGTTTCCTTCTCCCGACTCGCGTATCACGGCCGGGCTGATCGCGGACTTCGACGCGATCACCGCATCAACTCCTGCCTATCTTTGGATCGCCACAGAAGGTGGCAGCCGAGTCCGGCAAATTGACGCCGGCCGTGCTTACGCCCGGGTCAATCTTGCCGGCGTCGCTGCCGGACTGGTGATGCAACCCAACGAACAGGCCCTGCAGGAATATGCTGCGGTGGCCGACCAGTATCAGGCGATCCATCAGCTGCTTGAGGCGCCGACGCCCCGATACACCGTGCAGATGCTGGCAAGAGTAGGCTACCTGCCGTCGAATGTAGCCGCTGCGTCCCCTGCACCTCGCCGTGGCCTGCCCGCACTCTTGGCCGGACCAGCGGTATCCTGAGGGAAATTCCCTTCATCCTCTCCAGCACGGCGCTCCGACAATCCATCTCGTCGAGAATGACCGACAGCGGACGTGTTGAGCGCCGGCAGGCGGCACCATCAATGAACCTAATTGCCAATCGCAACGTCAAATAGCCATGCTGCCGGTGGGGCCAAGATGAAATACGTTGTTGTTGCCTGCTTTATCACTTGCGCGGCCGTAGCGCAGGTGGTCCCGGCCAACGCCGCCGATTCATTCTATATTGGCAAGTGGAAGCTCACCGGGGCGATTGTGGCACCCTGGGCCGATCTCAAACAGAAGCCAGACAGCGCCGAGCAGTCACGCCTCATCGGCAAGACGATCGTCTTCAAGGCCAAGGAGATCTCCGGTCCACCGCCGTTCGCCTGCAAAACGCCGCACTACAAGGAGAGCGATTCCACCGCCGACATGATCTTCCAGGGTGCGATCGGGGAGATGCAGTCGAAGAACAAGTCGGTTGATCCGAATAAGCTCGCCGCTTCGCTCGGTTTTGCGGGAAGTAGCATCAAGACTTTGGAGACCGGCTGCGAAATCGATTTTCATTTTGTAGATGCTGCCACTGCGGAAACCGGCCTCAACGACAATGTCTATACGCTGAAGAAACAGTAGTAGCCCGTTCGCCGATCACATGGGGTAGGTCCGCGGCGCTGACAAAGCGCTTCGCCTGTCCTGCCAGGACGGCATTTTAACCACCGGAGCGCCGCTCAATGAATGCTCGTCTTGTTTACGCGGCCCTGGCCGCCACCGTGTTCATTTTCCAATCGATGCCAGTGTGGGCAACTTGCGTAATCGCCCCAGACGGCAAGTCCATTAACGTCGTCACCGACAATGGCTCGAGCGATGAGAAGTCCTGCCAGGTGAGTTGCAAAGTCGACACCAAGATCGGGGTGGTCTCGGTTGGTTGCGGCGGCAATACGCCTCCGCACGCAAAGGATCATTCGCTGTGTGCGTTCGACAAAACCGAGGTCTGGTACAAGAAAGTCGTATCTTCGGAAGATAGCTGCAAGGGCGGCACGGCGGACACAGCCCCCGCCGGTGCGGCTCCAGCAGTCGCCAAAGCCGACGGTTTCACGTGCAGGATTTCTCCTGACGGGAAAACCGTCGATGCGATGATCGCAAATCCCTACAAGAGCGAAACCGGTTGCCAGATGGACTGCAAGGTTTCGACCACCCAGGCAGGAACCACCATGAGTGTGTCCTGCTCGAAACCGGTCGCTCCCGGCGTGGGCCAGGTCGTGTTGTGCAGCCATAGCGTCGCCGAGGGCCGGGCGGTGAAGATGCTCAGCGGCAAAGGCGACTGCACCAAGCCGCTGGAGGAGCGCACCGACAGCGAGAAAGCCAAGGACAAGGCCGCGGATGATGCCCGAGAGGCCGAAGCGCAAAGGCTTGCCAACCAGCCGATGCCTAAGCCCTCAGCCGCCAACAAGGCCGACGAAGAGGAATTAAACGAGATCGGTGACGATTCAGAAAAATTGCAGGAGTTTATGCAGAAGAAGATGGACGCGGCGATGCGGAAAGGTCTCGGCAAGTGAACGCGTTCAAAGCCCGCGACCTACGCAATACTCGTTTGCTGGCTTTACCTTCCAGACATGACGGTTCGAACTGACGAAGTCAGTTCAGAGGGTAAAGCGGGCCTCGCTGTCGCATGTGTGGGACAGCCAATCCGCTTTCCTGTCTCAAAGCCCCGTAAACCCGGCCTTCACGGGATCGGTTGAGCCGTCGAGCTCGCGCAAATAGGTCAGCCCGCACACCGTGAGGCGATGCGGGTCTTTTTCACCGGCCTGGAACAGCTTGCCTATATACTCGGTCACCTTGGCGCGCGCCTCTTCGATCCCGACAGCGGACCTGCTGTTCACCAGCAGAGCATAGGTTTGCATGATGCGGTCGATGGCGGCTTCCATGGAATCCTCTCGGTCAGCGTTCAGGCGAATTCGGTCTCAAAACGCGCGATCGCCTGGTTGGCGAGGCGAATCCGGTTGCATTCGCCGCGGTGGAACAGCCCGACGACGATTTCGAGCAACGCCTCATTGGTGGCGATGATGTCGGAGATGGCGCCCGTCTTTCGAAGATAGTTCGATGCGATGGCATAGGCATCGGCGACTACTTCAACGTTCATCACCTTTAAGCCGCGCTCGACCAGCATGAACCAGGGTCCTCCGACGTGGACTGATAAATGTGGACTGATAAAGCTCCCGCCGGGAACAAGTTCCATCGTGGAAACCCATTTTTTGCCGTGCAAAAAAAATAACGCTCACCGGGCCGGAAAACCGGACCGATGCGCGTGGGGTGCCGCCTTGGGGAGGTGTTTCCGATGGGAAGGCTGCCGGTCTTTTGCGATGCCGGCTTGGCCTTTACGTCGAAAAAGTCTCAGAGCCGGTACAGGATCTGGTCGGTCCAGAACCGCTCGAGCCGGTGCAGCGACTTGTTCAGGGTCGCGAACTCCTCGTTGGAGATGCCGCCGACCTGCTCCACGGTCTTGACGTGCTTCTGATAAAGGGCATCGACGATGCGGCGGATTTCCTGGCCCTGCGCGGTGAGGCGGATACGGACCGAGCGGCGGTCGACGCGGCTGCGCTGATGATCGAGGAAGCCGAGTTCGACCAGCTTCTTCAGATTGTAGGAGACGTTGGAGCCGAGGTAATAGCCGCGCGTGCGCAGTTCGCCCGCGGTCAATTCCTTGTCGCCGATATTATAGAGCAGCAGAGCCTGCACCGAATTGATGTCGGCGCGGCCGCGGCGATCGAATTCATCCTTGATGACGTCGAGCAGCCGGCGATGCAGCCGCTCCACCAAAGTCAATGCTTCGAGATAGAGCGGCTGCACCGGAGCCTGGCCCGGAGTGCGTTCAGCGGTTTCCACCGCCGTTGCAACGGCTTTCATCATGACACTTCCCCTGTTGTCGTTGTTGTCGTTTTTATCGACTTATTCGACGAAACTTGTGTCCCGCCTGATAGCTTCAACTTAAGGGGGCCGTTTGAAGATCAGCTTAAATAAGACAATAAAGAGATCATGAATTTAAGACAGTGAATCGCGGATTAAGCCCATAGACAAAGGGCTTTTCGCAACCTTTCATTGACGGTGAGACGCCCCTGTTCACGCTTCGTCTGCGTGTTCTGTCGCATATGGAAACAGGACAGTTCAAATTCGAAACGTCTGCGTAACAGGTGTGACCACCGCGTTAGGGTGACCGAAAAGTTACCGCGAAACTTGCGGAAAATTTGATGCGAATTTTCCCGCGCACGGCAACATCTGGTCCCGGCCGGCCACAGCGGCGCGGATCGCGCGTGGATTCTTCTTAAAGCGATGGATGTTTCGGGTCGCTGCTTCGATCGCTGCTTGGGGTCGCTGCTTGGGGTCGCTATGGCGGCCGCTCGCGCGCCGCCATCCATGCCAGCGCCAGATAGGCCGCGAGCATCGCGGCTTCGAAACCCACGACCATCAGGCTGCCGCCATAGATTCCCGGAAACATCAGTTCGATCACCGCCATCGATACCACGGTGGTCAGCCACACCACCGCACCCCACGGCGTCGCAAGCCACAGGCCCACCGCNGCGACGAGTTCGATCACCGCGAAATACACGGTCGCGGTTTGCCAGGCCATCGGCTGGTTTTCAAAGGCCTCTTCTTCGCCGCCGACGAAGCCGGTGACCTGCGCCCAGTGATAGAGGCCCTTGGCGACCGAGACGACCGCCATGATGCGCAGGAAAAACACCAGCCGCCGGGTCCACGCATTGTCGTCGGATTCGGTCCGCTCCGACGAAATCGCCGCCACCGACATGGCATTGTCCCGCGACGGGTCGCGCGATGGGGTTTCAGACATGCGAATCGGTACTCGTTTGCGCGAAGAATGTCGTCATGATGGAGTCATGACCCGCCGGCCGGGCAAAATCAATCGGGGGTACCGGCTGGCCCGCGCTTCGCGGTGACGGAAGCGATGCAAAGTGCTAGGCTTGGAACGGTTCAAATTCAGCCTGCGGTCCTTGGGAGAGACAATCACATGGCGATCAAATTCGGGCGTCCGATTGAAATGCGCGACGCACTGCCGCGCAAACCCCCTGGTGCCACCCTTGCCGCCGCCGCCCTTGATCTCGTGGTTCGCCCGCGCCGCAATCGCAAGGCGGAATGGGCGCGCCGGCTGGTGCGGGAAAACGTCCTCACCACCGACGACCTGATCTGGCCGCTGTTCGTGGTCGATGGTCACAACACGCGCACGGCCGTCGCCTCGATGCCGGGCGTGGACCGCATCAGCGTCGATCAGGCGGTGCGCGATGCCGAGCGCGCGGTGAAGCTGAACATCCCCTGCATCGCGCTGTTTCCCTACACCGAGCCGTCGCTGCGCGATGAGTATGGCTCCGAGGCGCTCAATCCCGACAATCTGGTGTGCCGGTCGGTGCGCGCGATCAAGCAGGAATTCCCCGGCCTCGGCGTGCTCTGCGACGTGGCGCTCGATCCCTTCACCAGCCACGGCCATGACGGATTGATCGAGGACGGAAGGATCCTCAATGACGAGACGGTCGCGGTGCTGGTGCGGCAGGCGCTGGTGCAGGCCGAAGCCGGCTGCGACATCATAGCACCCTCGGACATGATGGACGGCCGGGTCGGCGCCATCCGCGAGGCGCTCGACGCGTCGGGATTTCTCGATGTGCAGATCATGGCCTATGCGGCGAAATACGCTTCCGCCTTCTACGGCCCGTTCCGCGACGCCATCGGCTCGGCAAAGACGCTGACCGGCGACAAGCGCACCTATCAGATGGACGGCGCCAATTCGGATGAAGCCTTGCGGGAGGTCGAACTCGACATCACCGAGGGCGCCGACATGGTGATGGTGAAGCCGGGGATGCCCTATCTCGACATCGTGCGGCGGGTCAAAGACACCTTTGCGATGCCGACCTTCGTCTATCAGGTGTCCGGCGAATACGCGATGATCGCAGCAGCAGCCGGTAATGGCTGGATCGACGGCGAGCGGGCGATGATGGAAAGCCTGCTGGCGTTCAAGCGCGCCGGCGCCGACGGCGTCCTGACTTATTTCGCAGCCCAGGCAGCGGAGAAGCTGAAGGCGCAGGGGTGAGGCGCCTTCGGGTCCCGGTTCGCGCGGAGCCTGTCATCGGGCGCGCATTCGCGCGACCCGTTGGCTTGGCCGGGACGACGACGTAGAGGTACGCCGCCGCGCAATATTTCCGCTTGTTAATGCTGGCGAGGCCTTGCAAGCCCAAGGCCGGTTCCCATGTCCAGCGCGGGTACGGTACAGTCGGAGGGACTGATCATGTCTTATAGCGGTTCGGGTAACACAGGCGGCGCCTGGCGGAGCGATGGCGGGGTTCCGCCGCATGCGTTCGATCCTATGCTGCAGCCCGAATTGTTTCGCGGCGTGCTGACGCGGCGGTTTTTCGCGTTCCTGATCGACCTGGTGGTGCTTTCGATTCCGGTGATCCTGGCGGTTGTGTTCATTGCCGTGTTCGGCATCGTGACGCTGGGATTGGGCTGGATGCTGTTCTGGCTGGTGTCGCCGGCCTCGATCATCTGGGCGCTGGTCTATTACGGTGCATCGCTGGGCGGGCCGCATTCGGCTACCATCGGCATGCGGATGATGGATCTGGAAATGCGCACCTGGTACGGCGCGCCCGCCTATTTCGTGCTGGGCGCCATGCACGCGGTGGTGTTCTGGGTTTCGGTGTCGTTCCTGACGCCGGCGATTGTGCTGGTCGGGCTGTTCAACGGCCGCCGGCGTCTGCTGCACGACATCATTCTCGGAACCGTGGTTATCAACAGTTCTGTGCGTGCCCCGGTCGCGCAACCGGCGCGAACCTACTGACACCGACTAAACCAATTGACCGTCAGCCTCCGCGGCGCGATGCTGTGCCCGGCTGCTTCGGAGGCCTGACGACAGAACGTGACCCAGCACTCGCGTGACACCCCGCAATTCTACCTGACGGCGCCCTCGCCCTGCCCGTATCTGCCGGGCCGGCACGAGCGCAAGGTGTTCACGCATCTGGTCGGCGACAAGGCCGGCGATCTCAACGACCTGCTGACCCATGGCGGCTTTCGGCGCAGCCAGTCGATCGCCTATCGCCCGGCCTGCGACCAATGCCGCGCCTGCGTTTCGGTTCGCGTCGTCGCCAACGAATTCCGGTCCTCGCGCAATTTTAGGAAGATTCTCGCGCGCAACGCCGACATCGTCGGCGAACAGCGCAGCGCGGTGCCGACCTCCGAGCAATATTCGGTATTCCGGGCCTATCTCGACCAGCGCCATCGCCACGGCGGCATGGCCGACATGACCGTGCTCGATTATGCGATGATGGTGGAGGACAGCCACGTCGAAACCCGTATCGTCGAATACCGCCGGCGCGACGTCGACAGCGGGGTCACCGGACGCGGCGGGGATCTGATCGCGGTGGCGCTGACCGACGTGCTCAGCGATGGGCTGTCGATGGTGTATTCGTTCTTCGAACCCTCCGAGCAAAGCCGCTCGCTCGGCACCTTCATGATCCTCGATCACATCACGCGCGCCCGGCGACAGGGATTGCCTTACGTCTATCTCGGCTACTGGATCGAAGGCTCGAAGAAGATGGACTACAAGGGCCGCTTCCTGCCGCAGCAGCGCCTCGCCCCCTCGGGCTGGCTGCGTATCGAAGCATCAGGCGAAGTGCTGTCCGAGCCGCAGGAATAGGCGACGAGTTAAATTCACGCCGTCATCACCCGCGAACATCAAGCCGGGCGATGACCGCTTGTTTACAGCGGCCTATCTTCGCCGTCCTTCTTGAGCCATTTCGCAACAGCGTCCTGTTGGCGCTCTCTCTCTTCTTCCGCGCGTGTACGGCCCGCCAGACCGGTCGGGCGCAGCACGCCCGCATACCAAAGCGCGACCAGCACGACGATGATGACCAGCCAGTAAAGGATGCCCACGACTATCTCCTAGAGCCTTCTCCGTTCCGATTGAATCGGAACGGAGGCTCTATTCCTTTATTTGACGCGTTTTCTTCACGCGAACCGGTTTCCACTTCGCTTGAAAACGCTCTAGATTAGCGATCACCCGCTCGCAAAATCCCACACCAGCTTCGCGTTGAGCGCGATGATAACAGCCGCGGTCAGGGTGGCCAGCGCGGTCAGCCAGCGCGGCGCTGTGAACGGCCCCATCTTGGCCCGGCTGGCGGTGAACATCACCAACGGCACCACCGCGAACGGCAGTTGCAGGCTGAGCACGACCTGGCTCAGGATCAGCAATTGCCCGGTCGCCTTTCCGCCGGCCCAGATCGTCACCGCTACCGCCGGCACGATCGCGATCATCCGCGTGATCATCCGCCGCAGCCATGGCGCGACGCGCAGATTGAGAAAACCCTCCATCACGATCTGTCCGGCCAGCGTCGCGGTGATGGTCGAGTTCAGCCCGCAGCACAGCAGCGCGATCGCAAACAGCGTTGGCGCCAGGGTCGAGCCCAGCAGCGGCGCCAAAAACGTGTGGGCCTGATCGAGTTCGGCGACGTCGGTCTTGCCGACGCGATTGAATGTCGCCGCGGCCAGGATCAGGATCGCCGCGTTGATGACAAGCGCCAAGCACAGCGCGATAGTGGAATCGATGGTCGCAAGCTTGATCGCTTCACGCTTTTCTCCAACGCTGTCGCCATAACCGCGGGTCTGCACCAGGCCCGAATGCAGATAGAGATTATGCGGCATCACCGTCGCGCCGAGGATGCCGAGCGCCAGATACAGCATCTCCGGATTGGCCAGAATATCCGTGGTCGGCGCGAAACCCTTGAGCACCGCGCCCCAATCGGGATCGGCCATCGCGATCTGCACCGCAAAACACGCTGCGATCACGCCCAGCATCGCCACCACGAAGGCTTCGATCCAGCGAAAGCCGAACGCCTGCAGCGCCAGAATCAGAAACACGTCGGCGGCGGTGATGATCACGCCGATCTCGAGCGGAATATGAAACAGCAGATTGAGTCCGATGGCGGTGCCGATCACTTCGGCAAGGTCGGTGGCGGTGATGGCGATTTCCGCCGACAGCCACAGCGGCAACGACACAAAGCGCGGAAACGAATCGCGGCAGGCCTGGGCGAGGTCGCGGCCGGCGCCGACGCCGAGCCGCGTGCATAGCGATTGCAGCACGATCGCCATGACGTTGGACAACAGTGCGACCGTCAGCAGCGCGTAGCCGAATTTGGAACCGGCGGCGAGCGAGGTCGCCCAGTTGCCGGGATCCATATAGCCGACAGCGACCAGATAACCGGGACCCAGGAACGCCAGCAGCTTGCGCCAGAACGGCCCCTGCTTCGCCGTGCGGACCGAGCCGAACATATCCGCCAGCGACGGCTCGCCCCGCGCCGAGCGCCAGCCGGAGCCATCCAGCACGGGGCTGTCAGCGATTATTGACGGGGAATCAGGGGGTAAACCGGGAGCTCGTGCATCCATCATCCAATGATGACGGAAGCAGACCCTTATTGCAACTCATTTGCAAGTGCATCTTTCCCATCACGAAAATGATACCAGACCCTGTCTTGTAAAGCACTGAGGAAGTGCTTTACGTTATGGCATGATCAAATTACCGACTGAAACGCCGACGGCGACCCTGCGCTACGCTCTCGTCCCCGACCAAGCGGGCATCGAGGCGATCGAAGCGACGTTTGCTGCCTATGACCGCATGATGGCGATCCTCGCCGAAGTTGCACCTGTTGGCGCCAATCTCGTCTCGCTTCACGCGCAGGCCTACGAAAAAATCCGCGTCGAGACCGGCCTGCCCGCGCGTCTCGTGACACTCGGCCTGCGCGACCGCGCCGGCTACGTGGCCGGCACGACGAGCCGCCGAATTCCGCTCGACGACAAGTTGTTCGCGATCAAGGGCCCAACTTCACTGACTATTAGCACTGTCAGGGGACGCGTCTTGGTGCCGTTCGAAGTCCCGGGCTACCTTGCCGGTTGGGAGAGCCCCTTCCCGGCCCACTTGGTCTCCGACGGCAGCGCTTATGAAATTCAGATCGCCGTCAAATCGAAATCAACACAACCGGAGGAGAAGACCATGCTTCACGAAGGCATTCTGGCACGTATGGGGCGGCTTCTCGCCGCCATCGCCAGCCAAACCATCGATACCGCCGAGAGCAGCAACAAGGTGGCGGTCGTCAAACAGGCGATCCGCGAGATTGATGCCGGCGCCGACGAAGCGCGCTACGCGCTCGGCAAATCGCGCGCCGAGGAGTTCCGTCTCAAGCGGCGCCGCGAAGAGCTGGATGCCGAAGTCGCAGGCCTGACGGAAAAAATCCGTCTCGCCATTGCCGAGAACCGTGAAGATCTCGCCCGGGCCGGTGTCGCACGGCAAATTGATCTGGAATCCCAGGGTATCGCGCTGGAACGCGCGATGGATTTCATCGAACTCGAAATCGATGAGCAGACCAAGGCCTTACAGGCGATGCTTGGCGCACGGCGCGAGGCCGAAGCGCGGCTCGCCGATCTCGAACTTAGCCTTTCGCAGCATGCGCCGCCTGAAACCGGTAAGGGCTCTGGCGCGACTAAACCAATAAGTCCCGACCGAGCCATGGCGGCGATCGCGCGCGTCACCGGCGTTCCCGCCTCCAGCGTCCTCGGCGACAAAGAGCTTGATGAACTTGACCGCTTGCACCGCGAGAAGGAAATCGCGTCGCGGCTTGAAAGGATCAAATCGCAGCAATGAGTGTAGCGACCGACATCCTGCTGGCGCCGGACGTACGCCCGTTCGCGGTCGCCGCCGCGATCATGGTCTCACTCGGCGGCATCGAATTGCTGACCATGATTGTCGGCTTCTCGATCAGCGAACTGGTGGGCCACGATTTCGGGCTCGACAGCGACAGCCACAACGGCATCGGCGGCCTGTTCCTGTGGATCAATGCAGGACGCCTGCCACTGTTGATCCTGATTATTCTCGCGCTCGGCATCTTCTCGATCGCGGGATTCCTGCTGCAAGGCATCGCGCATGGTGCCGGCGCCGTGCTGCCGGTTCCGATCGCGGCCCTTGCGGCTTTGGGCCTCAGCATCCCCGTCATCCGAGTGACCAGCCGCGGTATCGCCCGCATCATCCCGCGCGACGAGACTTATGCGGTCAATGAAGCCGATTTTGTCGGCCAAGTCGCCGAGGTTTCGATCGGACCGCTCGACCAGGGATTGCCCGGCCGTGTCCGTCTCAAGGATGTCTTTGGTAACTGGCACAGTGTGGCGGCGCGCGCCAGTTCCGATTCCGCGCCACTCCCGGTCGGCGCCCGCGTACTTCTGGTCGACCGTGATAACCGAACCTTTATCGCCATTTCCGCACCAACCGATCTCATTACCCAATAACAACCATCAGGCAGGAACTAAAAAATGTGGGAGCTCGCAGTACCCGTCTCCATCGGCGTCGTCGTCATCCTTGTTATCGGACTCATGCTGGCGAAGCTCTACCGGCGTTCCACCCGCGATGAAGCCTATGTCCGCACCGGCCTCGGCGGCCAGAAGGTCGTGCTCGACGGCGGCTCGCTGGTGCTGCCGGTTTTCCATTCCACGGCGGCGGTCAATCTGAAGACGCTGCGGCTGGAAGTCGCCCGCGGCGGCCCGGATTCGCTGATCACCAAGGATCGCATGCGCGTCGACATCGGCGCCGAATTCTACGTCCGCGTCAAACCCGACATGTCGTCGATCGCTCTTGCCGCGCAGACTCTGGGCAATCGAACCAACGACGCCGCCGAATTGCGCGAACTGATCGAGGCGAAATTCGTCGACGGACTCCGTTCGGTCGCTGCCACCATGAATCTCGAAGAGCTTCAGGAGCAGCGCGCCGTGTTCGTCAAATCGGTGCAGGACGCGGTCGGCGCCGACATTCAGAACAACGGCCTCGAGCTTGAATCGGTTTCGCTGACGCGGCTTGATCAGAGCGATATCAAGCACTTCAATCCGAACAATTTCTTCGACGCCCATGGTTTGACCACCCTGACCAAGATCACCAAGGAACGTGAGCAGGAGCGCAACCAGATCGTGCGCTCCACCGAGGTGAACATCGCGCAGCAGGATCTGGTCGCCCGGCAGACCACGCTGACGATCGAAACCACCAAGCGCGACGCCGAACTCGCCCAGCAGCGCGACATCGCCAACAAGACCGCGGCGATGCGCGCGCAGACGGCGCAGGTCGAACAGACCGCGCTGCAGAACGAAGCCGAATATCGCATTCAGCAGGAGCTGGCGGTCGCCAACAAGCAGACCGAAGCCAACCAGGCCCGCGACACCCGAAAGATCGAGGCTGATCTCGCGGTCAAGCGCCGCAATACCGAAATGGATCGCGACCTGCAGATCGTGGCGCAGGAAAGCGCGATCGCCGTCGCCACCAAGAGCAAGGAGCAGTCGGAAGCGCAGACCATCGCCGAGACCGCGCGTGCGATCGCCATCGCGGCCGAGGAAAAGGTCACCACCGCACGCGCGACCGAAATCGCCGAACGCGACAAGACNATCAATGTGATCGCGGCACGAAAGGCCGCGGAAACCAACGCGATGCCGATCACGGTCATGGCGGAGGCCGAAAAACAGGCCGCCGCCAACAAGGCGGAAGCCATCAATGTGCTGGCAAAAGCCGACGCCAATGCCGCGACCACCCGCGCCGCCGGTGTCAAGTCGCTCGGCCAGGCGGAGGCCGAGGTGTCGTCGCTGAAGGCCGAAGCGCGCAACAAGCTCAGTTCCGCGATCGTCGACTACGATCTCAATCTCGCCCGTATCAACATCATTCCGAACGCGCTGGCGGAAGCCGTCAAGCCGATCGAGAAGATCTCCGACATCCGGATCTTCGACACCGGGGGCCTGCTCGGCCGCGGTGGCGCAGCCGGGGGCAACAGCGGCGGTGGCGGCGGCGGTAATGGCGGCCTTGGCCTCGGCGACGGGCTTGCCGCGCAATTGCTGTCGGTCTCGGCCTTCAAGCCGATGATCGACAAGATCCTCGCCGAAGCCGGTTTCCCGGCCGGCCCGGACGCGCTGACGAGCCTCACCGCCGCGCTGGCGCAACGCAAGGCGGAAGTTGCCGCAGAAGCGCCCGCGCCCGCCGACGAAATCCCGCCCGCGCCGCTGGTCGGCACGATCACGGGCCAGTTCGCCGCGGGTCCCAAGCCGTAATCAAGCCGTAATCACGGCCCGAACAGCCATTGATGCCCCGGATCGAACGGCCCGTCGCAAATCTGCGACGGGCCTTTTTGTTGTTGTCGGGAAACGGGTGGGTGCGAGCGTCCTGAGGTCAGACAATGGAAGCGAACATCGAATCTCAGGAAATCCAGCCATGTCACCCGACACGACTCCCTTGTTGCCCGCAACTTTCAACCGCCTCGCCTGGTCCAATCTCGCCGCGCAGTCGGCCGAGCAGATCGCGCTGGCGGCGGCCCCGATCGTCGCGGTACTGCTGCTCGGCGTCGGCGAAGGCCAGACCGGCCTGCTGCAGACGGCGTTGTCGCTGCCTTTCGTTATGTTCGCCATTCCCGCCGGCTGGCTCGCCGACCGCTTCTCGCGGCGCTGGCTGATGACGGGCTCGGAGGCGCTGCGCGCGGCCGCCCTGCTCGCAATGCTGCTGCTGATATGGCTCGATTGGCTGACGCTGCCGCTGCTCGCGCTGCTTGGCTTTGTCGCGGTCTGTGGAACGGTCGCCTATAGCGTCGCCGCACCCGCATTGGTGCCTTCTCTGGTATCGCCGAAACTTCTGCCACTCGCCAATGCGCGGATCGAACTGGCGCGAACGATCGCCTTTGCCGGCGGACCGGCGTTGGGCGGCGTGCTGGTGGGATGGGTTGGTGCTGCGCCGGCGTTCGGATTTGCCGCCGCACTCTCGGTGATGGCGGTAGTGTTGCTGTCCGGAATCCATGAACCGGCCCGCAAGCCCGCACCGCGACGCCATCCGCTGCAGGACATCAAGGAAGGTGCTGCGTTCGTGTTCTATCATCCGCTGCTGCGGCCGGTGTTCATCACGCAATTCGTGTTCGGCGCCGCGTGGTTCGTCATTCTCGCGGTGTTCGTGCCGTATGCGGTGCGGCAGTTCAGTCTCTCGGCTTCCGGCATCGGCACGATCCTGGCGATGTACGGCGTCGGCATGGTCGTTGGCGCGCTGCTGGCGACGCGGGTGATGCGGCGGTTGCAGTTCGGCACGGTCATCGCATTGGGGCCGGTCACGGGTTTTGTCGCCGCGGTTGTGATCGCGTTGACGACCACCATTCCGAGCCCCCTGCTTGCGGGCCTCGGCTTCTTCCTGCTCGGGGTCGGGCCGATCCTGTGGGTCATCAGCACCGCGACATTGCGACAATCCGTAACACCGCCGCGGCTGCTCGGACGCGTATCCGCCATCAACACCCTGAGCTATGGCGCGCGGCCGGTCGGCGCAGGGTTAGGCGCCATGGTCGGCGGGCTCTACGGCGCTGAGGCGTGCCTCTATCTCGCGGTAGCGATCTTCGCTGCGCAGGCGCTGGTGATCCTGCTGTCGCCGGCGGTCTCGCTGGCGCGGCAGCCGGAGATGGTCAGCGAGCCGGCCAAGGTCCTGCGGGCCTGCTGACCCGCGAAAAATAGCTGCCGATTGGAGGTTTCCCATTCCGTTTTGTATGATATGTATCATCTCATACAGAACGGGAGCTTCCATGGCCGACCAGACCATTTCAGCAATTGCCGCAGCACCTCGTCAGGAGCTCTCTCCGACCGTCCTGCAGATCGCCGTGCTCGCAGCACTTGCAGCGACCGGAACGCTGGCCACCAATATCCTGCTGCCTTCGCTGCCGCAGATGGCTGCCTCGCTGAAAGTGTCGAGTGCGGCGGTGACCTCCGCCATCACGGTTTTCCTCGCGGTGTTCGCGCTCGGTCAGCTCGTGGTGGGGCCGATCTCGGATCGCTACGGCCGGCGCTGGCCGGTGCTGATCGGCTTTGCGGTGTTCCTGGCCGGAAGCATCTGGTGCGGCCTCGCCGACAACCTGCCAAGTCTCCTGACCGGCCGCGTCGTTCAGGCTGCCGGCGCGTGCTCGACATCGGTGCTCTCGCGCGCCATCGCCCGCGACCTGTTCAGTGGTGCGGCGCTGGGCCGCGCGATGGCGCTGATCATGATCGCGATGGCGGCCGCCCCCGGCTTCTCGCCGCTGCTCGGCGGCGCGCTCGATCACTATTTTGGCTGGCGCTCCGAATTCGTTCTGGTCGGAGCGTTTGCGGCCATCGGGGCGCTCGGCTATGACGCCGTGCTGGGTGAAACCCATCATTCGACGCGCACTCCGCTCAACCCGCTCGCCATCGCCCAAAACTATCTTGGCCTGATCGCCGATCGCCGCTTCCTGGTTCCGGCCGCGACCGTGAGCCTGATCATGGGCGGATTGTTCGCGATGTTTTCGGCGGCACCGCGCGTTCTGATCGAAGGGCTGCACTTTACGCCGATCCAGCTTGGCCTGTTTTTCGCAGGCACCGTGATGGTGGTGTTCGCGGCGGGAATGCTGGCGACCAGGCTGGCGCCACGCTTCGGGCTCGACCGCTCGATCAGCGGCGGCCTGCTGGTGGCGGCAACCGGCAGCATCGCCATCCTGCTGGTGTCGCTTCTCCATCCCACCTTCCTGCCGTTCCTCGGCGCCATCGCGGTGTTCCTGCTCGGCATGGGNATCGTCAATCCGCTCGGCACCGCGCAGGCGCTGTCGCCGTTCGGCGAGAAGGCCGGCGCGGCATCGGCGCTGCTCGGATTCTGGCAGATGATGGTCGCGGCGATCGGCGTCTGGCTCGCGGCCACGATCTCGCACGAGGCGATGTTCGCGCTCGGCGCCGTGCTGGCGGCAGCCTCGCTGGTCGCGCTCGGACTATACGCGATGCGGACGAAGGCGAGTTAGCTCTTCAGGTAACGCGCATAGCCTCCGGCCACAGCCTCATCCGACGCCATGCCGGGATCGAGGGTGTAGAGATCCTGCGCGCGACCGATGCCGCGCAGCGCAAACCGGCCGGTGGAGACGAGGTAGCGCCGCCCCGCCGCATCGAGCCCGGCCTCAAAGGCCGACGACGCCAACAATTCGCGATCGACCGAGCGGCACATCGATGCGATGCGGCTGACTTCGTTGACGGCCGGACCGACAACGGTGAAGTCGAGCCGGTCCTCGCTGCCGATGTTGCCGTAAAACACCTCGCCGACATGCAGGCCGACATAGGCCGACGTGGTCGGCCGCCCGGCTGCGGTGCGGGCGGCATTGAGCGACGTCATGTTGTGCCGGAAGCGGTGCTCGGCGCCCAAGGCGGCCCGCTTGGCGGCGGTCATGTCGTCGCCGGTGAACATCGCCAGCACGCCATCGCCGATCAGTTTGAGCACGTCGCCGCCGGCATCATGGATGGCGTCGATCGCGGCTTGCGCGTAGTCGTTGAGAAACGGAATGATCTCGTCGGGAGCGATGGTTTCGCTGATCGCGGTCGAGCCGCGCAGATCGGAAAACCACAGCACGGCCTTGATGCGCTCGGTGACGCCCCGCGAGATGCGCCCGCGCAGAACCTGCTCGGAGGCGTCGCGCCCGAGATAGACCCGGCCCAGCGTTCTGGCGATCTCCACCTGGGCGGCGGACTTGATCGCGAGGCCGAGCATCGGCACGAGGTCGCGCAGCGCCGACAAATCTCCCTCATCAAAGCCGTCAGCCCGCCGNGTCAGCCAATAGGAATAGACGCAGTCCATCTGGCCGATGGTTCCGGCNTCGCCGAACCGGTGCACAAAGGCCACGAAGTGCCGGTGACCCTTGGCTGCAAGGTCATCGATCATCGAGAAGTCGAGCGAGGCGCAATCGGAAAGATCGATCCGCATTTCGTCATGACCGCTTTCGATCATGTGAAAGAAGGTGGAGCGGCGCCAATTTCCTGCAGCATCGCCGTCAGTGGTCGGCCCGTATTCGAAGCTCTCGCTCTCGTTGGTTTCACTGTCGTTCCAGCGAAATCCGCGCCCCTCGAAAATCGGGTGCAGCGTATCGATGAAGACAAGCCCGCGCGACAGTTCGAGGCCTTGCGCGCGGCAGCGCTCGCAGAAGCCGCGAATGAGATCGTTCTCCGGCATGCCGGTCAGGCCCTGGCTCACCAGCCAGTTCATCAGGCGCAGTCGCGGTGTCAGGTCCATGAGATATTATGCCGCGTCATGATGCGTCACGACAATCGGGGTCTGCTTGTCGGGAACGGAAATTGTCGTGAAAGTTTTCATGGCAGCGCCGCCAGAAACTGTCCGCCCGCGGCGCAAATCAGCACCACCAGCCACGGCGGGGTTCGCCACATCATCAGCAGCAGGAAGGCGACGGCGGCAAGCGCGAAGTCCCCCTTGCCCAGAATGGCGGTCTCCCACACCGGATTGTAGAAGGCCGCGATCAACAAGCCGACGACCGCGGCGTTGATGCCTCGCAAGGTCGCCTGCGTGGCGCGCCTTTGCCGCAGGTCATCCCAGAACGGAAGAACGCCGATCACCAGCAGGAAGGACGGCAGGAAAACCGCCACCAGGCACAGCGCGGCCATCTTCCAGCCGCCGATCACAGCCCCGAGATATGCAGCAAAGGTCGTCAGCGGTCCCGGCACCGCCTGGGCGGCGCCGTAGCCCGCCAGGAACGCATCATTGCTGATCCAGCCCGCCGGCACGACTTCCGCCTGCAGCAGCGGCAGAATGACGTGACCACCGCCGAACACCAGCGAACCGACGCGATAAAACGTATCGAACAGCTCGATCGACCGCCCGCCGATGGTCGCAGCCAACAGCGGCAGCCCGAGCAGCAGCACCACAAAGCCCAGCAAGGCGATCATGCCGGTAGCGCGGCCGACCGGAACCTGCAGCGACACATGATCGGATGGCGCTTCGGCTCGCAACAGCGCCGCGCCCACAATCGCGCCGAATGCAATGGCTGCGATTTGCCCCCACGCCGAAGGCAGCGAAAAGGTAATCAACGCCGCCGCCACGGCCACGGTGGCGCGCGATCGGTCGGGCGCAAGGGTTCGCGCCATGCCAAGAATGGCCAGCGCGACCACGGCTACCGCGGCAACTTTCAGTCCGTGCAGCCAGCCGCTGCCGAGCGCGTCACCGAGGCTGGAAAGCCCGTACGCAAAGGCCACCAGCGCGATCGTCGAAGGCAGCGTAAAGGCCGTCCAGGCCGCCAGCGCACCGGGATATCCGGCCCGCAGCAAGCCGATGGCGATACCCACCTGGCTCGAGGCCGGGCCCGGCAGGAACTGGCAGAGCGCCACCAGATCCGCGTAGGCTTGTTCGTCGAACCATTTGCGGCGTTCGACGAATTCGTTGCGGAAGTATCCGAGGTGAGCGACCGGACCGCCGAACGATGTCAGGCCGAGCTTGAGGAAGGCCGAGAAAACTTCCCGCACACCGCTGTTCAAAGGCCGGCCCCGCGCGTCAGGATCAAATTCACGGTTTCNGTCCCTGTTGCCGTTCGACGTTATCGGAAAGCCGATATCGAAGCCAACGCGAAAGCTATGGCTGAATGCGATCGGCTCGGCATGCCGGGTAGCAATGGCCATGCTGCCAGCACTTTTTTCCGCAAATGGTTTCACCGAATCCCGCGAACGGTTTCATCGAAATTTCGACGTAGTTGACGGCTGCGGCGTGGCGTATGCAAATGCCGGGCAAGAAAACAAGACCGGGTGCGGATTCGCGTGGCAACCATAACCAGGAATAACAATGGCGCCTGAGCCATGAGCCGGCGCCAGCTTCCGATCATTCTGGCGCTCGGCACCACACAAACCCTCGCGTGGGCGTCGAGCTACTATCTGCCGGCCATCCTGGCGGACCCGATCGCGCACGATCTCGGCGTTTCCAGCAACTGGATATTCGCCGCCTTCTCGGCCTCGCTGGTGATCGCCGCCCTGCTCGGCCCGCGCGTCGGGCGGCAGATCGATCTGGTCGGCGGCCGGCAGGTGCTGTCGGCTTCCAATCTGACATTCGCCGCCGGCCTGGCGCTGCTCGGCTGCGCGCATTCCATTCCAGTGTTGATGGTCGCCTGGCTGCTGCTCGGCGTCGGCATGGGGCTTGGCCTGTATGACGCGGCCTTCGGCGCGCTGGGGCGGATCTATGGCGACGCCGCGCGCCGTTCGATCACCGGCATCACGCTGATCGCCGGTTTCGCCAGCACCGTCGGCTGGCCGCTGACCGCCTGGGGGCTGCAAACCATCGGATGGCGCGACACCTGCCTGGCTTGGGCGGCGGCGCATATGCTGCTCGGCCTGCCGCTGAATTATTTCATGCTGCCTGCAGTAAAGGTCGCCAAAGCGGCGGCTGCGACCTCCGCCAAGCCGCACATCCCGATCGATCGAACCATGATCCTGCTGGCGTTCGCCTTTGCGGCGGCCTGGAGCGTCACCGGCGCAATGGCGGCGCACCTGCCCCGAATTCTGGAAGCCGCCGGTGCCACAACCCTGCAGGCGGTTTCAGCCGGTGCGCTGATCGGCCCGGCGCAAGTGCTGGCCCGCATCGTCGAGGCGAGCTTCCTGAGCCGTTATCATCCGCTGGTCTCGACCCGGATCGCGTGCCTGACACATCCCATCGGTGCTGCCATCCTGGCGCTGGCGGGCGGCGGCGCAGCGAGCGCATTTGCGATTTTTCACGGCGCCGGCAACGGCATCCTGACCATTGCGCGCGGCACGCTGCCGCTGGCGGTCTTCGGCCCGCAAAACTACGGCTATCGCCTCGGCATCATCGGCGCGCCGGCACGGATGGCGCAGGCCGTGGCACCATTGGCGTTCGGCTTGCTGATCGACACCATGGGAAGCCGCGTCCTGATCGTCACCTCCGCGCTCAGTCTGGCGGCCCTGCTGGCGCTGTGCCTGCTGCGGCAGCAACCGGCAGTACCCTGACCGCAAACGGGCCTTCCCATCGCTGACGATTTCGAGCAAAACAATCGCATGGAAGATAAAGCCGGCCAGGCCACCACGATCCGGGATTTCGTGCGATGGGCGACGACCCTGCCGCAATCCGTTGCGGTCTATTTCGTCTGCCTCGTCCTGATCGGCGGGCTTTCGTTCTACGCCGGCACGCTGAAGCCGAAAAAGGCGGTCGGCATCGGTCCGCCGCCGGTGTCTGCGCCGCGCAACTGAGGATGGTGCGATTGCGGCGATATCTTTATCAGTCGTAGAACGCAGGCGACATCTTCAGTGTGTCGCGCTGTACCTTGTCGTGATTGATCCAAAACTGCGCGTTTTCGCTCGTCATCGTGTCCGATATCTTTTGCAGGGAAGCCAGCGTCTGCTCCTTGTTGAAATTCATCGAAGGGACGCGGCGATTGTCCCAATTGCTTTTGAAATGGACGGCATCGCCGGAAAGGATGACCGCGCCGGTATGGGGCAGCTTCACCAGCAACGACTGGTGACCCGGCGTGTGTCCCGGCGTCGAGAGGATGGTCACGCTGCCGTCGCCGAATAGATCACGGTCGCCTTCCAGCTTCGTGACCGGATGCCCCGGCTTGAAGCGCGGTTCGCCATTGGCGCTGGGCCATTCATATTCGGCCTTCTGCACATAGAGCATGGCGGCGGGAAACATCTCGACATTGCCGATATGATCCGGATGGGTGTGCGAGATCGCGATGGTCATGACGTCTGCTGGTTTGACCCCGAGCTCATCGAGCTGGGCCGCCAGGGTCTTCGGGCGATGCCAGAACAGACCCTTCGGGTCGGCCGGCACCAGGCCATTCGGCATCGCCGCCACCGCATCGGGGATACCGGTGTCCCACAGCATCCAGCCCTGCGCGTGCTTGATCAGATAGCAATTGTCGACGAAGTCCATCGACTTGCCTTCGTCGACACCGGGCGACCAGCGCGACACATCGCTGGTGGCGCCCTCCCCGCAATTGAGGATGTAAAGTTTTTCAACACCGGGCTTGCCCGATTGCGCGTGGCCGGCCCCCATCAGCCATACGGCCGACAACAGCGCTGCGACGAAACCAATGGTTCGATTCACGGTGTTTCCTCCATTGCCGGTTTTCCGGAGCTTCGCTACGACGGCTTGGATACTACCGTATCGCCGCCGCGCCCATCCGTCTCACGATCAATTGTCGGTGGTTGGCGCACCATCAATGCTGGAATGCCGGAGAATTGCGGCCGACGACGGGGTTAACCCCCGGTGAACCAGATCGGACAACATGGCCGTGAT
>JGI24140J50213_10000289_pt1 | contig 23789 bp, 22 predicted proteins | sample BarGraIncu00222A_FD_50213 | JGI IMG/M metagenome (IMG submission 50213)
TCGGCCTAGTCATGTAAAAATTTCTGCCCCAGTCCAGTGCGGATCAAAAATAGAGAATCGTCTTCTACCAGCTGTGAGTACGAGCGAATTCTTGCCCGGCCTCGTCGGGCAAATTCAGTCGGGCTCAAGTCGAGCTTCGCATCGTCGTCATCGCCCGCGCCGATGTCTGGCGCGCCGTCAGGTCTATGGACATCCAACTGATTGAATTCAGTTTCTCACTGGAATGCAATCGTATGAGCAGACATTGCGACCACAGATGATCGATGTCCACTACATCCCCAACAAGCGGACATTCAGCGACTCGACAGCGACGTCCGGAAAGTGCCAAACCCGGAAGTAGCCATCCCGGCGCGCGTTACGCGACTAGGCCCGCCTTGCGGAGACCGTCCACAACGCACTCGAAATCGTCGGGATTTTTGTACGGCAGCACCCTGCGACGGTGTTCCAATGAATAGTCGGGGTTGACGCGGAATACCTCCTGCCACTCCGCGCGAGCCTCTTCAATGCGCCCCATCTGACCGTAGCTCGCCGCCAGCAATACCCGCGAGGCGTCGGTATCTGGGTTGCGGACGATTCGGCGCTTCAGCAGAGCGGCAGCCGTTTCGTACCGGCCCAGTTGAAAGGCCGCCTGCGCCTGAAAGTGCAGCCACATGCCAGGACAAAGCGGATCCAGCGCCATCCCGCGGTCGAAGCATCCGAAAGCCTCCTCGGATCGGCCGACATAATGCAAAATCACACCGAGGGCATTATGACCTTCAGCAAAGTTCGGATTGAGCGAGATTGATCTTTCGGCAGCGCGAACGGCGTCGTCGTAGCGTCGCATCCACAAATTGACAAAGGTCATCCCCCAACAGGTATAAGGGTATTTGTCGTCGAGGGCTGCAGCCCGCATCACCGCCTCATGTGCTTTTTCAAGCGACTGCGACGGCGACGCGCTCCACTGACTGACGTAGTCGTTGATATGGGCCGCGGCGAGAAACCCATGGGCGGGAGCAAAGTTGGGGTCCAGTTCGATCGCATGCTGTAGTAATTCGCGTGCCTTGAAGTTGGTCTCCTTTGCGTGAAGCCACCAGAGTTCACGGCCGCGCAGGAAATAGTCAAAAGCCTCGAGATTTTCAGTATACTCTGCTGAGAGTCGCTGCCGATCGCCCGGCGAGAGGTTGACCGAGAGCGCAGCGACGATCTGATGCGTCACGTCGTCTTGAACGGCGAAAATGTCCGTCAAGTCCCGATCGAAACGCTCGGCCCAGAGNTGTCCACCGGTGGTCGCATCAATGAGCTGGGACGTAATTCGAACCCGGTTGCCGGATTTGCGGACGCTTCCCTCCAGGACATAGCGAACGCCAAGTTTCGTGCTCACCTCCTGCACGTGGACATTCTTNCCCTTGAAGGTGAAGGAGGAATTACGAGCGATGACGAAGAGCTGCGATAGTTTCGACAAGGCGGTGATGATATCTTCGGAAATTCCATCGGCGAAATATTCCTGCTCGATGTCGCCACTCATATTGGCGAAGGGTAACACGGCGATGGAGGGTCTTTCAGGTGGCTTCGGCGGGCTCAAGATTATTGCGGTGCCCAAGGCCCCTGCGTCGGCCGCACTAACGGCATAGGCGCGAATCGCCGCCTCGATATTCTTTAGAGATTGGGTGCCGAGATCCTTGAAATTGAGCTGCAGGATTTTCCTGACTTGTTCGTGAGCCACGGCGGAGATGCAAACGCCGCCTGCAGTCGCAACTGTTTGCAGGCGGGCAGCGATATTGACTCCGTCGCCGAACAAGTCCCCGCCCTTNACCATCACGTCTCCAACGTGGACACCGATGCGGAAATTGATNTGTTGATCGGGCGAAAGCCCGACGTTACCGGCGGCAAGGGCGATCTGCGCCTCGACCGCACATTGCACNGCATCGACCGCACTTGAAAACTCCGCCAGCACACTGTCACCAGCGGTATTCGCTATNCGGCCGCGATGAGATGCGATCAAGCNGTCGAGGATGCCACGGCGCTCGGTCAGGTCCCGCAGCGTCCGGACCTCGTCAGCTCCCATCAAGCGACTATAACCCTCGACGTCAGCCGCAAAAATCGCGACCAACCTGCGCTCGGTATCAATTGGCTTTGTCAAATACGCCCCCTAAATCCGCTAACAGCCTATCGCGGGACCAAGTGGCGGGACACCCCAAAATTGGGACGACCTCTCATCGGGCAAAGCGTCAAATGTCCGTTCAGGGTCATTCTCGACCGGATTGGGTTGTCCGCGCCATGTCCGGTCTACCCCGGTTAGCGACCGAAAAAGCGGACATCAGGCGGAGTTCTTGTGTCGGTGGCCGCCTTGAAGGTTCGCGTCCCTAAAATTTATTGAGGCTCTCCCTTGGTTCTCGGAACCCGTTGCACCCAAGCGTATTGGTCTGGCATCAGCGGCGCTTTTTTTGGCCACTACCGGTCACTAAGAGCGTCGTATTCTCGCCCGATCTTAGGCGGCCAAACATGCCACGGTCTCTCATCGCCGATCTCGCCAAAATCGAACGGCCGCCTTGCCCGAAATGCCATGGACCGATGACGCTTACTGGCGTGGTATCGAGGCCAAGCGGTTTGGATGTGCGCACGTTTGAATGCGCCTTGTGCAATTGTACCGAGAAGGTCAGCGTAGAAATGGGATCAGCCTAAATGAACGCAGTCCTCTCGTTCCTTATCTCCGCAGGAATAGTTGCTTTTGGCCTTTGGACCATTGCCTACTCCATCGAAGCGGGGTCGCCCATAGGCTTCACGCTGATGGGCATTCTGCCGGTCGCAATAGGCTCAATCAGCCTTTACGGCGCAATTTGTGAAGCCAAGCTCCCGCAGAATATTGCACAGAGTTAAATGTCGATATTGTGCGTGCCGTTGCAGAGAAATCTTTGGCTGACGAACGTAAGCGCCGGACCGATTGGCGAGGGTGATTGAAAATTCCGCGCGGTTTGGAGCATCAATGCACGGGAAGCTTTGACGGTCTAACCAGCTCAGAACCGTCGGTCAGAGTCCGGTTCACTCTCAGCTCCGGACATCGGCTGCAGCGCACCAAGTGACGCGATGTGCCAAAGGCAGAGGTCCCGGTCTAATTCGCTCTCTGCGCAATAGCCCAAAGGCATTTTGAGCGAACAGCTTCGTTGCATCCGGCGATAACGAAAATTGCATTCCGTTTTGAATATACGATTTAACGCAACCTTACTGGCAGAATCTCCGCAGAAAGCTGCACTTCGTCGCCGAGGTGATAACCGTAGTACGCCGGCCGGGAAATCAGACGCAGGAACAGGAAAAGGCGAAACCGCAGCCGCCGCAGCAATCCCATATCCCTGGCTGGCAGCAGATTTTCATGCGAGACGTGCACGACCCATTGCCGGGGGTTAGCGGGCAGGTCGATCGCGTGATGGCGCGCCATGTCCTCGAGGTATCGCTCGACGTTCGGCTCTTCCATAAAGCCGAAACGCAACTGGACGCTGATGACGCTGCCGCGATCCTTGTCGCGGTCGAACGCGATGACGCGAACGCGATCGTCGTGGATGTAAGGCACCTTGGGGTGGATCACCTCGACGAGAATAAGGTTACGCGGAAGGACGCCGTAGCGATCCCATAGCAAGCTGACCAGGGTAGGCGCTCTATCGGTCAGATGACGCACCTCTGTCGGCGCGAGCACGAGCGCGTTACGTTCGATGAAAACGGTGCCCTTGCGGTGCAACTCGACGATGTCGGCCATGGAGTGGGTCGACCGGGCATTATAGGCTGCGAACGTCGCCTTGCGCCCCCAGCGCCAGGTCGCCATTACGAGGAAGCTCGCAATGCCAATTCCTAGCGGTATGAAACCTCCCTCCAAGAACTTCAGCGAGCATGCAACCAGAAAGGCGCCGTTCACCACAACCAGGGCGCCCCAGATCAAAGCGGTTGGCGCGGCGCCCCATCCCCAATAGCGCCGGGCGATGCTGAACATTGCGGCGGAAGTGATCACCATGACGCCCGAGACCGCAAGCCCATAGGCTGCCGCGAGATCAGCAGACGAACGAAATACAAGCACTAGCGTGACGCAGCCGGCGTAGAGCGTCCAATTGACGAANGGAATGTAGACTTGTCCGGAATGTGCCTGATGCGTGTGGCGCACGTTCAGCCGGGGGAAAAGCCCGAGGCCGACAGCCTGCGAGACCAGCGAAAACGCGCCTGATATCAAGGCCTGAGAGGCAACAATGGTCGCTAGGGTCGCAAGCACGACAAGTGGCACGAGCAAAGCCTGCGGCACCAGATTGTAGAAGAGCTTGCCGCCTTCAACCGGAGCGCCGGTTAGCAGATAGGCGCCCTGGCCGAGATAGTTCAGAAGCAGCGCCGGAAAGACAACCGCGAACCAGCTGATGCGGATCGGCCGCGCGCCGAAGTGGCCGAGATCCGCATACATCGCCTCGCCGCCAGTGACGACCAGCATCATTGCGCCCAGGATCAGAAGCGAGCCGCGCGGCCCGGCCCGAAGCAGAAAGCCGGCCCCATAGCTGGGATCAAACGCAGCGAGGATGTCCGGCTGTCGGATTATCGCGGCAAGGCCGAGCACCGCGATCACGACAAACCACACCAGCAGCAGCGGACCGAAGACCACGCCGATGCCAGCCGTCCCCTTGAATTGAACAGCGAACAATGCGGTCAGCAGGACGACTGTTATCGGCACGATCAAAGTCGAGAATGCAGGGGTGGCGACCTCCAGCCCCTCGACTGCCGACAACACGCTGATGGCTGGCGTGATCATGCCGTCGCCTAGCAGCAGTCCGGCCCCGAGCATCAGCGACCACAGCAACGCCCTTCTGCCCTCATTCTTGAACCGATGCAGCAGGCCATAAAGGGCGAAGACGCCACCTTCGCCGTCATTGTCGGCGCGCAGCACAAGCAGCGCGTACTTGATCGCAACGATGATCGTGATGGCCCAGATTGCGAGCGATATAGCGCCGAGGACATTTTCCGGTGTTCTGCCAATTTGAGTCGAGCCGAAGAATATCTGATCGATAGCATACAACGGAGAGGTGCCGATGTCTCCGAAAACGACGCCCAGCGCGCTGATGGCGAGCGCTGTCGGATTCCCGCCGGATGTATGGCCTTGTACCCGCTCAGCGCCGGCGTCAGTGTTAGGCTTGCTTTGGCTTCGGCCTCGATTGTTCATTCGCGCGGAGATTCCTACTTCTGAGTGAGATTGTCCCAATGCGCTCCGCTGACCGTTCCGAGAAATCGTCCGCTCTTTATGCAAAAAGCTCCGGAATTCTTGCAGGCTTCGGCGATATAGGGTTTGTCTCCTCCGATCGCGATACATCGCGCGAGAGCCTCTGTGCATGTCATGGCGAATGTTGGAGCTATCGTCGACGCCAGGTAAGGGAAGATCACGAGAAGCAAGCGCAAGATGTCCCCCTCTGGTTCCTCGAAACTCGCTCGCACAGACCGCAGCCTGTTTCAGTATGACATGGTTAGCTAAGCTGCTTGGCCTGATATTGATCGGTGTCAGATCTCCCTCAGCGGGTATCAAAGCGCAGCAATCGGTCTAACGCCCCCCCTTTCCGAATTGGGTTATACGCGGAAATACTCACTGCGAGCAGATGTTTTCCGCTCCTCGTTAAAGTACAACCGTCGCTTAAGGCCACGCTAGTTACCGAAGGCCGATCCCCTCGCATAATCATTCAACCATCTCGTCGGCATCAGAGCTCGTTGCGACGGAAATAAACGTCGACCTTCATCCCCACAATCAGCGGGCCGGGGGCAGCCAGTTCGACCACGGCTTCCGCGACGTCGATGTCGGTGAAACCGCTCTGTCCTCGCGCGCCGAAGCTGCCGGGTCGGATGATCGGCGCGATGGAGGAAACCTTGCCGGCGAAATCGTGACCGGGAAATGCGGCCGAACGTACAACGACCGGCTGTCCTGGTTTGATCAAGCCGAGGTCGCGCTGGTCCAACTCCGCCCGGACGCGCAGCCTGGACAGGTCACCGAGCACCACAAGCGGCTGCGGTACGGCCGGCGACGCCAGCTCACCCGCCCTGACTCCGAGCTGCAGAACGGTCCCGGAAATCGGCGCACGGATTGTCAGATTGTCGAGCGCGGCTTGCGCGCCGCGGAGATCGATGCGCGCCATCGCAAGCTTCGCCTCCAACTCGGTCGGCACAACGGAAGGTGTGTCGGCTTCAAATCTGGCCAGTTCGTCTTGCCGCTGCGTCAACTGCTCGCGTGTACTTGCCAAGGCCGCGCTCGCCGCCGTTAGCGCCGCGTCGGATCCGGTACCGGGCTGTCGCGCCGCCGCCGCCAAATCGACAGCAGACCGGGCCTCGACGACCGCCTGTTCCGCATCGGCGGCCGCATCCTCGACCTTCCGGCGTGGGGCGTCTTTGGCAGCCGGAGGATTGGCACGGCCGCGCTTTCGCAGATTGACCTCCGCTTCGACTTTCGCGAGGTTTGTCCGGACTTCAATATTGTCGATCCGGATCAGGGCTTCTCCGGCGAATACCGTGTCGTTGATTTTCACCAGAACCTCGGCGACCCGGCCGGGGACCGGCGACCCGATCCGGATCTGCTCCGACCATGGTTCGACACGGCCGGGAGCCACCGCCTGCCAGGTCTTCGTATCCGGCGCGGCACCAGGGACAGGCACAAATTCCTGGGCACGGGTTGGTAGAAGCAACGGGGCGAATACGGCGGCCAGGCCGAACACGCCGAAGGCGGCAAGAAGAATCAGCTTTTCGTTCGACATCGCCATGGTTCCTAGGCTTGCTGCGCTATTTTTCCGGTACCGACCGTGCGGCTATCGCTGATGATTCGTCCGTCCTCGATGCAGACGATCCGATCGGCAAACTCCTCGATGCGCGGGTCGTGCGTGACGACCAGCACGCCGCGCGCCGGATCTTTGGCAACCCGCGCCAGCACCGCCATTACAGCGTGGCCATTTTCAGCGTCCAGCGCGGCCGTCGGCTCGTCCGCGAGAATGACCGATGGATCTCCAACGATCGCGCGCGCGATGGCGACACGTTGCTGCTCGCCGCCGCTCAGCTCGCGCGGATACGACCCCGCCTTGTTCTCGAGCCCAACGATCGCCAGAACCTCCGCGGCCTTTTGCGTCGATTGTTTCGCGTTTTCGCCGCGGATATCGAGGGCAATCCGGACGTTGTCGATGGCCGTAAGCGTCGGGAACAGATGATAGGACTGAAACACGAACCCGATATAATCGCGCCGGAGTTTTGCGAGTTGTTCCGGTTTCCTGCCAGTCGTGGAATGACCGTGAACGCGAACCGTGCCGCTTGACGGCGTCAGCATGCATCCGAGGATGGAGAGCAGCGTGGTCTTGCCGCTTCCAGACGGCCCCGTCAGCAAGGTCAGCTCGCCGCCGGCGATCGCTAGATTGACGGCAGTGAGCGCCTGAAACCTGCCGGCGCCGACGCCGTGGAACTTTCCGATGTCGATGGCTTCGAGCACGGTGCTGGTCATCGCGTGAGTACCATCACCGGATCGATGCGCATCACCTTCATGATCGCCAGGACCGCGGACAGAACACTCATGAAGACCGTCAGCAGCAGAAGCATCAGGATCATTGCCGGGGTCATGATGACCGGCAACGCCGTATCCGCGGTTGCCCGAACGACGGTCCAGCCGATACCGGCAGCCAGACAGAACCCGATGAACGCACTGAGCAGAGCCTGGATGATGATGACCTTCACGATGTATCCGCCGGATGACCCGATGGCCCGCAGCGTTGCAAATTCGGGCAGGTGATCCTTTGTGCTGGAATAGAGTGTCTGCGCGACGATGACCGTGCCGACGATCAGGGCGAGCAGGGAGCCCATCAGCAGCGCGGCGCCGGCACCGGTGCCGGACACCCAGAACTTCTTGCTGCGGCGACCAAACTCGTCGGGCGTGAGGACGTCGGCGTCGACGAGCCGCGCGCGCAGCTGATCGCGCGTCTCCGTCGCATTCACCCCCGGGGCCAGGTGGACGATGAAATACGACGCCTTGTTGGGCGGAGTGCCTGTAAGGGTGCGCGCCAGATCTGGAGAGACAAAGACATAAGGCATCGTCGTGAAGGAGCGGATACCGTGGGTAATTTCCAGCACCTTGACCGTCTGATCGTTGATTTCGGCGCTTTCACCGATCCGGCTGGTTTCGAGACGATCGAAATAGGACTGGTCGATCGCAACGGCGCCGGGGACGGCGAGCGACTGCAGACTGCCTTCGACGAGATTCCAGGGCCGGAGCCCATCGTCTCGCTTGTCGGCCCCGACAATAAATACCGGAGAAAGTGATCCGGACGGTGCGCGCCAGCGGCCGAGGCCGACCACCAGCGGAACTGCCTCCAGCACTCCATTGATCGAAAGGGCGCGAAACCGCTCGTGTTCATCCAGCCATGACGGGTTTTCGAAACTTTTCGATCCCCGCGGCACGATCCAGAGATCGGCGTCGGCATGATCGATCATCACCGTCACCATTTTCTGGAAACTGACATACAGGCCAATCTGAACGGTCACGAGGACCATCGAGAAGCCGATGCCAACGACGGTGGCAATCAATCGCAACGGGTCCTGAAACAGGTTCCGAAACGCGAGTTTGGGAGCAAGCGACATGTTGTGTCCGACAGAACTTCCGTGCCGAATGGGGGATCGTTCTGATTGGCCTTACGAGGGTGTTCTGCGGCGAAGCCTTAAGGTATCCGACGGCCAGAATGCATACCTCAGCCGTCTTCACGTTGATTTGCCTCAACGTGCGGTTCCTTCATGTCCGTTCAATCAATTGCAACGATGAGGCGACTCCCGGAGCGCGCCCTCTTACCGATAATAGTAGCCGCGGCGATAGGCATAGGGAGCGCCGTAGATGGTGCGACGACATGTCCGAAGGCGGCGGCAGACCGGAAATAGACGACACAAAGGTCAAACCGATGCGGTTGACCGTGCGCCCCGAGGAGGAACGGGACGCGGACGGAACCCGGCGCATGAGTGGCGGCAAGGGAAACACGCGCGGCACGCCGGGCGGGGATGGGAAACGGGGCGTTGGCCATAGGCCCCAAGCTACCGCGCCCATCCTCGACTCTACCACAAGCGACACCTAAAGCTACCGCGTCACACCTCGACTCTACACTTTTCGGACATTGCCTTTCTAAATGACGATGTCTGTTCTCGAACGCAAAGCGGTAGCGCCGGCTCATATTCTAGCATGGACGCGCATCAAACTTCCTACTCAGCCCCGCGCTGAGATGATTCTCTCAGGGCGGGGTTTTTCATTGGCCGCCTCAGCGGCTGGACCTATTTGCCCTCTTTTTCGATTTTCTTCTTTTCTTCCGCATTCATTTCTTTGACCTTCGGGTCTTGGTTAGCCGCGCCAGTTGTTTGAGTAGCTGTGACTGGCGGGCTGGCGTTAGGAATGGATGTTTGCTCCGGACCCGCCTTCGCGGGTCGTGTTGCTGTGGTGTCGGGTCGGTTGGCTTGCGCGGCCGTTGTCGGCGTTGTCGCCGGTGTCTGCTCGCCGCCCGACTTCGGAATGACCGTATTTTTCATATTGGTCGGCGGCATGTTGGGCTGATTTTCACTTTTATCTTGGGCAAATGCGGGCGCAGATAACAGCAGTATTGCGATTGCTAACTTGTACATCGTTTCCTCCTTGGAATCTGGTTGTGACCAACCCCAACAGAATCCAAGGCGGCGAGTTCCATTTTATATTGGCCGCCTCAATTGGCGGTCTCTTTTGACCACAAGCCTTTTCCGTCGTCCTCGTCGCGACCGTAACCGAAATCGAACTGATATTGTTCTCCGAACCGAGGATCGCGGGCATCCATTTTGTCGATTAAGTCGTGATAGTCCCTGCTCAACTGCACGAATGCAACAGTTGCGCCTGGATGTTCAGGCAGTTTCGGATATCCAATATTTCGGGTTCGCCCCTGCGAGAGTGCGCCCTTTCGCCGACCAGAATCCGTCTTGGGTGACCAGTAAACTCGGCCGTCCCTGATCATGCCTCGCGCGCCATGGCGCTACCGAGTTAAAAGACGGGTGCGGCCTCCGGCGACACCGCGATCAAGGCTGCGTTGGCATCCGACAGCTGCGATCGAATTTCGAGCAATCCGCGAAGATAGATATTAGAGTATGTGCACCAGGTGCCACGATAGAAGACGAGACCAGAGAAGAGTATTTGGCCTCGGCAAGATGCTCGGCCAGACGCCATGTGTCCGCCGCTATTGTTGGCAACGAAAAGTCGGAGCGACGCGATGCTGGTGCGCGCGGTGGAAGATCATAGCGGGACGTTCGCGACGCTGCAGGTCAACAGCAACAGCATGGGTCTCAACGGTCCAACCNGGGTGAATGTCGAACAACTTGGCGGCGCGCACTTTGGCGATGCCGTCAACGTATTGGTCGACAGCCATGCGGCCGTGCATCTCGCGTAGATTTCCGTCGACTTGCTGGTTGTAAGCGCCGATCGGAAACCGTCCTGGCAGAGGACGGCGACGGCTCTCCTCGTTTCAAGTTCCATGACGTCGACGGTCACTGCGACTGCCACTGACCCTGCCGTCCGCCGGCCTGATCGACCTTGACCGCCACCGTGAGGGTTTCCATGCCGCCGCCATAGCGGGTGCCGCGCACCGGTGCGGCGCCGAGATAATCGAGGCCGATGGCGACGCGGGCATGGGCGTCGGTGGTGCAGATCGCATTGGCCGGATCGAATCCGACCCAGCCCAGATTCGGCACGAAGGCCTCCGCCCAGGCGTGTCCGGCCTGCTGATTGACCATGCCGTCGGAGCGCAGGAAATGCCCGGCAACGAAGCGCGCCGGGATGCCGCCCGAGCGCGCGCAGGCGATAAAGATATGCGCGTAATCCTGGCACACCCCGCGCTTGCCGGCGAATGCCTCGACCGCCGAGGTGCCGCTATTGGTGGGGTCTTCATCGAACGTCATGTGCTCGTTGATCTGCATCATCAGCGCATGCAGAAATCCGAGCACGTCGTCTTCCGATTCCGACCGCAGTTCGCGCGAAAACACAGCCATCGCGGTGTTGACTTCGGTCAGGGGTGTCGAGCGCAGGAACAGGCTCGGCGGAAACCGCTCATCGGTGCCCCGCAACACGCCGCCGGTATCGTGGGTCTCGATCAGGCCTTCGACCGTGATCGTGAGATCGGCGATCGGCCCGTGGGTCAGCACATGCGTGACATTGCCGAAAGCGTCCTGATGCACATCGAGACGGGAATCGGTGGAGACGTCGATCTGCCATTCGGCGACATACTGCCCGTCATGGCTGCCGGGCGTCATCCGCAGGACCTGAATGACGCCGGTGGCCGGCGGCTCGTAACGGTAGCTGGTGGAATGGGCAATTCGCAGACGCATGGCGTACCGGGAGGGGGTAAGAGTTCGAGTGTTAGACGATCGTCATTGCGAGCGCAGCGAAGCAATCCATTTTACTTTGTCGCCAGNTGGATTGCTTCGTCGCTCCGCTCCTCGCAATGACGTTGTTAGTGGCCGGGACAAGCGCAGCCACGACGGTATTCGTCAAATCAAATATTGCTTGCTGATGATTTCACCAAGCCTGCCGTTATCCGCGATGAATTCCTGAATGAATTCATGCACGCCGTGCTGGAAGATATCATCCATGTGACTGTGTTCCAGGCGGTTGCGGACGCCGCGGGCGTGGCGCTGCGCGGCGCCCTGGCGGCCATAGGCGACGCCGATCTGGTCGAGATTGCGCACCAGGTTGCCGTAACAACTGGCCAGCGAACGCGGCAGCGAATCGTTGAGGATCAAGAGGTCCGCGATCAGCCATGGCTTCAGCGTCTCGCGATAGACCCAGTGGTAGGCGGTCAGCGCCGATACCGAGCGCAGGATCGACGTCCATTGATAATAGTCGAGCGGTCCGCCGACATGCTCCTCCTCGGGCAGCAGCACGTGATATTTGACATCGAGGATACGGGCGGTGTTGTCGGCGCGCTCCAGATGCAGTCCGAGTCGCGAAAACCAGTAGGCGTCGTTGCGCAGCATGGTCCGGTAGGCCGAGCCGTCGAACCGCAGTGAGGTTTCCTGCACGAAGCGCAAGAACTTGGTCAGTTCTTCCCGGGTTCTGGTGCCTTTGCCCCAGCCTTGCTGAAGATCGATCCAGGCCGAGTTGATGGTGTCCCACATCTCGCTGGTCAGCGCGGTGCGCACCGAGCGGGAATTGAGCCGCGCGTTTTCGATGCAGTTGCGAATCGAGGAGGGATTGGCCGGAGAGAACGACAGGTAGTCGACGACATTGCGCTCGTCGGCTTCCTCGTAGAGCTCGTAGAAGCTGGCGCTGACGCCCGCGGTCAACAGCGCCGAGTCCCACTCATTGGTCTTGCCGATATAGGCGTTCGGCAGAGCCGTGACGCGCAGCGTCGCTTCGATGGTGCGCGCCAGATATTCAGCGCGTTCGACGTAGCGGGCCAGCCAGTAAAGATTTTCGGCGGTGCGTGACAGCATGCGGGGTCTATTCGTCCACTATCGAAATCTATTCATCCAGAATCCAGGTATCCTTGGTGCCGCCGCCCTGGCTTGAATTCACCACAAGCGAGCCTTCCTTCAGCGCCACGCGCGTCAATCCGCCCGGCACGATGGTGACGTGATCGCGTCCGGTCAGCACGAACGGCCGCAGGTCGACATGGCGCGGCGCGAGGCCGGATTCGGTGCAGGTCGGGCAGGTTGACAGTGCCAGCGTCGGCTGGGCGATGAAACCCTCGGGCTCGCGCTTGAGCTTGTCGCGAAACGCCTCGATCGTCGCCTTGGTGGCAGCCGGTCCGATCAGCATGCCGTAGCCGCCGGAGCCGTGGACTTCCTTCACGACGAGATCGCCGAGATTGTCGAGAACGTAGGCCAGATCCTTNGGCTCGCGGCAGCGCCAGGTCGGCACGTTCTTCAGGATCGGTTCNTCGCCGAGGTAGAATTTCACGATCTCGGGCATGTAGGAGTAGACCGCCTTGTCGTCGGCGATGCCGGTGCCGACCGCATTGGCCAGGGTGATGTTGCCGGCCGCATAGGCCGACATCAGCCCGGGCACGCCGAGCGCCGAATCCGGACGGAAGGTGAGGGGATCGAGGAAGTCGTCATCGACCCGGCGGTAGATCACATCGACGCGCTTGAGGCCCTCGGTGGTGCGCATGAACACCTCGTCGTTCTTGACGATGAGGTCGCGGCCCTCGACCAGTTCGATGCCGAGCTTGTCGGCCAGAAACGAATGTTCGTAATAGGCGGAGTTGTAGACGCCGGGCGTCATCAGCGCCACGGTCGGCTCGGCGGAGGCACTCAGCGGGGCGACCGATCGCAACGCCGACAACAGCTCGTCCGGATACTTTTCCACCGGCGCGACGCGGTGGCGGGCAAACAGGTCCGGAAACAGTCGCATCATGATTTCGCGGTTTTCCAGCATGTATGACACGCCGGAGGGGGTGCGCGCATTGTCCTCCAGCACGTAGAAGTCTTCCGGATTGACGCGGACGATGTCGATGCCGGCGATGTGGACATAGACGTCGTGCGGCACGTCCTGGCCGTTCATCTCGGGGCGGAACACCGGGTTCTGGAAGATCAGATCGTCCGGGACGATATTGGCGCGCAGGATATCGCGACCGTGATAGATATCGCGCAGGAACATGTTGAGCGCGCGCACTCGCTGCTTCAGGCCTTTTTCGAGGATCGCCCACTCTTTCGCCGATATGATCCGGGGGATCACGTCGAAGGGAATCAGCCGTTCCTGGGCCTCGGCGTCGCCATAGACGGCAAAGGTGATGCCGATCCGGCGGAACAGCAGTTCCGCCTCCTGGCGGCGATATTCCAAGGCGTCCGGCGGCGTCTCCTTCAGCCAGCGGGAGAGCTCCTGGTAGGCCGGACGGAGGTCGCCGTCGGGGCCGTTCATTTCATCGAACGCAACTGCCATATATCCCGATGCTTTTCTGCGGCCATGCGGGACAGTGCATGACCGAAAGGGATGGTAGCAAGGCCCGGGCCAGCGCGATATGCATTCGCGGAGGGCATTTGCCAGCGATGAGTGGATTGTTGCCCGAAAAAACGGCTGGGCGGTGCTCATTTCGGCGGCAAAACCCGGTAGCTTCGAGGTGCTGCTTGAGCGAGGGTGTGGACGCGCGTTTTCCTGTATTTTCGCCGAACAGGCGCGAGACGACGAGGAGAGGTCATGAGCGATATCGTTACGGCCGGCATTCTGGTGATCGGGGACGAGATCCTGTCCGGACGGACCAAGGACAAGAATATCGGCTTTATCGCGGAATACCTCACCAATATCGGGATCGACCTCAAGGAGGTGCGCGTCGTCGCCGACGAGGAGGCTGATATCATCGCAGCGCTGGATGCGCTTCGCGCCCGCTACACCTACGTCTTTACCACCGGCGGCATCGGGCCGACCCATGACGACATCACCGCCGACAGCGTCGCCAAGGCCTTCGGGGTCGGTATCGATCATCACCCCGAAGTGGTGGCGCGGTTTCGCGAGCGTTTCCAGGGCGCAGGGGAATTGAACGAGGCGCGGCTTCGGATGGCGCGGATACCCGACGGCGCCGAACTGATCCAGAGTGCCACGATACTGGCGCCCGGTTTCAAGATCGACAATGTCATCGTGATGGCGGGTGTGCCGTCGATCATGCAGGCGATGATGGACATCGTCGCGCCGAGGCTGAAGTCCGGGGTGCGGATGTTGTCGGAATCGGTTCGCGCCAATGCCAGGGAAGGTGACATCGGCGGGCCGCTGCGCGCCATCGCCAACGCCCATCCCGACACCATCATCGGCAGCTATCCGTTTGTCGATGACGACAAGAAGCCGAACACCAATCTCGTCGTCCGCTCGCGCGACCCGGAGAAGCTGAATGCCGCGATGACCGCGGTAAAGGAGATGCTGGCGGGATTGAACGTGGTCCGGTAGCGGATCGAGTATCGTGATTCGCAAAAATCCAGGAGAATGAGGATGGCGGAGCATCCGGAACTGAGCGCGCAGGACCGGTCCGGTAAGCCCTTTCCGGTGTCGTGGGACCAGTTTCACAGGGATTGCCGGGCGCTGACCTGGCGGTTGAATGAGGTCGGGCCGTTTCATGCCGTGATCGCGATCACCCGCGGCGGGCTGGTGCCGGCGGCGATCGTCGCGCGCGAACTCGGCGTTCGCGTGATCGATACGGTATGCATCACCAGCTACGATCACACCAGGCAGGCCGACCTGAAAGTCCTGAAAGGCGTTTCGGCCGACACCGCCAGGCTCGGCGGCGGCACCGGCAAGGGATTGCTGATCGTCGATGATCTCGTCGACACCGGCAAGACCGCGCGCCTGGTGCGCGAGATGCTCCCCGACGCGCATTTCGCGACCGTGTACGCCAAGCCGATGGGGCGGCCGCTGGTGGATACTTTCATCACCGAGGTGTCGCAGGACACCTGGATTTTCTTTCCATGGGATACCGCGCTCTCGTTCCAGCCGCCGATCCGTGACGGCGCGGCTTAAGAGCCGAATGCCGTCGCCGCTACAAAACCGGGTCACGCCGCAGGGTGACATCATCGCAACGCCGCATCGAGGGCTGTTCACCGGCAATCGCGGCATCATTCACGATCCCGCCACCAGGACGCTGCTGACGCGGCGCTGGAGCAGCAACGCGTGGCTCACTTGCGTTTGCGAATTCCGGGGGCGGCGGCGCAAGGTGATGGGTGGCCGTAGCTGGACCGAGTTGTTCTTTCTCGACGAGGCCACCGCGTTCGCGGCGGGGCATCGGCCTTGCTTCTTCTGCCGCCGCGACGATGCCAACCGGTTTCGCGCCGCGTGGGAGGAGGGTAATGGCGTTAGCGGGGTTCTCGCGCGCGACATCGATATCGTCCTGCACCGTGAACGGCTCGAACGCGGAAAGAAGCGACTGCACGCGCTGCCGATGCCGCTGCAGCAATTGCCCGACGGCGCCATGGTTCAGGCCGGAACGGAGAGTTACCTGATCACGCAAGGCGCTGCGTTGCTGTGGTCGCCGGGTGGATATCGCCGGCCTCAGAACGCGCTCACCGAAGCCATGCTGCTGACGCCGCCATCGACGCTGCGGGCGTTGTCGGCGGGATACCGGCCGGTGCTGCACAAGAGTGCGGTGAAATTATTGGTAGCAGCTACAAAACCGCCGTCATCCTGAGGTGCGCGCTCTTGCGCGCCTCGAAGGATGGGCCGCATGCTGCGTGTTGCCATCCTTCGAGGCTCGCCGAAGAGGCTCGCACCTCAGGATGACGCTTGGGCCGTGGCTCGGGAGCGACGAGGAACACTCACCCCAACCGCTGCCTTGCCAGCCTCGCGCCCGCGCCGAGCGCCATCAGTTTTGCTTCGGCGATATCGCGATGCATCGGCGCCATGCCGCAATTGGTGGTCGCTATGATGTTGCTCTTCGGCACGAATTTCGAGACCTGATCGATCGCCTCAGCGACGTCCTCGGCGGTCTCGACGGTGTCGCTGGCGACGTCGATGACGCCGGCCTGGACCACTTTGCCGGCGAGCAGGCCGAGCAATTCGAGCGGCACCCGCGAGTTGCGGCATTCGATCGCGACCTGCTGGATCGGGCTTTTCGCAATCGCCGGAAAGATCTCCTCGTACTGCCGCCACTCGCTGCCGAGCGTCTGTTTCCAGTCGGTATTGGCCTTGATGCCGTAGCCGTAACAGATATGCACCGCGGTGGCGCAGGTCAGGCCTTCGGCGGCGCGTTCCAGCGCCTTGATGCCCCAGTCCGAGACCTCGTCCATATAGACATTGAAGGCGGGTTCGTCGAACTGGATGACGTCGACGCCGTCGGCTTGCAAGGCTTTGGCTTCCTCGTTGAGCAGTTCGGCAAAGGCGAACGCCATCTTGACGCGGTCGCCGTAATACTTGTCGGCGATGGTGTCGATGATCGTCATCGGGCCGGGCAGGGTGAATTTCAGCTGGTGCGTGGTATGGGTGCGGGCGATGCGGGCCTCGTCGGCATGGACGCGGCCCTTGAGCCGCAACGGCGCCACCACCTGCGGCACCATCGCCTTGTAGCGATCTTTGCGGATTCCCATCTCGACCTTGTGGGCGAAGTCGATGCCCTCGATCTTCTCCAGAAAACCGTGGACGAAATGCTGACGGGCCTGCTCGCCCTCGGTGACGATGTCGATGCCGGCATCTTCCTGCAGCTTCACCGCCAGCAAGGTGGCGTCGCGCTTGGCGCGTGCGAGCTCGGAGCCGGTGGATTTCCAGGGCGCCCACAGCGTGTTGGGTTCGGCCAGCCATTCCGGTTTCGGCAGCGAGCCGGCGATCGTGGTTGGAAACAGCATGTCGGCGTATCCCTCGTGGTTTCTTGATTGGATGGTTTATCTGCCAAGTCCTGTCTGCCAAGTCCTGTCTGCCAAGTCCTGTCTGCCATGTCCTATCTGCCATGTCCCGAGCGTGGCGTACATGGCGTTCGAGCGGGGTGGAATGCGCCGAAAGCAGGGGGTAGGATTGCCGAGAGCCTCTCTCAGGATTACCCCATGATCGACCTTCACTATGCGCCGACGCCGAATGGCTGGAAAATCTCGATCATGCTGGAGGAACTCGGAATTCCCTATACGGTGTTTCCCGTGGACATCCGGGCCGGCGATCAGTTCAAGCCGGATTTCCTGGCGATCAGCCCGAACAATCGTATCCCGGCGATTGTGGACCATGCGCCCCCCGATGGCGGCGCGCCATTTTCGGTGTTCGAAACCGGCGCGATCCTGATTTATCTCGCCGACAAGACCGGCCGCTTTCTGCCCAAGGACATGCGCGGCCGGTCCAATGTCACGCAATGGTTGATGTGGCAGATGAGCGGGCTTGGTCCGATGCTCGGCCAGCACGGGCATTTCGCGCTCTATGCGCAGGAGAAAATCCCCTATGCCATCGAGCGCTATCGCGACGAGGCGGTCCGGCTTTACCGCGTGCTCGATACCCAACTGGGCAAGACCGGAAGTTACGTCGCCGGCGACTATTCGATTGCCGACATCGCCTGCTTTCCCTGGACCATGACGCACAAGGCACAGGGGTTTACGCTGGACGATTATCCGAACATCAAGCGCTGGTATGCCGAAATCCGCGCGCGGCCGAAGGTGCAGGCGGGGCTTGCGATCGGCAAATTCGAGAAAAAGCCGTTCGACGACGAGGCGCGCAAGAACATGTTCGGGCAGGCCGCAAAGGAGCTGGCGGGAGGCAAATAACTGCTCGTCATTCCGGGATGCGCCTCTTGGCGCAGGCCCGGAATCCATACTCCCCGTCGTGGTTATGGATTCCGGGCTCGCGCTTCGCGCGCCCCGGAATGACAAGAATAAGCTGGTTAATCGCATCCATCGCAAAGAGCAAAATAAACAAAGGAAACGCACCATGATCGAATTCTTCTTCGACTGCTCCAGCCCCTGGACCTATCTTGCCTTCCACAACATCCAGCCGCTGGCGAAGGAGTTCGGCGTCGAGATTTCGTGGCGGCCGATCCTGGTCGGCGGCATCTTCAACACGGTCAATCCGAGCGTCTATGCTTCCCGCGAGACGCCGGTGCCGTTGAAGGCGCGTTACATGAAGAAGGATCTGGCGGATTGGGCGCGCTCGGCGGGACTGGCGATCAAGATGCCGCCGACGGTGTTTCCGGTGAACAGCGTCAAGGCGATGCGTGGCTGCATCTGGCTGGACAAGGCGATGGTGCCGTTCGCGCGCGCGGTATTCGAGGCCTATTGGGGCGGCGACAAGGACATTTCGCAGGATGCGGTGCTGACCGATATCTGCAAGAGCGTTGGCGTCGATGCGCAGAAATTCTTTGCTGGCATCGGCCAGCAGGCGATCAAGGATCAGCTCAAGGCCAATACTGATGAAGTAATGGCGCGCGGCGGATTTGGTTCGCCGACCATCTTCGTCGACAAGACCGACATGTATTTCGGCAACGACCGGATGTTGCTGATCCGCGAGGCGCTGCAACGCCGCAAGACCAACGCAGCGCCGAGCGCGGCCTGATGCCGAAGGCCATCATCTGCCGCGAACTCGGGCCGCCGGAGAGTTTGCGTCTCGAAACCTTTGAAGCCGCGCCGCTGGCGCAAGGCCAGGTGCGCGTCGCCATTCATGCCGCTGGGATCAATTTTCCCGACATCTTGATGGCGGCGGGCCAGTATCAGCTCAAGCCGCCATTGCCGTTCACGCCGGGGGTGGAAGCCGCGGGCGACGTGATCGAGGTCGACGGCGCGGCACGGGGCTTTGCCATCGGCGACAAGGTCATCCTCAAGTTGAGGCACGGCGCTTATGCCGACGAGGCCGTGGTTGCGCCGTCGCAACTGATGCCGCTGCCATCGAGCTTCGACTACGCCGAGGGCGCGACATTTCTCGCCGCCCACGGCACAGCCTATTACGCGCTGATCGATCGCGGCCAGCTTCAGCCCGGCGAGGTGCTGCTGGTACATGGCTCAGGCGGCGGCGTTGGTCTTGCCGCGGTGGAGATGGGCAAGATGCTCGGGGCGACTGTGATTGCGGCGGCCTCGTCGGAGGAAAAGCTTGCCGTAGCAAAGGCGCGGGGCGCCGATCATCTGGTGCTCTACAGCAGCGAGCCGTTTCGCGATGCCGTCAAGCGCATCACCGACGGGCGCGGCGTAGATGTGGTGTTCGATCCGGTTGGAGGCGAGATCTTCGAGGACAGCGTGCGCTGCATTGCCTGGGGTGCGCGCCTCCTCGTGGTCGGTTTCACTGGCGGCATCGGCCTTGCCCGCACCAATCTCCTGCTGATCAAGGGCGCCAGCGTGCTCGGCGTTCGCGCCGGCGAGGCGGTGCGGAAAAACCCCGCGCTCGGCGAGGTGCGTTTGAAGGCACTCGCAGAATGGGCGGAGGCCGGACGCATCAGGCCGAACATCTCACACCGGCTGCCGCTCGAGAATTGCGCGCAGGCGATGCGGCTTTTGATCGATCGCAAGGCGATCGGCCGGGTGGCGCTGATGACGCGGTGAACTCACCGTCATGCCCGCGTGCTCCCTCCCCCCTTGCGGGGGAGGGTCGGGGAGGGGGGTGAGCAACGAATGCTGAGGCTGGAGTTACCCCCCTTTCCAACTCTCCCCCGCAAGGGGGGAGAGAGTAGTCAGCGCCGCGCGGCCGCCGCCAACCTCACTCATACTCCCGCTCTTCCCACCAAGGGAAATAGTCCGGCATGTCCGACGACACCTTGTTCTTGAATACGGCTGGACGCTTTTCCAGGAACGACACCACGCCTTCTTTGACGTCATCCGAACGGCCGCGCGCATAGATGCCGCGGCTGTCGACCTTGTGGGCTTCCATCGGATCGTCGGCTGCCGACATCCGCCACATCATCTGCCGGATCAGCGCCACCGACACCGGCGCGGTCTTGGCGGCGATTTCGCGGGCCAGTGCGCGCGCGGTCGGCAGCAATTCGTCGGCGGGTACCACCTTGCTGACGAGGCGGCCGGCCAGCGCTTCCTGCGCCGGAAATACCCGGCCGGTGTAGCACCACTCCAGCGCCTGCGCGATGCCGACAATGCGCGGCAGAAACCAGCTCGATGCGGCTTCCGGCACGATGCCGCGCTGGGAGAATACGAAACCGAAGCGCGCATTTTCCGAGGCGATGCGGATATCCATCGCAAGCTGCATGGTGACGCCGATGCCGACCGCCGGGCCGTTCACCGCCGCGATCACCGGCTTTAGGCATTTGAAGATGCGCAGCGTCACCTGTCCGCCGCCGTCGCGCACATTGGGGTCGCTGTAGTCGACGCTGCCGTTGGCCAGCCGCTTCACCGGCCCGCGCCGGGCGTCGCGGTCGAAGGTGTCGGCGCCGGAGGAAAGATCGGCGCCGGCGCAGAACCCGCGCCCGGCGCCGGTGACGATGATGGCGCGGATGTTGTCGTCCTTGTCAGCCTGGTCGAAGGCGTCGATCAATTCCTTCTGCATCGCGGCGTTGAAGGCGTTGAGCTTGTCGGGCCGGTTCAGGGTGATGGTCAGGATCTGCTCGGCGACCTCATATTTGATCGTCTCATACGCCATCGGGGGTTCCTCTGTGGTGTTGTTTGTAAATCTTCTAACTTGTCATTCCGGGGCGCGCGAAGCGCGAGCCTGGAATCCATAACCACGACAGGGAATATGGATTCCGGGCCTGCGCCAAGAGGGCGCATCCTCAGATGTGCTATTGCACATTGGGGAATGACGAAAGAGATTATTCCTTCGGTGGCTTCGGCCAGGGTTTTTGCGGGCCGCGTATCGTCTCGAACGCTTTCGCCATGCCGAGCACTCCGAGATCGTCGAACCTGCGACCGACAATCTGCACCCCGATCGGAAATCCGTGCGCATCATAGCCGCCGTTGATGGAGGCAGCCGGATTCTCCGACATATTCCAGGGTACGGTGTAGCAGATGTGCTCGAACGGGCGGTCGGGATCGTTGATCGGGGCGGCGAACTCGGCGGGAAAATTCACTACCGGTGACACCGGCGAAATCACATAGTCGAGATCGGCGAACAGCTTGGCCACCGCGGCGCGGATCGCCATGGTGGCGTTGAAGCCCCGGATCACGTCGACGCCCGACAGCCTGGCGCCGGCTTCCGCCCATCTGATGATATAGGGCAGCGCCTTGGCGCGCTCGCTGGCGGTGAGTTTGGAAAGATCGTCCCACATCCGCGCTCGCCAGAAATTGTCGAGGCCGTCGAGCATTTCGCGCGTCAGTATGCCCGCTACTTCAGTGACAACGGCGCCGGCCGCCTCGAACGCGCGCGCGGCTTTCACCGCGACGTCGCGCACCGGCTGTTCCAGCGCCTGGCCGACGCCAAGGTCGAGCATCAGGCCGATGCGCAGTTTGCGTAAGGGTTTATCATGGGCCTTCCAGTGGATGTCGTTTGATGGCAGACTCATGCCGTCGCGGCGGTCCGGCTTTGACAGCACGCTCATCATCAAGGCTGCGTCATCGACGTTACGGGTCATCGGTCCGGCGACCCGGCCAACATAAGGCGGATCGATCGGAATTCGCCCCAGGCTGGGCTTCAACGCGACCAGGCCGCACCAGCAGGCCGGCAGCCGCAGCGAGCCGCCGATATCAGTTCCTAGATGCAGCGGGCCATAGCCGGCGGCACCTGCGGCGCCCGCGCCCGAACTGGAGCCGCCGGGATTTTTGGCGAGATCCCAAGGATTGCGGGTGAGGGGATGAAAGCTCGACAGACCCGACGACAGCATGCCGTAGTCCGGCATGGTGGTCTTGGAGAAAATCACCGCACCCGCCTCGCGCAACCGCGCGGCCGGCGGCGCATCCACCGCAGCCGGCGTCAATGGACTGGTGGCAGCACCCAGCGGCACCGGCACGCCCTTGGTGGCGATGTTGTCCTTGATCGTCGTGGGCACGCCGTCGAGCACGCCCATGCACTGGCCTTGCTGCCAGCGTTCGGTCGATGCCTTTGCAGTCAAGCGCGCGCCTTCCGGATCGAAGGCGTACAGCGCCTTGATATGCGGCTCCCACACCGCGATATGCGCCAGCACATCCTCCAGCACTTCCGACGGCGAGAATTGCTTGGCCCGAAAGCCCGCGATCAGGTCCACCGCGCTGAGATCGTGCAGCGAGGTGACAGCTTCGTTCGATGTGGTTTCTTCAGATACTGATTTATGCATGGGCAGCCACCGGCAATCGGGTTTCGATGATGCGCGCGAACATGCTGGCGCCGATCGGCAGGATCTTGTCGTCGAGGACGTAGCCGGGGTTGTGCACCGGCACCGAGCCGTCATGGCCGACCCAGAAATAGGCGCCGGGCACCACTTGCAGCATGTCGGCGAAATCCTCACTGGCCATCCTCAGCGGCGAACTCGCGAAGACCTTGGCGGGATCGACCACCGTGCGCGCCACGTCGGCGACCACTTTGGACTGTTCTTCCTGGTTCACCAGCACGCTGAAGATGTCGCGGATGTCGACCGTGATCTCGACCTGGAACGCACTGGCAATGCCGGCGCAGATCGTGCGCATCCGCGTCCGGATCAGCGCGCGCACCTCATCAGAGAAGGCGCGGACGGTGCCGCAAAGTTTCGCCTCGCCGGGGATCACATTGTAGGCGGAGCCGGCGTGGATCTGCGTGATCGATAGCACCGCCGATTGCAGGGGATCGACGTTGCGGCTGACGATGGTCTGCAAAGCCTGTCCGACCGTCATTGCGATCACGACCGGGTCCTTTGAGCGCTCGGGCCTCGCGCCATGCGCGCCATAGCCGTTGATGGTGATATCGAAGAAGTCGGCGCCGGCCATCGCCGGCCCCGGAAGGATCGCGAGTTCGCCGTGATCGAGATCGGGCGCATTATGCAGTCCATAGATCTCGTCGCAGGGAAATTTTTCGAACAAGCCGTCCCTGATCATGGCGCGGGCGCCGCCGAGACCCTCTTCCGCTGGCTGGAAGATGAAATGCACAGTGCCGTCGAAGTTACGGGTCTCGGCGAGGTAGCGCGCGGTGCCGAGCAGCATGGTGGTATGGCCGTCATGGCCGCAGCCATGGAAGCGGCCGGGAATGGTCGAGCGCCATTTCAGGTTGGTATTCTCTTCCATCGGCAGCGCGTCCATGTCGGCGCGCAGGCCGATGCGCTTGCCGCCGTCGCCCTTGCCCTTGAGCACGCCGACCACGCCGGTGCCGCCGAGGCCGCGATGCACCTCGATGCCCCATTGCGTCAGCTTGTCGGCGACGATCCCGGAGGTGCGGACTTCCTCGAAGCCGATTTCGGGATGGGCGTGCAGATCCCTCCGGATCGCGGTGAGCTCGTCGGCATAGCCTTCGATGCGGTCGATATTGGGCATGTCTGTTATCCGTTTATGCGATGATGAATTTCTTCGTGTCTCTTCCG
>JGI24140J50213_10000290_pt1 | contig 23770 bp, 17 predicted proteins | sample BarGraIncu00222A_FD_50213 | JGI IMG/M metagenome (IMG submission 50213)
CGCGCTCTTTCAGCACGGTGCTGATGGAGGCCAAGAACCGAAAACAAACCAGCAAATGGATCAGCAGGGAGGGAGCAAATGTCACGAAAACTGTCTCGACGGCAATTCGTAGCTGCCACCGCCGCTACATCCGCAGCGCTCATCACCGCGCCCTATGTGCGCGGTGCTTACGCCGCCGGCAAGTTGACGTTAGGCTTCTGGGATCACTGGGTGCCCGGCGCTAACAAGGCCTCGACCGATCTCGTCAATGAGTGGGCTGCGAAGGAAAAGGTCGAGGTTTCGATCGATTACATCACCGGCCAGGGCAACAAGCTCCTCTTGACCGCGGCCACGGAGGCTCAGGCCAAATCGGGTCATGATATTCTGGCGATGACCACATGGCGGCCGCACACCGATACCGATCTGCTTGAGCCCGTCAACGACATCATGGATCCGATCATCAAGCAGAACGGCGAAGTTAACGACACGGTCAAATATCTCGGCCACGCCAATGGCAAGTGGCTCGGCGTTCCCGCCTGCATCGGCAGCCAGATCAAGGGGCCCTGCTCGCGTATCGACCTGATGAAGAAATACGCCAACATCGACGTGCAGGCGATGTATCCGGCGGGCAGCCCGCCGAAAGCCGACAACTGGACGATGGACACATTCCTGAAGGCGGCGGAATCCTGCCACAAGGCCGGTTTCTCCTTCGGCATCGGTCTCGGCGAGACCACCGACAGCGTGGATACCGCGGGCGCGATCTTCAACTCGTTCGGCGCAGAACTCGTCGATGCCAAGGGCAATCTCACCGTCAAGACCGACGCCGTTCGGCAGGCGCTCGATTTCTACAAGAAGCTGATCGCTTTCCTGCCGCCGGATGCGGCCGCATGGGACGATGCCTCGAACAACAAGTGGTTGATTTCCGGCAGGGGAGCGTTGATCCTGAACCCGCCGAGCGCCTGGGCGGTGGCCAAGCGCGACGCGCCTGAAATTGCTGCGCAATGCTGGACCCATGGCTTCCCGGCCGGGCCGAAGGGTCGCTTCGCGCCGTACCTGCCCTTCTTCTGGACCACCTGGAATTTCTCCAAGAACAAGGAAGCAGCGAAGAGCCTGCTCGTGCATCTGTCGCAGCCGTCATCGATCGAGAAGCTGGTGGTCGCCAGCGGCGGTTACGACCTGCCGGCATACGAGAAGCTGACGACGCTGAAGGTTTGGGAGGAAGAGGGGCCCCCGAAGGGCACGCTCTATCACTACCCAAACCCCTATAACCATCAGAAGCTGTCGATTGCGGCCTCGCCGGCGCCGCCAAAGATTGCGCAGCAGATCTACGTACAGGCCACGCTGACGAAAATGTGCCTGCGTTACTATCAAGGCGAACCGATGGAAAAGACGCTCGCCTGGGCCGAAGGCGAGTGCGAAGGCTATATGCGGACCTGACGTAATGGATTCAAGCGGCAGCAACGCAATTGACNCGCGGCCGGCGCGCCGTTTTCACAGGCCGCAGGGTGGACGTGCGCCTGCAGGGGTGAGGGTCGCGGCAGGGACGANGATTTCTCCTCGCCTTGGGGCCGGCCAGAAGATACTTGCTCCGTCCCCCTGAAGCGGCGCTCTTCTGACTGGAGCGCAAAGAACGGATAATTGCGCAAGCGAGGTAGTGTCGGGCCCTAAATCACTCAGTCATTGCGAACAAAGCGGGAATCAGCGACCGTCCGCCCTCCCCAGGCGATTCGCTCATGTCAGCTCCGGCCTATCTCGACACTCTCAATATTCAGCAGCGGCAGGCGGTCGAGCATGGCGTGCTCGAGAATGACTGTACGCCAGGATCTCCTCTGCTCGTCATCGCAGGCGCGGGATCCGGCAAAACCAATACGTTGGCGCACCGAGTGGCCCATCTGATCGTGAACGGCACCGATCCCCGGCGAATTCTGATGATGACATTCTCGCGCCGCGCCGCGGCCGAAATGACCCGCCGCGTCGAGCGAATTGCGCGCAAAGTCATGGGCGACAACGCCGGTGTCATGACAGATGCGCTGTCTTGGGCCGGCACTTTTCACGGCATCGGAGCGCGGCTGTTGCGCGACTATGCCGATCAGATTGGCTTGGATCCCGCTTTTACAATTCATGATCGCGAAGACTCCGCGGATCTACTAAATTTGGCAAGACACGAGCTCGGATTTTCCAAAACCGAAAGTCGCTTTCCTACCAAGAACACTTGCCTCGCGATCTACTCGCGATGCGTCAACGCAGAGAGCGAGATCGAACAAGTACTAGGCAAGTCGTTTCCATGGTGTTCGGGATGGGCCGTCGAGCTTAAGCAACTGTTCGCGGCATATGTCGCGGCAAAACAGCGTCAGAACATCCTCGATTACGACGACCTCTTGCTTTATTGGGCCCAGACAGTCGGCGATCCCGTTTTGGCTGAAGACATCGGCAGCCGGTTCGACCATGTCCTCGTGGACGAGTACCAGGACACAAATCGGCTGCAGTCCTCTATCCTTCTGGCTCTCAAGCCCGGCGGTCGGGGCCTTACCGTCGTCGGCGATGACGCGCAGTCGATATATTCGTTTCGTGCAGCAACCGTTCGCAACATTCTCGACTTCCCAAGTCAATTCAGTCCGCCGGCCACGATTGTCACCCTTGATCGAAACTACCGCTCGACACAGACCATCCTCTCCGCCGCCAATGGCGTAATTGAGCTTGCAAGCGAGCGTTTTACCAAGAACCTCTGGACCGAGCGAACATCCTCCGCAAAGCCGCAGCTGGTATCGGTGCGCGATGAGGCTGACCAGGCTCGCTTTATTGTTGAACGGGTCCTTGAGAACCGCGAGTCCGGGACAGTCCTCAAACAACAGGCAGTGCTATTCCGGACCTCACATCACAGCGGCCCGCTTGAGATCGAATTGACCAGGCGTAATATTCCCTTCGTGAAATTTGGTGGGCTCAAGTTTCTGGACGCGGCACATATCAAGGATATGCTTGCTTTGCTCCGCTTCGTCGAGAACCCGCGCGACCGCGTCGCCGGGTTTCGACTTTTGCACCTTATTCCCGGTGTTGGACCCACTTCGGCGCAACGCGTGCTTGACCATATGTCCAACGCCGCAGACCCCATTTCGGCGCTGGCCAATGCTCCCGCTCCTCCTCGCGGCGGCGACGAATGGCTCGGCTTCGTCGAGATCGTCACTGACTTGCGCTCAGGTCGCGCAGGCTGGCCTGCGGAGCTGGAGCGCGCCCGTCTTTGGTACGAGCCGCATCTCGACCGGATCCATGAGGACGCCAATACCCGTCGCGCCGATCTGGTCCAGCTTGAGCAGATTGCCGGTGGTTATCCGTCGCGCGAGCGTTTCCTGACCGAGCTAACCCTCGATCCTCCAGATGCGACCAGCGACCAAGCCGGCGTGCCCCTGCTCGATGACGACTATCTCATCCTCTCCACCATCCATTCTGCCAAAGGCCAGGAGTGGAAATCTGTATTCGTCTTGAACGTCGTCGATGGATGCATGCCATCCGACCTGGGTGTCGGTACTTCCGCCGAAATCGAGGAGGAACGCCGCCTATTGTATGTGGCGATGACGCGCGCCAAGGACGATCTTCATCTGATCGTGCCGCAACGCTTCTTTACACATGGGCAAAACGCCAGGGGGGATCGGCATGTTTATGCCTCAAGGACGCGCTTTATCCCTGACCGTTTGCTTGGCCTGTTCGAGCGAACAACTTGGCCGATTGCCGTAGCAGGCAGCGCAGCGCGATCTTCGAACCAAAGTCCCCGAATAGATGTTGGTGCCCGCATGCGCGGGATGTGGCGGTCCTAGATCAACATGTCGACATCCAGCGAACTAGACGACGCTGCCAAAAGGCAAAACGCAGGAAGTCAAAGGCTGGTCCGCCTCCAGTCGCCTCCACATCCACGCGATCGGTGGTCACGCAAAACCTGATCAATATGGTAGTCGTCGCTGCTGTCTCGGGTACGGTGCTACTCGGGCTCCTGGCCGCCAAGCATTTCTGAGATCAGCAACGTTCGCGGATGAAAGATTATCGAATTTTCCTAGATGGTAGCAAAATCCCGCTACTTGTCCGGCCGTTCAACGCTCAAAGCGGCTGGTGAGGGTCAGCCTGATCGCAAACACGGGCCGCACGACCAGCTATAAAGCCCTCCAGAACAGCAAGATCATGATTAAATAGACTGCGACCAGCAAACTGGCGCCCTGTAGGTGCACAAGAGTTCGTCCGGGCTTCGGTGCTGTTAGCCACCAGCTGAGCCGGTTGGCGGTCCACGGCACCAGATACGAGGTAAGGATGACGCTGAACGCGTTGCCAATGAACAGTGCAACCGGGAAATTCAGCTTTAGTACCCCTGTCAGAATTGGAGTGCCCACCAAAAGGCCCCACAGGAATACGACCGGATAGAGCGTCAGGAGGACGATCATGTTCATCTTCCACACTGCGGGCGCCGGCGCACCCTCAGGCGTGGCGTCGCGAAACCATTGCTCGAAACCGCTTTGCGCCATTCGCGTGTGGAACTCAGCCGTCAGCGGGGCGGCTTCGTCGAGCAGCTGACGCCGTTGCGGTGAGTCAAGCCAGGCCTGCAGATTGGCCTCGCTATCGAAACGCAAGATCGCGACAAAGTCCTCCTGCACGCCCGGCACAGACGGTTCGAAGCGATAGCCCTGCAACCCCGCTGCCTTCGACTGCGCCGCGGCGACCTTCTGCTCCCATTTCAGGTATTCAGCCTCCATGCCGGGCTTCACCCGCGTGCTCATCACCGCGGAGACCGGCGCTGCGCGCGCGGCACTGGCGTCGTCGCGCACGATGTGAACGTCGTCGCGCCCCACAAGCATTGGGGTGGCCCCTTCGATGCGGGACTGCCGTTCGGACGAGCCCAGCCATCGCCTGGCATCTTCCAGGCTGACGAAACGCTGCAGGATCACCCAATCGACCTGCAGCGGCGGATGAGGCGGCATCAGTCGCTGCTCGATGAACCCTGGGAAGCTGGAGATCACCGTGCTGGTTTCGCCCTGCCATCGCGCGAACGCGGCGGCGCTCTCTGGCCGAACGCACGTTTGCGTGACGATGCTTACGCTGGTCGCAGCATCGCTCATTTCGCGGCCGCGAGTTTCGCGAAAAGACGATCGGGCGTGAATGGCAGATGGGCAAAACGCACACCAGTGGCATTGGCCAACGCATTCGAAACAGCCGGCGCCACCGGATTGATGCCGCACTCACCCTGGGACTTCGCACCAAGAGGCCCGATCAGGTCGATCGTGTCGGCAAAGAAGATGTCGGTATGCGGCGTGTCGGCAAAGGTGGGGATGCGGCAGTTGCGCAGCTGCGGATTGACCATGTGCCCTTCGTCGTCATGCACCATGTTCTCGACCAGCGCCCAGCCATAGCCCATTGCAACGGCGCCATCGAGCTGGCCGCGGCACTGCATCGGGTTGATCGGCCGGCCGATATCAGCCGCATGCACGCTGTGCAGCACACGGATTTCGCCGGTCACGCGGTGCACTGCAAGTCGCACCCCTTGGACGTTGAAGGCGATCGTGCGCGGCGAGAGATAGGCCCGACGGCTGACCGAGAAGCGATGGTCGACCTTCGCACCTTCAGCATGCAGCTCACGCAGCGAAATCCGCTGGTTGCCGCAGATGACACCGTCGTTGTCGAGGCGGCATTGGTCGATTGCCACGCCGGCGTAGCGACTGGCGAAGTTGATTATATCGTCCGACATGGCCTGGGCAGCCAAGTGAACCGCCTTGCCTCCTACCACAACGCCCGTGCTCGCAAAGGTGCCGGTGTCATAGGGTGTGCGATCGGTATCGGCGTTGATGATGTCGATATCATCGGCGCGCGTGCCCAGCATCGATGCGGCGATCTGCTTGTGCGCCGTGATGATTCCGTTGCCCATTTCGGTCGAGCCGCAGGCGAGATGGTAGGTGCCGTCCGGCAGCAGTCGCATCTCGGCGCCCGAGCGATGCTCGGTCGGCGGCCCGCATTCCAGCATGGCCAATGCAACACCCTTGCCCTCGGCCCATTCCGCACCTTCGGGCCTCGCGACGCCATTGCCTTTCTGCAGCTCCCGCTCGACGATATCAAGGCATTCACCGATGCCATAGCTGCCGAAGCTAGCGTCGTTTGCTTCCTTCCAGATCGATTCGATGTTGTCGCCCGGCTGCACCACATTCTTGCGCCGCATCTCGAACGGGTCGATGTCGAGCAGTCTTGCCAGCTCGTCGATCGCACATTCCACCGCGAAGGTGGTCTGCGAGGCGCCATAGCCGCGAAACCCGCCACCCGGTGTCATGTTGGTGTATACAGCGCGGCCGATGCCCTTCTTGTTCGCGCAGCGATAGGCCGCGATCGGGCTCGCCATCGCGGCTGCCAACGTTTCACCGCCATGGCCGCCATAGGCGCCGGTGTTCGAGAACACCTCCACGTCGAGCGCCGTCAGCGTGCCGTCCTTGCGCGCGCCAATCTTCACTCTGGTGGTCATCTGGTGCCGCGTCGTGGCGCCGATGAATTCTTCCTCGCGGCTCCATTCCCACTTCACCGGGCGACCCAGTTTCATCGTGGCGAACAGCACAAGATCTTCCGAAACCAATTCCTGTTTGCCGCCGAAACCTCCCCCGACGCGCTCGGTGAACACGTGCAGGTCGCGTGGCGGAATCCCCATGATATAGGCGAGCTTTTGCCGCGCCGCGAACGGCGCCTGCGAGCTCGTGCGGATATGCCAGCGGTCATCCTCACCCTTCCAGGCGATCGATCCATGCGTCTCAAGATGCACATGCTGCACGCGGGTGGTCGAGTAGGTCTGCTCGTGCAGCACATCGGCTTCTTTGAAGCCCCTGGCGACATCACCGATTTCACCCTGCAGCGTGCAGAAGATGTTGTTGCTGGCGGTCACCAAGTCTTTGTCATGCAGCAGCGGTGCGCCAGGTTGCACCGCCAATACCGGATCGAATACGGTCGGCAGGATCTCGTATTCCACGTGCAGCGCCCGGCAGCCGGCCTCGGCCGCCGCCTCCGTCTCCGCCACCACGGCTGCGACCCGCTGGCCTACGAAGCGCGCGACGTTGTCGAGCAGCATGATGTCATCGGGGTCGACGAGATGGTCCTCGTGCAACGCCGAACTGAACAGACGCTTCGGCACATCTTCCCAGGCATAGACTGCGACAACCCCAGGCACGGCGAGCGCCGCGCTTCGGTCGATAGAGACAATGCGCGCATGGGCATGCGGCGAGCGCAGAACCTTCAGGTGCAGCAGCCCGTCGATTGCCAGATCCATCGTGTAGCGCGCCTTGCCGGTCACGATGGCATCGGTGAACGGATTGGGCAGGCTGGCGCCGAGTGCCTTGCCGGCCTCGTCAGGCTCGATGTTGCATGTGCCAAGCAGCGCGTCGTTGATCGACCGATAGCCGGTGCAGCGGCAGAGGTTGCCCTTCAGCGCGTGCGGCAGATCGGTCTTCTGCGCGTCGGTCAGTGTCACCGCCGTCATGATCATGCCGGCGGTGCAATACCCGCATTGGAAGGCCTGCGCATCGCGAAACGCCTTCTGCATCGAATGCAGTTCGCCGTTTGTGGCTAGCCCCTCGATCGTGGTGATCTCGCGACCTTCGCCTCGGAACGCCGGCACCAGGCAGGAATGGAAGGGCTGGCCGTCGATATGCACAGTGCAGGCGCCGCAATCACCGGCGTCACAACCCTTCTTGACGCCGAACACATCGAGATCGCGCAATAAGGTGCGCAAGCACTGGCCGGCCGTCGGCTCGGCCGCGTAGCGACGGCCATTCACATGGAAATGGGCCAAGCGAGCTCCGTGCGTATCTGTTCGGCAAGATATTGCGTGACGTGGCGCTTGTACGGAGCCGATCCGTGCACGTCGTCGAAATACGCTTCCGGCGGCAATCGGGCGTCCAGGGCATGGCGTAGTTCTTCAGCCGATGGGCATGTGGCGAAGCGCAACTGCACCGGCCGCGGCGTGGCCGCCGAGACAGTCAGCAGGAAATCCGCGCCATCATCACCCACCGTGGCGATGATAAGGGCGGCCGAGCGTCCCAATTTGGTCAGCGACACCTGCCGCATGGCGGTGCGTTTGGACAAAGCCGCCACGGGCAAATGGATCTTGCGCAGCAGTTCGCCCTTCTGCAGCACATTCTGGTGGTTGCCGGTTACGAAATCGACGACGGACACCTCGCGCGGTTCGCCGTTGCGCGGCCACAGCGTGCAGACGCCTTCAAGTGCCGCGGTCAGCGAGATCATCGCCCCGGCGGGCAACGACATGCAGACATTGCCGCCGATGGTCGCGGCATTCCAAATCTTGAACGACATCAGGAACGAGTCGATGCATTTCCGGAACAGCGCCACCGCGCGCCATCCAGGCGGGCCTTCGAAGTCGTGCAGCTCCACGACCCGACAGGTCGCGGCGATGTCGAGGCCCGCTTCCGTCGCCGTCAGCGGCGCCCAGCGCAAGCTGTCGAGATCGATCAGCGTGTCGACGGCCACCTGTGGCTCGGAGAACAGCCAGGTACCGCCGGCCAGCCACGAATAACCATCACGCCAGCCATCGACGTCGTCAACGGATGCCGGGCGCTTTACTTCGGCTATCGTGGTCAAATTCATAATCGTCCCCGCTCAGGACTTGTAGACTTCCACAGTCTGCATCATGCCCATTTCCTCATGGTTCATCATGTGGCAATGGACCATGTAGACACCGGTAAAATCGAGAAAGCGTGAGCGAAACACGACCCGGCCACCCTTGCGCTCCACGATGACAGAGTCGCGCCATTCCGGCACGGCCAGCGCCTTGCCGTTGACCGACACGACCTGGAACGGATTGGTGTGTATATGAAAAACGTGGTCGTCGTGCTCATGCGTGTTGACGATCGTCCACTCCTCGACCGCACCGAGCTTGACCCGTTGATCGATGCGGGTGGGATTAAACTTCTTGCCATCGATGAAGAAGCCGAATTCCTGCCAATGGCCGGCAGCATCTGCCTCCGGCGCGGTTGCCGAAAAGGTCACCGTACGACGGTTGTTGATTTCGGATTCCTTGATGGTTTGCAGCGGCGGGGGCGGCAATTCGCCCGGCAGCTTCATGTCCATCGGCGCGCCTGACACCACCACCCTCGCCAGTGGGCCAATCGGCGAGGGGTGCCCCTGATCGTAAGGTGCCGCGTTCAAGGCATAGGTGCCGGCGGAGCCCGCCTGCACCAGCAGATCAGCGCGCTGGCCCGGAGCGATCAGAAGCTGCTTGAGAGGCTGCATGACCCCGAGTTGAATGCCGTCATAGGCGACGGCATGCAGGTCATGCTTCTCCAGATCGAGCAGCATGTCGTCTTGATAGGCCGCATTGAGGATACGCCAGCGCTGCACCTCGCCTGGACGCATCTCGATCATCGGCCGGCGCTGTCCGTTGATCGCCAGGAAGCGTGTCGCCGTTTCCGGAAAGAGCGTCTCGAAATCCTCGACCATGCCACTAGCGTCGTAGACCACCTGGGTCAGCACCAGCAGGCGCTCGCGAGCGGATGCTATCTGCGGCACATCGGCGAAATCGCCTTCGATGACGACGGCGCCCACCATGCCGCTCGACATCTGGATATCGGCGCTGCCGTGGTGGTGGGGGTGATACCAGTAGGTCCCCTTGGTGTGGTCCTCCGGCAGCTTGATCTCGATGTCGTAGGTATGGCCAGGGGCCATCGAGCGCATGACGTTGTCGGCAATGCCGCTTGGGCTCGCATGCGATCCATGGAAGTGGAAATTGGTGTTGTTGAACTGATGCGGCTGACTGATGTCCGCGGGAAGCCGGTCCCGGTTCGGCGGCAGATCATTGATCAGCTTGATGCGCAACGTGTCGCCGGGCTTCATGCGCAAGGTGGGCCCTGGGCTGCCGCCTTCATAAGACCGAATATAGAGCCTGACACCGCCGATCTGCCGATAGGCGTAGCCTACCCGCAAGGTCGTGCTAAGCATGCCATTGACGGACCGCCGCACCTCGGGCTCGACAAGCGGCTGATCCATGGCGGGCGCCGGCTTGTCTGGTACCATGCCCATGGTGGGAGACATGTCCATGGGGGAGGACATGTCCATAGTGCTCTGCATGGGGTCTTCGGCCCTGACGGCCCCCGCGGTCAGCAAAAACGCGCCGATCCCGATGCTGCCATCAAGCAGCTGGCGTCGTGACAGTTTCTTCATGCTCGTTGCGATGGCGAAGGCACCATTCTCTTCTGGCCCTGCTGCATTTAAGTTCCACACTGCCCGTAATGGATTTGTCTCCAATATACGCCTTTAGTAAATTCGACATGAAAGAATCTCGTCGAAATACCTGGTTGCAAAAGTAATGGTGGTTTTCAAACTGCATTGCGCCGCGGCTAGGCCATAACAGCTCGCGGGACGGATTCCCCGCGTCCGCTTTTGACGGCGCGCTCGTTCTTCAAGATTAGCGGGGATGGGCGTGAGGCGGCCATTCAACTCACGCGGTTGGAGCTTCTGGCTGATGCTTGGCAAGCATCTACGCATCTTGGTCCCCTCCCCGAACCTGCGCCGCGCCTAACTCAATCGCCGAATTCTCTCGAGGTGCCCCTAACTACCGGGCCTTGATGCCCGGCCGGAACGTGCTTCAACAGGAGCCGTCATTGGCAAGCCGATATCGATATCGATTCGGAATCCTTGCTACAACATGATCGTGGAGTCTCGTAAGGGCAACTGCATGACATTTCGCGTCTATCACGATCTGTAACGAGGAACTAACCCCAATTACAAACCCCTTCCGGACTTAGGAATTCACTGGAAGCTTGCTTCTAAATGAGATTCTTCCTTCGAGTATGTTGATGCTCAAGTATCCCACTCGATACCCCACTTGCACGTTTGATCACCGCCGATCCCACAATTGGGGTGATCGAGCATGATATTCTGCCGTCAGCATCGAATGTCCGCTCGGTGAGAGCGACGTTCGACCGGCGTGCGGGCCCTCGACGCGTGGCCGCGACCCATCTCAGCCGTGTTTCACCATCGGGCACGCGCTCTCGCTCAGGGGGCGCGCCGCTTCCTCTGCCGGCACTGTGGCGAGCAGCTTGAGATAATCGAAGGGATATCTGGATTCCGAGGGCTTCTTCACCTGCAGCAGATAATAAGGCCGCATCACACGCCCGTCCTCGCGCACCGTGCCCTTGGTATAGAAGTCATCGATCGGCAGTTCCTTCATCTTGGCAACGACCTTGCTGGCGTCGGTCGTGCCGGCTGCCGCCACCGCCTTGAGGTAGTGCAACGTCGCGCCGTAGGTCCCGGCATGGATCATGCTCGGCGGCTTCCCGCTGTTGCGGGCGAGGAATCGTTTGGTCCAGGCGCGGGTCGCGTCGTCGAGGTCCCAGAAGAAAGTCTCGGTCGCGGTCAGGCCCTGCGCCGCTTCGAGGCCAAGCGCGTGGGTGTCGGGAAACTGCAGCAGGAGCGCCGCCAGGCGCTGGTCGCCGCTGCGGCCCAGGCCGAATTCCGCGGCCTGTTTGACCGCGTTGATGGTGTCGCCGCCGGCGTTCGAGAAAGCGATGATCTTCGCCTTCGAGGCTTGCGCCTGCAGCAGAAAGGACGAGAAGTCGGCGGTATTGATCGGATGGCGCACAGCCCCCACCACCTTGCCGCCGCCTGCCACGACGACCGCCGAGGTGTCGCGCTCGAGGGCATGCCCGAATGCGTAGTCGGCGGTGATGAAAAACCAGGTATCCCCACCCTGCTTCACCAATGCCCGGCCGGTCGTCGCCGCAAGGCCGTAGGTGTCGAAGCTCCAGTGCACGCCGTGCGGCGAACAGGCTTTTCCGGAGAGATCCGAGCTGGCAGCGCCGGTGTTGATGTCGACGGCGTCGTGCGTGCGCGTCACCTCGCGCACGGCGAGCCCCACGGCTGAATTGGGAATATCGAGGATGACGTTGACGCCCTCGGTCTCGATCCATTGCCGCGCGATGTTGGCGCCGACGTCGGGCTTGTTCTGGTGGTCGGCGAAGATGACTTCGATCGGCCGGCCCAGCACCTTGCCGCCGTAATCCTCGACCGCCATGCGCGCGGCGTGGACCGAGCCCATGCCGGTCAGATCCGCATACAGTCCCGTCTGGTCGTTGAGGACACCGAGCTTCACCGGTTGCTGCGCGACCGCGGCCGCGGTGAGCCCCGCTCCCAACAACATGAGCGCGAGCGCGGCGATAATGTTGCGACGCATGAAAATCCTCCCCTTGCCCTAGCGACCGGTTGAATACTGGTCGTGTTGGCGCGATCCTACAGGGGAAGAGCGTCACTGCAAAGCGGGGCGCTGGCTTTTGCTCCCGCGCCGTGCAGCAGCGCGGCATGGGAGCGACAGGGCAGTGGCAATAGATCGGCGCATCCACCCGCGTGCCGAAGCGGAAACTCGCGGGCCGTTTTATGTCGCAAACGGGCCAACAGGTGACATTCGAAAGAGGTCCACACGGGAAGCCGCTATGGTGTCTTTCCTGACGGCGACCGAATGTCGGTTGGGGGTCATTCGCGCCACTATGACGGAGCGCCGATGACTTTCGGTCTACCCCGACAAACAGACATTCTCAGGGTGCAGCGGCACTTCTTAAAAGTGTTAAAAGTGCACCGCCTACTACCGCCAAGCCTCGCCATGCGAGCGGATCAAGCAACTATTCACCTGTCGGGTGCAGCGGTTCATGCATTTGTTGTCATTCGTCCCACCACCGGGGTTGGCACATCTGCCCACGCAATTTGAGGCTTGATCCTCACATCGCACGGCTGACACCGCTTGCGCCGGTGCGTCGAGGAGGAGCAGCCCGATGCCTATGAGGGTGATCGCGAAGAAAAGATGCCGTGCCATGTTCGGACCTCCTGAGGGAAGGTGAGCGGGCCACTCTAACCTCTCGACGAGGCTTTACCTACTTTTTTCCGACCCCTTGGGCGGCGGGTTGGCTATTGCTGGTTGAGAAGGGCGATCGTGTCGCGCTTAACTCTCAACGAAGATTTTGAAATTGTGCAGCAAGATCAAGTTCGCGACCCAAGCCCAATGAACCGCGCCGTCTCGATACGCTCTCGAATGTTCTCAGATGTCCCAGTTTGGTCAATCGCGTCACTTTAAATGTGAGCCGCTCGGTTGACACCCAACTCCGGACATGGCGCCGCGTCGCAATAACTGACGCTATGTGCCATGGCCGGAAGTAGCCGAGTGCCCGGCGTCCATGGACGCGGATCAGCCAAGGTTGATACCGGAATTGCTCCTTTATTGCGCGAACTGGACCGAGGCGCCGATGCGGTGCGCGTGGGTCAGCGGTGCACCACGCCCGATCCGGCCGGCGATCTGACGGCTGTCGTCGCTTAGCCTGCCGGCGAGTTCTGCGAGTGAGCTTTCCGCTGGTTGCGCCTGGAGCGCCGGGTCGAGATTATCGATGCCGGTCGCCACCACCGAGACGCGGACGATACCCTCCAGGCTTTCATCGAACGATGCGCCAATGATGATGTTGGCGTCCTGGTCGGCCTCTTCGCGAATGCGGTTAGCAGCTTCGTCGACCTCGAATAACATCAGGTCCTTGCCGCCAGTGATGGAGATTATGAGGCCACTGGCGCGCTTGATCGAGGGATTCTCGATCAATGGATTGGAAATCGCGGCCACCGCGGCGGTGAGCACGCGGTTTGCGCCGGAAGCCTCACCCCTGCCCATCATGGCCTTGCCCTTCTCGCGCATTACGGCGAGAACGTCGGCAAAATCGAGATTGATCAGACCTTCCTTGACTATTAGNTCGCTGATGCAGGCCACACCGGAATAAAGCACCTGATCAGCCAAGGCGAAGGCATTGGCGAATGTGGTCTTCTCGTTGGCCACCCGGAATAGGTTCTGGTTTGGGATGATCAGCAGGGTGTCCACCACCTTCAGCAGTTCCGCGACGCCGGCCTCGGCAAGGCGCATGCGGCGCTGACCCTCGAAGTGGAATGGCTTAGTGACTACACCGATGGTGAGAATGCCAAGCTCACGTGCGGTCTTGGCGATAATGGGCGCTGCTCCAGTGCCGGTACCGCCGCCCATGCCGGCAGTAACGAACACCATGTGTGCGCCGGTTAAATAATCGCGGATCGCGTCGATTGCCTCTTCGGCTGCGGCGCGCCCCACTTCGGGCTGCGAGCCAGCGCCAAGACCTTCGGTCACCCGCGTGCCCATCTGGATGACACGCTCGGCCTTCGACATGGTAAGCGCCTGTGCATCGGTATTGGCGACGATGAAGTCGACGCCTTGCAGCCCGGCCGCGATCATGTTGTTGACTGCATTGCCACCGGCACCGCCGACCCCAAACACGATAATGCGCGCCTTCATCTCGCGAATATCGGTAATGTTGGTCATTTTTGCCTCACGATTGCTNCGNCGAGNTCGGGAATGAGAGNACAGGGATTGCTACACACCAGGGCTTTGCTCCGAAACTGAGCGCGGCAAGCGCAGTCGCTCGGCAAGCGGCCACCGGCGAGATTTTCAGGCGCGCACCTGGAGCGGCATATGTCGGCGTCTCAACGGACACCGGCTGTTCTCCTAGAACGAACCGAGCGGCAATCGACTGATGATGACCGGGCGACGACGGTAGGCTAGGCCGCGTTGGTTAATAGACTCCTAACGGGCGAGCAGCGGTCTGCCACTTGAGCGTGACCGGCCGGGAATGCGTCCGACCGTCTGACTTCACCTCAAAAGGTGCGCCGGCATCGCGGGGCTTGACTCAGCGCGAGCTGGCTGATCGCCTTCATAAGCCTCAATCGTTTGTAGTTGTTCAGACATCGCTTTAACTCAGTCCGCTTTTTCCGAGCTTCAAAGTATGTTGCCGGAATGCTGCTGCAATTCTCTCGTTTAAGGGGAAGGCGAAGCGCGCTCAACTGCAAGTGACGGCGGCCGTCATGACCGAGCCTCACTGGCTACTTCCAATATCTGACTTTGATCCATCAACGAAAAAAGAGAGACCGCCTTGCGGCGGCCTCTCGGAAGTCGATCAGCTACTTTAATCAGGCAGCTCGCTTGAACGCCTCCCGCGCCGCCTGATTGGCACGGTCGAAGGCAGCACGCGTTTCTGTCAACGCGGCCATAAGTGAAGACCATGACTGGGTCCCTGCCTGGTTCAGCTTTTGGAGCTTTTCCTCTGCCGCGGCGGCGTCGACGCTCATGCGCTTTACGGCGACGTCGATTTCGGCCCGACGCTCAGCAGCGAATTGTTTGGCATCATTGCCAAGCTTGCCGGCTGCTTCGCGCCAAGCTTTCAATTGGGCCGCGGCTTGAAGCGTGAACGTCGCCTGCTGGTCTTCAATTTGCTTTCCGAAGCTCTCCACATATTTCCTGACTCCGGTCTCGAACAAGTTCCACTCATGTTCTAGTTTTGCCTTTGCGCTAATCCAAGCGGCCTCGCTAGTCTCTGCCTGCTTCTTGACGGCGTCACGAAAGCTGTCACGGCTTTTGCGCAGATCAGCCAGAGCGTTGTTGGCCATGTCGCGGACGTCAGCCTGCACCGCACCAGCTTTGCCTTCAAGCGATGTCAGTATGGCGTCCATTTCATCGAGACGCTCTTTAGCCCAATTTATATTGAAGTGGGTACTGCTATGCGTAACCATTTCTCGTCTCCATAGATTTCCAATGTACTGATTTTCCTCGTTAACATGCCGCGCCAACCTATTTTTGATGTAGGTCAACATCAAACCTTCAGGATCATCCCTGGTGTTAGGTATCCGGAAGTTAGGAGTTCGCGACCGGTCGATTTACCCTCAAGGCTGACATCGTCAGGCCGCCTGCTCAGGTCTGAGAAGCACGCCATTTGCAGACGTCCGCTTGACCCAGGTCAACGCGCGAAATCGTCATGGGTCTAATCTGAGTTGGTAGTATGAGGTTTTCAATGGCGTTCAGAGACATCATGGTCGCGCTGACGAGTTATCCCGAGCCGACGCCGTTATCTGTAGTTGACGATGCAGTTTCGGTCGCTTCAGCTCTCGGCGCTCACATCGCGGCGCTCACCTGCGAACAACACGTTCAGGTGCCCGGTCACTTCATTTCGGGCGCTGCGGTCGGCTTGCCTGGAATCATCGCAGGAGAAGCCCGCAAGAGCCGGAAGAACGCGCAAGACCTGCTTGCAGCGTTTGAAGCCGCCGCGGCAAAATCGGGCATTTCCGGCGAATCGATATTGGAGAAATGTGCTACATTCGAAACTCCGGAGCTGCTGGTCGAATACGCGCGGCTTCGCGATCTCACCATCATGCCGGAGTCGAACGACCGCTGGTATGCCGAGGCCGTGATGTTTGGGTCCGGCAGGCCGACCCTGGTCCTTCCGCAGAATCCGCGGTCCCGCCCGTTCGAACTCGGGACCGTCGCGGTGGCCTGGGATTTCAGCCGTGCCGCCGCGCGTGCGGTATCGGATGCGATGCCGCTATTGGAAAAGGCGAAGAAGGTCCGCATCGTCACCGTTCTCAACGAGAAGCGCCTCGATGACAAGCACTCCGCCGAAGAGCTGGCGAAGAACCTGTCCCGGCACGGCATCGATGTCGTGCTGGACAGGGTCGACGCCAGGGGCCGGCCGGCCGGTGGCGTCCTCGAAGCCTATGTTGCCTCCCATGAACTGGATTTACTCGTGATGGGTGCGTACGGACACTCCCGCCTGCGGGAATTCATCCTGGGCGGCGCGACCAACAGCCTGTTGTCAAAGCCGCCGCTGCCGATCCTGTTTTCGCATTGACGGCGACGACAAGAGTGGAGAGGACTGCAAATGACCAATCCCATCGATCGGTACGGACTGGCTCCACGGTTCCTGCACTGGCTAACGGTCATCCTGGTTCTCGTCGCGTGGACGCTGGGGACCTTCGGCGACGACCTGCCCAAGGGAGCCGCGCGGGATACGGGACTCNTTGTCCACATTTCGGCGGGACTTCTGATCCTGATGGCGCTCGTCGTGCGGCTGGCCTGGCGGGTGGCCGAGCCGCCGCCGCCCCCTGAGCCGAACGAATTCGGGAGATGGCTGGGCGCCTTCGCCGACCCGGCGGCGCGCCTTGCGCAATACACGCTTTACGCGTTGCTGATTGCGGTTCCGATCGCCGGCATTCTTGCACAGTTTGCGCGCGGCAACGCGCTGCCGTTGTTCGGGCTCGGCGAAATCGCGTCACCCTGGATACGCGATCGCGCCTTTGCGCATAATGTGACGGAGATCCACGAAATCCTCGCCAATGCGCTTGTAATCGTCGCGAGCTTTCACGCCGCCGCGGCACTGGTNCATCACTTTGTTTTTCGCGACAACACGCTCATTCGCATGCTTCCTCCCGGCAAGCCGTAGCATCGGTGCGCGACCTCGAATGTTCAATGAAGCGTGACCCTTCGATGGAAGCCGCCGTGCCGCTGCGGCGGCGGCTTGGTTTGGCATTGCTGGTGCTTTACGGCACCGGCATCACGGTGGGCGCCGGCATCTACGTCCTGATCGGCGCCGTCGCTGGCCATGCCGGGGTTTATGCCCCGTGGTCGTTCCTGGTCGCCGCTGCCGTCATGGCCCTGACCGTCGCCTCCTATGCCGAGCTCTCGACGCGCTTTCCGGTCAGCGCGGGCGAGGCAGCCTATGTCAGGGCGGCGTTCCAGTCCCGCGCGCTTGCGACCGCGATTGGTCTGTTGACGGTCGTGACCGGCGTGGTGTCATCGGCTGCCGTGACGCTCGGATCGGCGGGCTATATCCAGCAATTCATCGATTTGCCGCAAGGCCTGATCGTGGTGATCGTGACTGTCCTGCTCGCGGCGGTGGCAGCGTGGGGCATTCTGGAATCGGTGGTGCTGGCAAGCCTGTTCACGCTCATCGAGGTCGGCGGTCTGGTGACCGTGATCCTCGCCGGCATTCACGCCGACCTTCCGATTGTCGCGACGATAATCCGATTGCCGCCGTTGAACGCCATGGCCTTGTCCGGCATCGGTTTCGGCAGCCTGCTCGCGTTCTTCGCCTTCATCGGGTTCGAGGATTTGGCCAATGTCGTGGAGGAGGCGAAGGTCCCGCACCGCGACATTCCCCGCGCCATGGTGCTGACCCTTGGCATCTCGACGGTCTTGTATGTGCTGATCGCCGCCGTCGCCGTCAGCGCCGTGTCGGTTGAAAGATTGTCGTCCTCGCCGGCGCCGCTCAGCCTGGTGTTTCGCCAGGTCGCCGGCGTCAGTCCAGCGACGATCAGCGCGATCGCCGTCGTGGCGACGCTGAACACGATCCTTGCACAGATGACGATGGCGGCTCGGGTCGTCTACGGGCTCGCACGAGAGGGCGAGTTGCCGGCCTTATTCGCGCGGGTGCATCGCCGTACCGGCACGCCGTTGGTCGCTACCGCCTGTATTGCCGCGCTGGTCGTTCCGCTGGCGCTGTTCGTGCCGCTGACGCCACTTGCGGAAGCAACTTCGCTGGCGACGCTGGCGGTGTTCGCGTTGGTCAATCTTGCCCTGCTGCGGCTACGGTACCGAGGCGTGCGGTCCGACAATCCGCACGTCAACGTCCCCATATGGATACCCGCAATCGGGCTTGTGACCTGCCTCGCCATGATGGCGGGTGCCTCATTCAGGTGAATGGCAAGATTGGCGCCCTGGCTAGTATCGACGCTTGTTTCCGCCGAACATGTTCCGCAGACGATCTTCGATGTGCCCACTGCTGGCGATGCCGACCATCGCCACATAGAGGGCAACCAGTCCCACCGCGAAATAAGCGACTGCCTCGTGCATCTCGTCAATCCAGGTGGTGCCCCACAGCGTATGTGTCAGCAACATCAAGATTAGCGCGCACAAGGGTAGAGCTGCCAAGATCGAGAACATCGATGCGAGCGTTTTGGGAACCCGGTCGGCGTTTTGAAACAGCGCCTTCATTCCGCGCGGGCTATATACGGTCGGCGGAAACTGAACGTGGTGCGGTCTGACGATTACCCAAAAGATACCAACGGCCACAAGGACAGCGATGGAGTAACCGATCATGTCGTGGGTATGCGGAAATTCCTCGCCGGTGGAATAGGCGAGGACAAGCAGAACGAATAGTGCGATGCCCGATAGCCGGATCAGCAAATCCCAGATCATATCCGGCCGTACAGGCGTCTCGGCTCCGATATCTTTCATGCGACAGGCCTCCGACCGGGGCTATCCATAATCTTCGCAGGTGGACCCGCAATGACCTACATCAATTACGGCGTGGAGGCGGCAAACGCCGGCAGTGGAATCAACCGAAGGCGTGCGCCAGCGCATAGGCGGCCGCGGCGGCAAGCCCACCTTCGCGGACCCGCTCGGATCCGTAATGTTCAGCGTCGGTCCGGGCTCACGATCGCACAACATCCGGCTGAAATCCGTGGGCGGTAGTTCTCAAGCGCGCAGAGAACGGCGAAACGGCCTCTTTAGAAGTTCAAGGACAAGGAGCGTGGCAAAGCCCACCCCTATGCACAGCAAGAGATCGTCCGGGTGAAGCGGACCAAAGCGAAAGAGTTCTCGCAGCGGGGGCCAGCTCAGAATGGCGGTCAGCAAAGCTGCATCAACACCGAGCACGGTCCAAAGGACGGGATTTGGTCTTGAAAGTGCCCGCACGACGGACGTGCTGAACGAGCGGCCCGCGAGGATCATGGCGATATTCCCCACGACCAGTGCGACAAAAGCCAGCGACCGGACCTCCGCCTCGGGCATTCCCCGCATCCACGCGATCAGGAAAATGGCCGCCGTCGCGACCAGCACGGTCGTTCCCTGCAGCAGACTCCAGAGGATGAGCGGGAACGAAAACAGCGGGCTCTTCGGATCGCGCGGCGGGCGGCTCATCACGTCGCCTTCCTCCGGCTCGGCCTCGAACGCGATCGAACAGACCGGGTCGACCACCATTTCCAGAAAGGCGATGTGAACCGGGAACAGGATCAGCGGAATTCCAAAAGCAAGCGGCAGCAGCGCGAGGCCGGCGATCGGTATGTGGGCTGCCATCACAAAGCCCATCGCCTTTCGAATGTTGTCGTAGATCCGGCGGCCCAGCCGGATGGTGTGGACGATGGAACTGAAATCGTCCTCAAGCAGAACGATCGCGCTGGCTTCGCGCGCCACATCCGTTCCGCGCCCGCCCATGGCGATGCCGATGTGGGCGGCCTTGAGAGAGGGCGCATCATTCACGCCGTCGCCCGTCATGGCGACGATTTCACCGTTGGCCTTCAGGGCCTGGACAATTCGCATTTTTTGCTCAGGCTGAATGCGCGCGAATACCGTCGCAGTCCTGGCGCGGCCGGCTAGTGCCGCATCGTCAAGCCGGGCGATGTCCTGACCGCTCACGAGATCGCCGACGTCGATGCCGGACTGCTCTGCGATCGCCCGCGCGGTGGGCGGATAATCGCCAGTAATCATGATGACACGGATACCCGCCGAGCGGCACTCGCGCATCGCCGTGGGCACGCTCGCCCGCACCGGATCGGCAAGCCCGACCAAACCCAGAAACCCGAAAGCAATGTCTTGCTGAGAGCCCGGCGGATCTCCCGTCAGCACCGCCTTTGCCACCCCGAGGACGCGCATGCCTTGAGCCGCCATCTGGTCGGCATCCCCTGCGAGCATGGCCTGCTCGTCGGATGAGAGCCCGCAGAGTCCAGCGATGGCTTCCGGCGCTCCCTTGGCGGCGGCCAGCAGGGAGCCGTCCACCTGGCGCCAGACGTTGGTCATGGCGAGCAGACCGGAACTGAGCGGATACTGATGAACAAGGTCTCGGGGCATCGCGGCCTGCAGCGCAAGTTGCTCCGCCCGCAGATGAAAGGCCTGCTCCATGGGATCGAATGGCTTGACCTGACTTGCGAGACGCCCGAACGCAACGACCTGATCAGCGCCCGCTTCGCCGCTGAAGGCGCTTATGTTGCGAAGGACCGCATCGGCGGGCCGCACATCCGCAATCGTCATCCGGTTTTCGGTCAGGGTACCGGTCTTATCTGTGCACAGCACCGTGGCGGCGCCGAGGGTTTCGATCGCGGCGGAGCGCCGCGTGAGCACGCCGGCACGCGAGATCCGCCAGGCTCCCATCACCATGAATACGGTCAGAATGACCGGAAATTCTTCCGGCAGCAGCGACATACTGAGCGCGATTCCGCCAAGGAATGCATTCAGCCACGCGGATTGCAGCCAGCCATAGAGAACAGTGAACAGAACGCTGACGGCGACGCCGCCGATCGCAAACCAGCGCACCAAGCGCCGTGTTTCATGCTGGATCGGCGGCGGCTCGCTCTCGATGCCGGCAAGCGATTTTCCGATCTTTCCGATTTCGCTCCGGGCCCCGGTCGCCGTCACCTCCGCAATCCCCTGGCCGCGCACGATCAGCGAACCCGAATAGACGAAAGGGAGATCGTCGCCGCCCGGCCTTGTATCGGACGGCAGCTCGGCCGCGAGCGTCTTGCGCACCGGCACCACCTCGCCGGTCAGCAGCGATTCATCGGCCTCCAGCGTCTGGCAGGAGATCAAGGTCGCATCCGCGGGCACGCGGTCGCCCTCGTTCAGCAGCACAAGATCGCCGCGAACGACTTCACGGCCCGGAATACGCTTCTGCAGGCCGTCCCTCAGCACCAGCGCGCGCGGGCTCGTGAGGTCGCGCAGCGCATCGAGCACGCGCTCGCTGCGGGCCTCCTGCACGATCGTGACGACGATGGAGGCAGAGGCCAACACTACGATCAGCAGCGCCTCATGGAGATCGCCGAGGCTGATGTAAATCGCCCCGGCGGCGAGCAACATCAACAGCATCGGTTCACGGAGAACTTCGAATGCGATCTGCCAGACCCTGCGCCGTCCGTCCTGTGCAAGCTCGTTGGCACCATCGGCCGCAAGACGCCTGGCCGCCTCGGTGCTGGTCAACCCATTCATATGCCGCACCTTATACGAGAGCCGTCTTGCTTCGATCGAACACCGGTCAGGGCTCCGAAGGTTTCGGAGCAGCGTACGATTTCAGCTCGAGGGTCGCCGCCGCAAGACGGCGATACAAATCCCCTTTCCGGGCCAGCGGCAGCCAATCAAACAAGAATATTTCGAGAGGCCGCCAGTTCGCGACCCAGCCAAGAATGAGAAAACTCTCCTCGACCAGGCGCCGGAACGGGGTATCAATCAGGTAACCGCCCACGAGATGGGCCGACAGAAGACATATAATGAGGATCGTGACGCCGATCCCCAGCGAGCGGCGACCGATCCGAAACAGCTCCTTAATCTCGCCTTGCGTAGCACCGGCGTGATCGGAGAAATATCGGCGGAAGGCCTCCTTCAACTCGCGTGCCGCCTTGGTTTGCGCCTCGGTATCGGGGAGGTGAACGATGATTCCTGTCGCGCGATCGGCGGCGAGTTCGCGGGCCCAGCCGACGATGAACTCCTCCGCTTCCTTGTCCGGATCGCATTCCCGGAACGGAAACGAATCCAATGTATGAAATAGCTGCGCGATATTATCGACACGCAGTTCGATCAAATCGCCGGGCGCGGTTTCAGTCATTCCATGATCGACCTATTCTTGAATTATAGTAATGATACCCGGTGCGGGCCGGGTTCCGTTGAGCTAACGCAAGATATGACGGGGAATGGGGCGTAGAGTGCGCTTTCGCTTCGGGTTATGATTTGCCGTATTGAACCAGAGGACGCAGCAGGAATGAATTTTTGGGCGGTTGGAGCGGCGCCTTTACGGGATGCGCCATGATCGACAGCAGTGTTCCTGACCGCTGGACAATTTCGAACATTGTTTTGACGCTGGCGGTCGTTGGCGGATTGATCCTCTGTTACTTTCTCGCGATTCCGTTTCTTCCTGCGATCGTCTGGTCGGTGACCTTGGGCGTACTCTTCGTTCCTCTGGATGCGAGGATCCGAAGGTCGGTTCGCTCCGCGAATGCTTCCGCCGCCGCGACGGTCGCCATCGTGGCGTTCATCATCGTTGTCCCGGGTATTCTGGTGGTCGGCTCTCTTCTCAACGAAGCGGCCCGAAGCGTCACGGTCATCAGCCCGACGCTGGACGCGGACCGTTGGACACAATTGCTCGATAATCATCCTCGCCTCGCGCCGGCGCTGCGCTGGATCAACGAGCGCCTGGACCTGCCCGATCTTATCAAGGCCTCTCTTTCCTGGGTCGCCGGATGGAGCGGCTCGATTGTCCGCGCTTCGGTCGAGGGCGCGGTAGGCCTGCTTTTGACATTCTATTTCCTGTTTTACATTCTCCGGGACCGGGAGAAGGCGATTGCGCTGGCGAAAGAGACGCTACCGCTGTCGGCTTCCGAATTTTCCAGGATATCCGATCGATTCACCGACACCATATTCGCGACCGTCGTGGGCATTGCCGCCGTGTCGGCTCTGCAGGGCGCGCTCGGCGGGGGCATGTTCTGGTGGCTGGGGTTGCCGGCCCCGGTGTTCTGGGGAGTCGTGATGGGCCTTGTCGCCGTGGTGCCGTTTCTTGGCGCCTTCGTCATCTGGATGCCGGCGGCCCTGTTCCTCGCGCTTTCGGGAGATCTCGCTTCCGCCGCCATCCTCACTTTCTGGGGCACCATCGTGGTCGGCTTGGTCGACAACGTGGTCTACCCGATGCTGGTCGGCGGGAAGCTGAAGATGCATACAATCCCATCGTTCATCGCCATCGTCGGCGGCGTGATTCTGCTGGGCGCACCCGGCGTGGTTCTCGGCCCGCTCGTTGTCTCGATTTCCCTGACCTTGATGGAAATCTGGAAGGGGCGAGATTTCGAGCCGGTTGGGTAACCATCCAGGCCCAAGAAGGCAGATTTTGACCTGCCTCAAGTCGAGGGTCCCGTTTCGCAAGATTCCACGCGATCCGCACGAAGCGGCTCGTGAAATTGCGCGTTCCTTCGCCGG
>JGI24140J50213_10000291_pt1 | contig 23732 bp, 21 predicted proteins | sample BarGraIncu00222A_FD_50213 | JGI IMG/M metagenome (IMG submission 50213)
ACCGCGCGGGTACCGAAGAGTCTTGTTCATGCTGTCGACCGAGGTTCACCTTCGCTCCCCCCATGACGGTGTGCGGCCGGTCGTTGGACGCGTGGTCTGCCGCGCGACAGCTTCGACGGCGTGGGAACCCGGGCGACCTGACGCGACAAAGTGCCTAGACTCGACAGACACCACGCGCCCACGGGGCCCAGAGGTACCGTGAAGCCGCTGATCGGCACTACCTGCCCTGGCCCCCGGCAGTCCGAGCTTCGGAAGGGGCGCGATGGGGCCAATCGGATCGACCGTGTGTACCCAACCTGTGACGGGCAGCGCGTCCGCGAACTGCGCGATCTGCCGGGGACCCGCGTGAACGGCCAGTCCAGCGAGGTAGCCCGGCTCCAGCTACTGGTGGGGGCGGAACCCTCTGGCGATGGGGCTGACCACGGGACGGCGGCCTGGTTGACGCGGCTGTGCCATGTCGCCGTCCGCGAGCTTGACGCCGCGGGGGTGGGGATCAGTTTGATGACCGGGGAGGGCTCGTCAGGCACTGCGGCAGCGTCGGATGCCACCAGCGAGATCATCGAGGAGTTGCAGTTCACCCTGGGCGAAGGCCCGTGCATGGACGCTTTCGCCACCCAACGACCGGTCCTGGCACCCGACCTCTCCCAGGAAGCCAGTTCACGATGGCCCTGGTACTCCCCGGCCGCGCAGGGCCATGGCGTCGGCGCAGTATTCGCCTTTCCCCTCCAGCTCGGTGCTGTCCGGCTGGGAGCCCTGGATGTGTACCGCCGCCACCCGGGTAGCTTGTCCAGCGCCGCCACAACGCTGGCGCTGACCTTCGCCCACGTCGCCACGATGACCCTGCTCGCCGGCCAAGAGGACGCCGCGGATGGCCAGAGTCCCGACGGCATCGACGAAGCCCTGGAGACCCGCTACGAGGTGCACCAAGCCCAAGGCATGGTGATGGTCCAGCTCGAAGTCACACTGGTCGAGGCCATGGCCCGGCTGCGAGCCTACGCCTACCTCCACGACAGGCGGCTCGGCGTGGTGGCGCGCGACATCGTGACGCGTAGCCTGACCTTGGAACGGGACGATCAGTGATCAGCCGATCCTCGGGAGGAGGACTTCGAGCATGAGCACACTGTCAGCCGAACGGGTCGCCAAGGTGTTCGTGGAAGTGACCGACACGTTGGTCGACGAGTTCGACGTGATCGAGTTCCTCGAGCTGGTCACCTCGCGCGCTTCTGAGCTGGTGGGGTCGAGCGCCGCCGGGCTGCTCCTTGCCGACGAGAACGGACGGTTGCAGTTCATGGCTGCCTCCGACGAGCAGGCCCATCTGGTCGAGCTCTTCCAGGTGCAGGCTCGCGAAGGGCCGTGCCAGGACTGCTACCGCCAGGGAACGCCGGTATCCACCTCAGACCTGCGCGAAGCCAGCGACCGGTGGCCACTGTTCGCCCCACGCGCAATCGCTGCCGGCTTCCGCTCCGTCCACGCCTTCCCGCTACGGCTGCGCAAGGAAGTCATCGGCGCCCTGAACCTCTTCGGCACCAGCACCGGGGAGATCCCTGCGGCCGACGTTCAGATCGTGCAGGCACTGGCCGATCTGGCCACGATCGGACTCCTCCAAGAGCGTGCCGTCCGCCACAGTGAGATCGTTACCGAGCAACTGCAGGGAGCATTGAACAGCCGAGTGACCATCGAGCAGGCGAAGGGCGCGCTCGCCCAGCGACACTCCATCTCTGTCGACGAGGCCTTTCAACTGCTGCACAGCTACGCCCGAACCCACAACCTTCGCCTCGGAGACGTGGCCCGCTCAGCCCTGACCCAACCCTCCGAAGCCCCAGACCTCACCTCGACCTGACTACCCGTGGGCGGAGTCCGATAAGACGACTCGTGCCGCGCAGTCAGCCACCGTCGTCCCCTCCACCAGTCCGATCACCTGCTTCGGTCGGAGCTTCGTCAGGTGATGCCGGGAGTCCTCCTCGACGCAGGCATGCCTTCTTGGTTCAGCCGGAGGTGAGCAGCTCCACGACGCCGGTGGTGCCTGAGACCACGCCGGTTCGGTTGCCGAGTACGTAGAGCTCACCGGCGCCATCGCGGGCGAAGCCAAAGACAGCGATGCCCGGTCGCGTGATCAGATTGCACACGCGGTGGCTGACGTCGGTCGACGGGCACAGGTAGAACAGACGTCCGTCGGGCTGGCCGAAGATCCGCGAGTAGTCGCCAAAGACGTACTTCCCGGCTAGCGCTGGGATCGCGGATCCGCGGTAGACGAACCCGCCGACGATCGCTTCGCCTTGCTCGATCGAGCCGTGCGGCGCGGTGTGGTCGTACTCCGCGACGGGATCGATCAGTCCAGCTGGCATGCCGGGGGTGTTCGCCGAGACGAAGCCGCCGTTGGGGTCCAGCCCGGTACCGGTGTTGAAGGTGAAGCTGCCTTCCTTGACATGCCAACCGTAGTCGTCCTGGCACCCATGACTGCCTCTCTCGACGATGCCCGTCACCGCCATCACCCGTCGGCGGCAAGCCGCGGCGGAGNCCCGCTCAGTACGTGCTGGAAGGCATGCGTGAGGCCCGCGTGCACGCAACCGGAGGCGACCAACTGCGTAAATGGATCGCGGAAGCCCGAAGGCGCGGCTACCTAGCGCCAGTCGCGGAGCGGCGAAGGGCCGACAAGGGGTCAGGCTCATGACAGGCTCCAAGGACGGGGTCTACCAGCGATGCCGACCTGAGTGCCCTGCTCGCTGCCGACGCCACGCGTGGAACTTCACCGTTGAGGTTGGCCATGATTCTTCCGGCCGCCGCAGACAGGTCACGAAAGGCGGATTCACCACACGCCGCGCGGCCAAGATCGCCCGAGACGCCGTCGTGCGGCAATACCGAACCGGATCGCTCGCCGAGAATCCGCGACAAACGGTCGGGCCGTACCTCGGTGCATGGCTTCTTCGGAAGACCGAGGTCGGCGCGTTGCGCCCGACCACTGCCCGCGCCTACAAGCAGCACATCGACACTTACCTGCGCCCCCATCTCGGCCACGTCCGGCTGGCGGACCTCAGCCCCGTCCAGATTGAGCTGATGTATGCAGCAATCCGTCGAAGCGGGGCGAACGGTCGTCCGCTTAGCGCAGCCAGCGTGCGCAGGGTTCATGCCACGCTTCGAAGCGCACTACGCGATGGCGTACGGCGCAGGGAACTCGCTTGCGATCCCTGTGCAAACGTGGTGGTCCCAGCAGGCCAGCGCCCACGCGCCCAGCCGTGGGAGCCGGCGCAGTTCGGGGCATTCCTCGACGCCATCGAGGGGCATCGGCTCGCACCAATGTTCCTGCTGGCCGGAACTGCAGGCCTGAGGCGCGGCGAACTGTGCGGGCTCAGATCGTCAGACGTTGACCTGGAGCTGGGCCGGCTGATCGTGCACCAACAGGTCGTTGCCGTTGGTCACGCCACTCACGTTGGTCCCACGAAGACTCATGGCGCGGACAGCCGCGTCGTTGATNTAGATGACGGGANAATCAACGCGCTACGGACCTGGCGCTCACGTCAAGTCGCTGAGCAACTCGCTTGGGGTCCTGCCTACCAAGACTCCAAGCTCGTCTTCACGCGCGAAGACGGCCGCGGTTGGCACCCCGAGGTCGTCACCAAGAGCTTCCCCCGGCTCGCCAAGCAAGCCGGGCTTGTCCCCTGCCGACTTCATGACCTGCGCCATCTGGCCGCGTCGCTCATGCTGGCCTCGGGAGCGCCCCTGGCCCTTGTCTCCAAGCGGCTTGGGCACTCATCGATCACCGTCACCGCGGACACCTACCAGCACCTCTTCGACGGCGTCGGACGAGACGCCGCTGAGCGCGCTGCCGCGCTGGTCCCACGCGCGGTTCGTGGCAGGCCCTAGCAAGTCCCTAGCAATGGAGGCCCCTGACCAGCCCAGCAGACATGTCCGACAGGAGAAGTCGCAGGTCACAGGGGTGGGCCGCCTGGGGATCGAACCCAGAACCCGCGGATTAAAAGTCCGCTGCTCTGCCGATTGAGCTAACGGCCCGTGATCGTCTCGATCACTAGCCAGTCTAAGGCGGCGCCGGCCCCCGGTCAGGGTCGACGCCGCCTTGTGCAGCAGCCTCGTACGAGGAGCGGCTACCACTCCACCCAGTGCCCGGGCGCCGCCTGCCAGATCGACGTCGCGGGCTCCCCGGCGAAGACGGGGCCGAGGTGGTTGTATCCGAGGCCTAGTGCGTAGAAGGCGTTCATCTGCTCGACGTCCGTCCAGGTGTCGACGCCGATGACCTCGGTCGACGGCTCCTCGCCGGGGCCGGAGGCGCGTACCCAGGTGCTGTGCGACGCCTGTCCGTGCATCCGACCCACGTTGATGGTCTCGGAGGCGTACGCGTGGAACGCGTCCCCGGCTTTCTCGACGGACGTGACCGACGCGCGCAAGATGCCGACGGCCTGGACGGACGTACCCGCGACGAGCGGGAGGAAGAAGTTGCCGAAGCCCTGGGTGGCGCCCCAGACGATGGCGTCGCGCTCTGCGAACAGGTGCGACGCCGACTCCTGCACGGCCGGGTTCCCGAAGAAGGTGCCGAGCCCNGACATGCTGTTCCAGAGGTCGATGAACAGGATGTCCCCGGGGTTGTCGATCCCGGTGAACACGTTGTGGCTGAGGTCGCCGAGCGCCCGCGCCCCGGCAACGCTTGCTGGCGCTCCAGCGGTGGCGTTGTGCGTGGCCCGCGCTTCCTCTGTGGAGGCCACGGCCGGGAGACCGCGCACGGTCAGCAGGAACAGCGACGCTCCCGCGTCGCCGGGGTACGTGACGTTCTCGCTCGGTGCAGACATCGTGGGCCTCCCGTGTCGGTGGGTACGTACCGGCGGTACGTGCCCATACGACGAACGAGGAACGCCCGGGACGACAGCTACGGCAGCGACAACAACAGCGATGCTCCCAGCCTCCACCACGGTCAGAACCCGGGGATCGACTTCACCTCGAGGGCCATGAGCTCGCCGACGGCGCGCCCGAGAGTCCCGTAACCCTGGAACCGTCCGACGTCGAACCACTGGTCGGCCGTGGTGTCGCCCGGGAACTCTGGCTGCTTCACGGCGTAGGTGGCGAGCGGGAACGCCTGCGGGCTGGCACTGATGTCCTGGCCGAGCACCGCCTTGCCAACGACGAGCCAGCCCATCTGATCGTCCGAGTCGCCCGGGTAGCAGATCCGCCCCTTGACCACGGACAGCGTGCTGAGCCGCTTGTGCAGGTCGCGCAGGTCCTGGTTTGGATCCGTACCGTCCTCGGCCGACATGGTGGACAGGTCGAGCCCGTCGATCTTGAGGACGACACCGAGCTCCTCGTAGGCGAGAGCGGCTGCCTCACCGAGCGCGGCCGCCAGCGAGTGGTCCCCCGACGCATCGATGCAGCAGATCACGTGGCAGCGCCTGCGCAACAGCTCGACCAGCCCGAGGTTCTCGTAGTGCCCGCCGTCGGTCACGTAGACGAACCGGTCGTCGGCCGGGTAGATGCCGGCGAGCTCGAACGCGTAGTACTGCAACCGCCGGATCCACGGGAGCGGCGCGCGCTCCGACTCGAGCTTCGGCAGCTTGTCCGGGTCGAGCCGCATCAGCGAGTGGTAACGCGGGTTGGGCAGCCAGGCCCCGAGCCGCGCGTTGGAGACGGCGAGCAGCCGGTCGTACGGCGTGGAGCTCGACCCCATCGACGACGCGACCGCCGCTCCCGAGATCGCTGCGGCAGCAAGGAGCGTGACGTCCTGCTCGTACGCCTTGCCGCGTACGGCCGCCTCGAGGTCTTGGGTCGTGAAGTAGCCGAGGTCGGGGGCGCCCACGTAGTCGGACGAGAAGACGAACGGGACGACGCGACGCCCGGGAGGCGCGAGCGACTGCCCCGAGACATGGGCGGCCGCGCACAGCAGCAGCCGGAGCCCTCCGTGCTCGGCATCGGCAAGCGTCCCGTCCGGTCGCAACGGCCGGCCGAAGGTGGAGAGGGTGGACCTCAACCCGTACGTGATCGGCTCGACTCTGCCCGAGTCCGTACGCCGTAGGTAGAAGGCCGACGCCAGCCGTTCCCGATAGAAGGGGTGCAGGCTCATCCGGGTCTGGTCGAAGAGCAGCATGCAGAACATCAGGAAGCCCCCGGCGATCAGCGGTTCCTTGTACGACGCCGACGCACCGCGCAGCTCGTTGATCGCACCGCTGACGACTGCGGCGAACGCGATCAGCACGAGCACGATCAAACCGGCGAGAACCAGGAACGTCAGCAGGAAGGTCAGCAACCAGCCGGCGCTGGTGCGCAGCTTGGTCCAGAAGGACCCGACGGGCGGGCCGTTGCCCTTGCTCGTGCCGCTCGAGCTCTTGGGCGACACCAGGTTGAGGACCGTGGTGAAGGTGGCCACCAGCGCCGCCCCGGCGGTGACGCTCGCTGCCTTCTGCGCCGAGCCGCCGACGGTCGTGGTGCCGTGCGCCATGACCAGCACACCGTGCACGAGGAACGGGATGCCGACGACGAAGGCGGCGACGAGCAGCCCGAGCAGCACCAGCAGGCCGGACGCGCCGGAGAGCACGAGGCGCAGCCGCGGGAAGCTCACGACGCCGGAGACCGTCCACGCGAGGACGGCGAGCACGAGGACCGAGCCGAGGCTGATCCACATCCACGGGTCGAAGGTGGGAGCCGCGTTGCCGAGCGGGACGAGGTCGCCACCCCACGGGGAGACCTTGGCGTACAACGCTGCGACCGGCCACGCGGCCAGGACGATCGTCGCGTACATCATCGAGAGCCCGAGCAGGCTGTTGCGCAGGATCACGAAGATCGCGACCGCCCACTCGGCTGCACCGTCGGCGATGTACTCGCCGTGCCGCCGGACGAAGTCCTCCTCCTGGCCGCCCGCGGCAAAGCTCTCGGCGATCGGCAACGGCACCGCGTCGTCGTCGTCCCTCAGCAGCAGCCTCGGGTCCGCCGCGGTCGCCCGGATCGCCTGCAGCGCGCTGGCGAAGTAGCCGCCGCCGGACACCGACGCGAGCAGCTGCGTCCTGGCCAGGACCCCNTGCGCAGCAAGGGACTGGACGGCTCCCATCGCAAACGTCCCCGCCCGGATCCCNCCTCCGGACAGGCATACGCCGACCCGCGACGCCGGGTCCCCGGGAAGCTGGCCGGCCGGCACCCGGTAGTTGCCAGACCACGCCGTTGGCAGGCCAGGGGCATCCAGCGCAGGCTCCGGCGTGGCCACGTCGATGTACCGGGACCGGCGTCGCTCCCGAGGATGTGCGTAGGCATGGTCCTCGTGCCTACCGAGACGTGCGGTGAGCACGGGCGACGGCGTGTCATCGGTCGGAGGCGCGTCGGCGGGCGACACCAGCTGCTCCTCCTGCGGTGCGAAGAACCGCCGCACGAACCCGCTGCCCAGGTGCCTGACCCGGCCGAACAACCCTTTCTCCGGCATTCCCGCGGCCTTCGCGATCTGGGCATCGCGGAAGCGCCGACCACCCTCGACCAGCCTGCGGCGGACCGACGCCCACCGGTGGGTCACGGCCCTTCGCGCCCGGCCGACCTCGCCACCGATCCAGCTGCTCGCGTTCGAGATGCCGAGCGCGAGCAGCCTGCGCAGCCACGTCAGCGGTGGGCCGAGGACGAACGACAGGGTGCGGCTCACCAGCGTCAGGAGTACGAGCGCGGCGCACAGCGCAGCCGGCAGCAGGGCGACGAACTTGGTGACTGCCATGGCGGTCGCGACCTGGAAGAGCACGTCAGGTCGGGTGGCTGGCAGCGGCCCGGGCGGGACGCCGAACAGCAGGAAGGTGTTCTCGGCGACGTCGAACAGACCGGCCAGCACGGCCGCGCTGGCTGCCGTGGTCATCAGCCAGCGCATCCGACCGGTGTAGAGCATCCGGGCACCGATGGCGCAGATCGAGACCAGCACGGCGACGTAGACGACGATGTAGCCGTAGTCGACCGTCAGCGACCACCGGATGGGTCCGGACCCGATCGGTGACGCCATGGCGCTGAACGCCGTCCAGCCACCGGCGAGCTCGAGGTCGACGATCTTGCCGCCGGCCTCCGGCAGGACCTTCGGGAGCGTCAGCACCAGNCCGGCCAACGCGGCGACNCCCGTCGTGGTGCCGAGCAGGAGCCANCGATGCCGGCCGACGTGCGGCGGGCTGGAGGCGCCNTGTGGTCCCGCGTAGTCAGCAACCATTGACCATCACCCCGTCGCGCTGTGGAACCTCGCGCCATTCCTAGCAGCACAATTGATCAAGGTCAACGACTGGCGCGGCGCAGATCTAGACTGCGCGAATGTCGACCACTCCGGTGATCTCCACCCATCGGCTCAGCAAGACCTATCCGGGCAAGCGCGGGCGCGGCGGCCCTGTGGAAGCGGTGCGCAGCGTCGACCTCGAGGTCGCCAGCGGCGAGATCGTCGGCTTCCTCGGCCCGAACGGCGCCGGCAAGACCACCACCCTGCGCATGCTGACGACGCTGCTCGAGCCGACCTCCGGCGAAGCGACGGTGAACGGCTTCGACCTGCGGCGCGACCCGGTCAGCGTGCGGCGCTCGATCGGCTACGTCGCGCAGTCCGGCTCTTCGTACCCGGANGCGGTCGTCGGCGAGGAGATCATGGACCACGCGCGGCTGTACGGCGTCGACCGCGTCGTGGTCGCCCGCCGGATCGCCGAGCTNTTCGCCAAGATGGACCTGGCCGGCATGGAACGGCGGCAGGTGAAGTCGCTGTCCGGCGGGCAGCGGCGGCGCCTCGACATAGCGATGGGCCTGGTGCACGAGCCCACGCTCGTGTTCCTCGACGAGCCGACGACGGGCCTCGACCCGCAGTCGCGCGCCAACCTGTGGGAGCACATCCGCAGCCTGCGCGACGACCTCGGGACCACTGTCTTCCTGACGACGCACTACCTCGACGAGGCCGATGCGCTGTGCGACCGGATCCTCGTGATCGACAACGGCGGCATCGTCGCCGAGGGCACTCCCGAGGCNCTCAAGCGCGGTGTGTCCGGCGACGCGGTGAGCCTGTCGTTCGCCGACGCGGGNCAGGCCACCGCGGCCTCGGCGGTGGCACGTACCTTCCCCGGGGCAGAGGAGCTGGCCACCGAGGGGGCGGTGGTCCGGTTCAGGGTGCCCGACGGTGGGCACGCGATCCCCTCGTTGCTGCGCGAGCTCGATGCTGCCGGCCTGCCCCTCGTCGGCGTCGAGGTGCGCCGGCCGACGCTGGACGACGTGTTCCTCTCCCTCACCGGCCGGTCGCTCCGCGACGAGTCCGCGTCCTGAAAGGTCTTGGCCNCTATGACGTTCTTCACCGAGACGTGGATCGTCTTCGCCCGGGCGATGCGCCTGTCGCTNCGCAACCCGACCTGGGTGATCATCGGGCTGACTCAGCCGATCCTCTACCTGACGCTGTTCGGGCCGCTGCTCAAACCGTTGGCGCCGACACTCGGCACAGCCAACGCATGGCAGCTGTTCGTCCCCGGAATGCTGGTCCAGCTGGGCATCTTCGGGGCGATGTTCGTGGGCTTCGGGCTCGTCGCCGAGTACCGCGCCGGCGTCATCGAGTCGATGCGCGTCACTCCCGCGAGCCGTACGGCGCTGCTGCTCGGCCGGGTGCTGCGCGACGTCCTCGTACTCCTCGTCCAGGCGACGATCCTCACCCTCGTCGCCATCCCGCTCGGGCTGCGAGCGCCCGTCGGCGGCGTCCTGATCGGCCTGGTCGTGGTCGCGCTGCTCGGCGCCGCGTTCTCGTCCATCTCCTACGCGCTGGCCCTCACGTTGAAGAGCGAGGACGCCCTCGCGCCGCTCCTCAACGGTGTCGCGATCCCGGTGCTGCTGCTCTCGGGCATCCTGCTGCCGATGAGCATCGCTCCCAAGTGGCTCCAGGACGTCTCCGACGTCAACCCGCTCAAGCACATCGTCGAAGCCGTACGCGCACTGTTCCGTGGCGATCTCTGGGTGTCGACGGTGGTCTGGGGTCTCGGCCTCACCGTCGGCCTGGTCCTCGTCGGCACCTGGTACGGCACCAGCACCTTCCGCCGCGAGTCGTCCTAGTCGGGCTCAGCCGCCGGGCTTGAGCGGCCAGCCGGGCAGGTTGCGGACGACCATCCAGACGACGGCGACGGCGAGGACGACGAACCCGCCGCGTCGAGTCAGCGTGAACGAGTAGGCCCGACCGGTGAGCCCTGCCAGCAGCCAGCGCGCCCAGACGTACAGCACGAACGGCAACGTCGCCAGCAGCACGATGTTGTCGTGCACGGCTGCCGACCAGTGGCCGGTCAGCAGCGCGCGCACCATCCGAAGACCGCCACACGCCGGGCAGTCGAGCCCGGTCAGCATCTTGGTGGGGCACTCCGGCATCAGCACGTTCGGGTCGTTCGGGTCGTGCGTCGCGAGGTACGCGCAACCAGCCAGCGCCCCGAGCGTCGCGGCGACCGGGGCTAGCCAGAAGCGCCGAGGCACCGGCTCCCCCCCGGGGAGCACCTGCTGCCGCTCGGACGTCGTCACCGTCCAGAGGTCAACCATGCAGCGGCCGGCCCTGCGGATCGGTGACGTTGCCCACGAGCATGAGGATCCCGTCGATCAGCGCCCACACGCCGAGGCCACCGCACGTCAGCAGCTGCGCCACCGCGATGCCGTAGTGCCCGGTGTACCAGCGGCCGGCGCCGAACCCGCCGAGAAGGATCTGCAGCACCCCGGCGACCACCTTGGACTTGTCCGAGTAGGGCCGGCCGTACTGGTCGACGCCCCAGGGCGCGCCTGGCTGCGGCGGTCCGTAGCCGGGCGGCGGATACCCGGGGGCGCCGTACACCGGTGGCGGGACGTACCCGCCCTGGAACGACGGCTGACCGCCGGGCGGGAACGGCTGCTGGTACTGGGGCGGTTCGGGCTGCTGGTACTGGGGCGGCTCGGGCTGCTGGTACGGCGACTGCTCGGGCTCGTGATCGGGCTGCTCGCCGCCGTCTGGTGTGCTCATGCCTGCATCCTTGCGCAGCCGATCTACGACGGCCAGCGCCGCGCGGCGTGCCGGCCCGGCGGGTCAGAGCTCGCGCACCCGTCCGGCCACGACCACGAAGCGCCGGTCGACGCGAACCGCGTCCAGCATGCGCCGGTCGTGGGTGACGAGGACGAGCGTCCCGTCGTAGGTGTCGAGCGCCTGCTCGAGCTGCTCGATGGCTGGCAGGTCGAGGTGGTTGGTGGGCTCGTCGAGCACGAGCAGGTTGACGCCGCGCGCCTGCAGGAGGGCGAGGGCGGCTCGCGTGCGCTCGCCCGGCGACAGGGTGCCGGCCGGTCGGAGCACGTGCCCCGACCGGAGGCCGAACTTNGCGAGCAGCGTGCGGATCTCGGCGGTGACCTGGTCGGGCACCGCNGCACCGAACGCGCNGAGCAGCGGCGCGTCGCCGAGGAACAGNCCTCNCGCCTGGTCGACCTCGCCCACGACAACGCCAGGGCCGAGCCATGCCGTACCCCCCGAGAGCGGCAACCGTCCCAGCAACGCACCCAGCAGCGTCGACTTGCCCGACCCGTTGGCACCCGTGATCGCGATGCGGTCGGCCCAGTCCACCTGGAGGTCGACCGGCCCCAGCACGAAGTCACCGCGCTGGACCACCGCCCCTCTGAGCGTCGCGACGACCGCCCCTGACCTCGGGGCAGCGGCGATCGCCATGCGCAGCTCCCATTCCTTGCGCGGCTCGTCGACGACGTCCAGCCGTTCGATCAGCCGCTCGGTCTGGCGCGCCTTCGAGGCCTGCTTCTCGGTCGCCTCGGTACGGAACTTGCGCCCGACCTTGTCGTTGTCCGGGGCCTTGCGGCGGGCGTTCTTGACGCCCTTCTCCATCCAGGCCCGCTGGGTACGGGCCCGCGCCTCGAGGTCCGACCTCGTGTCGGCGTAGTCGTCGTACGCCTCACGCACGTGCCGTCTCGCGACCTCGCGCTCCTCCAGGTAGGCCGCGTACCCACCGCCGAACAGGTTGACCTGCTGCTGGGCGAGGTCCAGCTCGACGACCCGCGTGACCGTACGGGCGAGGAACTCGCGGTCGTGGCTGACCACGACGACCCCGGTCCGCAGCCCGGACACGAACCCTTCCAGGCGTTCGAGGCCGTCGTGGTCGAGATCGTTCGTCGGCTCGTCCAGCAGGAACAGGTCGTAGCGGCTGAGCAGCAGCGCGGCGAGCCCGACGCGGGCCGCCTGGCCGCCGGAGAGCGCGGTCATGGCGAGATCCAGGTCGACCGACAGCCCCAGGTCCGCGGCGACCGCGGCCGCCCGCTCCTCGAGGTCGGCCCCGCCGAGGGCCAGCCAGCGCTCGAGCGCATCGGCGTATCGGTCGTCGGCACCGGCCTCGGACCGCGACAGGGCCTCGGCGGCNGCGTCCATCTCGACCTGCGCGGCCGCGACGCCCGTGCGTCGTCCGAGGTAGGCGTCGACGGTCTCGGCCGGCCGCCGCTCCTGCTCCTGCGGGAGGTAGCCGACGGTCGCGGACGCCGGGTTGAGCCGGAGGTCGCCGGCCTCGGCCGCGGTCAGCCCGGCGAGGATGCGCAGCAGCGTCGACTTGCCGGCGCCGTTGGCGCCTACGAGGCCGATGACGTCGCCCGGCGCTACGACGAGGTCGAGGCCGGCGAACAGCTGACGGTCGCCGTGCCCGGCTGCCAGCCCTTTGGCGATCAACGTGGCCGGCACGCACCCACGCTACCCGGGGCCTACGCCTGACGATTCGTTTGATCTAGGACGCACGATCGTCAACATAAGTCCCGACATCGGCGAGGTCGATGACGGACTCGGCCTCGGTCCTGGCCGCCCGCCGCCGCGACCGCCAGCGTTCCCACCACCACGCCACGACGAGCACCACGGCCACGTAGAGGTAGCCGAGCAGCACATCGAAGACGTAGTGCTCGCCGCCGTAGACCAGCGACAGCGCCATCGCCAGCGTGTAGACGGTCATGAGCACGCGCCCCCACCACCGCAGCCTGGTCCACACAAACACGGTGAGCATCGCGGTGAAGGCCGCGTGCAGCGACGGCAGCGCCGCGACCGCGTTGTACTGGGCCTGGCCCTGGCTGATCAGGACGCCGGCGAAGTGCAGGCCGAGTGGGTCCCAGCCGCGCGTGGCGATCCGGGAGACGCCAGTGATCAGCCCATGGTCGTTCGCGTACCAGGGCGGTGCCGACGGGTACAGGACGTACGTGACCAGGCCGGCGTACGAGAGCATCAGGATCCGCCTCGCCCAGGGCGCCCACTCGTCGCGCGACCGGATGTACAGGACCGCCGCGTAGATCCAGACGACGAAGAAGTGCGACAGGTAGACGAGGGACACCGCGATGTCCCACCAGTGAAACGTGTCCGCCTGGTAGAAGCGGGCCTGCAGCCAGGCGGTCGGCACGTTCCCGTGGAAGAGCCACTTCTCGACGGCCAACGGCTGGGTGACGTGCACCGGCGTGCCGAGCTTGTCGGCCATCCCGCGGGTGAGGTCGTAGACGTACAGGAACCCGACGAACGGCAACCAGTCCACGAGGATCCGCAGCTGGCTGCGCCACGGCCGGCCGACGTTGGCCGCGAACAGCGCGAGCAGGATCCACAGGGTCTGGGACCAGCGGTCCAGCGGCAGCCCCTGCGTGAACAGGTAGTAGACGAACGCCGCCCCCCAGACCGCTAGCGCGCCCCCGCGCAGCGTCCTGAGCCAGGCGATCAGCCGGCGCCCCTGGCCGCTAAAGAAGGGCACGCGCATTCTTGCCGAGCACGACGACCCCGCTGTCCGAGACGGTGTACAGCTCGGCGTCCCGGCCCGCGTCGACGCCGACCCGTGCCCCGTCCGGGATGACGACCCCCTTGTCGAGGATCGCCCGGCGCACCACGGCACCGCGGCCGACGGTGCACCCTGGCAAGAGCACCGAGTCGGTGATCTCGGCGCCGTGCCCGACGCGTACGTCGAACGCGACGACGGAGTGGTCGACGAGACCGCCCGAGATGATCGTCCCGGCGCCCACGATGGACTCGTGCGCCTCGCCGCCCTCGACGAACTTCGCGGGTGGCCATGCGCCCATGTGCGACAGGATCGGCCACTGCCGGTTGTACAGGTTGAAGATCGGGTGCACGGACACGAGATCCATGTGGGCGTCGTGGTACGAGTCGAGCGTCCCGACGTCGCGCCAGTAGCCGCGGTCGCGGTCGGTCGCGCCGGGAACGTCGTTGTCGGCGAAGTCGTACACCTTGGCCGCGCCCAGCCGCGTCATCATCGGGATGATGTCGCCACCCATGTCGTGGACCGAGCCCTCGTCGCTGGAGTCGACCTTGAGCGCCTCGATCAGCACGTCGGTCGAGAAGACGTAGTTGCCCATGGACGCGTAGCAGAGGTCGGGGTGACCTGGGACAGTCGGCGGGTCGGCCGGCTTCTCCAGGAACGCCTTGATGTCCTTGCCGTTGGCCTCCGTCTCGATGATCCCGAAGCCGGACGCCTGCGCCTTGGGTACGCGGATGCCCGCCACGGTTACCCCGGCACCGGAGTCGATGTGGTCCTGGACCATCTGGGACGGGTCCATCCGGTAGACGTGGTCGGCGCCGAAGACGACGACGTAGTCGGGCTGGTCGTCGTACACCAGGTTGAGGCTCTGGAAGATCGCGTCGGCGCTGCCGGTGTACCAGCGCGGGCCGAGGCGCTGCTGGGCCGGTACCGGCGTCACGTAGTTGCCCAGCAACGTGGACATCCGCCAGGTCGTCGTGATGTGCCGGTCGAGCGAGTGGGACTTGTACTGGGTGAGCACGCACAGCCGCAGGTAACCGGCGTTGACCAGGTTGGACAGCACGAAGTCGACGAGCCGGTACTGACCGCCGAAGGGCACAGCAGGTTTGGCTCGGTCAGCCGTCAGGGGCATCAACCGCTTCCCCGCACCACCTGCCAGAACAATCCCGAGTACCCGCCTGCGGCTCGCCATGCGCTCACCCTAGGGTGGTCGGGTGCACGTTGGAATCATGACCCGAGAGTTCCCCCCGGACGTGTACGGCGGGGCCGGTGTCCACGTGGACTTCCTGGTCCGCGAGCTGCGTCGGCTGGCCGACGTCGACGTCTCCTGCTTCGGGGCGCCGAGGGACGGCGCCACCGCCTACGAGCCCTTCCCGCAGCTTGCCGACGCCAACTTCTCGCTCCAGACGCTGGGCGTCGACCTCGCCATGGCGGCGGGGGCCGCTGGCCTCGACGTCGTCCACTCGCACACCTGGTACGCCAACCTGGGCGGGCACCTCACCGGGCTGCTGAACGGCATCCCGCACGTCGTCACCGCGCACTCGCTGGAGCCCCGGCGGCCGTGGAAGCTGGAGCAGCTCGGCGGCGGCTACCGGGTCTCGTCTTGGATCGAGCGGTCGGCCTACCTGGCCGCAGACGGGGTGATCGCGGTCAGCGACGGGATGCGCTCGGACGTGCTCGACTGCTACCCGGACCTCGACCCGGCCCGCGTGCACGTCGTGCGCAACGGCATCGACGCCGACCTGTACCAGCCGGACCGCGGGACCGACGTCCTCGAGCGGCTCGGCGTCGACCCGACCCGCCCGTACGTCCTGTTCGTCGGTCGGATCACCCGCCAGAAGGGCGTCGGCCACCTGGTCGCGGCCGCGCACGACATCGACCCCGAGGTGCAGGTCGTCCTGTGCGCCGGCGCCCCGGACACGCCCGAGATCGGCGAGGAGATGCGCGTCGCTGTCTCGGCGCTGCAGGCGGAACGGCCCGGCGTGCTCTGGATCGCCGACATGCTGCCACGCGCCGACGTCGTCCAGCTGCTGACGCACGCGGCCGTGTTCGTCTGCCCCTCGGTGTACGAGCCGCTGGGCATCGTGAACCTCGAGGCCATGGCCTGCGAGACCGCCGTCGTCGCATCGGACGTCGGAGGCATCCCCGAGGTCGTCGTGGACGGCGAGACAGGGCTGCTGGTCCACTACGACGCGCGCGAGCCGCATGCCTTCGAGACCGACCTCGCGCAGGCGGTCAACGCGCTCGTCGGCGACGAGGACCGGTGCCGCTCGATGGGCCTGGCCGGCCGAGCCCGCGCCGTCGGCGAGTTCAGCTGGGCCACGATCGCCGAGCAGACCGTAGGCATCTACACCGGCGTGCTCTGACCCCTCCGCCTGTCCACTCGACGGGGGTCAGGAGAGGACGCGCTCGAGGATGAGCGTGGCGAGCAGGTCNGGGACCTGCTCGGGTACCCAGTGGCTGATCTCCGGCAGCTCGGCGAAGCGGTAGTCGGCATGGACGTACGCGGCAGCTCCCAACGCCGCCGTACGTGAGATGGCGACGTCACGGTCGCCCCACGCGTACGTCGTCGGCACGGTCACCGCTGGGACGTCGGCGTAGTCCTCGGCGCGCATCGCGCGGTACCACGCGAGGGCCGCCGTCAGCGCCCCCGGCTCGAGCAGCGGCCGTACGAAGGCATCGACATCGTCCGGGTCCAATGTCGAGCCGTCGAACATCGCCCGCAACCGCTGAGCCTCACCGGCGAGGAGTACGTCCTCGGCGCGGCCCGGAGTGTCCCGGAACAGCCGGAGGTAGGCCGATCGCTGCTGCTGGTCGGCGTCGGTGCGCAGCGCCGAGCCGAAGGCCGCCGGGTGCGGCACCGAGATCGCCGTCAGCGTGCGTACCCGTCCCGGGTGCCGTGCGGCCAGGACCCAGGCGATGATGGCGCCCCAGTCGTGCCCGACGAGGTGGGCGTGCCGCCAGCCCAGCGCGTCGAGCAGGCCGAGCGCGTCGCCGACGAGCAGGTCCAGCGTGTACGCCTCGNTGCCACCCGGCCGGGCCCCGGCGCTGTACCCCCGCTGGTCCGGCGCGACGCAGCGAAGGCCGGCCTCGGCGAGCAGCGCGACNACGTCGGACCAGCACCGNGCGCCCTCGGGGAAGCCGTGCAGGAGCAGGACCGGAGGCCCGTCNGCCGGCCCCGCCGACAGCGCGGTGAACGTCAGCGGGCCGACGGCGATCTCCATGCGGCCACCGTAGGCCCCGCGAGGTAGCGTCGCCTGGTGCCGGACCCGCGGACCGTGCTCGACCCACGGCGGATCAAGCGTGAGCTCGCGCTCGTCTTCGCCGTCTCGCTCGGCCGCTCGGGCGTCTACGCCCTCGTCTACCTGGGCGCCGCACTGACTGCGGGCACCGCGCTGTCCAACCTGTCCGCGCCGCTCAACTCCGCCCAGGCGCCCGCGTCCCGCCCCACGCTCGACCTCGTCTACCAGCTGNTCGGCATCAGCTTCGGCCTCGTACCCGTCCTGCTCGCCTGCCACTTCCTGTCCATCGGCGGCGAGCGCCCCACTCGCGNGCTCGGGATCGACCGCTCGCAGCCGGGCCGGGACCTGGCTCGCGGGGCCGTTCTGGCCGCGTTGATCGGCGGCTCGGGGCTGGCGCTCTATCTCGTCGCGTTCCACCTCGGCATCAGCCTCAACATCGTGGCCAGCGGCCTGAACGACACCTGGTGGCGGATCCCGGTGCTCGTGCTCTCGGCGGCGCAGAACGCGATCCTCGAGGAGACCCTGGTCGCGGGCTACCTCGTGCACCGGCTCGACCAGCTCGGCGTCCGGCCGTGGCGGGCGGTGGCGGTGAGCGCGGTGCTGCGCGGCTCCTACCACCTCTACCAGGGCTTCGGAGCGTTCGTCGGGAACGCGGTCATGGGCACCCTGTTCGCCCGGCTGTACCAGCGTTGGGGGCGTACCGCTCCCATGATCGTCGCGCACACGCTCATCGACTCGGTGGCCTTCGTCGGGTACGCCCTGCTGGCCCACAAGGTGTCCTGGCTGCCCTGAACCGGCCCTGAACCCGCGCGAAGCCCCCGCTCGCGACCGCCCCTTATCGGCGTATTGCCCCGCTTGTCTGGCCCGCCGATGCTGCCTGTATGAGTGGGCTCTGGACGTGGGATCCCGAGACGGGTGCCGTCACGTGGTCCGGCTCAGTCGCGCCCATGCACGGTCTGCTCGAGGCTGCGGCCACGTACGACGAGCTGCTCGGCGCGGCCGACCCGGACGACCGTACGGTCCTCGCCGCCGCGATGACCCGGATGGTCGAGACCGGCGAGGGCCAGCGCGCCGTCTACCGCTCGGTCAGGGGTGCCCTGCTGAGCACGCAGGGCCAGCTGATCAAGGTGGCCGGGCGCCCTTTCGTCGTCGGCTCCGTGCGCCCGGTGCTGCCCGCAGCTCCGGAGGAGCAGCGGTTCATCGACCTCTTCCAGAACTTCCCGGTCGGCGTCTCGCTCATCGACGACCAGGGCGCCTTCGTGGAGGTCAACGAGGCGCTCGCGACCATGCTCGGCTACCGCGTGGAGGATCTCCTCGGCACCTCGTACCACGCCCTCGTACACCCCGACGAGGTCGAGGTTTCCCGCGAGTCGCGAGTCCAGGTCGTCGGTACCGACATCCCCCTCGTACGGGCCGAACGTCGCCTCGTACGAGCTGACGGATCCGTCGTGTGGGCGCTGGTGACCACGCGGCGCTTCGAGGAGGACGGCGAGGTCTACACACTGTCGGCCATCGAGGACATCACCAAGCGCAAGCTCGCGGAGGACCAGCTGGTCGTGCTGGCGCTGCACGACAGCCTGACCGGGCTGCCGAACCGCCGGCTGCTGCTGGACCGCCTGGAACGCGCGCTCTCCCGGTCGCGGCGCGACGGCAGGGACATCGCCGTGCTGTTCGTCGACGTCGACCACCTGAAGCGGGTGAACGACGAGCTCGGGCACGAGGCCGGCGACGAGCTGCTGGTCGCTGTCGCCAAGAACCTGCTCTCGGTCGTGCGCGACAGCGACACCGTGGCTCGGCTGGGCGGGGACGAGTTCGTCGTGGTGTGCGAGCAGGTACGTACGCAGGAGGAGCTCGAGGGGCTCGCGCGGCGGATGCTGGACGCGCTGCAGGTACCCGTTCCTCTCGGGTCGGAGACGCTCGTGGTCTCGGCCAGCATCGGCATCGTCACCCCGACGTCACCGACCGACCGGCCGCAGGACCTCCTGCGCGCCGCGGACGCCGCCATGTACCGCGCGAAACGTGGCGGCCGGGGTCGGTTCGTGATCGACGCCCCGAGGGCGGACACCGTCGAGATGCAGCGCATCACGCTGGAGAACGAGATCAGGCGAGGCATCGACAGGGACGAGTTCGTCCTGCACTACCAGCCCATCGTGCGGATGGACGGCGCCGTCGATGCGGTCGAGGCACTGCTGCGCTGGCGGCACCCGCAGCGCGGCCTGCTCGGGCCGAGCGAGTTCCTGCCCGTGGTGTCCGAGTCGTCGCTCGCGGGCCCCGTGACCGACTGGGTCCTGCGCCGCGCCGCCCGCGACGCGCAGAGCTGGGGCGCCGACGGACGGCCGGTGTGCGTCAACGTCAGAGTCGAGCGGCTGCGGTCACCCGGGTTCGCCGAGTCGGTCGTGCGGATCTTCTCCGAGGCGTCGCTGCCGGCCCACTCGCTACGGCTGGAGATCCTCGAGGACGAGCTGGCCGAGACCGCGACGCTCGTACCTGTCCTCGCCGAGCTGGTCGACCAGGGCGTCGAGTTCTGCGTGGACGACTTCGGTACCGGGTACTCGTCGCTGGCCTACCTCAAGCAGCTGCCGATCAACATCGTCAAGATCGACCGCTCGCTCATCGCCACCATCTGCGACGACCCGGCCGGCGCGTCCGTCGTCAAGGCGGTGCTCGACGCCTGCCGTTCCACGAACCGCTTCACCGTCGCCGAGGGCGTGGAGACCGTGGCCCAGCTGCGGATGCTCCGGTCGTTCGGCTGCGACGCGATCCAGGGCGCGCTCACCGGGATGCCGGCGCCGCTCGAGCTGCTCCGCGGCATCGTGAGCAGCGGCTGGATCGAGATCGACCAGGGCTAGCCAGCGCCTGGCTCCGTGCTGTCAGGCGTAGCCGAGGTCGTCCAGCTCGTCGTCGTCGATCCCGAAGTGGTGCGCGATCTCGTGCACGACCGTGACCCGTACCTCCTCCACCGCCTGCTCGTAGGAGCTGCAGGCACGCAGGATCGGACCGCGGAAGATGGTGATCCGATCGGGCAGCACCCCCGCGTACCAGCCGTCGCGCGAGGTCAGCGGGATGCCCTCGTACAGCCCGAGCAGCCCCTCCTGGCCGGGCGGCGGCTCCGCCTCGACGACCAGCGCGACGTTGTCCATCGCGCGGGCGAGCCCCGCCGGGATGGAGTCGAGCGCCCGGCCCACCAGCTCGTCGAACTCGTCCGGCGTCATGGGGATCACGCCTCCATCCTCGCCCCAGGGCTAGGCTGGCGCGTCCGGTATGCACCCGGAAACCCGCTTTGGAGAACGACTGGGGCGTCCCCTATGCTTCACGAGTCTCCGACGGGTACTGGCCCTCATCGTCTAGTGGCCCAGGACACCGCCCTTTCAAGGCGGCAGCACGGGTTCGAATCCCGTTGGGGGCACCAGTACGACGTCTTCGATCGTTCCACGCACGCTCACGTGTGATCGAGGCCCCGTAGCGCAGTTGGTTAGCGCGCCGCCCTGTCACGGCGGAGGTCGCGGGTTCGAGTCCCGTCGGGGTCGCTGCCTTGCCCGCCCCTCGAGGCGGGTGGGGGCGCCTAAGGCCAGGTAGCTCAGTTGGTACGAGCGTCCGACTGAAAATCGGAAGGTCGGCGGTTCGACCCCGCCCCTGGCCACCACATTTGCCCAGGTCACAGCGTTGCAAGCGATCCGGCCAGGGCGCAAGGACGGCNACAGCTCTCACCAACTCTCCAAACCCNCATCGGTGTCACGCCGGAGGGTGTTGTCGAGCGCGGACACGGCCGCGACAGCGTCCGCAGTCTGCCTGTGCGCGTAGATCCGCTGAGTGATCACCGGGTCGTGGCCATGAACGCTGGCGACGACGTGGACCGGGATGCCGGCGCCTGGCGTGGCGGCGCCCTCATGTCGTCGTCCATCTCGACGAGGTGCACCTTCGCCAGCCGATCCAGGCGCTGCTCGCCGAACGCGGCAAGCGCTCCGGCCAGCGCTGTGCGGTAGCCCTCGTGNGTCTTGGGACGGATGCTGTGCCGCCTCGCATCGAGCCACTGCTCCAAGTACTCCGACACCGTCGGCCCGCCCCCGAACAAATTGACCGACCTGCTCAGAGATCAGCTCCTGAGCCTTCGAGACCCGCCCGCTCCGACAACTCAGTCGGACAACCCCCATGACCGGCGGCGGCTATGTTCTGCCTACTCCGGGCTGATGCTTGGGATGCCGGCGGGCCCGCCCCCGGGGAGTCGAGGAGGTCACTGTGAACAGAAGGTTCGCGTCGTACGGCAACCAGTTCGGCGGCGCTCCTGCGCAACAGGAGCAGCTCACCCCGGAGCTCGCCGACGTGGCCCGGTTGGCGCAGCAGGGAGTCCAGATGCTGGTTCGCGCAGCCCGCGGCGGACAGCCTCCCAAGCCGCAAGGGTTGAACAAGATCCTTCTGGACCACTTCGGAGAGCAGGCCGGTCAGCTGGACGTGGTGGACGAGGCGTGGCCCACCTATGACGCCGTCAACGTTCAGGCGGGACTGGACGCGTGGCTCTCGGTCGAAGGGCGCGAGCACGAACTGGTCGGGGTGATCGGATTTCAGCATTCGGTGTTCGGCCTAGCCGAGCTCCTGACCGCCGATCCATACCGGGGTATGCCTGTAGGGCCGGGGAACGTGGCACGCACCAACCTGCCAAGCGGTCCGGGCGGGCAGGTCCGCCCGTGCGTGGAGTGCGGCCTGTACCTAGTCACCGAAGGCGAGCACCGTTCAGCCTTGCTGTTCCGCGCCAGCAACATCCACGGCCAGCCCACGACGACAGTTCAGCTCGTGGATACCACACCGGGACGGGCTGCCGTTGTCGCGGCTGAGCTGCGGGACCTGGTCGTGGAGCACAACGTGTATCGCGGGCAGGTGCTGTCGTTCGGCACCGAGGTCTTCGGTCACGGGCAGGCGATCCTCAACTTCCACCGACGCCCGGAGACCACTGCGGCCGACCTGATCCTNGACCCTGGCGTGTTGGAGCAGGTCCGGCGGCAGGTCGTGGTGGTGGCCCAGCACTCCGAGCAACTACTGGCCGCTGGTCAGCACCTCAAACGCGGGCTGCTCCTCTACGGGCCACCAGGAGTGGGCAAGACGCACACCGTGCGCTACCTGACGTCCAGCCTTCCCGACACGACCGTGATTGAGCTGACAGGGCGCGCCCTCCACATGGTCGAGCAGGCGTGCTCAGTCGCGCGTACCCTCGCGCCGGCGATGATCGTGATCGAGGATGTGGACCTCATAGCCGAAGATCGAGGCATGCACCCGGGCCACCACCCCATGCTCTTTCAGCTGCTGAACGAAATGGACGGCCTCGCCGAAGACGCCGACGTCCTGTTCGTCCTGACCACGAATCGGCCCGACCTGCTCGAGCCGGCCCTGGCAGCCCGCCCTGGGCGCGTCGACCAGGCAGTCGAGCTGACCCTGCCCGACAGAGCGGCGCGACAGCAGCTCTTCGCGCTCTACCGAGCACGTCTCGAGGTCGACACGTCACGCCTCGACGCCGTCCTGGACGGTACAGACGGAGTCACTGCATCGTTCATCAAAGAACTGCTGCGCCGAGCCGCTCTACTCGCGGCCGAGGCCGGAGGGGAGTCTCCCGCCAACCTTCACGTGTCAGCCGACCAGCTGGACGCCGCTCTGATCGAGCTGCTCGACACGAGAAACACGATGACACGCGTCCTACTCGGAGGAGTCGCGGAGCAGCAACTCAACTGACAGTCCCATCGACTGCATCCCCTGGCGGCGAACCCGGGCCGGATGTGCCGANCGTTCGNGTTCGGAGTCTGCGCCAAGAGGGACCTGAAGCGCACCATCGCTGGGNTGATGCCTCGATCCAGCTCAGCGTGTTCAACGCGATTCGTGAGGGTCGGGCAGGGCGTGAAGGTACTTCCGCGTTGTTTGTATCCGGCCATGTCTAACCGGACCCACGACGGTCTTGAGGTCTGCGCCTCCGGCGAGTAGCAAGGCAGCGTGAGCATGCCGCAAGTCGTTAGCCTGACCTGAAGGCCAAGTTGTGGCATTTCGTTCACCGACCAGGATCCGCACCGATCGGCACTTCGGCGTCGCCGTCGCAGCCGCCCTCTTGGATGCCTATCCTCTGTGGATGGCCGAGAATCCACGGGTTCAACGCGTCTCGACATACGGCATCGCCCGGGACGGCGACTCGGTGCTGATGGTTCGCATTGCCGAAAATGGTGCAGGCGACATCGGTAAGTGGATGTTGCCGGGCGGAGGTCTGGACCAGGGCGAAACTCCGGAACAGGCAGTGGTGCGCGAGTTCGCCGAGGAGACCGGCTACCAAGTGACCGCTGATCGACTTCTGGAGGTCGGCTCGGATCACCGCACACTCGCCAACGGGACCGACTTCCACGGAGTCTTCGTGCTCTATGCAGTCAAGGTGCTCGATGGTCAGCCCCGGGCGGAGGTCGAAGGAAGTACGGACGGGGTCGGCTGGGTGGAGCGGGCGAGTCTCCATGACTTACCGATACTCGAAGCGTTTCGCGGCATGCTGGATCGCTGGCTCTGAATCCCGAGCAGGTCGGCCAACGGCCCCCGACAGCATGCCCGCCCGGTACGGCGTCAGACGTCGAGCTGGGTTCTTTCGTCGGGAAGCTAGGGTCAGTCTCGCACCGAGCGGCACTTCGGGGCGCGTCGCTGGTTCAGGAAGGCATCCCGGCACTAGATTGGATCATGTCCATCTCGATCTTGATCTACCTACTGATGATCTCGTTGTGGTCACTGCTCGCGTTCAGCCTGGTTCGGTTCGTTGGTGGGCGTAGAAGGCGAGTCCGTC